>JGI24705J35276_12238765_pt1 | contig 55902 bp, 40 predicted proteins | sample TergutNt197P4_FD_35276 | JGI IMG/M metagenome (IMG submission 35276) | reverse complement strand
GCGCTGACGACCAGATTGAGCCCGGACGCGCGGAATGCCTGGCTTTCGTAGGACCGATCGCGGATTTCGCCGCGCTCGTGGAAGAAGACCGAGCGCTTGAGTTTGTGAGCGGCTTCCCCCTTGTTGAGACCGGCTTGGCAGCGGCGGCGCAACGCCGGGCTCGAATACCACTCGATCATGAACAAGGTTCGCTCGATGCGGCCGAGCTCGCGGAGCGCTTTCGCCAAGTCGCTGGATTTCGATGAGGCAGATAACCTCTTGAGGTGGAATTTCCGATCCTTGATGTTACGCAGCCGGGGCGAGAATCGCTTCCCGATCAGAGAGAACATTGCAAAGACATGGTCGCTGGCCCCACCGGTATCAGTGAACAATTCCTCGACCTCCAGAATCGTGTCGTGGTCGAACAAGCCGTCGAGCACGTAGACAGCCTCGCTTTCGGTCGGGCTGATCGGCAGGATGCTGAAGTAGCCATACTGATCAGAGAGCGCACTGTAGAACTTCGAACCCGGCTCGCTGCCATAGTGCAGGTTGATATCGCTACGTCTGGCTGCTCGGTCGCTGGCGCGAAAGAACTGGCCGTCAGACGAAGCGGTTGTTCCATCGCCCCAGAGCCGCGCATGTGGATGGCGCGCATGTGCATCAGTCACGCAAGCCTGCGCCGCCCGATACGTTTCGGAGCGGGCGTGGAGGCTGCGCATCCAGCCGATCTGATGGGCGCTAATCCCCTTCGACGCGCCCGCCATACGTTTTGGGCCGAGATTCGTCCCATCGGCGAGCACGCCGGCCAGCATGGCGGAGATGTTCTGCGGTGCATCTCCTGTCCGGACATGCGTGAATTGATCGGCAAACCCGGTCCATTCGTGGACTTCCCGCAGCAGGTCTGGAACTTCGACCAGAGGATACATTTCGCCAATTTCGGCGTTGAGAGCCTCAACTGCGGCGGGAATGTCGCTGGAACGCGGTGTCACGACCAGGGTTCCGTTCTCCATCCTCACGCCCTCGAGCTTTCCACAGCGGGCGCGCCAAGCCAGCTGTTTGAGGTTGAAGTCCATCATTTGTCGGACCGCGGTGAGCCACACCGCGCCGTCGTTATGAACGTTGAGGCCGAGCTTGTCTTCTTCCTTCAGGACAGCGAAGACGGGTTTAGGCATGAGATGTTCGTCGATCGGCCGGAATGATCGGCTCCCCTCGACCCACACATCCCGCGAGGACAGCCGGTTGCGCAAATGAGCGAACGTTGCAATCTCGTAAAGCCGCCTATCCGGTTTTACACCCTCGAAGATCAGCTCACGCTCCGGTTTTGAAAGATGGCCGACAGGAACGCGCTCAGGTAATACGCGCCGCCCTTCCGTATAGAGCAATTTCAGGGCTGCAATCGCGGCAAGTAGCGGATCGTGACGCCGCCGCGAGCGAAAGGAAAACGTTTGAAGAAATGCGCCGGCATATTTGCGGACATTTGCGGGATGAGGATGAGTAGAGCTTCCACGAGGCTCAAAGAGAGCTTCAGCGCATCTCGATCCGCATGCCGTCATAGGCCGGCACCACGTTGGGCGGCAGGGTTTGCCGCAACACCTCGTAGTCGAGGTCCGTATGCATGTTGGTGATGACGGCGCGCTTGGGCTTGAAGTGCTCGATCCAGCTCAGGGCATCGCTGACGCTGAAATGGGTGGGATGGGCGGCATGGCGCAGCCCGTCGACGATCCAGAGATCGAGGTTTTCGAGCGCGCCCCAGCTTTCGCGCGGAATGTCATTCAGGTCGGGTGAATACGCGGCGTTTCCGATGCGAAAGCCGAGCGCCGGAATCTTTCCATGCTGAACCAGGAAGGCAGAAAGCTTCACCGGGCCGCCCTTCCCTTCGGTGGTTTGGCTCTCGCCCGGCTCGATCGAATGACGCGTCAGGATCGGTGGATAGTCGCTGCCCTCGGGCGAAATGAAGCAATAGGAAAACCGCGCCATGATGTCTTTGGCGGTCGACTGGCTGAAATAGACGGGAATACGGCGCCGCTGGTGTATCACCACCGAACGCAAATCGTCCATTCCATGAGTCTGGTCGGCGTGCTCGTGCGTCAGGAACACCGAGTCGATATGATCGACGGCGGCATCGATCAACTGCTCACGCAGATCCGGCGAGGTGTCGATTACGATACGCGTGGTGCCGTGCTCGCCCGTGCGCTCGACCAGCAGCGAGCAACGGCGGCGGCGGTTCTTAGGATTCTTGGGATCGCAGGCGCCCCAGCCGAGCGCCGGGCGCGGCACGCCGGCGGAAGAGCCGCAGCCGAGGATCGTCAGCGTCAGCGTCATGCGGCCGCTTTCGGGGTTGGCACCTTGGAGAACAGGCGAAAGAAGTTTTCCGTGGTCTGGCGCGAAATCTGCTCCAGCGAAACACCGCGTGCTTCCGCCAGGACCTTGGCGACCTCAACGACATAAGCAGGCTCGTTGCGCTTGCCGCGGAATTTACCGGGCGCCAGATACGGCGAATCCGTTTCGACCATGATGCGGTCGGCCGGCAATTCGGCTGCCAGCGCGCGCAGGTTTTCCGACTTCTTGAATGTCAGAATACCTGTAAACGAGATCGACAGTCCGAGCGAGATCGCCTTCATCGCAAGCTCGCGGCCGCCGGTGTAGCAATGCAGCACGGCGCGAAACGGCCCTTTCGCCATTTCCTCCTCGAGGATACGGCCGCAGATATCGTCCGCGTCCCGGGTGTGGATGACGAGCGGCAGCCCGGTCGATCGTGCGGCAGCGATATGTGCGCGAAAGCCGCGCTCCTGCGCCGCCGGCGAGCCGTGATCGTAGAAATTGTCGAGCCCGGCTTCGCCGAGCGCAACCACTTTGGGGTGCTTCGTAAGTTCGATCAACTCGTCCGACGAGATGCCGTCTTCCTCGTCGGCGTGGTGCGGGTGGGTACCAACAGAGCAGTAAACATTGTCAAACCGCTCGGCGATTGCGATCAGTTCGTTGAGCCGTCGCACTCGGGTCGAGATCGTTACCATGCGGCCGACGCCGGCCGCCGCGGCGCGCGCGACTAACTGGTCAAGATCGCCGGCAAAGTCTGGAAACTCCAGATGGCAGTGGCTGTCGACGAGCATGGATCGGTTCGCTCAGGCGGCTGACGGCTCGATATAACGCGGAAACACCGCTGTTGGTGCCGGCAATACCGTGCCGGGTGCAATCCGCGTCGCGCCGCCAAGCGCAGCGAAGCTACGCTCGCTGTTGGGGACGCCGAGGCTGTCGAGCAGCTTGCTGGAGGCAGCGGGCATCACGGGCTGGGTCAGGATCGCGATTTGGCGGACTACCTCGGCCGTGACGTAGAGCACCGTCTTCTGTCGCGCAGGATCGGTCTTGGCGAGCGCCCAGGGCGCCTCGCCCGCAAAATAGCGGTTGGCTTCCGCCACCACAGCCCAGACCACGTTTAGCCATTGGTGGATCTGCTGCGTCGCCATGGCCTCGCGGGCTAGCTCAATCATGCCATCGGCCTGTGCCAGGATCGCCTTGTCGTTGTCGCTGAACGGGCCGGGCTCGGGCAATACGCCGTCGAGTCGCTTCGCGATCATCGACAGCGAGCGTTGGGCGAGATTGCCAAGGTCGTTGGCGAGATCCGCGTTGATGCGCGCCACGATGGCTTCGTGATTGTAGTTGCCGTCCTGACCGAACGGGACTTCACGCAGGAAGAAATAGCGCATTTCGTCGACGCCATACTGATCAGCGAGATTGAAGGGGTCGACGACATTGCCGACCGACTTCGACATCTTCTCGCCCCTGTTGAACAGGAACCCATGAGCGTAGACACGCTTTGGCACGGGAATACCCGCTGACAACAAAAAGGCTGGCCAGTACACCGCGTGAAAGCGGATGATGTCTTTGCCGATGACATGCACGTCCGCGGGCCAATAGCGCCAGTTCGGGGCACTCTCATCGGGGAAGCCGGCGCCCGTGATATAGTTGGTGAGCGCGTCGACCCAGACATACATCACGTGCTCTTCTTCGTCGGGCACCTTCACGCCCCAGTCGAAGGTGGTGCGAGAGATCGAAAGGTCGCGAAGCCCTCTTTTCACGAAGCTTAACACCTCGTTCCTGCGGGAGTCCGGGCCGATGAAATCGGGATTCTGCTCATAGAGCGCCAGCAGCCTGTCCTGATAGGCGGACAGCCTGAAGAAATAGCTCTTCTCCTCAACCCATTCGACCGGAGTGCCCTCTCGGCCGCCGAGGCGCACGCCATCGTCGGCCAACCGCGTCTCGTCCTCGGCGTAATAGGCTTCGTCACGCACCGAGTACCAGCCGGAATAGCTGTCAAGATAGATGTCGCCGTTCGCCGCCATGCGCCGCCAGATCTCCTGGCTCGACCGATGATGTTGCTCCTCGGTCGTGCGGATGAAGCGGTCAAACGAGACGTTCAACCGTTCGTCCATCTCCTTGAAACGGCCCGCATTACGGGTGGCGAGCGCGGACGGCGTCAGCCCTTCTTTCTGCGCGGTCTGGATCATCTTCATCCCGTGCTCGTCGGTACCGGTAAGGAAGAACACGTCCTTGCCATCGAGGCGCTGGAAGCGCGCCAGCGCGTCGGTCGCGATTGCCTCATAGGCGTGGCCGATATGCGGGGTGCCGTTCGGATAGGCGATCGCGGTCGTGATGTAGAAGTGGTTGCCGGGAGAGACGGCGGGCGTTGCAGCAGCCTGCGAGGCGGCAGGCTTTGCGCGTGGCGCGCGTGCCTTCGGCAGCGGCGTCGCCTTCTCCGGAGAAGGCGCTGCTTTCGGTGGGCTGGCTGGCTGGGCCGTCTTTGCCTTTCCGGCGGCTTTCTTGGTGACGACTTCCTTGACGGCGACTTCTTGCGTCGGCTTCCTGGCAGCCTTCTTCTTGGGCGAGGAGGTCTTGTTAGGCGACTTGGCGGCGGACTTCTTCTTCGCTGCCTTCTTGTTCGTTGTAGCCTTGCCTGCCTTTTTGGCCTTTTTCGCTACGGGCACAGTCTTCTTCGCGCCCTTCTTGGCAGTGGACTTCGATTTCTTGGCAGTAGCACCGGCGCGCGGCGCCGTGCGGGACTTCGTGCCGCTCTTGCTTTTGACAGTTTTCTTCTTCGGTGTCGCCACCACAAAATTCCTTTATGGCTCAAATTCGGAAATCAAACGGGAGCGCTCAGCGCGTCGCGTCGGCTAGCATCCCGAACACCGAAAAAACAAAGGGTTTTCGTTCCAGATTGTAAGTTTCGGTGTCGCGCGCGGCGCGGACGATCTTTTCCCATACCTCCGCCAGTCGTGCAAGGCGCGCCAGGTTTTGATTGGCGTTGGCCTGATCGGCATGTAGCCGCTCGCCTATCCAGCGATCGACGCTGTCGACGAAGGCCGCGAGCGCCATCCGGTCGGTGCCGCCAAGTGCGTCGCCGAGCGCGTGCAACTCCCGAAGATCAACTTTCGGAAGTGACGCAAGTAGCGCGGCTGTGCGCTGCTGCAGCTTCAGCGCGTCGCCACCAAGCAGCGTCAGCGCACGCGCGACGCTGCCTTCGGAGGCGGCCGCGGCCACGGCAAGATCGGGATCGTTGGCGTCGATGTCGATGGCCTCCGCAGCTGCACGAATCACGTCGTCTGTCGCAAGCGGTCGCAACCGCAATTTGCGGCAACGCGACTGGATCGTCGCCAGGACCCGGGCCGGTGCGTGGCTGACCAGCAGGAACAGCGACTGCCGCGGCGGTTCCTCGAGTATTTTCAGGAGCGCGTTCGCCGCATTGGGATTGAGCTCGTCGACGGTATCGACGATGCAAACCCGCCAGCCCTCTGCCGCCGCGGTCGACCCGAAAAACGAGATCGTCTCCCGCGTCTCGTCGACCGTGATGACCGTGCGCAGCACACCGCGTTCGTTTACCGTCCGCTCCAGCGTGAGCAGGGCACCATGCGAGCCGGCGGCAACCTGGCGGGCAATCGCGCCGTCCGGATCCACCCACAGCGTCTCTGCGCCCTGCACCGATGGCGCTAGCGGGTTGCCGTGCGCGAGCACGAAGCGGGCCATGCGATAGGCGAGTGTCGCCTTGCCGATGCCCTGAGGCCCGCCGATCAGCCAGGCGTGCGGGATGCGCCCGCTGCGATAGGCGCTCAGCAGTGTGGCCTCGGCCTCACGATGACCAAACAGGCCGCTCGTCTGGCGCGGGTGGTGAATCACAACCCCTTGCGGGGCTTTGCGGGCGCTCATGCCGTCGTTTCCGAGCTTGGCGACGCGGAGATGTGGTCGCGTACCGCGGTCCAGATGCGGGCGGCAACCGTATCCGGATCCGCATTCGCGTCGATCAACGCGCAGCGCTGTGGGTCCTCGGCGGCGATCCGGTGATAGGCTTCACGCAGTTTCTCATGGAATTGCAGGTCTTCCCCCTCGAACCGGTCCGGCGCGCCGTCGCCACGCCGCACCGCCGCCCGGTTCAATCCCACCTCGACCGGCAGATCGAGGATGATGGTGATATCTGGCTTGAGGTCACCGATGGTGACCCGCTGCATGGCATTCAGCACGCCGGTTGGCACTCGGCCCAGGCTGCCCTGATAGGCCCGCGTGGAATCGAAGAATCGGTCGCACAGCACCCACGTTCCCTGGTTGAGGGCCGGCTGGATCACGGTGCGGACGTGATCGTCGCGCGCCGCAGCAAACAGCAGGGTTTCGGCGTCAGGTCCGAGCAGCTTGCCCATACCCGACAGCACGAGGTGGCGCATGATCTCGGCGCCCGGCGAGCCACCGGGTTCGCGGGTGACAATGGTCTTTACCCTGGCGGCATTGAGTTGCTCGGCAAGCTTCTTGATCTGGGTCGATTTGCCGGCCCCCTCGCCGCCTTCAAAGGTGACGAAGCGCCCGCGCCCCGGCGTCCACTTGATGGTCGTTTCGCGCATGTTCAGAGCTTCTCAACACCCGCGCGAAACATGCCGATGACGAGCTCGCTCGCGCCATCGATTGCACGCCGTACGGTCGAGCCTATCCCGACTGGTTCCGCCGCATAGACCGGCGTTTCGACGGCGATGCGGGAATTACGCCAGACCCGCACCACGCCGATCGGCTGGCCTGGCTCGATCGGGGCGCGCACCGGGCCAGTATAGACAACACGCGCGATCAGTTTGTCATTGGCGTTTTTCTGCACCATCAGTTTGATGGGTTCGTGGCTGGTCAGCTTGACCGAACGGCTGTCGCCGCCGAATACCCGGGCGTAGCCGACCGGCTGTTCTGCCTCGATCAGGGTTCGCGTCTCGAAATTACGGAACCCCCACTCCAGCATCTTCTTGGTTTCGGATGCGCGATCCTCGGAGTCTTCCAAACCATTGACGACAACGATCAGCCTGGTACCGTTCTGCACTGCCGAGCCCACCATGCCGTAGCCGCCTTCCTTGGTGTAGCCGGTCTTTAATCCGTCGGCGCCGTCGAGCGCCTTCAACAGCGGGTTGCGGTTCAGCTGCCTGATCTTGTTCCAGGTGAATTCCTTCTCGCCGAACAGCTTGTAGAAATCGGGATAGGTCAGGATGATGTGACGGGCGAGCATCGCAAGCTCTCGCGCTGTCATCTTGTTACCGGGATCGGGCAGGCCGTTGGAATTGGCGAAGGTCGATTTTGTCAGACCAAGCTCGCGGGCGCGCTTGGTCATGAAATCGGCCGCGAAAATGTGTTCGTTGCCAGCCATTCCCTCGGCGAGCGCGATGCACGCGTCGTTGCCACTCTGGATGATCGCGCCATGCAGGAGGTCGTCGACCGAGACTTTGCTGTTTATCGCCGCAAACATGGTCGAGCCGCCGGATGGCGCCCCGCCCCTCCTCCAGGCATTCTCGCTAATACGATATTCATCGGTCAGCTTGACGCTGCCCTGTTTGACCGCATGGAAGACCACCTCCGCCGTCACCAGCTTCATCATGCTGGAGGGTGCGCGAAGCTCATCGGCATTTTTCTCGAACAGCACGCTGCCGCTTGAGGCCTCGATCAGGATCGCGGTTGGCGCATCGCCGTCAAAGCCGGCGTCTTCCTTCCTGGCACCCTGCACGCTCTGGTTCGCGGCCCAGAGCATGCCACCCCAGGTAACGCTCGCCACGACGACAAATGCAATCAGGCCGCGCACAAGCAACCCGGCCGTGAGCGGGGTACGGCGGAACAAAGAGAGGTCCAATGCCATCGGCGAAGCCCTGAGAGCGGCGTTCTAACAGCTGGACAAAGCGGAAACAACAAATGGCTGATGGACATACCCGGAGATTGAAACTGTAGCCCACCTAGCCCGTCGCGACATCTTAAGATCTCCAACCAAGTCGATGAAATAAGGCGCTTTCTGCGATATCGAGAGCTGGTCACGGGTATCGGGAACGACCGCCGCGGGTCAGATTCCTGAAGTGATCCGCTCAGCAGTTCGCGTGCTTCCCGGCCATCGGCCCGACGCTCCTACCGCAGAGATTTCCGGAGTGGCGTTGATCGCGGCGTCGACAGAGCTAATTGCCCAGACCATATGGCCTGGCATCCGGCAGCGGGACCTCGCCCCGGATCACCCCCCTGCTGCTCGAGGATGTCATCTCAGGCACGAACGGCTGCGCTGAAGCAATACGAACCATCGAGGGCGATGGCGCCGGTTCGCCTGTGCGCAGGGTGGCGATCAGCTGGCGGTCGTCGGAGCCCTCCAACGGAGCGCGGCCGACATATTCGACCCGAACGCGCGCCACGCCATAGCCCTTGAACTCAAGCAGCTCGGCAGCCTTGTTTGAGACGTCGATGAGGCGGTTCCCGTGATAGGGACCACGGTCGTTGACGCGCACGACCAGCGACTTGCCGTTTGAAAGGTTGGTGACACGGGCATAGCACGGCATCGGCAAGGTTGGGTGCGCGGCCGTCAGCGAGCCCATATCGAACACTTCGCCGTTGGCCGTCAACCGGCCATGGAAATCATCGCCATACCAGGAGGCGACCCCCTCCGCCCGGTAGTTGGGGTCTTCCTGCGGCACATATGTCCGTCCCGCGACAACGTAGGGCTTGCCGACCCGGTAGGTGCCACCTCCCTTTGGCACAGGTTCGCCCAAGGCTACGACCCTCGGACTCGAAGAAACCCCGTATTTCGGGTCTACGCTGTTCGCGAATTTGCTCGACGATGCACAATTGGCGAGCGTCATACAAAGTGCCGCAGCGGCAATCCCCTGCGCAGCACGCAGAATCGAACCTGTGCCTTGAATCGCCATCTGCCCAACCCCCACCAGGCAGACGCTTGGGCGCCCTATCCCGGATAGATCCCGATGCAGCCCACCACCGCACGAGTCAAGCAAGGATACCGCAACGTAAAGGCGGCGGAAATGGGGAGGCAGGCGTCATGGTAAATCAAAGGTTAGGAATCGTGACCTTTTCGCCGACTTCAGAGCCTTCCAACCCACCATGCTGTTGCAGGAAATCCTCACCTGCCCCCGATTGTGCATTGGGGCGGCGGAATTCTTTTGACTGTGCAAGGCCTCACGCGCTCATCTCTCGCATGTAAGGGCACAACGGAAGCTAGCCATGATCGAGACAGTTTCAACACTGATGGGTTTGTTGAGCGCTGGGATTTTCCTGGCTCACGCGTTTGAAGGTTTTCGCTCGAGGGCTTGAGCCCCCGGGCTGTGGCGCATCGCCGGTTCACAATTAGGCCTGTTCGGAAAGTTTTTAGGACTTTGGACGAGCATCGGGGACCAGAGCGGTAGATGTATCATGCGCAACCATGATTTGGTATCGGATGGGTTCTTGGCTTTGACCGCGGGTGGACTTGTGCTGCTTTGCTCGAGCCTTGTTGCATTGGCTTTCACCTAGCTTGGTTGTGCGGGCGTCCAGCGGGTTCCCTCGTTCATTTTGCTGGTAATTTTCTGTTTTTAGTTGCGGCGCAAGGGGTGCCTTGTCACCCTGTTCCAGACAAGCGTAACCCTGCCGGCGGAAGGTCTTGGCAGACCGGCGCCTCCTCGCCTGCGGACAAGGCAATGACATCCGCCGCAACGGGCAACCACCATCGCCCTCCTATTCCTGGACCGTGGCGACCGCCGCGCTCGTGATGCTCGCCTTCTCGTTCGGTCCCTGAATCGCGACCGTTAGCCTCATCAAATCGAGCCCGCTCCAATCCATAGGAGCAGGAATACGGCGCGGCGGTCCCATCCCAGAATCTTGCGCCTGTGCACCGATGCTGTGCTGCATCCCACTGGCGATACCGCAGGGGCACCTCGTCGCGCTATGCAGTGATCTCGGTATTGCGCCGTTTCAGCTTCTATGCGCCAGCGTTCGTGACCGGCATCGGATTCAACCTGCTCAACTTTCTGGTCGCTGGGCTGTTGGTCTTGCGGCAACACGAGCACCATAAGACGGTCGCGGTATGATGATTGCGTCTTTTTGCGCGACCTTCTCTCTGCGGACTGCAGACAATTATGGTTAATCCCCTGTTAAGCGCCGAGTCGTAATCATGATGCGTGTTGGGAATCTCTCACATCGTGAGGCTCCTTCGATCGTTATAGTCGAGATGCTCGCACGCACTTCGGTCGAGCAGTGAGTTGCGCACCTGGCATGAGACCAGACTACCATCCCGCTTTCGCCCGCGCCGCTCGCGGCCCACGTCGTGAAGCGACACGCGCGCAGCGCCGAGTCGATGGATCGGCTCAGTACCATCTCCGGCAAAAGCCCGGATCTGATTTCGACCGGTCTGACTTCGATCGGCAACGTTGCGATGCAACCCATTTCGGAGACATGACCTTCGACGAAGGCATGTCGCATTTCCATGGGAATGACGATCAGGCGTCTTTGGCCCGAGTGAGCCCGACCTCGTCAACATCGACCCATCGGCCGGAGGAGCATCCGAGGACTTTAGACATCAAGTCCGAACGAGACCTCGCCCTCATGATTGACGCCATTCGGGATGCCCACCGGAGGCTGAATACCCGAACGGCAGGCCCGATCAAAAAGCCACCGACCAAGGAAGTTCATCCGCCGGCCTCCCCTGAAGTCGAGCCGCGGCCGCACAAGCGTGTCCGGGTATGGATCGGGGCACTGATGATGATCGGCGCATTCGCTGCTGGGGCCTATTCAGGAGACAACGTCCCCGCCGTTGCGGATCCTCTTGGGTACACTGCTCGACTGCTGGCGCGCTCGGCGTCCGCTCTTGTGGCGCTCCAAGACAGCAAGGCCCAAAACAGCAAGGCCCACGATCCGCAGCTTGCGTTGCTCCGTACCACCTCTCTCTCGCCTACCTCAACCAGCCAGGACATCTCGCTGGTTCTTCCCGATTCCTACGGCCTATATGCCGTGAGTGGCGGTCAATTGACGCGGCTTGAACCGTTGCGCCTGCGCGTGCCTGACACCAGGATTGCGCTGCCCGGACTGATCACCAAACCCAGCACCGTTTCGGTGTCAGACGGCCATTTGACCTTCATCGCGTATCAGCGCGACCTGATGACGAACGTGCCCGATAAGGCGTCCATTCGGGTGGTCGCCCAGGTCGCACGCGTCCTGACTTTCCCAACGGGCGGCAAGCCCAAAGTTACGCCGGTTGAGGATACTTGGGCGATGCGGGCGGTGTCCGTCGATTTAACGGTATCGCCGGTGCCCGACAATCAGGAGATGGTCATGATGCGGCCGACGGATTCGGACCTGTCACTATCGCCAGGACGCTACATGCTGGTGTTCAAGAACCAAGCCTACGATTTCGCCGTCGAAGGCGCCATAACGGACACAGCTCACTGCCTCGAACGTACAGAAACGCAGACCGGTGGCGTCTATACCGAGTGTCGTGAGCTACCCTGATCCGGGGTGCGCCCTACCCTTAGTTGTTTGTCCGACGCCAGAACCCGCGGCGAGTTTCAGGACCAGGCAGGACGTCAGGAATGACTGGGCACGCGCGCAGGCATGAAATCGCGCAGGACCGAAATAGCGAGCCGAATCGGAGCCGTCAGCTTGAAGACGCCCACCGCGACCGCAAGGTACGTTCCGAGACACACCGGCGTCACCAGAAAGATGCGCGCAACAGTTGAGAACTCGGCCAGCCATGCATTCCGTACCGCGAAAGCAATCGCGGAAGCGAGCAGAGCCGCCATGGTCTGCGGCCCCACGGCCTGCAACACATCGCTGACATCGATCCCGATCGGGCGTCCAGAATAGACCAGTGACGGAACGAACAGCACGAACATGGCAATGGTGTAGGCGGTGCAGATGCCGACGACGCCAAAGGGCAGTCCGGCAGCTACGGCCGCAAGTTGGCAGACGGCGCTGTAAAGCCCCCACCGCATCCAGCGGTCCGACCGTCCAGCCGCCACATGTGCCCATCCATGCGCGCGCTCCAAGATCTGTGCGATCCCCCGCACGCCGAAGATGGTCAGGAGATAGCCGGCGGGCGCCCACTTCTGTCCTAGCAAAACCAATACGAGGTCCTGGCCGATAACAGCGAGCAGCGCAAAAGCCGGAGCGGAGAAAAAGCTCAGCGTCGAAAGCGCCTTGGCCCAAGCCCGCTTGAAGTTCTGCATATCCTCCCTGAGCTTGCTCAAGCCAGATACCGCAATGTTGTGCAGTGGCTCCGCCACGATGGTCAACGCGTTCGAGTAGATTACGGACGCATTCTGGAAATATCCAAGCTGGGCTGCGCCCAGGAAATATCCGATCGTAATGCGGTCGGCCGACCCCGCCAAGTAATCCGTCATGGTGAAGCCGGTCACACCCATGCCGAAGCGGACCAGCTCCTTCACTTCGTTCGTCACCCGCGGCCGTCCAGGCACCCATCGGCAGCTCGTCCAGGCGCCAATCGCGGTGCAGCTTGATGTCACAATCGGCTTGGCGACCAGCGCCCAATAGCCGCAACCTGCGAAAGCCAATCCGACACTGACGAGGCTGCCGAGCAGATTCGAAGAGATGTCGATCATCGCGAGGCGGCGGAATTGCATGGCTCGCCGCATCAGTGCGTAGTGCTGTGTCGAGAGCGCCAACATGATGAACTGGGTCGACAACACGATCGCGATGCCGGTGAGATACGGTTCGCCAAAGAAGCGAGCGATAAATGGACTTCCTGAGATCAGCAGCAAGGTCAGCAGGACTCCCACCGCGACATTCAGCCAAAACAGCGTACTGACCTCGACGCGGGAAATTTGCATTTTCTGGCTAGCGGCATCGCTGGTTCCCAGATCGATCAGCATGGGAGCGAACCCGGTTAGTGCCAGGACCATCGCGACGAGACCGAAATCATGCGGACCGAGCAGGCGAGCCAATAAAATTGTCGAAGCCAATTGAACGAATATGTTGATCCCGCGCACCGCGACGAAGGTTACACCGCTGCGCAATGACGCCCTGCCAAGGCCGTCATAGGGCTTGTTCTCCCCGAAATAGCTGTCAACGTCCCGTTTCAAGGCGAATAGCCTCTTCACCATGGGCCTGCCGTGAATGGGAGTGCGCGTTCATTGGCCCGTGCCCGCGTTAGTGACAGGGTTGCGTCCGATTGCAGAGAGCATTTGATTTGAAGTATCGCAGAAGGTTGCGCAACCCAAAGTGCTATGGAGGGTTAAAACAAATCGTTGCATCTAGGCATGTTTTACGTAGTTGTTGTTAAGTAATCGGTGACTTCATCGCGAACGGCCTTGATGAGATCACGATTTGATCATGCGGGTCTTCAATAGCGCCTAACTCGTCCATCTTGAGTCAAAGCTCGACATTCGCGGTCCTTTTTGCCCGCACATTCCGGCGGATGAATTTGCGCGCAGGTCACGTGTTGTTGGTGGCAAATAGCGACAGACTCATGCATCGGGCAGGTCTCCCCATGACGAGAGAGTCTGCCGGGACGTCTTTCGTGACAACGGTTCCAGCAGAGATCACCGACCCGGCGCCCACGCTGACCCCGGGTGCAATGACGGCGCCGTGCGCGATCCAGACGTCGTCGCCGACAGTGATAGGCGCGCTCACGCCTTCACGTGTGTCGGCAAGATGCACCATGGAGGCGATCAGGCAACGTTCCCCGACAGTCACCGACTTGTGCGCCTCGATGGACGCCCCATAGTTGAAGTAGGTGCTGTCGCCGATGCGGATCTCGGCTCCTACGTGACAGATCAACTCCGAGGGAATCATACCTCTTCGGAATCCCACACGGCTCCCCAGCTGAATTGCTCCGTGGTTTCTGACGCGGACGTGTCCGAAGGCGTAGACACCTGCTCCGCGCCGGCATTGGCGAAGCACGATCGCGCCGCGAACCACTGCAGCCGCGGAGCTCAACGCGCCGAGCGGGTTGGTCCACAGGCGCTTGAGATAGCGCAATAGTCGACGCTGACGCAGAGCCGGCGCGGAGGCGCAGGCCTTTCCCGGCCGCTGGGCCCCCATCGCTCCTGTCACGGAGCGCCCTCGGACCACCGCGCCGTTCGCGATTATGCTGCGAGGAGGTACACGGGCGCCGGGCAGGATGACCGCGTCGCTCCCGATCACAGTGCCGGCCTCAATGATGACCGGAGACGAGGGAGGCGTCTGCTCGCGATGGCTCGACAAGCGGTGAAAATGGTTGTCAATCACCTTGCACCTTGCGCCGATCTTGCATCCATCGCCTATGCGAACGGACTGGAGCGCCTCGATCGAGGCTCCGCCTTGGATTTCGATGTCGTCGCCAAGAGCGATCTCGGCGCCGGGGCCGACATAGAGCTCGATCGGGCTGCTGGAGGCATCGAGCCGAACACGATTTCCGATCCGGAGTGTCCCAGGGCCGTGAATCCAGATCCGGCCCTCAACCGATGGCGAGTCACCCAGCTCCGCGCAGCGCCGAAGCTTCAAGTTTGAAACGAACGTCGCCACGCGACGCGAGCGACTCATTAGTTGTAACCTCTTGCTTACAATCAATCGCAAATGACCCGAGGTGGCACAAAGCCTGTGCCTTATGTCATGACGGGCTTGAGACAACCGCCGCACAGTCATCCGGTTGGCCGTTCCGCCGATCGATATTCGGGACTCCAATTTGCATCATACGTCCGTCACGAAACCTCAAGCTAGAGCATCACCAATGGTGAGCGGCGGCGAATGAAGATAGCCGGCGACCTTGCGTTTGGCGGCGATGTCGCGCCATACGGCCTCTACCTCCACTACGGTGAGGCCCAAGGCCGACGCGGCTTCCAGCGCCGACACGCCGTTTTCCAGAGCGTAAAGACACAGGTCCATGGTGGTGTGGTCGACCGAGAAGTAGAATTCTTCCTGGCTTTGCGCCATCGACCACGTGTCGGTCGTGGGTGGCCGGCGGCGGACCTCGTCGGGAATGCCAAGATGTTCAGCAAGCTGGTACACCTGGGTCTTGAACAGATGAGCGATCGGTTTCACATCTGCTGCGCCGTCGCCGTTCTTGACGAAAAATCCCAGGTCGTATTCAAGGCGGTTTGGCGTTCCGGCGACAGCGTAATTCAGGCGGTCGGCGTGGTAGTACTCAATCTGCTTGCGGGCCCGCTGTTTCATATTGGTCGCTGCGATGATCGTCAGATAGGCATCGAGCGGGAGACGACGACGCTGCTCAACGCCTTCCGGCGAGCGGACAACGAGCGAAGACAGATTGTAGCCACGGGCCCGCATCTCGGGATCGAGCACGACCTTGCAGGTCCATCCTTGGCCATATTCCGGGATCACCGAGCGGATTGCTTTGTCGCGACGCGTATAACAGCCACCGGCGGTGAGCATGTCGGCGATGTCCTCCGTTACAGAGGGAAGCTGCAGCGTTTGTGCGACGAGTCGGCCGAGCCGCAGACTGTCCGGATCGGAATCGTGCTCGGGCAGGTATATTGCAAGAACGCGCTCCGGTCCGAAGGCGGCCGCGCAGAGTGCGGCCGTTACCGAGCTGTCGATGCCGCCAGAAAGACCGACGACGACGCCGCGCCGACGCAAGCGACGCAGAACTTGCTCACGCAGTTCGGTCACGATGCGCTGTGTCTCAGCCGCTGCGTTGATTTGCAAAGCGCGGAGAGAGAAAGCTGGTGCCGTCTCTATTTTGCTCATAGCATTCATCCGTGTATCTCCATAAGGCGCGCTGTTTCTCGGCGACTGATCTTGCCGCTATCGGTCTTCGGCAAGACGCTACGGAACTCGACAAATTTAGGAACCATGAAGTCCTCAAGGTGTTGGGCGCAGTGACGGATCACATCCCGCGCCGTCAGATCGACGTATGGCGCTAAAGCGACGACCGCCTTCAATGCGGCGCCAAGTACGGGATTTGGCACTCCGATAACGACCGCCTCTCGTACGCCTTCGAGCATGTACAAGACGTTTTCGATTTCCTTCGGACTTACCTTCTCGCCGCGAGTCTTAATGATGTCGTCTTTGCGTCCAACGAAGTAGAGGAAACCCTCCGCGTCCGCGTAAAAGAGGTCGCCGGTATAGAGGACCTTCTCCCACGGATAGGGACCTGAGCGAAGAGCCCTACTGGTGGCTTCCGGATTCTGCCAATAGCCCTTCATCACGTGTGGGCCACGGATCACGAGCTCACCGGTTACATTGGGAGCGACTTTGCTGCCGTCTTCATCAACTACATAAGCCTCGGTCCCAGGGATAGCGATGCCTACCGACGAGGGTCGCGAACTCAACTCACTCGGCGGCAGGTAGGAGCAACGCGTGCATTCCGTCTGGCCATACATCGAGTAGAGGCTCGTCGTCGGAAATAGCTCCTGCAATCGTAAGATGTGCGCGGGCGACAGCGCCGCGGCGGCGTTTGTGATGTAACGTAAATTTGGGAACATTTCCGGCTGAAGGTCGCGCATCTGCAAGATCAATGCGGCGATTGTCGGCACGAGGGCGAAGCCCGTGACCTCTTCCTCGCGGATCAGGTTAAGAACAACTTGAGGAAAGGCGAAAGATTTTTCGAGCACGACGGTGCCGCCGAGCCTCACTGCCGTCAAGACCTGATAGAGGCCGTAGCCGAAGGAGATCGGCAAGACATTAAGAATGATATCGTCCTCTGTATTCTCCAAATAGGTTGTGATGGACGTGGCAACCGCGACGACGTTTTGATGGGTCATCATCACACCCTTGGGAAAACCTGTCGAGCCGGAGGTGTAGACGAGCATCGCGAGGTCGCACTCGATCCCGGGGAAAGATGTCCTCGGTTCGTTGAAAGCGATCGTCTCGGCGAACCCCAGTTCGCAAGGCGCGTTGATGTCGTCGCACTCGGAGGCAACGATCACAGTCGAGATGCACGGCGCACTGCTCATAGCTTCACGCGCCACCGGTAGCAGACGGGCCTGTGTTATCACGGCGGCCGGCCGGCAATCATTGACGATGAATCCAAACTTGTCGGCCTTGGTCGATGGATTGACCATGCAAAACACGCCACCCGCTTTCATCGAACCAAAGAGACCGACGACGGCTTCCCAGCAATTGTCGGTGAAGATGACGACCCGATCGCCGCGCACGACCCCCCTGGCTTCGAGCATCGCCGCGAGGCCAGTTGCGGCATCGTCAAGGGCGCGGTAGGTCAACCGGGTCTTTCCCTCGATCAGGGCAACCTTCTCGGGCAATCGTCGAGCGCTGATTTCGAGGAAATGCTCGACCCGCATCGTATCACTCTCCGAAGGTCAGGCCGCAGCGGGTGCCAGCGCCGCAACGCCGACCTTGTTTGAAACGAACGCGACGAGCCCGTCGACGGTGTCAAGATTCTCCGGGACGATCTCGGCATCCTGTATACTGATGCCAAAGTGGTCTTCTAGAAAGCCAACGAGTTCAAGAACGCTGGTGGAATCGATCATGCCAAGTTCAAGCATGGACTCATTCCCAGGAAGTGGGTCCGCACCATCACCGAAAAGAAAATTGTCCTTGATGAACGCTCGGATGTCGGATTCGATCTTTTGTGTCGTCATCGCTTTCACTTTCATGCTGCGGGAAGAATTGGAGCGGCTTCGACGTCCTTGCGCCGAATAAATGCGTCCGTCCAAAGCTGCCCCGAAATAACGCCGACAAGCGCCATGTTGTCGCGAAAGCCGAGCGGACGGCCAGCCGCGCATTTGCGCGCCAGTTTTGCGACCGCGGCGGCGTCGAAAAGGCCGGCTGAAGCGATCGCCGAGTGCGAGAGGAGCTCGGAAACATACGCAGGCGCGCGTTTACCGAAGAAGGATGCGCTGTCAGGAGCGCGATAGGGCTGCTTGGAGCGGTTGCCAATGGCGGCCGGGAGCCGAGAAGCCATGCTCTCGCGCAAGACGTGCTTCTCGCGGAGCGTTCTCAGCTTCAATCGCGAAGGGATGCGCGCGCCAAATTCGACGACGCGATGATCGAGGAACGGAAAGCGCCCCTCGACCCCGTGCGCCATGGCAACGCGATCGCCCTGAGCCGAGAGGATGTAGCCCGGCAACAAATAGGCCGTTTCGAGATATTGCGCCTGGGCGAGCGGCGACCAGGACGTAAAGGATTCAGGTAAGTCCTCGCGCAGATCCGCGAGGGCGTCATAGTCCTTTAGCGCGGCCTTCAAATCGCCGGAATAGAAGACTTTCGTCTTGGCGGTCGTTTCGAAGCGAGGAAGGTGTGAGAAAAGTGGGTCATTGGTCTGATCGAGCGCCATGCCGAAAAAGGCGTTGAGATAGGCCGGGCTTTGCGCCTGAAGAGCGGGGAGATAGGGGTAAAGCTTGCGAAACAGCAGCGACCGCCGTGGCGATCCGGGCTGACGGGCGCAAAAAGCGCGGATCTTCGCCTCCTTGAATATATCATAACCAGCAAAAACTTCGTCAGCGCCCTCGCCCGTGAGCACCACCTTGTAGCCACGCTGTCGCACCAGCTTCGAGAGTTGAAAAAGCGGCGCAGGGGCGGAGCGCAGAATAGGCTGCTCTATGTGTCGCACCACATCGGGGAACATCGCTCCGATTTCGTTGTTTCGGCACACAACCGAAGCATGCTCGGTTCCAAGCGCTTCCACCATCCGCGCCTGATAGGCGCTTTCGTCGAACTCGTCGTTTTCGAAAGTTACAGAGAACGTCTTCAACCCTTCTGCGACGACATCCGATGCCAGCGCGGTCACGATCGACGAATCGAGTCCCCCGCTCAAATAGGCTCCAACCGGGACGTCGGAGCGAAGACGGACGCGGGTCGCATCAGTAAGAAGATGTCGCAATTCCTCCGCGATCACGCTTTCGTCGTCGCCGAAGCTCGCTTCCTCCGCCAGCGAGGGGAAAGAGAGTTGCCAGTAGCGCCGGACATCGACGCGACGGTGCGTGACGATCATCATATGGCCGGGCGGAAGCTGTTGTATATTCTTGAACGCCGTGCGCGGCGCGATCGTCGACCACAAGGTGAAGAGCTGATCGAGGCCCACCGGATCAGGCCTCGCCTCGATCTCGCCAGTGGCCAGCAACGCCTTGACCTCCGACGCAAAATACAACCGGTCACCGGTTCTCGCCCAATAGAGCGGGCGAACACCCATGCGGTCTCGCGCGAGCAATAGCTTGTGCTGACGTCGGTCCCAAATTGCAAAGGCGAAATCGCCCACAAGGTCTTCGACGCAGGCCTCGCCTTTCAGTTTGTAGAGCTGCAAGATGACTTCAGTGTCCGACCTTGTGAGAAATCGCACACCTTTCGCCGCGAGTTCTTCTCGCAGCTCGACATAGTTGAATATCTCGCCGTTGAAGCTGATCGCGAGCTCACCAGTTTCGTCAAGAAGCGGCTGGCGGCCGCCGACAAGATCGATGATGCTGAGCCGCGTGTGACCGAGAGCAGCAGGTCCGTCAACGTGAACGCCCTGCCCATCTGGTCCGCGGTGCGCAATTGCTGCGACCATTCACTCAACCAGCGCTTTCGCTGCGGACGAATCGCAAGGCTGTCCGACGAAACCCGCAATGCCACACATGTACCCTCCTCAGGGAAATTCCAGACCGATAAATTGTCGTGGTACCAAGCACCCCTTGTTAGTTATGATTCGAAAACATTCGGCAGCCCACAGTTCCAGTGCGGCGTTGCTCGCCCGCGATGGTGCAGCGCTCATAAATGTCGTCGTCAACGGCGACGTCGTTGCCTGCCTTACGCGCCATGGGGGCAGATCAGTTTCGGTGTAACCAAGTTGTCCTGTCAGCAATGCGCGCCTGTTCGTGTGCTTTAAGTTAGGATCGACAGTTTTAATCGGACTTCGGCACCGGATTCACGTGCTGGTTCGGATTTTGGTTAAGTGTACTTTGTCTCGATTGAGTACCGCCTTCGCCGGCGGCTTCATGGAGCACGGACGTCAGGCAAATAGTTGCGGAAGAGCGCGCGTTAGATGCCGATGGCATGGGTCCCTTTCAGCGCTAAAGCTGTAGTTTCCTTCGAAAATGACATGATGAGACGGCCGACGCACCACACAAGCGTGGTAACCGCGTTGTCCTCAGCCGTGCTCCCTGATAAGGCCGGGCGGCCGAATGCCGCTTGGCCGCGGCGCGACAGGTAGGGGGCGCCGAGCGCCGCGCCTACCCGGACGCTGTCGAGTCAACCGGTGTTCCTGGCTCGTCTGCGGCACCGACCACCAGTATCGGCCGACCTCCGCAGCTACGATTACGAAAACGACCCACAAGAACTCGAAACCGCGCATCCACAAACTCTCAAGGCCGTTTGTTATGATGATATACAGCATGATCGACAGTACGACCCAGGCACGACCACGATCGCGGTCAGCCATACGCCCCGCGGCGTGAAGGGTTGTGAGGAGGAAGCTTACCAGCAGGATAAAGCCGATATATCCCAACTCCACCATCGCATCCAAATAGCCGTTGTGGGCGTTCGGCATATCTTTGACCCATCCCGGAGCATCGACGATGCTCGGTGCGTTCGGCCCCGCCAGCCAGAAGGACTGATATCCCCAGCCCGCGATTGGCTTCTTCGCAATCTCTGAATGAGCGAAATCCCAGATGGTGGTTCGGCCCGTGAAGGTCGGATCGCCGTACAGCATGTACGACAGACGCTCCACATTGAACCCGGTCACGGGCGATTGCACCGACCATAAGAGCGGAACGGAGAGCACAATAACGGCCACGGAGAGACCGGCGGCGTCTCGGAGCTTCAATATCAACCAAGCGAGCACCGGGGTCAGGATGACCAGGCCAAGCGCGGTCTTCGAATTGCTCGCAATCAAGAGTGTTAACGCCATGATAGCAACGACGATGCTGAGCGCCCGGCGCCGACCGGGGTGGAGCAGCTCATGAAGTGAGAGCATGACCGTGATGCCAGCACATTCGCCGAGATAGTTCTTTCCGGTGAAATAGCCGGTATAGCCCCACGTCGCGAACTTGATTTCGAGGGGCGGCCTGAACATTACGAAGAAAATGTTAACCAACGCGGCCATAGCAAAGCACAGGAACACGCCGCGCATCATATCAACGTTTCGAGCGGCCAGCAGGGCCGGCAACACCATGCATATGATGATCATGGACTCCTGCGAGAACCGGACAAAGGCTAACTGGGGGTTGAAAGCCCACAGGACGCTCATGCCGGCGAACGCCAGGTACGCGAGCAGACAGAGGATATTGGGAGGAATGCGAATCCGACGAAAGTTTTGCAGGACAAAGACAAGCGAAACCAAGGCCATTATGGGCCAGAATATCTTGTTTTCCGGCCTGGCGTCATACTGACAGACCGTATCGGTTACACTGCACTGGGTCAGGATTAGCGGAAACGCAATGCAGGCGTAGACACAGGCCAGTATCGGCAACAAAGCATATTTATCGATGATCCGTACTGAGGGCCCGGCCAGACCCGCATTGAAGGATGTCGATGACGCTCTCAAGATCTGACGCTCGGCTGATGTCGGAAGTCGATTTTTCTAACATGGCTAGGTTAATGTCGGATGTAACGAGACCGCCATAATGCGGAGACACTTCGCCACCATTGTTGATTGGCTACTTGCAAGCGGTTCTCGATCTGCCGAATTATGATGAATGCTCTATTGAGAGACACCTGCCCCTACCTGCGGGGATTAAGCTTATCAATTTACGCTGAACGAAAGGCGCAATTGACGCGGCATCCGGAAGGTGCACTGACGAGATGCGCCTGACCGTTTACGCGTCTTTTTGAGGTCACTTTGAGTCTTGCTCAGTTTGCGAGAGTGGAAGCCGACGTACCGGCTTCAGTATCTGCATTTCGTGTACCCAGGACTCAGCGGGACTTCGCCGGGGTTCAATATTTGCGAGCCGTCGCGGCTTCAATGGTCGTTATCTTCCATTGTGGCGCGCAGGTTTTGCGCGTCGGTCATCCCTTCAACGAATCCGAATGGCTGGCCTCCGGCGTAGATATCTTCTTCGTGATCAGCGGTTTCATTATGTGGGTTTCCACGGCCAACCGACCGAAGATTCGTCCAGTGGACTTCTGGAAGCGCCGTGTTCGGCGGATCGTTCCGCTTTATTGGTTGGTCACTTCGTTCACAGTCGCAGTGCTTGTCCTGACTCCTTCGGTCGTTAAGACGGGCAGTTTCGAACTCTGGCACGTTGTCACCTCATTTCTTTTCGTTCCTTCGACCCACCCTGTCACCGGATTGATGCAGCCTGTCGTGATCCCCGGGTGGTCTCTGAACTTCGAGATGTTCTTTTACTTTATTTTCGGCGGTTGTCTTTTCCTGCCGCTCCACATTCGGCTGGCGGCTCTCGTGGCTGTGCTGGGTAGCCTTGTCATGACCGGGCTTGTCTTGAATCCGCAAAACCCGACCGCCGCATTCTACACATCTCCTCTTGTCGCAGAGTTTGCGCTTGGCGCAGTTCTCGGATGGCGCGTTGTCAAGGGAGGCCAAGTGAACCGATATGCGGCCGTCCTGATGCTGGTGTTGGGAGCGTTGCTACTACCCATGCCGTCAGCAATAAAGTACATCAATACGATAACGGCATCGATACTGATCGTTGCCGGCGTCGTGTTTCTTGATATGCTCGGGCTTGTTCGATTTCAGCGGCTGCCGCATCTGCTGGGCGACGCGTCCTATTCGATCTACATCACCCACGCCATGATCGTCTCGGCGTTTGGCCAGCTTTGGCAGCGTCTTGGCCTTTTTGAGATGCCGTTTGCCGTTCCCCTATACGTAGGTTGCGCCTTTTCAGTAGCGATCTTCTCAGGAGTGATCGTGTATCGACTGATCGAACTGCCTATTCTGGGAAGCCGAGCGAAGGTAAGCCCGAGCGAAGTCAAGTAGCGCTTTTTCAGGAGACGAGCTGGCATAGGCCTCAGCTGCTCTAAAGTCCCGGCCCTTTTATCTTGCGTAATCCGACCGCCCGGCTTCATGCCGGACATGATCGCATTTTCGTGCCGGGCTTCTCGCCGCGGCCCGAATGGCGACGTTAACGCGTTGTAAAGACTCCCGAAATTCATGGTGAATTCTTCACAAATATTTATGGTGAACGCTTTGTTAAGTCTCTGCGCCTACCGTCGATCCACTTGGAGATTCCTGCGCATTGCCTGGGATTTCGCCAGCATTAGCGAGAGTGGGTCAAGTTCCTATGGTTGTTCTGCAACTCCCCCAAGTCTGCACCCGGTTCAGCATTCGAATCGAAGCAGCCAAAGCGCCTGTGCCCGCCGCCTCCATCTCCAATCTTGCCGATGATGGTCGCCTCACCGGCGAATTCAAACTCTACTAACCTTGGGTCGGGCTTTCGTGACCAAGCAAGCACACGACTGCAGCGATCGGGAGGCGCGGATCAGCGTGCGCTCGGTAACGTCGTCGCGGGCGTCCGGTTGCGGTTGGATAAGAGTTCTGGCTCGCGCGGCGGTCATTTCGGCGACCGCCTTGCACGGTGCCTGCTCCACCATGCCGACCTTGGGACCGGCGAGCGCGAGTGTACGCTCTGGCGAGACCAACCCAGCGAGTCTTCCTTACGCTTTGGTACGAGTGACCCCCGACGCAGTGTCGATCCTCGACCGCAACTCAACCCGCATTGGCCGCGTTTTCACTGACCGACGTGGTCCCAGCGAGATTCGCTTCGGGGTCGGTGATGTGGTCAGCGTGACATTGTTCGAATCAATGGCAGGAGGGTTGTTTATTCCGCTTGAGGCCGGCGTGCGTCCCGGGAACTTCATCACGCTGCCAAATCAAGCGGTCGACAACGCTGGCAACATCACCGTTCCATACGGGGGCAAGATTCAGGCGCGAGGGCGGACTGTCGAAGAGGTGCAGGACGCCATCGTGAAATCTCTGAAGGATCGCGCGATCGAGCCCCAAGCGGTTGTCGCGTTGGTCGATCAGCGGGCATCCTCCATCAGCGTGCTCGGCGAAGTAGGAACGCCGTCACGTTTTGCGGCGAATGCCAGTGGCGAGCGCCTGCTCGACGTCATTGCGCGTGCCGGCGGCCCCAGGAATCCGGGCTATGACACCTGGGTGATGCTCGATCGCGAAGGACGACAGGCAACTGCGCCATTCGCCGCGCTCATCAACGAACAGTCGAACAATATCTACGTCCGCCCCCAGGACACGATATACGTTTTCACGCAACCACACACGTTCCTGGCTTTCGGGGCTTCTGGCCAGCAGGGTCAATTTCCGTTCGCCGCCTGGCGGCTCTCACTCGCCGAAGCGATTGGGAAAGCAGGAGGCTTGAACGACAATCTCGCCGACCCGGCGTCAGTGTTCCTTTATCGGGGCGAGACCCGCCAGGTTGCAGAACAACTTGGCGTCGATTGCACACGTTTCAACGGCCCCATTGTGCCCGTTATCTATAATCTCAACTTACGCGATCCGGCCGGTTATTTCCTCGCGACAAAATTTGAGATGCGAAATAGGGATGTCATCTTCGCGTCCAACGCACCGTCGGTCGAGTCAACCAAGTTCATGCAGTTCCTGCGGATGATCATCGGCACCGTCAGTGACCCCATGGTGGCGGCCATCAACGCGTATACCATAAAGGGCCTTGCGGCTGGCGCACCGGTTAACACGATCGTATCGACGGGCCATTGACGCTATTGGTTGAGCCCACCTTGCTGGAGCGTGTTGCTCCGTCTTCCCTGACCAGCAGGCCCGCGCTGGAGCACGACAACTCGGGCGCCAGCTTGCGCGGACATCTGCCAGTGCTTGATGGCGTGCGTGGCCTCGCTGTTCTGATGGTGCTGCTGTTCCACTTCATCGGCAACACACAGCCTACCAATGGGGTCGAGCGCGTCATTGTCGCCGTGACCAACTACGGGTCGTCCGGGGTCGAGCTGTTCTTCATCCTGTCCGGCTTTCTCATCACCGGCATTCTCTATGACGCCAGCAACAGGCCGCATTATTTCCGCAACTTCTACATGCGGCGCATGCTGCGCATCTTTCCGCTTTACTACGGCGTACTGATACTCGTCTTTTTCGTAGCGCCGCTGATACCCGCCTTGCACGGACCGACGCTTGACTATTTGGTGGACCGCCAAGCCTGGGCGTGGCTCTACGGCGTCAATATCTACATTGGATTGCAGGGAGACTGGTCGTTCTCGTACCTGGAGCACCTGTGGTCACTGTCGATCGAGGAGCACTTCTATTTCGTCTGGCCTTTGGTGGTGTTGCTGCTGGCGTCGCGCCCACGCACGCTCATCGCCGTCAGCCTGACCGTCTCGCTCGGGGCGATGGTCGCCCGACTGATCGGATCGCTTATGGGGCTGAGCTGGTGGACAGTCTATGTGCTGACCCCGTTCCGCCTGGATGGCCTCGCGCTCGGTGCCTTCATCGCCGTAATGGCGCGCCAGCCCGGCGGCCAGGATCGGCTTGTGCAGACCCTGCCCCGGGTGACGGTCGTGGCTGGTGCACTGGTGGTGGCAACCTTCGGCTGGACCAAGCTGGTCTCACACGGCGGAATGGAGTTCGTCCTCCCCGTCCGTGCCGCGCTCATCGAGATCCTGCTCGCCTGCCTGCTGTTCTGGGCGATGGTGGCGCCGTCACGATCTGCAACCTCACGCTTCTTTCGCTGCCGGACCATGGTCTTCCTTGGTACCTATAGCTATGGCCTGTACGTCTACCACCATTTCATCTCGTATTATCTGATGACTAACCAAACCGAATTTGCGCTTGCGCAGCGGCTGGGTTCGCATGGACTCGCGGTGGCACTGCAGGCTGCAGTCGGCGCCGCAGTTTCGCTTGCCGTCGCCTATGTGAGCTACGAACTGTTCGAGAAACGCTTCCTCGGTCTGAAGCGCTTCTTCGGGACTGCTGAAAAGTCGTCATTCCAGCGGAACGAGGTGAGCGAGGCTGTCAGATCTTAGGTTTTCTTGTCGGAGCATGATTTCCGTGCAAACGCGTCCCCCGTCCGCCGCGAGGCAAAACTGCTCCCGCCTCGGACCGTGACTCCAGAATGCGGCGATAAAAGTCCTCCAGGGCCAGAGCCGCACTACTCCAGGCATATCGATCTTCCGAGAGCTGTCTTGCTGACCGGCCGATCTGCTCCGCCAGTCCGCGGTCGGTCAGCAATTTGTTCACCGCCTGAGCAAAGGCGTCCGGCTCGTCCGCGATGAGAAGGTCGCGCCCATGAACGGCCTCGATCCCCTCTGCGCCGAGCGTGGTTGAGACGATGGTTTTTCCCATGGCCATGGCCTCGACGATCTTGAGGCGAGTGCCGCCCCCGATGCGCAGCGGCACGACCACAGCCGCGGCCTCGGCCAGATGCGGTCGCAAGTCCGGCACGAAGCCAGTCAGCTCGACCCGCGGTCCAGCCAGCGCCTTAAGCGACGGCGGCGGCGAGCCACCAATGATTTTGCAGCGTGCGTCTGGATGTGCGTTCGCGATGAGCGGCCATATCTCGCGGACGAAATAAGTCACGCCGTCGACGTTGGGCGCATAGGACAGCAGACCGAAGAACACCACGGTGCGACCGTCAGGCGACGGATCGGTCGGGCGCGGTTGGTAGTAGTCGACATCGGCCGCATTGGGAATCACCGTCGTCCGTGGCTGGAACACCTCCTCGAGCAAACGCCGCTCATCCGCGCCGCTGCACAGATAGACGCCATCCGCATCGTGGTAGGTTCCCAGTTCCTCCTGCCGCAGCTTGCGCCAATTGACCGCCGCATAGAGGCGACGCACCAAGCTGTTGCCGGACTTCGCATACTGCCGGGCGATGTCGTAGTCGATGTTGTGGGAGTCGACGACTACGACCGGGAGCCTCTCGCCATTTGGTGCCTGACGCAGGTCGCTGTGGCCGACAAACGTGAACTCGAGATTAACCACATCGAACCGTTCGGCTCGTAGAACCCGGTCTATAGCCTGCTGAAACGCCGGCACTATGACCCGGAGTCTTTCGAAGCTCAGGCCTGAGAAGACCGAACGAAGCTGCAGTAAACGCTTTGCCAAACCGTCGCGGCCGTAGGGATTTGGAATCAGCACCACCTCGCGGCAGTAGGCCTGCATGGCGCGGCGACATTCCTCGATGTCAAATTCTTCATCGACCAGCATCACCGCCGTCAGATCGTGGCGTTGAGCCAACTGGGTCATCAACCCGTGTGCGCGCGCCTGAGCGCCAAAACGCGGCGGGCTCGCCGGCATCTGAGATACAAACAAAATGCGGAGGCGTTCCGGACTCATCAAACCAGGTCCAGAAACGCCGGCTTGGCGTGATCACGCGTAAGGTTAACGCGTACACGCCTCGGTATCACAGTCATGTCTCGATCATCTCGCAGAGCCATTAATCCGATTCAAAGAAAGCTGCATCAGATTGCTGACCCAGGTTCAGCAACCTGTGTTTGGTCTGTATGACAGATTGCCTCTGAAGGATTGGATAACGCCGCCAATGACTGCCTCCCCGCTCAGGACCAGCTGGGTCGCTACGACGCTGCCCTGCCCTGTCGCGAACTGTCTCGGCCGGTACGCGGCAATGTCGAGGTGACGAGCGGATGTGCGGTATCGCGGGAATCATCGGACGATTGGACGAGAACAATCGCTCTGCGCTCCAGCGGATGAGCGACGCCATGGTCCATCGCGGCCCCGACGCCTGCGGCACATGGACCTCAATGGCGGACGAGCGCGGATGGGGCGCTCTATTGGCACACCGTCGACTTTCCATCCTCGATCTCTCTCCCGCCGGCGTCCAGCCGATGGTGGACCCGGTGACCGGGCACGTCATCGTGTTCAACGGCGAGATCTACAACTTCCAAGACCTTCGGCAGCGCCTGCTCGCGGAAGGCCAGAGATTCGAATCCAGCGGCGATACGGCGGTGATGCTGCGCGCCATCGGTCTGCACGGAGCCGACGCGGTGAGTTGGCTGCGAGGGATGTTCGCATTCGCATGCTGGGACCCAAAGCAGCGCAAACTGCTGCTCGCGAGAGATCCGCTCGGGATTAAGCCCCTCTACCTGGTGCGGTCGCCCGATCCCGAAAGCGGTTGGTCTGTGGCATTCGCTTCGGAGCTTCGTGCCCTGCTCGCTTCCGGACTGCTGGGCAGGCCTCGACTCGATCCGTTGGGGGTGGCTGACCATGTTTGGAACGGCTTCATCGTTGGCCCCTGTACGGCGGTTGAAGGCGTCGAACTCGTCTGGCCTGGACAGCTCCTGGAATTCGATGGTTGCGGCAATGCGATCAGGCAGGAGGAGTTTTGGCGAATTCCCGACCGCACTCCCGATCCAACCATGGACGAGGAGAGCCTCGCCGCGGTCTTGGAAGAAACAATGAGGCTACATCTCACTAGCGATGTGCCACTGGCGGTGTTTCTCTCAGGGGGGATCGACTCCTCGGTCATGGCAAATCTCGCGCAACGCGCCGCCCGGGCCCCGATCCACACTTTCACACTGGCCTTCGAAGAGCAGGAGCTTAACGAAGGGCCGATTGCAAAGAGAATTGCCGCTGCCATCGGGACCCAACATCAGGAGGTCGTGCTGACGGAGGGACGCTTCACCGAAAACCTGGAGGCGGCTCTCGACAGTCTGGACCAACCCACCTTTGACGGGCTGAATGCCTATGTGATGTCTCAGGCGATCCGCGAAGCCGGTTTCACCGTGGCGCTCTCCGGCACTGGTGGTGACGAGTTATTTGGAGGCTATTCGACCTTTCGCGAGTTGCCGCTGCTGCAGCGCTGGGCCCAACGCGTCGACTGGGTGCCGCGCGGATTGCAGGCGGCGGTAGCTTCAACGATCACTTGGCCGTTACGCCGCTCCGGCCACGCAGTGCCGCCGCAGACACGCTGGGCGAAGCTCCCCGAGATGGTGCGTCACGGCGATGATCTCCTGGCATTGTATCAGCTCGCCTATGCGTTGTTTCTACCCGACTTCCAGCACGAGCTTCTGGCGCCCGGATTCGCCGACGCGTTGACGGACGGTCTGCCGCAGGCCATGCGCCGGCGGATCACCACCGAGACAGCAGCACGCAGCCCTGTCTCTGCGATTGCCGTCATGGAGCAGCGGCTGTTCCTTGGCGAACGGCTCCTGCGCGACAACGATGCTGCCAGCATGGCTTCGTCACTGGAGCAGCGTGTCCCGCTTGTCGACAAGGTTCTATTCGAGGCGGTGGACCGCGTGCCGGATCAAGCGCGCTACCACCCGCTTGGCCGGAAGGAATTGCTCCGACGCATCGGATTGCGTGGCCTCGACCCAGCGTTATTCGAGCGGCCGAAGAGCGGATTTGTCCTGCCGTTCGACCGCTGGATCCGGCGCGGTCTGAAGAACGCCATGGACCAAACGCTGCGCGACCCACAGGCAGTTGCACCCACCGGCCTTGATCCGGCCAACGTAGAACGGCTGTGGCGAAGCTTTATCGAGGGAGCACCAGGCATGTACTGGTCGCGAATCTGGTCGGTCTACGTCTTCATCCGCTGGTGCCATCGCAATCGTGTCTTCCGCTAGGCCATGCGTGTGTCCAGCGCCACACGCACCAGGCCGGCGGCCACCGGCGATCCAGGTGATACTCTTAGCCAGCGGATAGCTGAAAAGTAGCGCGATCGGTTGGCGCGCCGAGCGCGGCTTGCTTGGCAAGTAGTGCATCGATGAAGAACTTGGTCGCCCAGTTCGGATATTGCAGCGGGGCATAGCGGCCGTACACGGGGAGTGAGCCTTTAATGCCGCCGTAATAGGGCTTCTCCAGCGATGTTACGTCCTGCGTCGCTGCGACGTCATCTAACAAATTCAGCCCCGCATCGAGGAGTTGCTTGTCACCCTTGAGGCCGTAAAGTTTGAAGAACACGATCGCAAGCTGCGCGTATCCCGTCAGGCACTGGTGCGTGGATAGAAACTCCCAGTTTTTACCGATCTCCGACGCGAGGTAGCGCTTCGCGCCGTAGACCGAGAGGATGCGCTCCGCAGCCCGACATACCGCCGCGAGGCAGGATTCGCATCCTGAGATACTGTGGATTTCGGCAAGCCCCTGCAGCACGTAAGCGATGCCATGCGTGTTGGCGTTCCAACCCGGCTGAAAGATGTTGTTGCGAAAGAAACCATTGGGGGTTTGTTGTGCCACCGTCCAATCGGCATTGGCGAGCGCTACGTTCTCATACTTCTTCTCGCCGAGCAGCCGGCCCAACGTCAGGAGCGCCCAGGCGCTTCTGACATTGTAGGCATGCGCCATGTCGTAGTGCTCATTGCGCGTGAACGACCCGGTTTCGTCGGCCGATGAGACGAGGAAGTCCGCTGCCCGCCGCGCGTGAGGAACGAGATCCCGCCGTCCCCGCCGCAGTATTAGCGCGTTAAAGCCGTGAAGGATCTGGCCTGTGTTGAAGACGACCGGCTTGGTGCCTTGGCGGAGATCGCGCTCGATGAAACCGCCGCCAGGTTCCTGCACTTCCGAGAGCCATTCACCCAGGCGCTCCGCGGTCGAAGCCAGGTCGGGTCGGTTCAAGTGCTCAGCCAGTTCGAGCAGCGTCGGGATAAGGTATCCGGTTGTTTCCCGATACGGAGGCAACCAGCCCTTGCCAACCTTGTATCCCTTCGAGGACGCGCGCCCTCTGCCCTGCTCTATCGATCGTGTGATGAACGTGACGGCCGCGTCTAGGTGAACGCGATCGTCCCTCTGACGTTCTGACGCCTTTCGGACGGAGCGCTCGACCCGGAAGAAGTCGCGAACGCTCTCGGCCGCAAAATGAGTCATAGTCAGCATCAGTTGTCTCCTGGATCCGATGAATTCTCTTGATGTGGGTTGCACTTCACGGCGTGTCCTTCGGGGGCATAGATGGTGATGCCCTGTTCGCACAGACGATGCAGGGTTTCATGCAACCCCTTGGCATCCAAGAGGATTGCGTCGCCGTTTCCAACCCGCCCCTTAGCCATCACTCCAGCCGCTACAAGATGGGGCTCCATCTTAATACACTGCCGTAACCGAGCCGTTTCCGCACTATGTGTGCGCACATACAATGAGAACTCTTCCCCCTCGGGACTAAGAACACGAAAACGTTTCCGCTCAGCGTTATAGATCTGACAGGGAAAGTGCGCCGTCTCGTCCTCGATGGTATGAAAGCTGGTCAGGTATTCCAACGTGACCCCAAGGAGGAGGATCTTGCCATTCATAGCCGCCAATTTTCGGTAGGGCGAGTGAGGGCCAACTGGCGTGTCATCCCTGTGGTGTTCAGCGGTAAGTTCTCGGGCGAAGGGTCCAATGAAAGTAGCGCTGTGGGTAGGATGAAGGCTGCGCGCCGCTCCGGGCAATTGGCGGATTCGGTCGGAGATGCTTCCCATCCGGGACTTCCCGCGAATTGCGTCGAAAAGAGCATCTTCTTCTTCCGCATTGGGATCGACGGTCCAGAAGGTGGGCGCCCCCAAAGTGCCATTGACGCCCACCGCTTCTTTCAGGGCCATCACTACGGCGTCCACGCCGCCCGCCACAAATCCCAGTCGGGAGAGAGAAGAGTGGACGAGCAGAATATCCCCCGGCCTTATCCCTAGCCGGTGCAGTGCGCCGATTATTGCTGCCTGATCCACTGTACTGCCTCGAAGGCGTTGCGCGCGGTTGCGCACCTTTCGGCTTCCCTTGAGCAACGCACGAGCCGCCCATCGCACTGATCGGGGCGATGCGTTCTTCAGCGTCTCTTGCAGAATATTTAAGTTCATGCACAGTCACCGGGCGACGTTCGGCTCGCCTCGCCAATCGACAGCGCATGCGCCTTGGTTGCGCCGATCGGCGCCACCCCTAAACGTCTGGCCAAGATCTCACGGCCAGCAAACCAGATGAACTCCGAGTTAGTGATGAGATAGCGCTTCCATAGCTTGCGCGGCTCCATCAAAAACCGCCAGAACCATTCGAGTCCCAGCGACTGAATGACGCGCGGAGCTCGCTTGATGAAACCGGCGAGCACATCGAAACTGCCGCCCACTCCCATGATGACCGGCACATTGAGGCGATCGCGATGACGTTCGCACCATATCTCCTTGAACGGTGTCGGCATGCCGACAAACAGCATATGAGCCCCACTGGCGTGAATCTCTTCGACGATATCGAGATGATCTTCCGGCCCAAAATACCCGTCGCGAAAGCCCGCAATCTCTATGCCCGGATAATGCGCTTGGCAGAGCTCGGCCAGCGTGGAAACCACCTCGCGCCTGGCGCCGAGGAAATAGACGCGCAGCCGATGCTTTCCGGCTGCCACCAACAGGTGCGCCATGAGTTCCACACCCGCCACACGCTCCGGGGCCGGCTGGCCCGATGCGCGCAAAGCCCACACTACCGACATGCCGTCGGCCACGACCAATTCCCCCGCCTGGCATACCTGCGCCAGTTCCGGGTCGTGGCGCATCATGCACAAGTGCGAGGCGTTGGCGGTGACAACCAGATGTGAGGAACGTTCAGTATGACACATCGCCAGACACCGAGCCACCGCTTCTGTCATGGTCACGGTATCGAACGCGAGGCCCAGCAGTTTCGCTTTTTCCGTGCCCATCACGAAGCTCTCTTCACAAGTTCACTGTCAGGATGATTTGCAAGCCACCGGCCGAGCCGCTCGGCTTCGAAGCGTGCCGTTGCTGCTCGTTTGCCCATGCGCAGGCAGGCGTGCTGATAGGCCCGGAGGTAGCGCATGAACTCGCCGTCGTCATAACGCGGCAAGCCCCTGAGCCAACTTCTGAGATAGCCCCACAGCTCCGCTGCGCTGCCGATCAGCACCGGATGCGCCGTCATGCGGTGGATGGCGGCGCCCAGGTAATAGACGGGCGACGTCCCCATGAAGTACTGCCCGAACCCGGCTCGAAGCCGACCGGTCCAGATGCCTTTCTGACTTGTTCCCTGCGGGCGCAGGTGAACAAAACGGATGGGCTCGAGATCGACACTTTCCGCGATCCAGCCAAGCATCCGGGCCCGGTGGCAGTCGATGCCATCCCACATTACTTGCCGCACGAATCCGCCGATTTCCTTGAAGCAGGCCACGCGGTAGAACTTGGTCATGCCTACAGACATCTCGTCACCGCAGACCTCCGGCACCAACTCTCGGCTGTGCGGGTGCACGAACCATGGCTTTCCGGACGTCGTACCGATGCGCGGATTGGCTTCCATCCGCTGCATCAACAATTCGAAATACTGGACAGGAAGATCGAGATCCATGTCGAGTTTGCACAGGTAGTCAAAGTCATCCAACCGCACCTGTTCGAGCCCGGCATAAAAGGCCTCGATGACACCCGGCCCCACCTGCCGCCGCCCACGATCGGTCCGATTTACGACGCGCAGGTACGGAAGCTTACGCGCATACTCCTCCAGAATCGCGGGCGTCTCGTCGCTTGATCCGTCATCCACAACCACCCAGAGCGCGGGCGGCACCGATTGTGCTGCCACGCTGTCCAGCGTACGCCGGAGATACTCGGCCTCGTCCCGGCACGGTGAAATCAACAAATAGCGTCTCGAGGGAGTCACGTCCAAGTACACCTTCCGTTATGCCGCTGCCAAGTTTCGTACGGGAGAAGCCCAATAGCGACCAGCTTCACTCCTGATAGTAATCGCTCGCCTTCGTACCCTTGCTCACCTCAATCATCCTCATCGCGGTTGCATCGACCTTGTTCAGAATGACACCGAAGACACGGTTGTGAATGACCTGCGCCTCCGAAAGTGCATCGACGACGAGCTGGCGCCTGGTTTGGCCCCATTCCGTCACGAACAGGAATCCGTCGATAAAGCGTTCGACCATTTTCACGTCGACGACGGACATGATCGGAGCGATCTCCATGATGATGTAGTCGTAGTGCCGGCGGGCAGCCGCCAACAATCGTTCCATCTTCGCCGAACCGAGCAACTCTGCCGCGTTCGGAATCCGATCCCGTACCACGCATGGCAGGACGTCAAGCCCCGAGCGCTCACGTCTGACTACAAGGGAGGACAGTCGGGATGGATCGTCGAGTGCCTCGATCAATCCCTCGCGCGCGTCGGATGCGAGTGCATCGGTCAGCTTGCGCAGATGCAGATCGCTATCGATCACCAGGGTTCGTACCCCCGCCGACAAAGTCGTTAGCGCACCGAGATTGGCCGCAACGACCGTTTTTCCCTCCTTCGGGACCGAAGACACGACTCCGATGACCTTGGCACCATTCGACGTTGGCGTAGCATCGATGGTGGCCCTGATATTGCGAAGCGACTCTGCGAAACGCGAATAAGGCGCGGCAAGCACATGCTCTTCGATGCGCGCCGTCGTCGTTTCCACCAGCGGCAGGACGACGCAGTACATGCCGGTAACCTGCTCGACAACCCTGGAGGTCCGGAACACGTCCGCCACCCATTCTCTGCCAACGGCGGCACCCGCCCCCAGAAACAGGCAGAACGCCAGACTTCCTCCAAACAACACCAATGTCTTCTTCTGGCTCTTATAGAGCTGCGGCAACGCTTTCGTAATGACGTAAGCATTCTGGACAGGAACAGTCTCGGTCTGAGCCGAGTTGATCTCTTTGTATTTCTGCAGATATCCATTGTACAGGTTGCGCAACGTTTCGGCCGTGCTTTCAAGCTCACGCAGTTCGCCGTTCGAGTCACCCTCGCCTGACTGTTCGGCCACCTTGGCCGCAAGCTCCCTCTCCCTGGCCTCAGCGACCTGATACTCGTTGGCGTAGCCGTCCACGAGCCGCGCTTCTTCGGACTGAACCGCCGAACGGGCGACTTCCGCCTGCTGGTTGATCTTGATGAACGCCGCGTGCTGCTTACCAACCCGCGCCTCGATCTCTGCCGCCCTCGCCGCCAGTTCCCGATACTGCGCGCGCAGCCTGATCAAGTCGGTGTTGTTGAGCGCGAAACTGATCATACCTTGACGCGCTGTGTTGACCATTGCGTCAGCGGACATCGTGCTGGTTATGGCTTCCGGTGTCCGCCGGATCCGATCATATCGGAGCTTGGCCTCCGCGACTGCGATCCTCGCGTTCTCCAGTTGTATTTTCAGGTCCGCAAGGCGCCCGGAACTTTGGAAACCGGTCCCAGTATTCGGCAGGTGGTTGGCTTCCCTGTAGGCCTGCAACACCCGGTCCGCCTCGACCGACTTGGGCTTCAATTCAGTCAGCCGCTCCTGCAACCATTGACTGACACGCCTGGTCGACTGCAGCTTTTGTTGCGCCGAGGCATCAATGTAGCTTTCAGCGATCGCGTTGGCGATGTCGGCCGCCCTGCCCGCGTTCCCCGACTCGAACGTGACGGACATAACATTGGCAACGTCTTCGCGATTGATCGTCAGGCGCTTGAGCACGTTCTCGACAGCGGTTCGCTCCGCAACAGCGTCCGGCTCGCCTCCAGCGAGCTTTCCGGCAAACTCGCTGTCCTGAGCAAGCTTCATTACCTTGACGACCGGCAGGATAACGCTGTCGGACGACAGGAGATACATCTGGCTGCCGATCTCCGTGTCATCGAGGGTCGGCTGATCGATGATCTTGTTGTTTTGCAAGTAACGGTTCATGCTCCGGTCTATCAGGATGCGTGCCGTGCTCTTGTACGGCGTCTTCACCGCCACAAGCAGGCCGGCTCCTATTACCAACCCGACCAGCAGTCCAAGCGCTGGGAGTCGCCACCCCCTGCGTAGCGCATCGACGACATCGCCAATCCCGATTGTCGGCCGCGATCCCGATACGTGTTCGTTTTCAGACTGCGCCGGGAAGCCGTACTCCGGTTGCAGCGAAATGTCGGTGCTCCTCGCGTCCATTGCGTTGTCTTCGCTCTTGTATCCCGCGATGGGTCATCGTGCGCAAGCACGACATAGCCATCGTTCACTTAACCTACTGTCTCCGCCTCTGCGGCCATCTCCGACAACTCCGGAATCAGCGAGGCGACGGACTCCGGATCGATGCTCACAGTCGATTGACCCTCGCTTAACAGATCATTGACGATGCGCTCGCTGGCGCGGCCGTCGCCGAATGGGTTTGCCCCGCTCGACATCGTCTCGTATGCGCGGTGCGAATCCAGAAGCTCGGTGACCCCTGCAACGACAAGACGAGGGTCCGTTGTGACCAGTCGCGCAACGCCGGCCTCGATCGCCTCGGCGCGTTCGGAGGTATCGCGCATCACAAGAACTGGCTTACGCAACGCCGGGGCCTCCTCTTGGATTCCTCCGGAGTCAGTCAGGATGAGATAGGACCGCGTCATCAGGTATACGAACTCGGGATAATTCAGCGGTTCGATCAGCGAGATGTTTGGTTCATCTGCCAGACGCTCGAATACCGGAGCACGAACGTTTGGATTGAGGTGTACCGGATAGACGATCTGCACGTCGCCACGCTGCGCGATAGCCTTGAGAGCGTCGCATATCTGCGCGAATCCAGTGCCGAAACTCTCGCGGCGATGCCCGGTGACCAGGATCATTCGCTTTGACTGATCGATCCACGAGAACTTCGTGTCCAGGGATCGCTTCAACGGTCCCGGTGCGGTTACATCCTTGGCAACGTGCAGCAGCCCATCTATGACAGTATTGCCGCAAACGATGACGGTCTCAGCCGGATATCCTTCATTGAGAAGTGCGTTGCGGGCGCGTTGCGTCGGTGCATAGTGTCGATTAGTGACGATGGCTGTCAGCCGCCGGTTCGCCTCCTCGGGCCACGGGCTGCTGAGATCGCCGGTGCGCAGTCCCGCTTCGACATGGCCGACCTTGACGGAACGGAAAAAGGCAGCGAGCGCAGCCGCCGTACTGGTCGCGGTATCGCCCTGAACCAGCACATAATCAGGTCTGAAATCTACCAGAATCGGATCCAGCCCAGCCATGACAGCGGCAAATACGCCAGTCAACGATTGGTTCGGTTGCATGATATCGAGATCATAATCAGCGCACATCGAGAAGACCGACATCACATCGTCCAACATCTGGCGATGCTGCCCCGTGACACAGACGCGCGACTCGATCCCATCGGCGCCTGCAAGAGCAAGCACGAGAGGAGCCATCTTGATGGCCTCTGGTCGGGTTCCAAATACAGATAGAATGCGCATCGATATCACAGAGATTGGATCGGGGGCGCGACGCCTCGCGCAAGCTAGTTCATACACATCCAACTATCTGAAATATTGAAGCATGGGCGGGCGAACCAATCTTAGGGTTAAGCTCGGCACCTGACATTGCTTACATGTTTAGTCACAGAATTAGTAAGATCTAAGCAATGAATGACTTGGAATCTCCGATACCGAAGCAATGGATCTGCAACGAGGTCGGTGCTTCTATGATGTGATCGTCATTCGATGAGGCACGACGATCATTAACCGAGTCCTGCGATCTCGGCGTATCAGTCGTTCGCGACGCTTGCAGCCAGGGCGAGTCTCGGAGATTTTCTGTCCGTCCTAGGGAAATCACGACGTGATGTTGCGACGGCGGTCAACTGCTGGTACCAATCGATGCGGAAGTCCATTTTCCACGAAAACTGGTGGCTTGACGCTCTCGCGCCTGGATCATGGCGCGATGTGACCTGCGTCCGAGGCGGACGCGTCGCCGGCTATCTGCGCTTCGTTGAACGCTACGAATGCGGCTTGAAGATATGTGAGATGCCGCAGATTACTCGTTTCCTCGGCCCGGTTGTCATGCCTCAACCCGGCAAGATAGAGACACAAAATCGGGCTACCCATTCGATCATTGCAGAACTTCTCGAGCGGATTGAGAGATACGACCATGTCCAAATGACCCTGGACGCCGGGTTCAGTAATCTCACGGCGTTTATCGCCTCTGGTTATGAGGTCACGGTGCAGCCCACCCTTCTCTTGGATTGCAACCGACCAACCGAAGAGTTGTGGTCGGGACTGCGGGACAAAACCAGAAATATCATTCGTCGGGCCCGCGAGCACCTGACAGTGCGCGAGATCGATGACGTGAATCATTTCGTGGACTTTTACGAGGCAAATCTGCGGGATGCGGATCCTTACTTCGACCTTTCGTTGGTCGCACGCGCGTTCGCGGCCGCTCGCGCCCGCAACCAATGCAGGATCATCTCGGCAGTCGATTCGAAAGGCACCGTACACGCCAAGGTACTGCTGGTATGGGATGACAGATACGTTCACTATTATCTTTCGACGCGCGACAAGGACGTGGCGCACGGTGGGGCGGTGAGCCTCCTCCTTTGGACAGGGATCGAACTGGCCCGATCGCGCGGACTATGTTTTGATTTTGACGGCGGCATCACGACGGATGCGCGCTTCCGATTTTCGGTCGCATTTGGAGGCCAGCTAGCCAATCGTTTTGAGATTATGCGCTCGACTTTCCGCTATCGGGTCGCGCACACACTTCGACGAATTCCGCAGGCCCTGGTCAGACGAATCGTTCCCGGAAGGATTCGGCCGCAGACTGAGGCGGCACAAGCTCCGCTCTTAGCTCCTGGATGCTGACGAGCCGGCAATTCCGTCATCATCGCGCCTCTTCCCATTACAACGTCGCCCGAAAACCGACTGCGACCAGGCTTTTCAACCTGGGCCTTTTCGCTCTATTGTTGCGCTTACTTATCGTTCGCTCAAAACGATCCCCCTCCCACGACCTCGGATTGACACGACATGCGGGACCTGAAGACTATCAAGCTGGAAATTAACGACGGCATCGCGCTGGTCACCATGAACAATCCGCCGGTGAATGCGCTCAGCCGCCAGCTTAACGACGAGCTGACCGAAACCTTTGACTGGATCAACGACACATCGGATGTCCGCGTCGTCGTGCTGACGGCAGAAGGCCGCGTATTTTGCGCAGGCGCGGATCTGAAGGCTCGGGTCGAGAAACCCATGGGTCCGGGCGATCTGCCGGCGCATTCCCGCCGTACCCGCGAGTGCTTCCACGCCATCCGCGAATGCGCCAAGCCGGTAATCGCCGCTGTGCAAGGTGCCGCGCTGGGAGCCGGGCTTGGGATCGCCGCCTCCTGCGATATCCTCTATGTGGGCGAGGCTGCGGTGATCGGCCTCCCCGAAATCGATGTCGGGTTGCTCGGCGGGGGCCGTCATGCCATGCGGCTTTTCGGCCATTCGCGCACGCGACGCATGATGCTGACTGGCTGGCGGGTCCCCGCCGCCGAACTCTATCGTCAAGGAGTGGTCGAGGCGTGCCTGCCGACGAGCGAGTTGCTCCCGGCAGTCATGGAGGTCGCCCGCAACATTGCCGCCAAGAGCCCGATGGCCTCGCGCATGGCAAAACATACGCTCAATACCATCGAGGACATGAGCTTACGCGATGGCTACCGTTATGAACAGGATATGACCGCTGCGATTGGAGCGACCGAGGATGCGCTCGAAGCCAAACGTGCATTCCTCGAAAAGCGTCCGCCCGTCTTCAAGGGAAGATGACGTGCCAAGAAACCGACAATCCGACGGCCGTGACACGCGGCAGCGGATCGTCGATCGGGCGGCCGAGCAATGCTCTGTGGGGCTATAGGGGCGCTGGGCGCCCTGCTGGTCGGTGTGGCGGAGGGGCGGTGGTTTGCCTGAAGGACGCCGCCCCTCCGCTGTATGGGGATGCGGAGACGGATCGGCGCGCAGGTGGATCGACGCACGACGGGGACGGCTACGTCCAAGGGGGGCCGCCCTCGTCACCATTAGCTTTTCAAAAGGCTCGATTGCCTTTTAATTCGGGGAACCGAACGCCGAGCGGTTCGCGCAACCGCCCTGGCGCGCCTCTTATCGGCTCACGGTGCCTTCTCGAAATTTCGGCGGTCCTCATTACGTCGATGGACGCCCTCGCTAATCTGATGTCCTCTACAGTCGGTCGAGGCGTCGCTACATAGATTTCACCTACCCTTTGAATCGCCAACAAGTTCTCCCAAACCTCATCATAAGGATTGTTGAAACTTGTTTTCATGTTCGGTCTCTGTCTTCTCTTTGGGCGTTCTTTCTTATCAAAGGTGAATGTGAAGCTCGGCTCCATCAGATGTCCCAGCTGGTCTAAGAGACCAGGGCGAAGATCGAGGTTTGAACCGTATGGCATGCCGCGAAGATCGACGACACCAGCGCCTCTTTTGACCTCTGCCATATTATGTTCAAACGCGTGGAGCGTTCGCGTGAGGATTCTCTGATCCCACGGCATGTAAATGTCCCAGAATATTTCATCGCTCGACTTATTTGTATGCAGCGCAATTTCACAACACTGCGCAAGCGCGTGCTTAAGCCCTTGGTCGTTGGTGTGGTCCTCGAGACGTGAGTCAAAGTTGTTTGCTGTCCAGTGCACTACGTCCGTATACGCGTGGATATCCTTATCAATCTGCTTTGCCAGATCAGTTTGCAGCAGGTCCCGCTTCAGGACTGCTTCATCTGGAGGTTTATGAGAGCCGTAGGCCAAATATTTCGCAATACCATCGACCAAATGATCGCTATACGCTGCGTGCGCGCCTTGGTAATTGATGTCGCCGTGCAGAAATTGAACCGTCGCGGCGTGTGGTCTCACTCGCAGTTCTGAAGTAGGAATCCCATCACGTCGGAGCATTTCCCGTAAGACGTCAAACTCGCTAATGATCGCGTAGGATGTGCTCAACTGTTTCTGTCGGTGGACCTTCACTGCACCGAGGTTGAAGGTGGTCGGACCGGGCGTAGAATTTACCGACCACGTACGGGTTTCGGCAATGGAATCACGTTCATTAATGTGATGATCGGTTCTTTTCTCTGCCATCAGACTGCTTCCCCAAGCTTCTTCCGGTAAATTACCTGTGACTAATACAAGTCGCGGTTGTGTGGCGCAACAGCTGGCCTAATTGGTCAGCGGCGACGCGATGGCACTCCGATGATGAGGCGTTGTCCCCGTAACGCGGCCCGGCGTGCGTTGGCACACAATCCCTGCATTACTGGCCTTGTCTCCTGCCCCCGCTCTGGAATATCTGCTCTACGGGGAATCGGGCGCTGCCGGACGGCTACGGCGAGCATTTGGGGGTACAGATGAGCAATGACGACAATACCGGCTCCGGTGGCCTCATGGAGGGGCTGTCGGACGCCGTCGGCGGTGGCGGGGACGAATTCACCGAGATGACGTCAAAATCCTGGTTCACACGGATCGTGGAGAGCCTGAAGGCGATCCTGATCGGTATCGTGCTCGTGGTGCTGTCCGCGGTGCTGATGTTCTGGAACGAAGGGCGCTCAGCGAAGACCGCCGCAGCGCTCGGCGAAGGCGCAGGTGCGGTGGTCGCCGTCGCAGCCGACCGCGTCGATCCCGCCCAGGAGGGCAAGCTTGTCCACATCGCGGGCGACACGACCGTCGGCAAGTCCGTGCGCGACGCGGACTTCGGGTTTGATGCGAATGGCTTGCGCCTCGTCCGCAAGGTCGAGATGTATCAATGGAAGGAAGAGCGCCGCTCCGAGAGCCAGAAAAAGGTCGGTGGCGGCGAGGAGACGGTCACGCGCTACACTTACACGAAGGAATGGTCTGACCGTGCCGTCGATTCCTCGCGCTTCCGCAACGTGAACGATCATCGCAACCCGGCGATGCCTTCAGTCTCTTCGCGCACCTTCTATCCAGGCGACGCCAAGCTCGGTGCCTTCGGATTGACGGACCGCATCATCCAGATGGTGCCGGGGGGCGAGAAATTCGCGGTGCCGGACGCGGTGGAGTCGCAGGCGATCGGCAGGCTCGGCCAGCGTGCGCGCATGCTGCAGGGCGACGTCTATGTCGGTGCCAATCCGGATCAGCCGGTAATTGGCGACGTGCGCATCTCGTGGCAGGTACTGCCGATCGGGCCGGTGAGCGTGGTCGGGCGCCAGACGCACGATACGATAACGCCGTGGGTGGCGAACAACGGCAACGAGGTCATGCTGGTCGAAGCTGGCATCGCCGATCCGGCCGTCATGTTCAAGCACGGCCAGGAGAGCAACGTCGTGCTGACCTGGGTCCTGAGGCTGGTCGGCGTCCTGTTGATGTTCATCGGCTTCCGCGTGATGCTCTCGCTGCTGCAGGTGCTGGCGGATGTGGTGCCCTTCATCGGCAGCGTCGTCGGCGCAGGAGCCACGCTCGTCGCGCTGCTTTGCACCGTTGTGATCGCGCCCATCGTGATCGCTCTCGCATGGTTCTTCTACCGGCCGCTTGCCGCCGTCGGTATCCTCGTCGTCGGCGGGGTCATCGTCTATGGCGTGCGCCAGTTGATGAAGAAGCGTGTGGTCGAGAAGTCGCGCCAGCCCGGCGGGCTGCCTGGCGGTGGCGCGGCGGGCACGCTGTCACCCAGATAGCACTTGGACGTTCTCGCGCCGGATCTGGTCGAGCTTGTCGGTTCTACGAGTTTTGATCTCGCGGAACCTATCCGCCCGATAGGCTTTCCAGAAGCCGCAAGACCTGCGGTCGCAGATCTTCGCAGGCGAGTTGCTGCTCAAACTGGGTGACCGATTCGCGTGTGGGGTGTTCGCGCAACAGCGCGAGACCGCGCGTTTCCTGGTCGCACGACTGTGCCGGGTCCCTGGACGGCGTTCCTTGTTGCGCTTGTTCGGGGGCTCGTTCGGCATCTTCGAGATTTTGTTTGGATCCGGCATTGGGGGGAGACAGGCTCTCCCTCAACCTGACGATTTGCGGCCGCAATTTTTCGCATTCCAACCCACGCTCGAATTCGGCGATTTCCGAGATACCGGGTTTGGCGCGCAGTTTGGTCAGTCTGAGCTCATCGCGCTTGCACGCGTTGATTTGGTCGGTGGACGCCCGCTGGGCATTCTTCGGCCTGTCTGACTTTTGGTCGTTCGCGATTGGCTGGATCGCAGATGGCAAGCCCGCGATTTGTGTCGGCTGGAGCCGCGCTGGACTAACCCCAGGTTTCTCGGCCGAAAAGGCGACCGTTTCGCCCGGAGAAAGGCTCTCTCGTAGTCGCACGAGTTGGGGCCGCAATTGCTCGCAGGTTAATTCGCGTTCGAACTGAACAATCTCGTCCCGAGAGGGATTGCTGCGTAGCCGCACAAGTCTGTCTTGATCTTTTTGACATGATACTTCCAGCAAAGCTGGACTCGGTTGCAGCGCCGCTGTCGTCGTCCCACCGGACCCGGAAGAGGAAGCCGGCGATGGCGCCGAGCCTTGGGGCTTTTGCCGCTCGAGATCTGCGACCTTGATACGCTGTTCATCCTGTTGCCGCTGCGCAGACTCGCGGGCGGCGCGTTCCCGCTCTGCCGCAGCCTGCTTTGCCCGTTCTTCTTCCTGCCGTTGTCTTGCAGCTTCGCGTTCAGCCCGCTCTCGTTCGGCCGTCGCGAGCTTTGCACGTTGCTCCTCCAGTTCCCGCCGCAGCGCTTCGGTCTTCTGTTGTTCGCGCTGGGTCTCAAGGCGGGTTTGCTGAAGCATCCGTTCTTCCACGGCAGCCTCGATGGCATCAAGCCGGGATTTCGCAGAGACTGCGTAGCTGGACGCAGGAAATTTCTGTATGAAGTTCTTCAGCAGACCCGGGTCGACCGTATCCTTTAGATTTTCATAAGCAACTCGGTCGCTCTGGTTGAGGTAAAAATCGCTCAACAGCGAGACATACGTCTCCGGCCGCTGCCTGCCGTCGGTGGCGGCATTGACGTCCGAGGTTATTCGGCGAAACAGCTTTTCAATTTCCAGTCCGGGTTCCTTCAACCATTTCAGCAAGGCTGCGGTGAATGGACTGTTGCGGCCGCTTCCATCGGCCGCGACCTCGTCGGCAGCGGTCGAGTAGGCCACAACCATCCCCTGCGTCTTGTCCATTCGCGCCAGGCCGCGGCTCGAGCTGATGTCCCTGCTGTCCACGAACGAGCGGCGGCGCAGCGTGTCGAGCACCGGGTTGTTGCGGCAGGCGTCTAGGATAATAACCTTCACGCCATTGGTGCGTCCTACAGCGTCACGGACATCATCGATCGCCACGAGCTGATAGCGAAGGCTCACTTCGTCCTGAACCTCCGAATCGACCGGCATCAGGTAGTTGCGTCCCTGGTACTGCAGCGCGTGTCCTGCGTAGTAGAACAGGGCCGCATCGGAGTTGGTGGCCATGCGGGCGAAGTTAGCCAAATTGAGGTCGAACGTGCGGCGGTCGGCATCGATGCTCTGAATCACTTCGAAGCCGAGACTGCGAAGGGCTGATGCAACGTCCTCGGCATCGTTCTTCGGGTTGGAAAGGGCGAGGCTCGCATTGCTGTAGTGGGCATTGCCGATCACCAGGGCGACCCGGCGTTCCGCCCTCGCATCAACCACTAAAGAAACGAACAGGGTAAGACCGCAGAAAACGGCAACCCCGATCGAACGCAGCCTTCCCATTCAATCCTCCGGTTCTCCCGGATATCCGCTCGTCAAGTCCAGGACCGCAAGCGGATCAAAAGCGGTTCGTACGAAATTTTGCAGTCAATGACCTAAAGGAACATTTCGAAAGCATTAGAAGTGACGGTAAGCAGCGTTGGCAGGTTTACGCGGCTGGACCGGCGGCCGCCGTCCCGTCTTCGTGACCGTGACCCAGATCGGCTTTGAGTAGACCGGCGGGTTATGCGGAACATGGTTCTCGTCGCCCAGCAGTAGCTGCAGCTTGTGCTTGCCCAATGGCAGAGTGACCTTGGCCTCCGTTTGGCCCGTGCCAAAATGAAGGTTATTGTAGTCGGTCGGGATCGGCTGATCGAAGGGTGGAAGGTTCGTGTCGATCAGCAGGTGGTGGTGCCCTGTATTGGGCTTCTCGACTCCGGCGGGCGCAACGCCCATGCCGATCAGACCGAACCGGATGGTAGGCGTTTGCGTGACGTAGGAGCCGGCAGTCGGATAGACAAAATAGACCTTGGCGCCGGGCGGTGATGGATGGCGAACAGCCGCCGTGTGTGTTGCTGTCGCCTCGTCCACGACGTGGACCCGAATGCGCTCGGACATCAAAGGGGGCGAAGTCGGAACGTGATCCTTATCGCCCAGCAGGAGCTGCAGGGTGTGATCCCCCGGCGGCAGGATGACTTCAGCCTCCGTCTGCCCGGCGCCGTAATGGAGATGGTTGAAGTCGTTCGGAATCGGCACGTCCATGGCAGGCAGTTCGGTGTCGATCAACAGATGATGGTGACCGGAATTTTCCTTGTCGGAGCCGGCCGGAGCAACGCCCATGCCTTTCAAGCCAAAATGCACGGTAAATTTGGGAGGGACGGTCTGACCGTCCTTGAGGTCAATGAAGTAAACGGATGCGCCCGCAGGGGCCGGCGTCGGCCCGCCGGTCGGCTTTTCTTGTGCCGCGGCAAGCCCTGATGATCCGACAATGACCAAATATGAAATCGATGCGGCAACTAAATGTCTTGAAAGCACGATCACCTTCCCCGAACGGTCCAACCCAGCAGACATGAACACGAATAGTGTCCAAAAATCGTCGGCGCTTGCCATTTGCCTGATTAATTGGGAGCCCTGCCCGATTTGTGGATTAAATGCAAATATCTTTCATTGGCTGTGATGCTTAGCAAGAAAATGACGGTAAAATTGAAATAAAAGCAAGTACTTAACTTGGGACCGGCCGGTCCTTTCCGATTTTTTTTGATTTGGCCGCCGCCAAGCAATATTGAAGTAGCTGGCGGAAGAAGCCCGTAGGGGGCTGCATTGACTGGGTACACGATGGAAAGAATCACGTTTGTGTTCGCGCTATTACTCGCCAGCGATCTCAGCGCCGCACCATTGGGTACCAAGGATCATCCAACTCAACCTTTGACGACGCAGGCTGCGATCTCCTCGGCGCGCGTTCCGCTGCCCGGCGAGACTTTTCGCGACTGCGAGGATTGTCCCGAATTGGTTGTGGTGCCATCAGGCGAATTCGAGATGGGTGGCCGCCAAGCGCCGTTCGAGTCGCCGCCGCACCGCGTCACAATGGCCAAACCGTACGCGATAGGCCGCCACGAGACGACGTTCGCGGAATGGGACGCATGCGTTGCCGATGGTAACTGCAAATATCGGGCTGATGATCACGGTTGGGGTCGCGGCAACCAGCCTGTGATTGGTGTGAGTTGGGAGGATGCGCAGGCGTTTGCGGATTGGCTGACGCAGAAGACCGGGCGGAAGTACCGGCTCCCGTCCGAAGCAGAGTGGGAATATGCGGCGCGTGCCGGCACCACCTCAACCTATTGGTGGGGCAAGGACGTGGGAAAGGCCAACGCGAACTGTGAAAACTGCGATGTCACGGCCTTGCGAAAGACCCTGCCAACCGGATCGTTCAGGCCAAACGGTTTTGGACTCTACGATACCGCCGGGAATGCCTACGAGTGGGTCGAGGATTGCTGGAACGACAACTATGCCAAAGCCCCCAAAGATGGCTCTGCATGGCTTTCGGGGCAATGTGGTCAACGGGTGTTGCGTGGTGGCTCGTTTGCCAACAAAGCCAACATGCTCACCTCGGCAGCCCGCTTTCGCTATGACCTCGACGTTCGCTACTACGCGAATGGCTTTCGTGTCGCCTGCGATCTGCAGTAGGATGGTGCTGGCGTCCATGCCTTCCTAACAGTGCGGGCCTTTGCCCAGTATTGTCCTGGCGGGCGGCGCCCGACAATGATGGTCACTATGTTTACGCTATAGCTCTCCTCTGACCCGCGGTGGCCTCGATGCGGAGCGGAGCGTGCGCAGCTGGTAATGATCAATTGCGAACACGAATGTGCCACTGGCCTCTATCGGCTTGTGTGAGTCAACAAGAGGATGTCAGCCGTTGGAAAACGGCCTTGAATCAGCGAACCGGCTTTTAATTGCCGCGGCCGCACGCTTTCATCCAATGCAGTGCCTCTTGGACGTCAGCGTTCCCCTGCTCGGTGGCCTTGCGTACCAAGCGACGGCCTATTTATCGCCACGCATCCAGCAATGCGACAAGCGCAGGCTTGTTCTCGTTTTGCGCCACGTCGCGCGGCGTGCCTCCAGGCGACGGAGCATTGATATCGGCTCCCACGGTAAGTAAGGCTTTCGCTGCTTCCACATGACCAAGAGCACACGCGATATGTAACGCCGTATGCCCGTGCTTCGTCCGCGCCTCGAGAGGCAGACCGTGTGTCACCAACCAAGGTACTGCGGCTCCGTCGCCGATCTCCGCCGCGGCATGCAATGCCGTGAATCCATAAGCATTGGGCAGCGCCAGGTCGAGCTGTGTTGCGGCAAGGCGCTCAAGCATCTGCAACGGAGCCTTGTGGACGATCGCCACAATCAAGGCATGCACCCCGTGGTCAGCGATTGCCGCCGGATTGGCGCCGAGATTCACAAGCTCGTCGAATAGCGAAACGTCGCCTTTCACCACAGCGAGATGGAGTGCAGTGAAGCCCTGGAATGTACCTGGAGCATCGATCTCGGCGCCGTGTTCGACCGCATATCTCACCGCAGCGACATCCCCGCTGCGCGCAGCAACGATGACGTCGCCGTCCGCGCGAAGCGGGTAAGGCGGAGGTGGCGGATTCCAACTCTTCGCCGCACAGAACAGCGCTTTGCCAAAGGGGCCGAAGCCGCTCAGCGGCGCCTCCTCGAGCAATTCAGCCGCGTGGTCGTCGACCGGAAGCGGTACTCGTTGATCCCATATATGAACACGCATGAGCCAATCGAATATGTCGACCAGATCCGAGGAGAACCGCAAGCACGAGCCCTCTGCCACACGAAGCCGCTCAATGACGAGGAGTTCTCCGTCGCGCCGCGCATCGGCAACAGCTTCCACGACGCCGGTCCAACTGCGAGCCGCAAGAACCCGGCCACCATGCAGAGCGAGCACCCATTTGAAGTCCTGCGATGGGGGTGCGTACAGAACCCCGTCGGGCAGGCTCATGGCGGCAGGGTAGCGCAGCGCGCACTCGACTGGCGGGAGATTCAACAACCGTTCCGCAGAGGAGGAGAGTTCCCTTGCCGTCGTTCCCCGCCACGAAACCGAGCGCGCGGCACATGCGGGGTCGCTGGTCGTAGAGATAGCCGCTTGAAGCATCATGAGGTTGAGAATTGGAACGCCGAAAGGGTTGCCACCGTCGTCGGCAGCAAGCCATCTCGCCACCATGGGTTCAGGTTGGGGGAGCGCCTCCTTGTTGCGTCCGAGCAGCTTCTCTAACCAGCGAAACATGTCCCCAGCCCAGTCCACTGAATCATTGAAGAAGCACCTATCGAATTCGACGAGAAGATCGCTGTAGAAATGGGGTCATAATATGGAGGTAAATTCCAATTTTACCGATGGGTCGTAATTCTACGCTACGCCCCACCCTACTTCAGCGTTACCCCAACAACTGCCGCAGCACAAAAGGCAGGATACCGCAGTGCTGGTAGTCCACTTTCGATCGGCTACCGCCGCGACCACCTGCGCGCCTTCGCCCAGCGCGTCGAAGTTGCCGTGCACGAGTCTTCATCAAGGGTCAAATGACCACCGGTATTGGAGGAGAGGAATCGGCGGCTCTCGGCGTGCCCACTTCTGCTCCTTGTACCGATCGAAAATCTTGTAGCCAGTCTTGCGGGAGATCCCGAACCTCCTGACAGACATCGGTCATGGCTTCCCCACCCAGAAAAAGCTGGGAGCGACAAAGCGGAGGCGTTCTTCCATCACCGAGCTCGCTTTCCACGGCATCTGAGGGCGTTTGCGGGACGGGGCGGAATCCTACGTTAAGCTCTGACTCCTGGAAATAACCCCATACCGTCCTTCAAGGGTTTCGAGGAGCGAGGCCCGACCAGATTCCTTTGGTAAGCCCCGGCTTTGCTGCGATTTTACCACGAGCCAGTGCCTCCACCGCCGCCGCCGCTTCCCGAACCTCCGCCTCCCGAAGAGAAGCCGGACGACGAAGAAGATGAGTCCGACACCGAGGTCGACAGTGCGCTTGACGTGCTTGCCACAGTAGAGGCGATCGAGCTGCCGAAGTTGGAGCTGGACCAGGAGCTGTCTGTCCACGTTGGCTGATAGTGGCTCATCGGTTCGGCGTCCTCAGGATGGGCGCGCTTGAGCGCCGCCGCGAAGGCGTCCGACCATGGCTTCTCGACATTGAGCGCGACCGCGTAGGGCAATAGCGCCTCGAAGCGTTCAGCGGTGATCTCTGGCACCTGGAGGTTGAGGCGGTCCGATTCGGCAGTCTGGAGATATAGCTTGAAGCCGGCAAGCTGATCCAGGATCGAGCGGCCCAGCGCGGTTGGCGCGTGCGTCAAAAGATAGAAGAACAAACCATTGAGCACCGTAAAGCTGCTGGCGAACACGAACGGCAGCGGATGCCCTTGAACGAGATTCAGCAGAGGCACCGGGCCACCGATGAGGGTAAGCAGTACCATGGGGGCCAAGAGGCTGAGCCCGATCAACATCAGCCAAGCACGCACGATGATGAGTATGAGGGCGAGACCGATCCAGGGTGCGCACAAGCGCAGAAACTGAAAAGCGACGATGTCTTTCGCGCTCAGGCCACCATAGGTCCAGACGCCGAGCAGAACGGCTGCTGTCATCAGCGCGCCGACGATGACATATCCGAGATTGCGCCGGAAGAAGCGCTTCTTGTTCTCCGGCAAATTCATCGCGGTGCCGAATTCGTCGCGGATTTCAGCGACCGCCCTACCGTTCTTCTGGTCGATGACGAGTGTGCCGCCCATTGCATTCAACTTGGTCAAGATGGCGCCTTCGCCCGTCGCCAAAGGCGTGCCGCCTTTAGGGGCCACGCCCCTCGCTTTCAATGTGAGCGCGCCGCCCCGGTTGTCGAAGCGCACGAGGCCCTGTGCGGCGAGTGAAAGGGCGGCAGCCGTGAAAGCCTGCCATGAGGCGGCCACCGTGAGAGCGCGAAATCCCGAGCTCCAATCCTCAATGTAGCTGGCGAGTGGCGCCGAAATATCCTTGGGCGGATGGAACAGCGGAATGATGGTGCCGTGCGTCGCATTGCGTCCCACCGCCTTCCAGGCGTTTCGATAATAGAAGAACACGAGCACGAAGCCGATGCCGCTGAAAATCCAGGCGCGGTTATCGATGAACGATGACTGCAGGTTGTCGGCTAGTGCCGACGGCGCGACCGCACCATCCGGCAGCGCCGCATCGACCGTGAGCCCCTCGTTCATGGCCAACGGCCGGGTTGTGGATACGGTCAGCGCGCCGTCATTGCCGATCGCCCCACGCCAGTCGGCGCCGTGCACGCCGCTTAGGCCGGTGAAGGCGGTCCAGCGCGTGGGCCGCATCTTGTCGGCGAGTTCAAGGCGATAGCTCGCGGCCAAAGTCGGGAAGAGCGTGAAGTTACCAGTAACATTCCAGTTCAGTTCCGGCTTGCCGTCGAACCAGCGCACCTGACGCGCGGTGCGATAACGGATCACGTAGGTGTACTCGCCCGGCTGGAGCTCCACGTTCTTGTCGCCTACATAGACGCGCTGGACGTCGGTATCCCCGCGCACGCGCTCGGAGAAATACGGCTCCGGTTTACCGTCGCGCGTTACGTCAAGGACTGTGAACGGGACCTCGTGCCGTTTGCCTTGCGCGTCGGCGAAGGTGAGCGGGAAATCGCGGACGAGGCCGTGCTTGATGCTCGATCTTTCCGTGTGAATGCGTTCGGTAACGGTGAGCTCGCCATCCTTGGCGAGCACGATTGTCGAGTCGAATGAATGAATGACCTCGGCGGTCGGCGGCTGTTGGCTCAGAAACTTGTCGGTTGGTGTCGGCGCTGTGACCGCGCCGTCCGGCAGGTCGACCACGACCGTGACTTCGCTGTACCATTGCTTCGTCGACACCGTGAGCGCGCCGTCAGCATCGATCGCTCCAGTCGCGTCCGCGCGCCTGCCGGTCCACAGGCTGAGGAAGGCGCCCCAGCGCGTCGGCCGCATTTTGTCGGCGAGTTCGAGACGATAGTTCGCAGCCTTTATCTCGATGGGCGAGAAGCTGCCGGTCATCTTCCAGTGCAGTTCCTGCTTGTCGTCGACCCACAGCACCTGACGCCCGGTGCGATAACGGATGACGTAGGTGCGGTCGGCGGGCTTGACCCACGCATTTTCCCCGACATAGAGACGCAGGGAGTCGCTGTAGTACTGGATATGAAATGGCTCCGGCTTGCCGTCGCGCGTCACCTCGAGAAGCGTGAACGAGACCGTGCGCTTGTTGTTATGATGTCTTGCGTCTTCGACGATGAGCGGAATGTCGCGGAAGAAGCTGTTCTTATATTCGTTCGTTCCTTCTCCGTGCACGTGGATGCGTTCGGTGACGGTAAGCTCGCCGTTCTTGGCGAGCACGGCGGTCGAGTCCAGCTCAGCGCCCAAGCCATGGCTCAAAGCGCCGAGCCACAGTATCAGGGCGGCCGCCGCGAGCCGGGTAAACTGAACGAGCCACGTCATGACGGCTGCCCTCGTGTGAATTTGCTTTCTCTATATGTCGAGGACAGAGCGCTTTTGTTCAAATGTGCCCCGAGCGCAGAACAGCTGCACCAGTCATGGTAATGTGGCAAAAGAGTGAGCCGCGCCTCAATGAGGGCATAGTCTCAGGAGCCACTCCCCTGAACGCGGGATGTTGATAGGATGAGTTCTCGGTCGTGATCCGCAGCCGCTCTTGGGGTCGGTTCCGGCTGGGGGCGAAATGACACCCTAAGCGACTTTCCCCTTGGGCCACAGATACTCACCAGTCAGCAGAATGTGGGCCCAACCCAGCGGCGATATGTGGGCGAGAAGCTCAGGTGGCACATCCAGCCCTTCGTCCCGTCGTTCTGCGACGGCATCAGCGAGATGGACGGTATTCCAATAGATGATGATCGCGGTCAGGAGATTGAGGCCGGCGATCCGGTAGTGCTGTCCTTCTGTCGTGCGATCACGAATTTCACCTTGGCGCCCGATACGCAGCGCATTCTTGAGCGCATGATGCGCTCTCCCTTGTTAAGGCCAATCTGCGTGCGCCGCTGCATGTCCGTGTCGAGGATCCACTCTATGATGAAGAGTGTTCGCTCGACGCGGCCGAGTTCTCGCAGCGCGACCGCCAGATCGTTTTGACGCGGGTAGGCAGCGAGTGAGCGACCAAAATCGGATCGGCTCGCGCCGAAGGTCGTCGCCTTGATTGCCAAAGGCCGCAGCTATCGCTGGATCGCTCGCGATCTCGGCATCAGCAAAAATACTGTCGCCGACATCATCCATCGACGCAAACCGAGCACTTAGAGTGCAACCGAAACCGACCCCTATGAGGCTTATCGTGAGGCGGGGTTGATTCCGTCTCGCCTATTTCACAGAGCCACATTTCCGCCAAGTACCGTCACTACGTGCATCACGTCTTTTCAGCAATGGTCTGAGGTTGCTCAAAGTGTCGGCATGATAGCAGGACAGAAGAGAATGGTAAGATCAAACACTTTCCGAGTGACCTAGTCTTGCAATGAAGTTTTCAAGCGCGCTGCTCACTTGTGACGAGCCTGCGTAGGACGCGGCGAAATCCCGCCCCGATTTCCCTCCAATTCCGCACCCCAAGGAGACGATATGAGACGAATAGCTTGGTATGGCGCTGTGGTCGGCGCGGTTGCCATGTTGAGTGTATCCGAGGCGGCTTCGCAGGAAAGCACCGACCTGCCCGTGATCGGACAAGTCAAGTCGGCCACGGGTTACCTCGGAGACGTTGGCACCCTCACTGCCATCCTGCGTTCCGTGGAAGTGGTCGGCCGGACCATGACCATCAAGTTCGCCGTCAGATGGGACAGCGCCGACCCATCCAAGATCGCCGGATACAGAATCTACGACCTAAATTGGAACGTGGAAGATCTGTCAGCCACTGACACCACAAATCTGATGGCATACCGCCCCCTGTGCACCAAAGGCTCGTACAAGAGCAACGTTTCAGATGACGTCTACCTTTGCTCCCGTTCACAACTGAGTTGGCCCAACCGCGACTTCAAACTTAAGAGCGGCGGCTTTGTCGAAGGTAGCGCCGTATTGCCTGCCCCTGAAGGCAGGCCCGCCACTGTGACTGTGTCCCTCGGCGCGCCGCTATCCTCGTTCACAGCCGTGCCCGTGTCGTACAGGTGAGTAATGATCGCTTCCTTTCGCGTGGTCGCTGCACTCGTCTCGCTGTTGCTGGCCGGGTACCCTGCGCTGGTATTGGCAGACCTGCCTTCCGAATCCGGATCGGCCATCACTGACGCGATGATCCAGAACGCGACCATTCCTCTCAGTGCCGAGAACGCCACATTCCCACTCAACGCCGAGGCTGCAAAGATGCGGCCGAGCAGCACCGTCGTGAAGGGCAACACCAAAACGATCCGGCTGGTCTCCGATGTCTTCTTCGCGTTCGATTCGGCTGAACTCACGCCTGCGGCGATTACCAAACTGCCAGAAATACTTGCCGCCATTCCCAAGGGTACAAAGGTCAATGTCAACGGCTACACCGACAGCATCGGAACCGACGCCTACAACCTGACTCTCTCCCAACAGCGGGCCAAGGCGGTGGCTAACGCCATCGCCAAAGCCCGCCCTGATCTGAAGACCACCACGAACGGCTACGGCAAGGCTGATCCGGTCGCCCCCAACAAAAACGGCGACGGCTCCGACAACCCAATCGGACGTGCCCAGAACCGCCGGGTGGAGATCGTCTACACGTCCTGATCCTAAGCCGCTTCCAGGTTGGACATTATGAACATCATCAACATTATACTCTGGGTCGTCGTCATTGCCGTGGCAGCCAGCCTCTACGCTTGGTATGCAGCGATCGTGATTCGCCGCAACCGGGTCGCGGAGGCGCTCGCCGGCATCGATGTCCAACTCACCCAGCGCCACGACTTGATCCCCAATGTGCTCGCGATTGCAAAACGGTTCATGGCGCATGAGCGCAATCTCATGAACGAAATCACGCAGCTTCGGGCGAGCGCGATTCAGGCGGTCGGCGAAAAGGACTTCGCGCGCATCGGCGACAAATTCGCCCAGGAGCAGAAGCTCGCGGCTGGGTTGGGTCGCTTGCTGGCCGTTGCCGAGAACTACCCGGCCCTCAAGTCGGAAGCGCCGATGCTGGAGGCCCAGCGCAGCTACCGCGAGGTCGAAACGAACATTGCCGCCGCGCGGCGTTTCTACAACTCAACGGTGGGCGATTTGCGCAACATCATCCAGATCTTTCCAGGTCCGCTGCTTGCCGCGCTGGCAGGCGTGGGCACGCCGCCGCCATTCTTCGAGACAGCGGAGGGTTCGCGAGCGCCGGTCGATGCGGCTGCTCTGTTGGGCTGATCCGGCACTATGTCTGCAGACCCACGCTGGTTTCGCACCGTGATGTGGTTCGTGGCCGTCTTTGTGCGTACGTGCCGCACCATGCCGCGCTGGTTGCTCACAACGATGTTGTTCGCCGCCATCTTTGCGTCCGTCTTTATCTTCTTCGTTACAGTGGCGGGACCCATCAACAGCATACCCATCCCTTTCTTGCTCTGGATAGGGGTAATTGCTGCTCTACCTGCCTTTCTGGGTGCCCGCCAAATATCTCAGTGGTTTGCTCCGTCCGCCCCGGCTCTCGCCCCTCGGCTGGACCCCGCAGACCTGCAAAAGGCGGCGAAGGTTCGCCAGCGTGCGCGCCGCGCTGCGCCGCGCTGGTTGAACCGGTTGGCCCTGGTGATGGGGTTCGCTGCCATCTTACTCAACTTCCTCTCCTTCCTGCTGCCCTGGGACCTCGAATTCCGGATAATGCCCTTCACCTTCATGTTACTGATCTTCGGGGCGATATCCTTGATCATCTGGAGCAACGTGTCTCAGTCGCTTGGTCCGCCGGCCCCGGCTCCTGCCCCCGTCGCCCGGTTGGACCCGGTTAAGGTCGAGGAGATTGCGCAATCGCTTTCCGCAACGTTGGCGGAACTGGAGTTAGTGCGTGCGCAGGTCCTTCGTAAGCTCCCCGCGCGCATCGTGGCGGAACTTCCGCGCAGCATCGGCATTGGCGCGGTAATAGGGCTGTTTTTGTGGTTTAACTCCAGCTGGTCAACCGCTCCTGGCTTTTTCAAGTTTGCCCTATTTGCCATAATAGTTGGCATAACCGCACTCAGCAGCGTCCTGTTGGCAAGCGGTAAACTCGATCAGGACTATTCCAACCTTTACAAGGCGAAGGTGCTGCCGCGGCTACTGGCGGAATTCGGCACGCTCAAATTCCGGCAGGCAGCACTGGAGCAACTGCCGATCCTGAACAACCGGCCCATTGGCGAGAGCAACGTCAGTATCAAGGTCGACGACGAAATTTTTGGCAGCCATCGCGGGCTGGCCATCAGCATTGTCGAGACCAGCGTCACTCAGAGTAACAATAAGCACACCTGGGTTCTGTTCGATGGCCTGCTGACGACAGTCGAATTGCCACGGCCGCTTCTTGCCAGCACGACCTTGATCTCTTCAAAGGAAGACCCAAACATGTTCGGCGACTGGTGCCGTGGTTTCCGGGACGGGTTGCAGCACGTGCGGCTCGAAGACCCCGATTTCGAGCGTCTTTATGAGGTGCATGGCACCGACCAGATCGCTGCGCGCGCCCTGCTGACGCCAGCCTTCATGGAGCGGTTTCTCGCGTTGTACGAGCGCGGCTACCCGCCTGCGATAGTGTTGGCGAAGGGGCGGCAGTTGACGCTCGCGTTGCCCAAGTTCCGGCCCGGAGACCTATTCGATCCGCCGAGTTTCTTCCAGCCTGCCCGGTCCCGCGAAGTCCTGGCGACGATCCACGCCGACATCGCCGCCAGCCTGCGCGCCGTCGATGCCGTGATCAATCTCGATCAAGCCTCCCGTGCGCAGGCACAGACACTGCCAGCTGCAACTACGCCGCTGGCTTGGTAGGCGCTTAGGGTGTCATTTCGCCCCCAGCCTGAACCGACCCCCTCTTTGCAGGCAAGGCTGAGTACAGCACTCAAGTAGGTTGAAGTGCTCCCCATTTTTAGGCCACCCCGAGTTGGAATTTTCGGGGTTAAGGCTCATCCCGGCGGTGATGCCGGCGAGCCGTTCA
>JGI24705J35276_12238766_pt1 | contig 56189 bp, 52 predicted proteins | sample TergutNt197P4_FD_35276 | JGI IMG/M metagenome (IMG submission 35276) | reverse complement strand
GTATTGCCGCTTTGCGGCAACATGATGTAATGTGTCCTTGTCGTTAATGTATCCGAAGGATATACATCATTTCCGCAGGAAACATCATGCACGAAGTGTACATCATGTCCCGCAGGGACACATCATTGTCGTTAAATCGGGGCGTGGCTCAGCTGGCTAGAGCGCTCGGTTCGGGACCGTGAGGTCGCTGGTTCAAATCCAGTCGCCCCGATATTATAACAGTAAAGGATACCAAATGATTACAAGGTATGATCCGTTACAGCTTTATTTTGACGCAATAAGGCAGATTAAACTTTTATCAAAACATGAAATAGACGAATTGTGGAAAAAATCCAAGAAAAAAGATAAAGCTTCTTTTGATAAACTTGTCGAGCAAAATTACAGGCTTGTAATTCCGATTGCCAAAAGATTCATGAAAAAAGGCATAGATTTTATGGATCTTGTGGAAGAAGGCAATATGGGGCTTATAAAAGCCGTAGAAAAGTTTGATCCGTCAAAAAAAGTCGCTTTTTCAACATATGCGGTGTACTGGATTGAACAGTATATACGCAAAGCTATAGAAAATCAGACAAAAACCATAAGGATACCTTCACATATATGGGATTCTCTTAATGCATGGATGAAAACTTGGAGCAAATTAAGAGAAAAACTTAACCGCGACCCTTCAATTGACGAAGTCTCTAAAAAGCTAAAACTGAGTAAAAAGCAGACAAGCAACCTTATGAAAGCGGCTTCTGTTTTTAGCGGCACAAGTTCATTGGAAGCTCCTATAGGAGATGATTCGGATATTTTTGTTAAAGATATAATTATTGACGAAGATGTTAAGTCTCCGGAATCTGTTACCGAAATAATAAGAACGAATTCAGACATAGGCCAGGCTTTAAATTATCTTCCCCCGAGAGAAAGAGAGATAATAAGAATGCGTTTCGGCATTGGCGGGATGAAACCCATGTCTTTGGAAGAATCCGGAAAAGTTTTAAAAATTTCCAGAGAACGCGTGAGGCAGCTGGAAGTAAAAGCGTTAAAAAGGCTTAAAGGCATTTTTATAAGATACAACTATATAGATAAAGATGAAGCAAAAAAACTTATGCTCGACAGCCGCGTAAACAAAAGAGACGGAAGAAAAATTTCTAAAAAAAATGACATAAAAATAGTAGACAGAAGGGTAAATTGATGAATATAAACAAACTTTCAGCGGCAATAAGAGATATTCAGGATTTTCCGATAAAAGGCATTATATTCAAAGATATAACTCCTGTTTTAAAGAATATAGAGCTTTTTAATGAAATAATCACAGCGATATCCGATAAGTTTAAAGATTCCGGAATTGACAAAATCGCCGGAATTGAATCCAGGGGATTTATTTTCGGAATGCCTCTGGCCGTAAAAATGAATATTCCTTTTATCCCTATAAGAAAAAAAGGGAAACTTCCCGCAAAAACTGTTGCGATAAGCTATGCGCTTGAATACGGAACTGCCGAAATTGAAATTCATGAAGACTCGGTGAAGAAAGGGGAAAAAGTTTTAATAATAGACGATTTGCTTGCCACGGGCGGCACCACCAATGCCGCGATAAAGCTTGTGGAAAAAATCGGCGGAAACATAATAGCCGCGGCTTTTGTTTTGGAACTTTCTTTTCTTAAAGGAAGAGATAAAATAGAGAATAAATCAGCGGAAATTTTTTCGCTTTTGAAAGTCAGCTGAATAAACAAATATAGATATAGAATGGCCCTGTAGCTCAACTGGATAGAGCAGATCCGTCCTAAGGATAAGGTTGGAGGTTCAACTCCTCTCGGGGTCGTTTTGGTTTTATACTTCTCCGCATATCATCTTTTCCTAAAAGTTATATTCTTCTTACGGCAAAAATCAAAAAATAATGAGTTTTGTTAATAAATTAATGGGGAAAAAGTGCCTTAAATTTCTAAAAATTCAGATTTTTGTGATATTTAAGATAACTTTTTAAAATTTAAAAAATACCTTAAAACAAAAATTTCCAAAAATGACAAAAACCGCAAAAATATAAAAAAACATAAAAATCAGATACCTTTTATTTGCAAAAAACATGCCAAGAAAAACCTTATTTTTTCAAAAAGTCAAAAAAATCGAAAAATTAATTTTTTAAATTTTGGTCAAAAATCTTAAGTTTTTGCACTTTTAACAGTCCGATAAGATATATTATGTTAAGTACAATAGGGGTTTGGCCGGTTATTAACATTAAAGTTAATTATCATATATTTTAAAAATAATGCTTATAAATATATGTAATTTATATTTGCATTTTTGATTGCTTTAACAGTTGTAAAATATCACTCACAGTGTTTTTTATAACTTTTAATAAAGGAAAGTTTATTTTTTAAAATAAATTTATCTAACCTAAAATACCTCACCAAAGGAATACCCGCGGGTATTCCTTTTACCCACCTTTGTTTAAAAATCATTTTAATGTCTCTTTTTTAAAGGCTCTATTTTGATTTTAGGCATACTAAATACCCTGGAAATTTAAAAAATGGCTGTTGTTTTTCCAAAAATTAAATATTCCATTTGGCAATTGAAAAAAGGGGACAACTTTCCCCTTTTTCCCCTTAATTTTAATTTACTTTTATAAATAAAAAATGTAGAATAAAGCCTATATTTTAAGTAAAAACATTATAAGAGGATTTGAAATTATGAAGAAAACAGCGTTATTTTTAACTTTTTTTGCTATATCGTTTGTATTTTTTACGGCTTGTGATACGGATGACAATAATGCATATAGGTTTAATGGTACGGTGGAAATTAGGCAAGAGCCTGATGGAGATACATTGAGCCTTAGTTATTTGAGGGCAAACTACAATTCTAAGATACTATTTGAAGCTACTGTTACAAATTCAAGAGGACAAGAAATTGATAATCCCGCTATTTCATGGGGAACTAAAAATGTTCCATCTGAAGCTATTGAATTTGTAGCTAATAGAATGGCAATTGATGTCGATAAGGCTATCTATCTAACAAGTACTACAATAAGCGTTCAGGCTGGTTATCAAGGAGTATTTTCTTCTTCAAGAACAATAACTCTTACTTACTAATTAATAATCAAAAAGATTGCTCTTAATCTTTTTTCTCTATTATTTTGCTGTGTTAATACCCCAACTGTCCGCATGCAGCTGAAATATCCGCGCCTTTTGCCTGTCTTATGTTTGTTGTCAGGCCGTTGACCTTTAAAATGTTTTTAAACTTTGTGATTGTTTCCTGTGAGGGTGTTTGGAAAGATGTTTTTTCCACGGGATTGTATGGTATGAGATTTATCTGTACGTCCGGATTTATTAAATCGCGGGTTCTTAAAATTCTTGTAAGTTTGTGCGCGTCAGCAGTTGAATCATTTATGTTTTTAACCAAAATATACTCTATGGTAAGCCTTGAATTAGTTTTTTTCAGGTAATATTTGCCTGCTTTCAAAATCTCGTCAACCGTAAATCCAAGATTATTGGGAATCAGAATTTTTCTTTGTTTATCATCTATGGCATGAAGAGAAATTGCAAGCCTTACTCCGTAATTTTCTTCAGCAAGCTTTTCTATTGCCGGCACAATACCCACCGTTGAAACGGTTATATGTCTTTTTCCTATGCCGAATTCTTTATTTGAAAGCAAAGATTTCAGGGCAAGTGTAACATTATTGAAGTTAAGCATAGGTTCACCCATGCCCATAAATAATACGCCGCCTATTTTTTCTTTTGTATCGTTTTCGATCTGCAGAATTTGTTCTAAAATCTCCCCCCTGCTCAAGTTTCTGGCTAATTTAACTTTACCTGACGAGCAAAACTCGCACATAACAGGGCAGCCTATCTGGGAAGATATGCATACGGAATTTTTGCCTTTTGCCGGAAGAAAAACGGCAAAAAAGCATCTATTATCAACAGTTTGGAATGTGTATCTTATGGTTCCGTCAATAAGAGAAGTATCTTTTTTAATAATTTTAAGCAAACGCAGCGTGAACCTTTCGTCAAGCTGCTGCCTTAATTCTTTGGATAAATTAGTAAACTCGTCAAAAGAAGCGGCTTTTTTGACATAAATCCATTCAATAATCTGGTTCAGCCTGTAATCCTGTTTAATTACGGGATTGGCTGCCGTTCTGAACTGCGGTATGGTTAAATCTAAAATGTATTTTTTCATCTCTTCTCCTATTGGGTTTCTCTAAAAACCTCACAAGTCTGTCATTGCGAGGAGCGAAGCGACGTGGCAATCTAGACTTTCACGACGCTGGATTGCCGCGCCCTTTCAGGGCTCGCAATGACAAGCGTTGAGAAAATGAGGGTTCTATTGCTAAATCCGCAAATTCGCGTTTCTAATTGCTGCAGATATCAATTTATATCCTTTATCGGTTCTTAAAAATTCATAAAAGTTTTGCGTGAAGTCATTTCCATTTGTATGAGAAATAACAATCGTCATTACAGGATAAATCCAGTCTTTAAATTCTCCGCAATTATTAAAATACTTTTCAAATCCTGCTTCATAAATAAGAGTATTTAAACTGTCCCGTGAAATAAAATAGTCGTAATTCGGATCTAATATTTCAAGTAACCCTGCTTTCAGAATTTCAAAATTATTATTTATAAATTCCGCTCTGCTGTTTTCACCCCGCAGATATTCAGTCGAATCCCAAGTCCCGTACTCCCAAACAATAGTGTTGTGTGAAGCGTTAAGCAGTTTTTTTCTTGTCAGGTTTACAAGCAAATCATTTGTCAGCCAGTTTTTGAACTCTTTTTTAAAATCGATAAATGACCAGTAATAACCGTCTCTTGCCAAAAATGATTTTCTTATCGGGTCTGAATGAGGAGTTTTTGTTTTTTTAATTGAAAAGAAATTTAAATTATCGTCATAAGGAAAGTTGTCTATCAAAATGTTGTTTGACGTATCAATAAGCAATTCCTGCCCGCCTGTCCAAGTATAATGTTCTCCCGAATACTTTTTTACGGCGTCTTTTAGCGCTATTATCATTCCGTTTCTCACTCTTGTAAGGTCGCTATATTCGGCCGGAATTACTATATCCCCGTCTTTATTAAGCATTCCGGCTTTATCGGTTTTATGGTCTCTGAAACGAATAAAGCCTTCGCTTTCGCAGTCAGGATTATTGTCAAAATAATACAGGCTGTCTTTGCCGGCTGTTTTTCCTGTTTTTGTAAGATAGTAACTATTCCATTTATTATCATATGTTTCTTCAACAACAGCCATAATATTTTCAAATTTGCCTGCTCCGACAATAAATTTCGGTTCGATTTTTATTACTCCGTTTTTGTCTTTATAACCGATTAAATCCGCGTCTTCATTCTCGAATGCAATCCAAATATCATTGCTTTTCGCAAATAATGCCGTATTCATAATCAGAAATAGCGCTGTTAAAAGAATTTTTTTCATGATATTTACCTTTAAAATTTATAGTTCCATTCCCGCGTTAAATACTTTGTTTCTGCCAGAGAAGACGCTTTTGAAATTTCCTCTGAGCTGATATTTTTATCATTTAAACCCGTATTGAGCAGCTCTGCCATGTTTTCGCAAAAGCAGCGTGAAAACTTTTCTTTGCTTCCTTCTTCCAAGTCAAGATGAAGCGAACCCTGCACAAGTATTTTTTTTCCCCTTCTTCTCATACAAGAACCTGCAATTTTTTTCCCATCGTACATCAAATCATCGCTGTATAGGGTCTGCACACACAGCATATTTTTGTCCGCGCTTTGTTTAACCTCTGCAAAACTGCTTTCTATATTGATGCTTGATAATGCTTTCTTTATTGCCGTATGTATGAGTTTGTATGTGTCTTGTTGATTATAAATATAAGGCCACTTTTCAGCGGTTGCGCAAAAACCGTATGATAAATCATCTTTGTGATTTACCAAAAGTCCTCCAGTCATCCTTCTGACGGCTGTGCAGTCATTTTTCTGAAAATAGCCTATTGTAGTATAAGCTTTATCCCAAAAATATATTCTTAAAACCGGTTCTTTTTGAATTTCGTCAAAAAGGAGCTCATCTATTGCCATATTCATTTCCGCGCTGCGTGCCGTATCGTAAATGTATCTGAGCACTTTATTTCTTTTTCGCTGTTATTGGCACTACTTTGTTTTCAGCGTCCTTTCCAGTTTCTTTTTCATATTGAAGCATCTTTTCTTTGAGTTTTGTTCCGCCACGCGCCGAATAGCCGCACATTTTGCCGTCAGAGCCTATAACTCTGTGGCACGGGATTGTCGGCGGCCACGGATTATTGCGCATTGCTCCGCCGACTGCCCTTGCCGCTTTTGGAGAGCCGACTTTTTTTGCTAATTCGCCGTATGTCATGGTTTTTCCGGCAGGTATTTCAAAGCATGCTTTCCAGACTTTAACGTAAAACGGCGGATAATTTTTCATTTTTTCCAACAGTTCTTCAGGAATGCATTTTTTTGACTTTGGCATAAATTCCTCACTTGGCATTTTTTGACAGATAAACAAAATCTACGCCTACTGGACTGCTCTCTCTTTTAAATTCCCTGTATCCGTTTTTTATATATATGGCAAGATTTTTATCGCTTTTTGTGCTGGTAAACAATTCGTATCTAAAACCGGGAAACATATCTTCAATTGACGAAAGAAGTTTTTTACCGATACCTCTGTTTTGAAAATCCGGATGTACCATCAGTTTGCCTATATAAAGAGTGCTGTTGTCCGTAATCCCCCTGACTGAACCTACTATTTTACCGTCTTCATTCACGGCTTTAAGCGCTATTGCGTTGCCGAACTCTTTTTTAACTTCTTCGAATGTTTGGGTTAACGGCTGTATTGAATAATTATTATGGATTTTTGCCTCGATTATGAAGGCTTCTTTCTGAAGTCTATATATTTCCTGCAAATCTTCAATTTCCGCTTTTAATATTTTCATTAAGCATTATCCGCCTTTACGGGAAGTTCAAATGTAATCTTCGTTCCGGATCCGCACTTACTTTCAAAAGAAACCTTTCCTTTGTGGTTTTCTTCAATCATTCTTCTTACAATATACATGCCGATGCCGGTGCCGGACTTATAAGATGATTTTGTCGTAAAAAAAGGAGCGAAAATTTTGCTGATATTTTCATCTTTTATTCCGCATCCGTTGTCTTCAATGGAAATAATATGCTTTAAATCGGTATGTTTAAGTGTTACTTTTATGAGCGGTTTGTAGTAGGTTTTTCTTTCTTCGGACAAATCGTCATACTTTTCTTTTGTAGCTTCATAGGCATTGTCTATTATATTGTACACTGCTTCCGTAATCTGCGAGCGTATGCCGTAAATTTTATCATCGTCATTTTGAAGATTAAAATCAATTTTAAAATCTTTGTGCAATTTATGTTTTAAGTTTAGCAGCTCTAAAGAAAGTCCGAAAGCTTCTTTGAGCGAAAAATGCGAAAATAATGTTCCCTGTTTTTCGGCCCGGGAATAATTTAAAATTCCTTTTATTACCGCGTCGGTGCGTTTTATATTTTCGGTAAGCGAATCCGAAAGTTCGGTGATGTAAATCATAGTTTTTTTCAGAATTTTATTGTCGTTTACCAGCTTTTCATTGGCTTTGATGAAATCTGCTATTTCATATTTTAATTCTCCGGAAATCATTGAAAACTGATTAAGCCTGTTGTTTATCTGATGCGCCACGCCTTCGGCAAGCCCTCCTACGGATGCAAGTTTTTCCGCGGCAAAGATTCTTTCCTGGGTGTTCTTAAACTCGTCAAAAAATAAGCAGCTTTCAATCGCAAGCGAAGCCTGCCTTGAAAGCGCTTCAAAAGTTCTTATGTCTTCCCATGTAAAAGGCATATCGTCTTTTTTTGAGGAAAGTGTTATAAAACCATTGGTTCCGTTATCAAAGAAAAAAGGAATTACAAAAGCCGGTCGAAAAGGAAGCTCCGCCGAGTTTATTATGTATAAAGGCAGGTCGGCAGCCGTAAAAGGCCGTTTTTTATTTCTTATAAACATTATAAACGGATGCATATACGAGTAAGAAGATATTATTTCGCTCGGCACCGAAGGCCTTATGTAATGGCACTCAAGAGTTTTTTTATCTTTGTTTTCAAGAAAAACGGCAAAATTTTTAACTTTCAGCTCATGCATTACTATAATGGCCATAAGTTTTAGAAGCCTTTTTAAATTATGTTCTCTCGCCATACTGCTTGCGGCCTGAATAAGCGTATTGCTGTATTTTTTTTGCTCGGCTAAAAACAAATCTTCGGCTTTATCAATGGCAGCCCTGTACAAATAAGTTCCAATAAATGAAAGAACGAAAGTCAGCGCCGAAGAAATAATCCACGAGCCGCTGTATTTCCAGACAAAATATGAAAATGACAATATTACCGCCGCCAGAACCGCCATTATGAAAGCGCGGCTGAGAATGATTTTTATGTCTGAAGCCTCATATCTTTTTAAACTTATCACTACGACAGATATAAAAACAGCCATGCATATTTCGCCGAACGGGTATATCGGCAAAGCAATAAAAGTGAGCAGATGATCTATAAAAAGCACATAAAGAATAAATACGGAACTGCTAATGCTTTTTGCCTGTTTATGGCGGTACGCGGTTAAATCAGGTCTTCTTAAATATGATTTCAGATTTTTTGAGGCAAGGCGCATAAAAAATACAAGCTGCACGGGAAGAAGAATATATAAAAATCCCGCTTTGGGATAATATCCGAAAAAGCGCAGGGTTATATCGGAATAGAAAAGCGGAGTCGTACAGTTTAAAATAACCGCCGCTGCGGATAAAACGTAAAAAATAATAAATGTTTTTACGTTAATAATCTTTTTTGTAAAAGCATAAACGAATCTTAAAAAAAATACCGGAATAAAAGCTAAGCCCGCAAAACCGATTTTACTCCACATTAGCGCGCCATGTTCATTTTGACTTATAAACATATTCCCGAAACCAAACAGCCACAGAGTGGCTGCCAGGCATAAAAGCGCGAAATAGGCGTTTGTGTCGGATTTTGAGTTTTTGTTTAAAATCAAAAATGCCGATGCGGCCGTAATTATAGACGCCGTAAAAAATAAAATTCCTAAAATGCTCATACGATTTTTTCTCTCAGCTTTCTGTGATAATTCACGGCAAATCTGTGCGCTTCGTCCCGTACGGACTGCAAAAGCCTTAATGCCGGCGAATGTCTGCTTAAAATAAGCGGTTTATCTTTTTGCGGCAAATAAATTTCTTCATTTTTTTCCGCAAGAGCTGCTATCGGAAGTTTCAGCTGCAGCTCTTCCAAAGCGTTCATAGCCGCGCCAAGCTGCCCTTTTCCTCCGTCAATCAAAACCAAATCCGGCATCTTTTCGTTTTTTCTTATTAAGCTTGAATACCTGCGAAATACCACTTCGCGCATCGTGGCAAAATCGTCAGCCCCGGTAACCGTTTTAACTTTAAACCTTCTGTAATTTTTTTTGTCAGGCAGCCCGTTAACAAATCTTACCATTGAAGACACGGCGTTTGTGCCCTGAATGTTGGAGTTGTCAAAACCTTCGATTACCGCCGGCATATGCTTCATGCCCAAAACCTGCTTTAAATCATTAATGCTGTCGGATCTTTCAACGGATTTTTCTATATCTTCCTGCGTAATTTCCGTAATCATTACTCTTTCGCCCATTGAGCGTATTGCGAATAGCCTGTCCCGCGTTTCCTTTGCCTGTTCAAACTCCATTTCAGCGCTCAAAGAATACATCTGGCTTTCCCATTCGTCTTCCAGTTTTTTAAATTTACCGTTTAAAAAGAGCTCAACGTCTTTTATTTTTTCTTTATACTGAGCCGAAGATATTTTTTCCAAACACGGTCCGTGACACATTTCGGTATGAAAGTACATGCAGGATTTTACTTTTTTTTCCTGCGGAAGCTTTTTTTGTGAAAATTCAAGTTTACACGGACGCATTTTAAAGAGCTTTGTAAGCCAGCGCACAAGTTTTTTTATGTAATAGGCCTGCGGATACGGCCCGAAATATAAAGCGCCGTCTTTCAGTTTTTTTCTTGTTATCAAAAGCCTTGGGAAATCTTCATTGACGGTCAGCTTTATGTACGGATAAGATTTGTCGTCTTTCCACATAGCGTTGAAATATGGCTTAACTTTATTTATAAGCTGCCTTTCAACTATCAAAGCTTCATTTTCCGACGCGCACAAAATATACTCTATTTTACGCATGGCCGCTATTATCGCAGCCGCTTTTGAATCGCTGTCCGCATGAAAATAAGACGAAATCCTGTCTTTAAGGCTTATCGCCTTGCCTATATATACTATATTTCCGATGCCGTCGCGCATAATATATACGCCCGGAAGTTTTGGTATCTGCGATAGTTTTTCGTTTTTGCTTATCGGCATTTTATTTTTTTATTTAAAAGTATTTTTGTAAGCATCTTGAGCTGTTTTCGCGTTATAATCAATCTTGTCTCTTTTAGTTTTTTTAGCGTGCAATTCTTGCGACAAGTTATGATAAAAAGGAATGACAAGAACATAAAAACATGCAATGACCGCTGTTGCCAAAACAATACGGAGCAATTTTAAAAGCCGAAAATATAAATATGTTTTATTGTCAAAAGGCAGTTTATATATTGTGGCTGCATTTTTATATTTTTCATGCCATCTTATTTCCGCCAATTTATTTTTATAAAACTTGTGCACTGCTGCCAGCAGTACAAGCGACAATATAAATCCTGCCGATATAAAAGGATGGGCAGCAATCAAATTTAAAAATGAATCAATAAACGCGCCGGCAGTATCGATTGACAAATCCGCCCAATATGACGGCAATGCGTTTCCAAAGCATTCACCAGCTGTAAATACAACAAAATAAAATAAAAAAAACAGCCTGATAAAAATTTTCATTTCAAAATTTCCATACTCAAATCTTTCAATTGCAGATTTAACTTGACTATATACAATAATTGTGTATTGTGGTCCCTCTAACTACAAAATTAGTCGGCGTGTGGGTTCAAGTCCTGCCCTCGGCACATCTTAAACGACTATTATAATGATACGCCCTGTCGCTTGAGTTAAGCGGCAGGGCGTATTGTTATGCAAAGCGGGCTAAAACTGAAGCTTCGCCTGCAAGCCGCCGGTTACGCCGCTTCTTACACCGGAAAGGACATTTACGCCTAAATCAAGCGTCAATCTTTCCATAACTTTCGCGCTTGCTCCCAAGCCCCCTATAAAAGTGCCGCCTTTCAAGCTCGGCGCTTCTATTTCGCACCCATCCACTTTCGCGTTTATGTCTCCGCTTAGTTCATAATCATATGCTAATTCCAAATACGGTTTTATCGTTTCGTTTATTTTATATTCGCTTTTTGCTCCTGCTTTTACGCGGCTGGAAACAAAGGAATCCATTTTATATTTTTCACCCGTCGATAAATCCGTTTCGCTTTTTCCAACGCTTGTAAGCGCGTATTTCCAGGAATAGTCGAGGCTTATTTTTTCACTTAATTTAAAAATTTGACCGATGCCTAAACCTAAACCGATATACGTTGAATCATAATCATAATCCGCTGTCGTCCCGAAAAAATTCTGAAGTTTGTTTTTATAATCATTTGAGAGCTGCCCCGCTCTTATTAAACTTTCAATATACATGCTTTCGTTTACGTCTTTTTTCGTCATAATGCCGATACCTACTGCGCTTGCGCTGCCGTCACCTTTTAAACCGTTATATTCCGTATCAAAACTTCCGCTTGCGTATTCTATAAAAACGCCCGCGCTTGCCGAATTAAACTTTTTTGCTATGCCTGCAGCTATGCCTATAGCGTTCATTTCAACCGAAGAGCCCGTATCATATTTTAAGTTTCCTCCGAAAAAAGCAGCTACTGCTTCCGTTTTATCTTCCTGCAGATTGGACAACAAATCGCCGGCCGTAAGACCCGCGCCTTGGGCCGCAAGAATCGCGCCTGCCGCAGCGCCTTCGGATAAAATTTTTGCTTGAGGTTTGGCATAAGGGGCGCTCAAGATGGTTGCTGTCAGGGATTGGCCTGCGCCTGTACCCGTTTGGTTTACCTGAATGCTGTCATAGATCAGGGCAGCGCCTTTCCAGCCGGAAACAGTCTCGCCGTTATTGGCAATGGTGCCGGTAAGATTGCTGGTCAGCAGAATGAAGCTATCCCCTGCCTGCGGTGCCGCGCCGCCTCCCATGAAGTTTACGCCGGTAACTTTGGAATTGACTGCCGGCCCGGTAAAGTTTACGTCCGTTGCGGTAAAATAGGGACCATAGCCGTTTGCCGCCCCTGCGGGCAAAATGAAGTTGTAGAATTCGAAGTTTTGTACGCTCCATACAGACGAGCCGCTGTAATTCCATACGTTGAGAGTGTTGCCGGTGAAAACGTCGCCAGTGCCGCTGCCATTACCGCCGTTGACGTTACCGGTGATGGTCGGAGAACCGCTGATGGTCACGGTATTGTATGTGGCCGAGCCTGCGGAAGAGATATACCCGCCGGTAACGTGCCACCCAATCGAGCCGCCGCTGATGTTAACGGTATTGCCCGTGACGTTGCCGTTCTGAGACCAGCCGCCGAAGACCTGATTGCCAGTCGAACCGCCGCTGATGTTTACAGTATTGCCCGTAGCATTGCCTGATCCCCAACGGGAACTGCCGCCGACGACGTCGCCGGCTACCGATCCGCCGGTGATATTTACGGTATTGTCCGTAATATTTCCGCCGGATAAATTGGTAAAACCGCCATAGGCGCCGCCGGTCATCGAACCGCCGCTGATATTGACGGTATTGCCCGTGATTGTGCCGCTGGAACTATAACCGCCGTAAACACTGGAACCGGTGCTGCCGCCGGTGACAAAGACGCTATTGTTGGCAACTGCTTGCGTATCATTGATATTTATCGCGCCGAAAACACCTCCTACACTGCCGCTGCTAAGCGTAATACTGTTGTCTGAAATACTGCTGCTTTTACCGCTGCTGCTGCCGAGCGGAGCCAAAGAATTGGAAATCGCGTTAACGGTTTGCAACATGGTTGTGTCACTGCCGTCAAAAACAATGGTTTCACCCGCAAACGCCGAACTTACGCAAAATAATACCGCAACCAACAATGATAATGATTTTTTCATAATGCCTCTCAAATTTTAAATTATTATTTTAAGTCTCAGATTTTCTTATTTCTGGACTGTTAGATTTAAGGCTAGAAAATAAAGAGTGTTTTATGTGCTGTTTATATTCACTGTGTTTCGACGCGGTAAAGCGTCGTTGGAAATTGCGCTGCATGGAGCTTGTGATCGTAGATGAATACTGTACATTTTTGCCTCGCGTTTCAGATATAAACAAAACTGTATATAATTATATAAAATTATCACGGATTTATCATTAGAAAGTTCAAACATCACACGACTAAGGAGCACGAGTCACGAACGTAGATTGCGGCTCGGAGGATCCAACGGCGAAAGTTTATTTCGCGCCTTGCCAGTCGAATATTAACGTATATTTGCCTTTTATACCCGGAAGATTTTCAAGCATTTGCCTTAAATTATCTTCGGCAAACTTCATCGCCTGCAGATATAATCCGCGGTTCTGCCTGACTTTTAACTCCATCTCGCTTTTGTTCGCCAGCTGGATGGCATTTGCGTCTTTCAGAGTATATCTGTTAAATAAACTTGTTTTTTCATCATACAGACTGAATGTTTCCGGATATATTTCATGCGACAGTATTTTAATTCTGGGCATCTTCAATACTATATTGTTATAAGAAATATCAACAACTATATCCGCGCTGTTAAATCCCAGTTTTATACTTCCGTCTATTGTGTATATTGCTTTTTTTTCAGTCAGAGGAAGATCAAAATTGAACAGCTTCGCGGCTTCCGAATGGGTTATTACGGAAGTGTAATGATAAACAAGGCTTGTATATTCGGCAGCCGGTAAAATTTCTTTTACCGTGGATTTAACATTTATAGTTGTTTCTTTTGAAACCGCGTTGGAGTTTAATTTATAGCCGATAAATCCTCCGAATAACGCTGCCGAAACAAGAACAATAAGAATTACGAAATATTTGAGATACATGCTTCCCCCCTATGATAAATGAACAATTAACAAATAATAATTAATAATTATTGTGTTTTCGCAATGCGAAAACTTATTAATAGGTTTCGCTTTCGCGAAACTCCGGCATTGTTCATTATTATTTATTAATTTTTAATTGCCGTTTTTTGAACATTTGTAAAAATACATCAACTTCTTCTGATTTTAATAGTTTAACTATTATAGCAAATATAGCTGTCCCGACAAAAATCGCAAAAGGAACGGATATGAATAGGTTAGCCGAAATTTTGACGGCATGCCATGCCGATATTCCGGTTGCAAGAGCTGCAGTGAAAGATTTTAACCCTGAAAGCAGTATTTTTTTCAGCCCTATCTTTCCTATGCGTTTTCTTAAATAAAATATAAGAAGAACCATATTAAAATATGAAGCAACTGCCGTTGCCAGAGCAAGCCCGCCTACGCCCATAGGAAACATTAAAATTATACACAATATAACATGCAATATCATTGCCAAAGCGGCAGTTTTTACCGGTGTTTTAGTATCCTGAAAAGCATAGAAAGCATTTGCGAAAATTTTAGACATGGCATAAGCCGGAAGCCCCAAAGAATAATAAAACAAAGCGCTGTTTGTCATAACGGACGCTGCATAGTCGAATTTCCCGTGTTCAAACAAAAGCCGGACAGAAGGCAGCCCTATTGCCATAAGCCCGGCAGCCGCAGGCAGCAAAGCAAAAACTGCAAACCGTATTGAATGATTTAAAGAATCTTTATACGTTGACATATCTTTTAGAGCATAAGCTTTTGACAAAGCCGGCAGAGATACCGTAGCAAAAGCAAGTCCGAAAATGGCCAAAGGCATTTGCATAAGCCTGTTGGAATAATATAGAGCCGTAATAGAGCCGCTTTCAAGAAAAGAAGCGCATATAGTGTCTATAAAACTGTTTATCTGCTCAACGGACAAACCTATCATAGCCGGAATCATCAAAATCCAGATACGTTTAATTCCGGGATGCTTGTAGAACGGTTCATTATCAATTGTAAATTTCAGCTTTAAATACCATCCCAAAGACTTAAGTTTCGGATACTGTATAGTAAAATGTAATGCTCCGCCGGCTATTACGCTTATGGCAAGACCTTTTATCTGGTTTCCCCCGCCAAGCATCGGGGCAATTGCAAGCATATAGAAAATTTCAGACATACTCAGCGCTGACGGAGCAAATGCAGGAAGGAAAAATATATGCAGCGTGTTTAGAATTCCCATCAACAATGCGGCAAGGCATATAAACATTATAAAAGGAAACATCAGCCTTGTAAGTTCTATTGTCAACTGCATTTTTTCAGGGTCGCTGGTAAATCCCCAAGCGATTAATTTTGCAAGGACAGGCGCACAAAACATTCCCAGAATTGATATTATGGTAAGAATTACAAAAAGAGAGGTAAAAACGGCGTTTAAAAATTTCTGTGTTTCGCTTTTATCTTTTGTATGCAGGTATTCGCTGAAAACCGGAATAAAAGCAGCGGAAAAAGCTCCTTCTCCGAAAAGTCTTCTAAAAAGGTTAGGTATGCGGAATGCCGCGTAAAAAGCGTCGGCAAACATACCTGCGCCGAATAAATTCGCAACTAACATATCGCGGACATATCCGAGAATTCTTGATAAAAATGTGCCGGATGCGGTTTTACCTGCGTTTTTGGTTAAAGTATGGTTTTCCATATATATTGATAATTCTATCAAATTTTGTCTTATAAGTTGATAGTTGATAAATAAGTTATACAAACGTATAATTTTAGCTGATAGAATAATAAAACTGTGAATTCCGTTCCATTGGCATGTTTTCAACGGAGTTACAACAAAGGAATATAAAGATGATTAAAATGTTTCGGGCATTTTTTGTTTGTTTGATATGTTTATACCCTTTTGCAAACGTTTTGGGAGCGCAGAGAATAACGCTTGCCGAGTGTGAAAGCCGGGCTCTTGAAACTTCACCGGCGGTTATGGCTGCAAAAAATGAATTTAACGCGGCAGAAGCAGCTGCAGAAGCTTCTAAAACCAATTTGCTGCCGGTTTTATCATTGGAAGGGCAGGCATATTATCTTACAGCCGTTCCGGAACTTGATATAAGCCTTCCGGTAATAGGAGAGTTAAGTAAAAAGCTCGGCGATAATTGGAATTATTCAGCCGGGCTTGCTTTGCGCTGGAATTTGTTTGACGGGAACGTTCAAAAAAATAATTCTGAAGCCGCTAGAAAATTAGCCGATTCGAAAAAAGCCGCTTATGATTATGAAAAGAAAAAAACGCTTATGGAAACAAGAATCGCCTACTTTAACCTTATAACCGCAGCGGCAAACTTAAAATTTATTGACGAGCAACTTGATCTTTCAATTTCCCAGAATAACGATATAAAAAAGGGAGCCCGGCTTGGTTCAAAAAGCAAGCTTGACGAAATTATGTCGGACAATGAGGTTTTGATAAAAACAAGGCAAAAAAATTCCGCAAGAATTTTGCTTATAGAAACGGCTGACAATTTAAACTCGCTGTCCAATAACATAATTAAAAATTATGATATTGATTTAAACTCTCTTGACTCCCCTGAAACTTTGCTCAAAATATTCTCTGAAAATATTGATTCGGTTTTTGACGATAGAAATCCGCAGCTTCTGTCTTTGGATATGCTTGAACAATATTATGAGTTTATATCAAAGTCGTATGCAAATATGAATTTTCCGCGAGTAAACATTTTTGCGTCTTCAATGTATGATTATCCTGACGGCCCGAACCTTAAACCCGTTTGGCAAAATACTGCCGGAGCTGATTTTTATATGCCTGTTTACCAGTTTGGCAGAAATACAAAACTTTCAAAACAAAGCAAATTCACGGCAATGTCAGTGGAGAATCAAAGACATGGACTTTACGACGATTTAAAAAGACTTTTTAACAGGTCAAAAGAAAAGGTTAAAATTTTGCATATCCAGATAGATTTAAATAAAACCATTATAGCCCAAAGTAAAACGGCGGCTGAAATGACCTATACATCTTTTATATCCGGCAATTCCAGATATTTAGACGTTCAATTTATGAATTTAAAAGTTTTGGAAGCCCAGTCCAACGAAACCGATTTTTACGCGGGACTTCTTACCGAACTTACAATTTTGGAGGCATTAAGAAAATGAAAAAGAGAATAATCGCAATTGTTTTATCAGCGGCAGTTTTATTGTTTTTATATTTTTATCTTTCGGCGTCTAAAAACTTCCGTTATAACGGAATAGTGGAAGCGATTGAAACAAATGTGTCTTCAAGAGTTTTCGGGACGATAAAACAGTATCACGTGCAGGAAGGAGATTCGGTAAAAGCCGGCAGTTTAATAGCTGAAATATACAGCCCCGATCTTACGCTTGATTATAATTTTGCGAAAAGCAACTTTGAAAGAGGCAAAAAACTTCTTTCAAACAAAATTATAAGCGAAGAAACTTATGACAATTTAAAGTATCAATATGATGAAGCAAACCTTAAATTGTCATGGACAAAGATTGTTTCCCCCATAGACGCCAAAGTTATTTACAATTACCACGAAAACGGCGAACTTGTAATCACAGGGTCTAAAATTGTGAATATAATAGACGACAGCCAGGTAAACCTTAATATTTATGTTCCTTACAGGAAAATGATAAATCTGAAAATCGGAATGAAAGTTAAAGCGTTTTTGCCGGAGCTTAAAGATAAAGAATTTGAAGGCACAATAATTTTTATAAACGATAAGGCCGAATTTACCCCGAAAAACGTTTTAACGGAAAAAGAAAGAGATAATTTGGTTTTTCAGGTGAAAATCAGATTTGATAATCCTGACGGGCTGTTGAAGTCCGGAATGACTTTGGAAGTAGAGATTTAACGGCAATTACGAATTACTAATTACCAATTACGAATCAACGGCAAAGACAAAAACAATGGCTAACAACAACCTAATTTCATTATCATTAACTAAAATCAGTAAAAAAATGCTTGCGACTCAGGCGCTTTCCGAAATAAGCTTGAATTTTGAGGCAGGTAAAATTCACGGGATTATAGGTCCTGACGGGGCGGGCAAAACTACTTTAATAAGGGTGATGGCAGGGCTTTTAAAGGCTGACAGCGGCAATATAGGGTATTTTGAAAGCGACAAACAAATACCTGATAATTTGATACGCAAACGCATTGCATATTTGCCGCAGGAGCAGAGTTTGTACGCGGATTTGTCTTGTATGGAGCATTTGGAGTTTTTTTCGAATATTTACAATATGACAAAGAAAGATTTTAAAGAAAAATCGACAAAACTTTTGGAAATGGTCGGTTTATCGCAGTTTGCGGACAGAAAAGCCGGCAATTTATCGGGAGGAATGTATAAAAAACTCGGCGTGATATGCGTTTTGTTAAACAATCCTGATTTGCTTTTGCTTGATGAGCCTACAATAGGCGTTGACCCTTTAAGCAGGCGCGACCTTTGGAATTTGATATACGGGATTTCAAATGAGATGACGGTGATATGTTCCACTTCTTATATGGACGAAGCCGAGAAATGTAATAAAGTGCATATATTAAATGAAGGCAAAGTGATTGCTTCGGATTCACCCGACAACGTAAAGAAACAGTTTAATGTCAAAAAAATAGAGGAAGTTTTCCTTGTATGACAAAAGTTTTAGATATACAAAATCTTACCGTAAAATTCGGCGAATTTATTGCCGTGGACAATATAACCTTTTCGGTTGAGAAAGGTGAAATTTTCGGATTTTTGGGAGCAAACGGCGCAGGCAAAACAACTACCATAAGGGCTTTGTGCGGACTGGTAAATATTTCAGGCGGAAAGATGTTTATTGACGGTAAAGACGTGTCCAAAAACACAAAAGAATTAAAACCCCGTATAGGTTATATGTCGCAAAAGTTTACTTTATATCCGGATTTGACTATTAAAGAAAATATTGTTTTTTCCGGCGCTCTGTATATGATGAGCGAAAAAGAAACCCTTAAAAGAATGCATGAAGTTTTTGAATACGTAAATTTTAAGGAAAATCCTGACGAGATAGTTAAAAATATGTCCGGCGGATCTAAACAGATAATTTCGCTTGCGGCGTCTATTTTACATAACCCGGAAATAGTGTTTTTGGATGAGCCTACTGCCGGTATTTCACCCGTTTCAAGAAAGCTTTTTTGGGAATTAATTTCAAAACTGTCTTCAGATGGCAAAACGATTTTTGTCACAACGCATTATATGGACGAAGCCGAGTACTGCGGACGCATAGCGTTGATGCAAAGCGGAAGAATAATAGCTTTGGACAACCCTCAAAATTTGAAAGCTGCAAGTAATGCTTCTGATTTGGAGCAGGCTTTTATAAATTTTTTGGATAAGAAATAAGTATCAGCTGTCATTGCGAAGAGTGAAGCGATGAAGCAATCTAGGCAATAAAATTGTCGTTTCCTTTAGCTTTCTGGATTGCTTCGTCCTTTCAGGACTCGCAATGACAGCATACGGCTACGGCAAAAAGGCAAAAATGAAAGAAACTTTAAAAAAAATCAAAGCAATAGCGTTAAAAGAATACAGGCATATAATGAGAGATAAATTCACTCTCACGGCGGGTTTCGGGCTGCCTTTGTTTCTTATTATTTTTTTCGGGTTTATCATAGAGTTAAATTACGATAAAATCCCGGTTTTTGTTAAAGATAACAGCCGTTCGGCGCAGTCGCGGGCTTTTGTTCAGAAACTTTTCGCCGGGGATTTATTTAAGCCGAGTTATGTTTCCGGAGAAGACCCGATAAAATATTTTGAAAGAAATGAAACGGCGGTGTTTATAAATATAGATAAAGATTTCGGAAAGTTTATTTCATATCCGCAAAACGGCAGACGAGCGCAAATTCAAATACTGCTTGACGGGTCCGATAATTCAAAGGCAGGTCTTGTTTTAAGTTATATTCCGTCGATAATATCAAATGCTTACGACGGAAAGCAAATGTATAAAATAAAAACTCGTTTCATTTATAACGGAGAATTAAACAGCAAATATTTTATAATTCCGGGGCTTATAGTGGTAATCATAGGGCTTATTTCTATTTTGCTTTCGTCGCTTACCATAGCGAAAGAATGGGAGAGAGGCTCTATGGAGTTGCTTTTATCTACGGGAATAAGCCCTGCGGAGATAATACTCGGCAAGATTTTGCCTTATATGGTTATGAGCTTAATTGCGACCGTCGTTGTTTTTACAGCGGCGCAAATTGTTTTTGCAGTTCCTTTTACGGGAAGTTTTGTTTTCTTTTTTGTATCTTGCTGCGTGTTTATAACGGCGTGCCTCGGGCTTGGGATTTTTATTTCGGTAATCGCAAAACAGCAGCAGCTTGCTATGCTGATTTCCATGCCTGTCGGACTTTTGCCGTCCATGCTTTTGTCGGGTTTTATTTTCCCCATAGAAAATATGCCTTTATTTTTCAGGATACTTACGGCTGTTTTGCCTCAAAGATGGTTTATGGAAATTTGCCGTGGAACTTTCTTAAGAAGCGCCGGATTTGCGGATTTAACGATTCCGTTTTTTGCATTAAGCGGTTTTTGCGTTTTCATAGTAATTTTGGCGTCTAAAAAATTTAAAACGGATATAGAGCCTTAACAATAGAGTAAAAAGAACGGAAAGGAAAACGTATATGCCGAGGTTTTCGATAATTAAAGCTTTTTTTAAAAAAGAAATCGCCCAGACTTTGAGGGACAAAAAAATGTTCGGCATGATCTTTTTTGCCCCTATAATTCAGATGGCTCTTTTCGGTTTTGCGCTGACAAGCGAAGTAAAAAATATTTCGATAAGCTGCATATATTCCCAGCGCGATGTTTTGGCTCAAAAAATCGAGACAAGGCTTTTGGAGTCCGGATGGTTTGTTTCCGCTAAAACTGCCGAAAGAATTGATTATTCTAAAATTTTATCGGAAAGGAAGGCTGAAGCCGTTTTGGTAATGCAGTCTCAGGGGCTGCTTAAAGAGATTGAAAGAGGGTCTGCCCAAATCCAGCTTTTAATAGACGCGGTAAATCCGCAAAGAGCCGTACAAATAGAAAATTATGTTAAAAATATAGTTTCCCAGACTGTTTCGCAGGAATTAAGTAATACCGCGGTCGGTTTAGCCACGCCGATAGATTTAAAAGTTCAAATACTTTATAATCCGTCTCTTGAGTCCGCGTTTTTTATGATACCGGCTTTGCTGGGGTTTATTTTATGTATTTTTACGGTAATGCTTACGGGAATATCTTTGTCAAAAGAGAAAGAAAGCGGAACTTTTGAAAAGCTTATTTCTTCGCCGGTTACCGTTTGGGAAATTCTTTTAGGCAAAACTCTTACATACTCTTTGCTTGGCTTTATAGTCGCGCTTGTGATGATTTTTGCAAGCTATATACTTTTTGGAATTACCGTAAAAGGCGGGATTTTAAAGCTGCTTTTTGTGTGTTCGATATTTATAGTGTCTTCCTGCTCTGTAGCAATTTTTATATCTACGCTTGCCAAAACCCAGCAGCAGGCCATGATGGGAAGCCTTATTTTTTTATTCCCCGCCCTTTTGCTTTCGGGATTGATTTTCCCAGTGGAAAATATCCCCGTTTACGCAAGATGGATTGCTTATATTAACCCGCTTTATTATCTGCTGGAAACATTGAGAAACATTGTATTAAAAGGCGGAGACTGGGTTGTGCTGATAAAAAACTGCTTTGCCCTAGGTTTAATAGGAACCGTGCTGCTGATTTTCGGAGTTAAGAAATTTAACTCAAAGTTATAAAGAGAAAATGGATTTTTATTTGTAATTCGTAATTAGTAATTTGTAATTGCCGTTATATCCGGCTGTGATTTGAACCATGTATTTTGGCGTTTGGCGTAATGCCTTGTATCTTTACAGAACTCTTCAAGCATAGTTTCTTTTGAAATTTCATTGTTTAAATACTGCACTATATGTCTGTAACCTATTCCGCTTAATCCCGGGCAATTTTTGGCATAACCCATATCCAATACTTTCTGTGTTTCTTCTATCATTCCTCTGTTTATCATATCTTTACAACGGCTGTTTATTCTTTCATATAAGATTTTATTTTCAACGGATAAGCTGTAATGCGTAAAGTCATATCTCGGGCTTTTAGGTTTAAAATGTTCTGCCATAGTTTTTCCCGAAAGCAGATTAACTTCCAATGCCCTGAGCAGTCTTTGAGGATTTTTTTTGTTTTTTTGCGCTGATTCCGGGTCAAGCTTTAAAAGCTGTTCATATTGCTCTTCGGCAGTTTTTGTTTTCAGCTCTTTCCGTAAGCTTTCATCCGCAGGAGGCATTTCATCAAGCCCGTAAAGCAAAGCCTTTATGTAAAGTCCGGTTCCTCCGGCAATAACCGGAACTTTTTCATTGTTAATTATTTCTTCTATTATATCGTCTGCATCTTTTACAAAATCCGCCGCGCTATATGTTCTATCCGGAGTAATAATATCGGTAAGATATTGATTTATTCCTTCAATGACTCTGGAATGCTTTGCCTTTGATTCGTAATTTGTAATTAGTAATTCGTAATTGCCGTTTTTATTCGTTCCTATATCTAAATATTTATAAACCTGCCTTGAATCGCACGAAATTATCTCGCCGTTTTCTTTTTTGCATAGTTCAACGGCTTTTTTTGTTTTGCCGCTTGCCGTAGGGCCTGAAATAACAATTATTTTTTTCATGATATATTTTTAGCTGCTTGCCGTTGATTAGTAATTCGTAATTAGTAATTTGTAATTGCCGTTTTTACTTTCTTTTAAAAAACTTTTCAAGCTCATTTAAAGAAATTTTATATGCTGTCGGCCTGCCGTGCGGGCATGTAAAAGGGTGAGTGCATTTAAAAAGGTCATTAACAAGTTTTTTTGCTTCAATATCGGATATGGTATCTCCTGCTTTTATGCTTGCCCTGCAGGCTGAACGGATAATTTTATCTCTTTTTTTCTCGATTTCTGCGTTTTTTTCAAATTCCAAATCTTCTATTATGGATTTTATTATATGTTCAATTGAGATATTTCCCAAAAGCGCAGGGTAAGCCGTTATTCTGAAAGTGTTTCCGCCGAATTCTTCGACCGTTATTCCCAAATCGTTAAATAATGAAATATTTGCCTTTAAAATCTCGGCAAGGCTGGAGCTGAGTTCAAAATTTTCGGGCATAAGCATTTGCTGAAGCTTTAACGCGTGCTTTCCGGATTGGTCAAGATAAAGTTCATATCTTATACGCTCGGCCGCGGCATGCTGGTCAAAAATATAAAGTTCGCCGTCTTTTTGAACGATTATATAAGTGTCGAAAACCTGTCCTAAAACTTTAATATTGCTGTCGGATATAGACGGCAAAGACTGGATTGTATCGGCTTGCTGATCTTGTTTGCCGAAAACACTGGCATATTGATTTATATTATAGTTTTTAGGCGAATGATGATGAGGTTTTGGTTCTTTTACGTATATAGGAGCGGAAGTTTTTTGAGAAACAGACATGGATTCCCGATTACAAATCTCGGGAATGACGGGCTTTTCTTTTGCCGTTGATTCGTAATTCGTAATTCGTAATTTGTAATTGTCGTTTGTCAATGACGGGTGAGAATGAGTTGTTAAAGCATTTTTTAATGCCTTAAAAATTATATCGTAAATTTCGCCTTCATTGGCAAACTTTATTTCCCTTTTTGTCGGATGAATATTGACGTCAATATCTGACGGTTCTATTGTAATGTAAATTAAAATCCCCGGATGCTTATCATGAGGAATAGATTCCCTGTAAGCCTGATAAATCGAATGCATAAGAAATTTAGGGATATTTACCGGCCTTGAATTTACAAACAGATACTGATAATTTCTGTTTGACTGTGAATCATCGCGCCCTGTAAAATATATGTCAAAAGAGGCTTTAGGATGGCTGATTTTTATATTTTTAAGAACAGAAGCAAACTCTTTGCCCAATATGTCTGATATTCTCTCAACCTTTTTTTCGGTTTGAGTGCAGAAAAAAACCTTTTTGTTTTCAGAGATAAGTTTAAATGCCGCGTCGCTGTTTGCAAGGGCGGTCTCTTCAAGAGAGCTGATTATTCTTGATTTTTCGGTAGAATCGCTTTTTAAGAACTTATGCCTTGCGGGAGTATTGAAAAACAGGTTTTTAACTTCGGTAATAGTGCCTTCAGCTCCTGCACAGGGAGAAATTTTTATGTTTTTGCCGCCTTCCGAAGCAAGTTTCCAGCCTGAAGTTTCCCATCTTTTCCTTGTTTTCATTTCAAACTCGGAAACGGCTGATATTGAGGAAAGCGCCTCGCCTCTGAATCCGAGCGAGTTGATATGCGATAAATCGTTAAAATCTTCTATTTTACTTGTGGCATGCCTTAAAACCGCAAGCTCAAGGTCTTTTTTATCCATGCCGAAACCATTGTCGGAAACTCTTATAAGTTTTTTGCCCGCCTGCATTATTTCCACGGTTATTGAAGACGCGCAGGCATCCAAAGAATTTTCAACAAGCTCTTTTACAACGTTAAGCGGGCGCTCAACTACTTCGCCCGCCGCAATTTTATTGATGGTTTCTTGAGATAATATGTTTATCATATTTAGATGAGTAGAAGTTTAGAGAGCTTAGAGGTTTAGAGGAGCTATGGTCGTTTTGCCTTTGTTGTTGCCAAACTTCCAAACTTCTAAGCTTCCCAACTTCTGCCTTTGCAGTTACTTTATTTTCTGCGGTTTCTCGCAGATTTGATAATAAGAGCACTTTTTAAAACAAACGTCGGGAACTCCCAGCATTATCTTATTTTCGCAGTCATTAAAATCTATTGCCATTCTGTTGATAAGTTTCGCGTCGAGAGTATCCATTGTTCCTATATGGATTCCCATGCGCCACATATCGCCTTTGGGCATAGCCCATACGACTTTTCCGTTCATCGGTTTTGTTTTAAGAGAAGGCAGGTCTATCGTAATGCATACATCGGTGCCGATGGGAATATGCGCGTAACTGATTATTGAAACCCCGTCAGCCGATAAATCAAGAATAACTCCCGGAACCGACTTTCCGTCAATATGCATCATTACAGGTTCGCCGAACTGTTTGATAATAGGCATTCTTCGGTTTTTTCTTTTTTCAACCATGGTTTTCTCCAGTGAAGTTTAGAGGGCTTGGAGAGCTTAGAAGTTTAGCAACTGCTTTTGTCTTTGCTAAGCTTCCAAACTTCTAAACTTCTGCCGTTACTTGTATTTCTCTTTCCATTCGCTAAGAATTTTAAATGCTTCCATTGGACTGATATTTTCAATTTCCAACTTGCTTAATTCTATCAAAATTTGAGGCTCAGTTGTACAGAAAAACTCTGTTTGCGGATTTTCTTTTAATTTAGCGGGTTCAACCTGATTCTTTTCCAGCTCCCTTAGAACGGCGTTTGCCCTTTCAATAACTTTATGAGGAATTCCTGCTATTTTTGCCACGTGTATTCCGTAAGATCTGTCGGCGCTGCCTTCCTTTATCTTGTGAAGAAAAACTACGTCTCCGTTCCACTCTTTAACGTCAACGCTGAAATTTACCGTTCCTTTAAGCTTTTCAGACAGTTCGGTGAGTTCAAAATAATGCGTCGCGAACAATACTTTCGCGCCGGCATTTGCCGCGCGGTTTTCATCGGCAAAATATTCTATAATCGCCCAGGCAATAGACATTCCGTCATAAGTTGACGTTCCTCTTCCGACTTCATCCAAAATTATAAGGCTTCTGTCGGTATATTGGTTCAAAATATTCGCGGTTTCGGTCATTTCAACCATAAAAGTTGACTCGCCCCCGGCAAGATTGTCGCCCGCGCCGATTCTGGTAAAAATTCTGTCAATAACGCCTATCTCAGCCGCCGCAGCCGGAACAAACGATCCGGTCTGCGCCATAACCGCAATCAAAGCATTTTGCCTTAAATATGTGGATTTACCGGACATGTTGGGACCGGTTAAAATCATAATCCTTGAGCTGTCGCATTTAAAATCCGCGTCATTGGCTACAAATTCTCCTGATTTCAAAATTCTTTCGACAACAGGATGGCGTCCTTCCAGAATATGCAGGTCAAGCCCGCTGTTTATTTTAGGGCATACATAGTTATAATCCAAAGCATTTTGCGCAAATCCGCAAAAAATGTCGATTTCGGCGACAGTTTGCGAAACTTTAAAAATATCTACGGTAAAATCGGAAAGCTCTTGTCTTAAAATATTAAAAAGTTCACTTTCGAGCCTTAATGTTTTTTCCTGCGCCGAAAGTATTTTTGCTTCAAGCGTTTTTAACTCTTCGGTTATGTATCTTTCGCAGTTTGTAAGCGTCTGCTTTCTTATGTAATGTTTCGGCGCTAAAGGTATGTTTGCTTTTGAAATTTCTATATAGTATCCGAAAACCGAAGTGTATCCTATTTTTAAATTATTTATGCCGCTGGCTTTGCGCTCTGAGGCTTCAAGATTTGATATATACGTTTTGGCGTCGGTTGAAAGTTTACGAAGTTCGTCAAGTTCGCCGCTGACTCCATTTTTTATGACATTGCCGTCTTTTAGAGAAATCGGCGGTTCGTCCGCTATTGTGACGGATATTTTTTTGATTATTTCTTCATTATTAGGTTTGAGAGAGTTTAAGCTTTCATTATCCTTCAATACGGCGGCTATTTCATTTATAACCGATAAAGATTCTTTAAGCGAAGATATATCCCTAGGATTTGCCGAAGCCGAAGATATGCGCGCAGTTATTCTTTCTATGTCCGATACGCACCTGAGTTTTTCTCTTATATCTTTGCGGATAATTCCTTCTTCGATGAAAAAGTTTACGTTTTTCTGCCTTTCTTCAATTTTTGCTATATCAACAAGAGGCTTTATGAGCCACTGCCTTATTGCCCTTGCGCCCATCGGCGTTTTTGTGGAATCCATTACGGATAAAAGCGAATTTTCAGTTTTGCCCGTAGACATAGAATAAAGAAGCTCAAGATTTCTTATTGCTACGCCGTCAAGATACATATAATCCGTGTTTCTTATGTAATTTATTGCGGAAAAAATTCCGGAAGCCTGGGGCTGTGTTTCATTAATATAATTCAAAACAGCTCCACATACGGAAACAATTTCTTTTTTATTTAATCCGAAAGCTTTAACCGCATTCTTGCCTAAGAATTTTTGTATTCTTTCTGCCCCTGCCGAAAAATCAAAAAAATTTTCGTCAACGTCGGATACCGGAACTTTAAGCTTTTCGATATGCGCCGCAATATGCGGGTTTAAAAGATTTTTTGAAGATATTACGATTTCGCCGGGATTATATTTTGATATTTCGGCCTCGAGCGATTTTGGCGTACATTCCGAAGTAAAGAACTCCCCGGTGGATATATCCGCGGCCGCAAAAGCGCCCGATAAAGTATTTTCGTCAAAATAAACCGACATAAGGTAATTATTTTCTTTTGATTCAAGGAGAGTGTCTTCAAGAACCGTGCCGGGCGTTATTATGCGGGTTACGCCTCTTTTTACTATTCCTTTGCCGACTCCGGATTCTTCAAGCTGCTCGCACAGCGCTACTTTAAAGCCTTTGCTTATCAGCTTTCTTATATAAGTATTTACGGAATGATAAGGAACTCCGCACATAGGCGTGCCGGCGCGCTGCGTTAAAACTACATCCATTGCCGGAGCCGCTTTTACCGAGTCATCGCCGAACATTTCATAAAAATCTCCCAGACGGAAAAATAGTATCATTCCCGAATATTTGGCTTTTATCTCCCAATACTGCTGCATTAAGGGAGTTAATTTCTCTTTATTCTCAGAAGACGTTTTAATTGTTCTGCTCCTTTATAAAAATTATAAGTTATTATAATTGACCTTACGTGTCTTTGCGTTTCTCTAAAAGGAATTCCGGATATTTTTTTAGCTACTTTAGGATCTTTTTCAATCCATTTATCAACGTTTCCCATTCCGGCGTTATATGCGGCAAGAGTAAGAATCAGATTGCTGTTATAATAAGCCAAAAGCCTTGTCAGATAATATGCCCCGAACAATATATTTATCTGAGGATCTTTAAGCATATCGTCGCTGTAATCCTGAATTTCTAATACGTATGCTATTTCCCGGGCAGTTGCTGGCATTATCTGCATAAGACCGACGGCTCCTTTGCTTGAAACGGCATTAGGATTGAGATTAGATTCTCTTTTCATTACGGCTTCAATGAGAAGAGGATCCATTCCGTACAATAAAGCAGAAGCGTTTTCAACTTCTTCCTTATAGGGCATGCCGTCAAAAATGCCGATATATTTGAGCGTGTAAATGAATCCGCCCGTAACCGCAAACAGGGCCGCGATTAAAATGGATAATCTTAGTTTATTTATTTGTTTTTTCATTAATGATATCGCCGAATAATGAGTTTATTTTTGCTTCTTTTATCAAAACATTAATATTTTTCCCGAGATGCTCTTTGCCGCCTTTAACGAAAACTTTTCTTCCGCTTCTTGTTCTTGCTTCCAGCACTCCGTTTTCATATTTTTCGGTTAATACTTCCTGAACCGTTCCGACGCTTTGAGCCACTATTTCAATTGATATTTTATTTGATTCTTCAAGTATTACCGCATGGCGCCTTTTCTTTTCTTCGAGCGGAATATTATCTTTCATTTCAGCGGCTTTTGTCTGCGGTCTCGGTGAATAACGGAAAACATAAAGCCCGCCAAAACGGATATCTTTGACGGCTTTTAAAGAAGCCTGAAAATCTTCTTCGGTTTCGCCTGGAAACCCGACAATAATATCAGTCGTTATATTTATATCGGCAATCTTGCTTCTGAGTTTTTCAACCAGCCCTAGATAATGTTCGTATGTATATTTTCTGTTCATGGCTTTTAAAATATTATTTGAAGCCGACTGCAGCGGAAGATGTATATGGGCGCATACTTTCTGTTCGGACACCATAATATTTATCAAATCATCATTTAAATCTTTGGGATGGTTTGTCATAAATCTTATTCTTTTTATTGAATCTATTGACGCTACTTTTTTTATCAAAGCGGCAAAATTTGTATCTTCAAACTGATAAGAGTTTACATTTTGCCCCAGCAGCATTATTTCTTTTGCGCCGTTTTCTGATATGTCTTTGCATTCATTGTAAATTTGTTCAGCCGGAAGACTTGCTTCTTGTCCTCTCACAAAAGGCACTACGCAGTAGGAACAGTAATTATCGCATCCGCGCATTATTGTTACAAATCTGACAATGTCAGATTTGAGTTTGGAGTTTGGAGTTTTAAGAGCGGAGTTAACGGATATGCTGTTTTTATCTTCACCCTGCAGTTTTAATATAAGTTTCGCTGCATTATCTATATCTTTTGCGCCGACAATTAAATCAACCGTGTTAAAACGTTTTTTTATTTTAATTCCCAGCCTTTCAGCCATACAGCCTATTACAACTATTTTAAGTTTGGAATTCTTTTCTTTTTTTAAATCTTCGGCGCGCCCGAGAAACGAAAAAGCTTTTTGTTCTGCCTGCGCGCGTACGGAACAGGTGTTTAGTACGACAATGTCCGCGTCAGCTAAAGAATTTACCCTTGCTGCGCCGTATGACAAAAGCGTTTCTGAAATCATATCGGAATCACAGATGTTCATCTGGCAGCCGATGGTCTCTATAAAATAATTCATTCAAAAATTATATCAATTTTAGGAATACTCGACAACATAAACAACAATTGCTTGCCCATTAAAAAAATAACATTTTTTGCTTTTTATTATTTATTCCAGATTTCCTTATACATAAAATAAGCTTTACGCAGCTGTCTCTTAAAAGGACTGTCTTTTCCGTCGCCTTGGGAAGTTATGCCGTACCACTCTTCATAACCGCCGCCGTCAAGATAAGCGCCCTGCATTTGAGGATGCGTATCGTGTTCATAAGGATCGGCATCCTCCGCTTTCCACCATTCGTCAATCCACTCAAATATCGCACCGCCGAGCGAATTTCCCCAGCCGCCTTCTTCGACTTCAACTCCGCCTAGATTATTTGCTATATCCGTCCAATTGCCTTTGTGATAAGAAGCATTAGCCTGTTCTATTCTTGCCGTAGTCCAGCCCGCCGCATACGCGGGACAACCGTATTCTGTTAAAAGAGCCGGTTTGCCGTAAACAATTGATATGTCCTGCCAAACGTTGCCGAATCCTTGCTCGCCTCTGTAAGAATTGAATCCGAATATATCTATATCAGGAGCGTATTTGGCGCAAATATCTAAAAATACGGTATCTCCGTTGCTTATGGCGACAGGTCTTTTTTGCGGGTCGAGCTGTTTTATAAGCTTTGCCGCATCATTTACGAATTTATAAAAAGCTTTTGGATGTTTGTCCGCGTTTGCCGCGCCGCCAAAATTGTTTTCATTCCCCAAAACCCACATTAAAATATAAGGTTCGTTTTTATATTCTTCAACCATTTGCCTGACGCTTTCAAGCATGTTTTTCAAATGTACTGGATTTGTATAATCGGTACCCTCCTCCCAGCTCGCGCCGGAACCTACCGCATACATGCCGAGAAAATCCGTCATCATATACATAAATCCGTATTTTTCATATCCTTCTTTAAGCACATCGTGATTTAGCCCGCCGTGATGAAAAATCCTGATAGTATTTACGCCCATAGCCTGAAGAAGCGCGTAATCTCCTGCGACAGGCTCATTGCTGTCCTGTTTTTCATTGCGGTTTGCGTCAACCCACGAGTCAAACGGCCCGTCTATGCGGCCGTTTTTATTGAAGTCGTCCCACGACCAGTCCCTGGTGTTGTTAAGCGTTCCGTCCACGGGAGAAAGCCCTATTTTGTTTGGCGCGTAGGTCATACCTTTTACGACAAAAGGCTTGCCGTTTACTAAAAGCTGATAGTGATTATTTTTATATTGAACTATTTTTACTTTACCGCTGCCGATAGTCTTTTTAACTCCAATCTTAGAAAGATCTATAGTTTTTTGTTCAAAATCTTTCGCTGTTGCCGGAACAAGACGCCCGGGGCTTATTGTAAAAACATCATTTTTTATATCGTTGTCAAATCCGTTTTCTATAAATATTTTCGCGCCTGTAAGACGAACGCCTACTTCTTTGGGATAACGGGCCGTCAAAAATCTTATTCTTGATATGCACACGGGGCCGATATACCACGGAGTTTTCCATTGCGTCCAGCCTACCGATTTCGGGAAGAAAACTAAAACCGCATAATAAGCTTTCACGGCTTGCGCGTAATTTCCTGCCCGATCGAGCGCCAGGGCCGTAAAATAAAGTTTTACCCCCGGATCTTCGTTTGTCGCGGCCCATTTAAAAAAGTTTAACTGAAAATCATCTGTATTTATAAAATCCCAGTGGCTGCCTTCAAGTTTTTTCGCGTTACGCGCTTTTTGAAATTCAGGATTATTAAAAATGCTTTGAGAATTAGGATAAATTCCTTCGCCGCTAGCGGCTTTTAACCTGTCGGAATCCTTCACGACATATTTATAATTTGCAGTACCTTCATTTTGGAATTCGCCGTATTTTTCGTAATCAACCCATTTATCGGTCCCTGGATCATATAGCTTAAACGGCGCCGGAGGAACAAATATCATCGTGTCATTATGTTTTTGCGCTAACGCGAGCACATTCTGCAAAGCGTTGTCACTGCTTGCTTCGTATATTATGCTGTTAGGCACTTGTTTATTGCTTGACGCGCACGCGCCAAGAGCTGCTAAAATAAACGCCGCTGCAAAAGCAATTTTAAAAACTTTCATAATTCCCCCTTCGTAATATGTGTAAAATTGTCTTTAAAAAATTATTGAAACGTCATTTTATAAAATACCTCTTTGTTTGTAAATCTTCATTGCTATTTCCTGCAACGGATTTTACTTTGCTTCTTTTTGACATTTCGGGCAGAAGTAAATGCTTCCGCCTAAGTATGCTTCTTTTTTTATAAGCGTGCCGCACTTTTTGCACGGAGTATTTACGGTGTTTTTACTCAGAAAAGCGCAATAACCGCCTTTATTTCCGAAAAGGTTTTTTTCCGTATCCCTTCCGCCGTTTGCAGTCATATTATTCAAAGTATTTTTTAGCGAATCGAACATAGACGTTATATCCGGGTTTTTGAGTTTTTCCAGTTTTGTTTTAGGATGTATTGAGGCATTAAAAAGAATGTCCTGCAATACTCCGTTTCCCAATCCGGGAATTCTTTGCTGCGTGGCTAGAAATGCTTTTGAAGAAAGCTTTTTGTCGGCTTTATTAAAAATAGATAAAAAATAAGGTTTATTGAAAGCTTTTGAAAGAACAGGAACCGATTCTTTGGCGGTTTTATAATATTTATTGCCGTCGTTTTCACCGTCTTTAAAAACGCCGATCATTCCGTACATTTGTACGGTGCATACAAGCGCGGACATATCGTCAAACCGTATAAAAAGCTGGTTTTTTTCAGGAATTTTGCCGTCTTTCTCGATATATCTTGCGTTTACGCCGTCCTGAAAGTAAATTTTCACATTTCCAGCGGTAAGTTCTATTATTCCGCCGTAAGCTTTGGCATATTCGATTGTTCTGTCTTTTAAAAGCGAAGCGTATTTTTGAGGTTCTCCGAAGTAAAAAGTAAACTTATGCGGAGAAGAGTTTGCTTTTGCCGCTTTAATTGTTTTTCCTTTTATTGTTTTATCAAGCTGTTTTGCAATTACATTGCTTTCGGGAATTTCAAGCATAATTTACTCTCCGGTTTCATCATTTTAAAGCTATATAGATATTTATTTCTCCGTTTTCCATATACTCTTCAAAATCGCATGAATACTTTCTATCTAAATCAACTTTCCAGATTTCTCCCCATGCGGCTGATACAGCTGTTTTAGGGTCTCCTTTTACGGTAAACTTCGCATATTTGCCTTCGGGAATTTTCTGCTCTGAAACGCCTTCGGGCAAGTTATTGCAATATTCGGTTTCACAGCTTACTACAGCGTCATACTTTCCGTTTACGTCAGAGTCATAGTTCGTATAAATACCGTAGATTCCTTTTCCAGTTTTACACGCGATTGAAGCAAAAACTCCGCCTTCAAAAAATTTTCCCCATAATGCGCCGATATTTTTTGTCATTTCAGGGTCTGAGTTGCTTGTCCTTATTCTTATACCAGATGTTATTTTTTCCCGCAGATGTACAATTTCATAATTCATTTGCCGTCTCCTTTTTTCCGCTTCTTCAATATTTCCTTATAAACAAAACACTTCGTAATATGGTCATTAACCATGCCTATAGCCTGCATGAACGCATAAATTATAGTCGAGCCGACGAATTTAAACCCCATTTTTTTCAAATCCCTGCTTATTTTATCCGAGAGCGGAGTTGTTGCGGGAATATCCCCGATTTTTTCGGCGCGGTTTGTAATGGGCTTGTAATCCACATATTTCCAGATGAACTTATCAAAACTTCTATGCTCTTTCACGATTTTCAGAAATAGCTTTGCATTATTCACAGCCGCATTAATTTTTAAGCGATTTCTGATTATCCCATCATTAGCCATGAGTTTCTGTTTTTTTGCATAGCCGTAAAGGGCTATCTTTTTAGGGTTAAACCCGTCAAAAGCTTTCCTGTACGCCTCTCTTTTTTTAAGTACGGTTATCCATGAAAGCCCTGCCTGCATGCTTTCCAGAAGCAGCATTTCAAACAGCTTGCGATCATTGTGTACAGGCCGTCCCCATTCGTTGTCGTGGTAGTCCATATATATGGGGATATCTCCGCACCAAGGGCATCTGATTTTTTTCTTCATAAATCCTCTCTATTTACCAAAACGGTATGGGCATACTTTGCGGCATAAAAAACACTGTATTTCCAGTTTTCTATTCACAATTTTATAAAATTTGGAACATTCTTTGTTCTTAAATAAGACGGAATTATCCAATGCTCCAGAAGGGCATGTTTTTACGCATTTGTTACAGTTATCGCAAATTTTGTATTGCGCTTTTTTATCCGGAACAAGCTCTGCATCGGTAAGAACAGCGCTGAACCAAAGAAGATTTCCGTATTTATTGTTAGTAAGTAAATAATTCCTGCCAATGATGCCAAGGCCTGCCAATTCAGCCGCATGTTTGAGCGATATATGGCCATAATGCTTGCCCTCTATATATTTACCGCCTGAAGCGCTTATAGCTTTTGCTTTATATCCGTCAGCCTTTATTAGTTTTTCTACTTCTTTTGCTATGCCTGTCATTTTTGTTAACATTGCATTACGAATTTCAGTGTATTCAACCGCATTCATGGTTAAGGCTTCTTGCGGAAACGGTGCCCCAAAAACGATCACTGAGAGACATCCTTCTAAATTATCGCAAGGTCTAAAACCGTCTTGCGCTAAACCGAAATCTTTGGAAGCTGCTATACCGACTACGCTTGCTCCTGCATTTAATCCGTATTCTTTAACTGTTTCACTGTTTATCCCGGCTTTCATTTTATTGCCCAGCGTTTTAACTTAGGCATAAACCCTTTTAACATTGCCCGCGCTTCATCATCGGTTTTTGCCGCGCCTGCTTTTATGACAAACGGGATATTTCTCTCAATGGCTTCGTCTAAGGTTATGTCGGCTGTAAACTTTCCGTCTTTCCAGCAGTAACAGCAATAATCGCCATTTTTGCCGTTGTCAGCATTGGTACCGAACTTTGCATCCTCATCCATAGGCATCCCGCAGCTTTGGCAGACAGGCGTATTGTCCAACTCGCCGTTTACAAAACAGTAACAGCAATATTTGTCATTCTTGCTGCCGTCGGCATTAGTGCCGCATTTTGCAGGTTCATCAATAGTCATACCGCAGTTTTGACAGATTTGCGTATTGTTCATAATCATTCATTCCTCCTTTGGCTGGTTTTTATAGGAAAATTATACAAACACGCAGTGACAGCTGTATGTCATATTAAAGATATTTGTTTAAAGCGTTTTTTAAGCGGTTTTTAATGATTTCTCTTAGATATTTCGGTTTGATTACTTCGCAAAACTGTCCGAATGACATTATATATCCGTACATCCATTCGTCCGCCGGAAAAAACATCGAAACGGTAAAACTGCCGTCTTTATTTTTTTTAATATGTTTTTTGTCGAATTCGTCATAAACGCGGTATGCCTGCGCCCCGTCTATTTTCATGATAACTTTTACATATTTTTCCGACGGCTGTTTTGCGGCGAACACGCCGGTAAAAGGATCGTTTTTAATTTCTCTTTTAAAAGTTTTTTCCGTTACGGAAAGATTTTTTATACGCGTTATTTTAAAAAGGCGCAAATCATTTTTGTATCTGCAAAATGCTTTAAGATACCATGATTTTTCTTTAAACCAAAGCTGTAAAGGCTCAATTTCGCGGCAGTTCTTTTCCCCGTAAGTGTTGTAATACTCAATTTTTACTGTTTTTTTATTTAAAATGGCGTTTTTTAGAGATATGAATTTTTCCCTGTCAAAATTTCCCCATGAAGAAAAATCAATTTGTATCCAATTTTCGGATTGTTTATTAAAAAATGAATTTAGTTTTGAAAGCACGCTGCCGACGTCGGGATATTTTGCGGCTTTCATACTCTCAAGAGCAAAAAGTATGTCGTTTTGTTCACTTTTTGAAAGAAGCGATTTATTAAGAACAAAATTGTCGGTAAGCATTATACCGCCGCTTTTGCCTTTGTTTGCATAAACAGGGATGCCTGCTGTTGTAAGTATGTCCAAATCGCGGTAAATTGTCCGGGTTGAAACCTCAAAATGTTCTGACAGCTCACGGGCTGTAATTGATTTTTTGCTCAAAAGCATATACACAATTTCAAAAAGGCGGTTAATTTTCAAAAATTACTCCCTTATCAGAAGCTCAGAAGAATGGATGCGCGGATGCGTAGAGCAGCTATGGTCGTTTTGTCTTTGCCGTTACCATGCCATGCATCTATGCCTCCATGCGTCTATGCATCTTTTACTTGTATATAATTTTCGCAAGGTAAAGCCCGCAGGAAGGAGCCGGTTTACCTAATTGCTCTTTGTTTTTATTAATAATTGAATCTTTAAAGTTTTCAAAGGTTTGTTCCCCTCTGCCTATTCTGACAAGCTCGCCGGCAATTTTGCGGATCATTTTATACAAAAATCTGTCGCCGGTAATATACATATCGATAAATTTATCTTTTTTTACGACTTTAACATCTTTTAAATCAACAATTTTATAGTCAAAAACGCTGTTATAGGAATCAAAAACGGAAAAGTCGCGTTTTCCTTTTAAAAAAGACGCGGCTTTTTTCATTTTTTCCATGTTTAAAGGTTTAGAGATATACCATGCTCTGGTTCTATAAAGCGGAGATCTTACGGGATGATTAAATATGCGGTATATGTACGTTTTGTATTTTGCCGATTTTCTTGCGCTGAAACTTTCGGAAGTTTTTGCAGAGGATTTTATCGCTATATCATCCGGAAGGAGCGAATTTAGCCTGACAATTAACTTTTCGGGAGATATTTCGCGCTCAGTTTCAAAATTTATTACTTGTCCTAAGGCATGCACGCCTTTATCGGTTCTTCCGGCGCATGTAATATTTGTTTCGGAATTTAAAATGTTATTAAGAGCTTTTTCTATTTCTTCCTGTATCGTTCTTTGTCCGGGCTGTTTGGACCATCCGTTAAACAAAGTTCCGTCATATTCAACGGCGCATTTAAAATTTGTCATCTGATGATAAGTACAAGAAGAACCGCGATGAATGCGGCAAATGAAGCTGCGGCTATGACAGCCGACAGCACAATCTTCTGCTTTAAGGATTCATTCTCGCTGCGGAGCTGAGAATTTTCTTCTTTTAAAGCGTCAATTTCCTTTGTCAATATTGCGGTTTGCTTTTTTACGTCTATAAATTCTTCCACATACGGCATCGCAAAACCTGCCGCCATAGCCGCATATTTTGCTATTTTGTCAGCTACTGAAGCCATGATATACTCCTTTTTTGGCAGAAGTTCAGAAGTTCGGCAGCTCAGAAGCTCGGCAACGGCAAAAAATAAAGGCAAAACATACGGACTGCTGTCGCTCTTGCCGTTGCTGAGCTTCTGAGCTGCCAAGCTTCCGAGCTTCTGACTTAAATGTCTTCAAAAGAAATTAATTCAATGTTTTTTTCGTTAAGATAAGACTTCAACACAGGGTCGCAGCATTTGGCAGTCTCAAACTCTCTCCACATTTCGTTAAAACCTGGATGCGTCATAAGTTCCGCAAGCTGGAAATCTTCATCAACATTACCCCAATACCAGCCGTTTATAAAATGAGGGCAGAATTTAACGTTTAAATCAAGTAAAATTTGTTTCATTTGCTGCGCAAGATTAAAATCATCATAAAACCATTCAAAAAATCTTACCGGCACGTTCAGCTCTTTTGCTTTTTGGGCTACCAAAGGAAAAATTTCCGGATGCATGTGCGCATGATGATGTCCGTCCAAATGGGACAGCTTTAATCCGGAATTTAAAAATTTATCAAGCTGTATATTTATTGAGTCCAGAATTTGCTGTTTGTCCGGTTTTGCAACTTTAAAACTGGAAACAGACGCGATACCTATAACATCTCTGTTTATATCGACAAGAGTATCCAAATCTATGTGAAGTCCGTTTTTTAAACATGGATTTTCCTTTGCAAGAGAAACGGCGTCTTCAAAAGCGTCTCTTTCCGTCATTACAGAAGTATTTTTTACGATACCGTTTTTATGGGCAAAAATTATGCCTTTATTTATGTCTTTTCTGTAACCAAAATCGTCGGCATTAACAATAATTTTCTTTAATGCTTCCATTTGTTTCTCCCTTTAACTGCAGTTTGGAGTGTGGAGTGTGAAGAGTGGAGTTAATGTGTTTTTGCAAAGCAAAAACTTTTAAATAGGTTTCGGCAAAGCCGAAACACAATAACTCCACACTCCAAACTTCAAACTCCACACTTTTTTATACAATTCCGTTTTTTATAAGCGCTTCGGCGATTTGAACGGCGTTTAACGCCGCGCCTTTCAATAAATTGTCCGAAACAACCCAAAAAGTAAGTCCGTTGGTTTTAGTCGAAATATCCTGGCGGATTCTGCCGACATAAGTTGTCTGCATTCCTTCGGCAAATAAAGGCATGGGATATTTTTTGCTTTCCGGCTCGTCTAAAAGCTGTATTCCGTCGGCTTTTGAAAGCAGTTCTTTTGCATGCGCGACGCTCAAAGGTTTTTCCGTTTCAATCCATACGTTTTCGGAATGCGAGCGGAAAACCGGAACCCTTACGCATGTAGCGCTTACTTCTATTGAATCATCGCACATAATTTTCTTTGTTTCATTTGTCATCTTCATTTCTTCTTTAGTATATCCGTTTTCCGTAAATACGTCTATCTGCGGGATAAGGTTAAACGCTATCTGGTACTGGAATTTGCTTGCCGCGGGAATTTCTTTGCCTTCCGCCCATGCTTTTGCCTGCGCGGTAAGTTCGTCCATCCCTTTTTGTCCTGCTCCGGAAACTGACTGGTACGTTGAAACTATTACTCTTTTTACTTTCACGGCGTCATGAAGAGGTTTTAACGCAACGACCATCTGTATTGTGGAGCAATTCGGATTTGCTATAATTTTTTTATCTTTTTTTAATTCATGAGCGTTTACTTCAGGCACAACTAACGGTATTTCTTTTTCCATCCTAAACGCGCTTGAGTTATCCACGACAAAGCAGCCGTCAGCGGCAAAAGAAGGCGAGAATTCTTTTGAAACGGCGGCGCCGGCGCTGAAAATAGCAATATCCATTCCTTTTCCGCCGTCTTTTGTTAAAAGTTCAACCGCTATTTCTTTTCCGTTAAAGGTAAGTCTTTTGCCTACGGAACGCTCCGAAGCCAAAAATTTTATGCTTTCAACAGGAAATTTTCTGCTTTCAAGCATTTTTATCATTTCATTCCCGACCGCGCCCGTGGCGCCTGCTACAGCAACTTTATAACGTTTCATTTTCCTGACAGCTCCTTATTTCCGCGCAAAACGCGGTAATTTATTTTATGGCTATATTATATCAAATATGAAATTTGCAAGGCCAAAGCATTTCCGAGCAATAAAAATACAATACGTGTTCTTGCCGGCTTAAACAAAATCCCGAGATTAGGCGCAATCACGGGAATAATTCCGTAAAATATCGGGCTGGCGCCGAAAATCAAAATCTCGCCGTCTTTATAGCCCGTGGCAACTCCCCCGGCAATTCCGAAATTAAAGTTGAAATCTTTCCAGTCTGCGCTGAACGGAATATAATTTGCGGTCAGGTAAAAAGTCGGTCTTTTGTAAGAGTTGTAGTAACCGCCGCCGCGGAGTTCGCATTTTTCGCTGGTAAAATAAGATAATCCTATACCGGGATTTATTTCGTTAACTTCTTCCGTAACGCCTATATGTTTTGACAGCAGAGTAAAATCCAAATACAATTTGTTTGCCGCCGGGACTGCCGGCGTAAATAAAAATAAAGTTATAATAATTACGCTAAATTGCCGTAAATTCATTCATTATATAAGGCTTGCTATCAAATCGCCCGTTTCTGTTGTCGAAAGCCCCATTTTTCCCGCGGACATACTCTTTATTTTTCCCGATTCAAGCGCTTTAATGACGGCATTTTCAATATCTTTTGCAGCCTGCGTTTCGCCGAGCGTTTCCAGCATCATTGCTCCAGCGTTTATCGCGGCCAAAGGATTAATGATATTTTTACCGGTGTACTTAGGAGCGGAACCGCCCATCGGTTCGAACATTGAAACGCCTTTCGGATTAATATTTCCGCCTGCCGCAACGCCCATGCCGCCCTGAATCATAGCCGCAAGGTCGGTTATAATGTCTCCGAAAAGATTATCCGTAACTATAACGTCAAACCATTCAGGGTTTTTTATAAGCCACATGCACGCGGCGTCGACATTAACATAATCCGTAGTAACTTCCCCGTAAGATTTTGAGACATCGTTAAAAGCTCTCTGCCATAAATCGGAAGCGAAAGTCAGAACATTTGTTTTTCCGCAAAGCGTAAGTTTATTGTTTTTATTTCTCTTTTTTGTAAGCTCAAAAGAATATTTTATGCATCTTTCAACGCCGAACCTCGTGTTTATCGATTCCTGCACGGCAACTTCATTAGGCGTATCTTTTCTCAAAAATCCGCCCGCGCCGACGTATAATCCTTCGGTGTTTTCGCGCACTATGACCATATCAATATGTTCCGGGCCTTTATCTTTTAAAGGCGTTTCGACATTAGGATAAAGTTTTACTGGACGCAGATTAATATATTGGTCAAGCTCAAAACGGAGCCTTAAAAGAATGCCTTTTTCCAAAATCCCGGGTTTTACGTCAGGATGTCCGATAGCGCCTAAGAACATAGCGTCCATCTGCTTAAATTCGGAAACAACGCTGTCCGGGAGAATCTCTCCGGTTTTCATATATCTTTCCCCGCCTAAATCATACGGAGTCCATTCGATTTTGAAATTGTTTTTCTTAGCGGCGGCCTCAACGGCTTTTACTCCTTCTCTAAGCACTTCAGGCCCTGTTCCGTCTCCGGGAAGCTGCGCAATTTTGTACATTTTTGACATGATATTTTCCCCTTATAATTAAAAAATTCTTTGCCTTTCATTCGTAATTGTAGTTTTGTCTTTGCCATTAATTATTATTTATTCATTATTAATTGTTAATTGTTTTTTATATATCCCAAAAGCCCGCCGGCTTTAATTATTTTTTGCATAAACTCCGGGAACGGCTGGGCTTTATACTCTTCTTTTTTTGTTAAGTTTTTTATTATGCCTTTGTTAAGGTTAATTTCTATCGTATCTCCGTTTTTAATTGCTTTAACCGCTTCGGGAGACTCCAAAATAGGAAGACCGATATTAATTGCGTTTCTGAAGAATATTCTTGCAAAAGAATTTGCTATAACAGCCGAAACGCCCGCGGCTTTAATAGCTATAGGCGCATGCTCTCTTGAAGAACCGCATCCGAAATTATTTTCGGCAACAATGATGTCGCCTTTCTTTACTCTTTTGACGAAATCTTTATCTATATCTTCCATGCAATACTTCGCAAGTATTTCAGGATCCGTAGTGTTTAAATATCTTGCCGGTATTATTTCGTCCGTATTTACGTTTGAACCGTACTTGTGAACTGTTCCTTTCAAAATTATATCGCTCATTTATTTGCTCCCTTTTTAACTATAGAGTGAAGATTGAAGAGTGGAGAGTGAAGATAATGTGTTTTCGCTTTGCGAAAACTTGTTAATTAAATTTCGGCTTCGCCGAAATTCAATATCTCCACTTTTTACTCTCCACTCCTCACTCTGTCTTTTATATTTCATCCGGCGTTGCTATATATCCTTTTATCGCGCTTGCAGCTGCTACGGCAGGGTTGGCCAATATTACTTCGGATTTCGTGTGTCCCATTCTGCCGACAAAGTTTCTGTTTGTAGTTGAAACGCATCTTTCGCCTGCGGCTAAAATTCCCATATGTCCGCCGAGGCAAGGCCCGCATGTCGGGGCTGAAACTATCGCGCCGGCGTCCATAAATGTTTTCAATAATCCTTCGGCTAAAGCCTGCGAATAAACTTCGGGCGTTGCCGGAATTATCAAAGTTCTTACGTTAGGGTTTACTTTTTTCCCCTTTTTGATTATTGCCGCAGCGACTCTTAAATCTTCTATGCGGCCGTTAGTGCATGAACCGATTACAACCTGATCTATATAAGTTCTTTTGACGTCTTTGGCTGCTTTTGTATTAGAAGGCAAAAACGGCAAAGAAACCTGCGGATAAATTTTACCGCAGTCTATTTCTAATGTTTTATGATATCTCGCATCCTTGTCGCCGGTATAAAATTTATATTTTCTCTGCGCTCTTGATGCGATATATTTTTCCGTAATTTCATCGGGAGTAAATATTCCGCTTTTTCCGCCGGCTTCAATCGCCATATTGGATATGGTAAACCTGTCCGCCATTGTGAGTTTTTTGCATGTTTCTCCGGTAAATTCCATGGACTGATAAAGCGCTCCGTCGACTCCTATGAGACCTATTATATAAAGGATAATGTCCTTTCCGCTTACCCATTTATTGAGTTTGCCGTTTAAAATAAACTTTATTGATTGAGGAACTTTAAACCAAACTTTTCCCGTTGCCATTGCCGCCGCTATGTCCGTTGATCCGACTCCCGTTGAAAAAGCTCCTAAAGCTCCGTATGTGCATGTATGGGAATCCGCGCCGATTACAACGTCTCCAGGAACAACTATCCCTTTTTCCGGAAGCAAAGCATGTTCAACGCCGACGTTTCCGCCTTCGTAATAGTGTTTGATTTTTTGTTCTTTTGCGAACTCTCTTACGAATTTTACGTGCTCGGCGCTTAAAATATCTTTGTTAGGCGTAAAGTGGTCCATTACCAAAGCTATTTTATTTTTATCAAAAACTTTTTTAACGCCGGCTTTTCTAAACTCTTTTATGGCGAGCGGAGCCGTTACGTCGTTTGATAAAGCTATGTCAATTTTAGGCTCAATGAATTCGCCCGGTTCTACGACTTTTTTTCCGCAGTGAGCGGCAAGTATTTTTTCCGTAATTGTGCTTCCCATTATTTTTATTCTCCGTTATTATTATTTTCTTCCGAAGCTTTTTCGCTTTCGCCTGCCGGCATTGCCTGATTTTCCTCCGGAGGGACTGTGTTTTCATCCGCGGAAGTTATTTTATTCTCTTTTTTTGATGTTTCTTTGTCTTGAGAAACTTTTCTTCCTTTATTGTGGCCTACTTTAAAGGCAAGCAGGAATTCATGATAATAAACCGTTTTATCAGGCTCTCCGAGCATTTTCGCAAGATAAGATTCTTCGCCGTAATAAGCGTAAGACAGTTGGAACGAATTAAATTCAAGACCCACGCCTGCCGCGGGACGCAGTTTGTTTAAACCTGTTCTTAGAGCGAGGCAGCCTAATCTGTATTCGGCGCCGACGTGAAGTTTATTTTTAAAAGAATTTTGATAGCTTCCGAAAATATCTCTTATGTCGGCGGCAAGCAATAATCTGTTTTTTGTATTCCATCCTAAAATCGACTGCGGAATATGAGACGCTCCTACGCTGAATTGTGTGGCAATGTAAGCTTCATGCTCAAAAGCGCTGTCCGGATACAACCTCTTACTAAAAGAATGGCCCGTGTCATAATTTATTCTTGTAAATACGTCGGAAACCTGCAAACCGAAATGCCACCGCGGCGTAAGAGAATACATGGCTCCCAAATCAAGCCCGTAACCCTGCCCTGAAGAAGCGCCGGCTTTCATATCTATAACGTCTTCAATCGAGCTTCCGTTTAATAACTCCGCTATTTCCGAATTGCCTATTCTGACGGTTTGCGTGAATTTTGCCCTTTGGATGTATTTTAAATTCATGCCTAAAGAAAGCTCTCCCGGCATATTCAAAGCTTCGAGCGATTTGATTTTATACGCAAACGGAGCGTCCAATGTTGCCGTGGCGTAAGCGTTTACAGTCGCTTTAAGGCTTGTGTCATCCATGCTCCAATATGAATCGTGAGCGCCGGCGTATCCGCTTAAGCCGTTTACGAAATTATGAAGCTGCTCTACTATCTGCGCGTATTTATCACCGTCTCCGATAAATGCCGGATTAGTAGCTATATTGCTTATATTATCAATCAGGTTTGTAAAATTCGCTGTCAGGTAATTACTTGATATGGTTGCCCAGCTGTCTCCTGCCTGTATAGCGTCCCTGACCTGTGCGGGAGTTGTTCCCGGCTGAAGAATATCGGCCATCTCTAACAAACCGTCAGGTATAGCGCTGACGTATTCTCTTTCGTCGGAAACGTTCTCAACGGCTAATCTCAGGATATCAAGCCCAAACCTCGGAACTATCATGCCGGCTCTAATCCCCACGTTTATATTGTTAAAAAAACCTAAACCGAAACTTACGGTATTGCCTTTGCCTCCCGCGGAAATCGGACTTGAAATAAAAGCCGGATTAAAAACAGAAACGTTAAAATCAATATCTCTATTTGATAATGAATCTTTTATTGTTATCAAGTCATCTACTTTTTGGGAGTCGTCTCCGTCCGAGTTAAGATTGCTTAAAACATCGCTTAAATCGCTGACTAAATCAACGGTATTTTGGTTTACCGCAGCGTTGAAATTAAATATCTGAAGCAGTGAACCTGTCCTTTGGGCAATGCCGGCCGGATTATAGAAAAAAGCGTTTTCATCATCGGCAACAGCCGTAAAAGCTCCTCCCATACCCATCGGCCTTATGCCTTTTATCATAATAGGGTCGTCTTTTACCGCCGCGAACAAAGATGCCGAGCAAAAAAATAAAAATCCTAAAGCAACGGAAAGTACTTTTTTAATTTTTGTCATTATCCCCTCTTTTTTTAGAAGCTCAGAAGCATATGGATGCACGGATGCGTAGAGCAGCTATGGTAGTTTTGTCTTTGCCGTTGCCATGCATCTATGCATCCACGCGTCTATTCATCCCTTTTTATTTTTTTTGCTGTTATACGCTTTTGCTTTATTTATTGCCTGCATATATGCTTTTACGCTGGCTTCAATAATATCCGTTGAAGCGCCTTTGCCGGAATAAATCATGCCGCTATAAACGGCTTTAATATTTACTTCCCCAAGCGCGTCTTCTCCGGAAGAAACAGCCCTGAGAGAGTATTCGGAAAGCTTCATATCCATTCCGGTAATTTTATCTATGGCTTTGTACGCGGCGTCAACCGGACCGGTTCCGCATGCGGCTTCCTGCACGCTGACGGATTTTGAAGATTTGCTTCCGGGATTTTCCGGTTTTTCGTTTTTATTTATTCTTACCGTCGCCGTAGGTATTGTGCCGGTTCCGGATGTGGCGCTGACGTATTCCAGCGAGAACATTTCCTGTCCCGAAGCAGAATCCTCGTCAATAAGAGCGATTATGTCATCGTCAAAAATAACTTTCTTTTTGTCGGCTAAAATTTTGAATTTTTCAAAAAGCTGCTCGAGCGTCTCATTATCGAGTTTATAACCCAAATCTTTAATTCTTTTAAAAAACGCGTGCCTGCCCGAATGTTTTCCCAAAACAAGCGAATTTTCAGGGATACCTACGTCTTTAGGATTCATTATTTCATAAGTTTCCCTGTCTTTTAACACGCCGTCCTGATGAATTCCCGCTTCGTGGGCAAAAGCATTTGCGCCGACAACCGCTTTATTTACCTGCACGGCAATTCCCGTCAGGTTTGAAACAAGTTTGCTTGCTTTATATATTTCTTTCGTATTTATGGAATGGCCGACATTATAATACCTAGGTCTTACGGTCAAAGCCATTACAATTTCTTCAAGCGACGCGTTTCCTGCTCTTTCGCCGATTCCGTTTATGGTGCATTCAACCTGTCTTGCGCCGTTTTCAATTGCAGACAACGAGTTTGCTACCGCCAATCCCAAATCATTATGGCAGTGAACGCTTATAACAGCCTTATTTATATTCGGGACTCTTCTTTTTATTTCCGCAATTTTCGCTCCGAATTCGCCGGGCATTGTGTAGCCTACGGTATCAGGAATATTAACGGTTTTTGCGCCCGCGTCTATCGCCGCTTCAACAACTTTGCACAAATAATCCATATCGGACCGCCCCGCGTCTTCCGCGGAAAACTCTACGTCCTGGCAAAGGCTTTTTCCGTATTTAACGGCTTTTATTGCCATCTCCAAAACCTGCGCTCTTGTTTTTTGGAGTTTTTTTTCAATATGCAGATCGGAAGTGGCCAAGAATATATGTATTCTGGGTTTTTTTGAGTATTTTACGGCATCCCAGCAGACTTTTATATCTTTTTCCGAAGACCTGCAAAGACCCGCGACAACAGGTCCTTTTATTTGCTTCGCAATCGTTTTAACCGCCTCAAAATCGCCCGGGCTTGAAATAGGAAATCCGGCCTCAATAATATCTACTCCTAAAGCCGCCAATTGGTTTGCGACAAGCAGTTTTTCTTTCAGATTCATGCTTGCGCCCGGAGACTGTTCTCCGTCCCTTAATGTTGTATCAAAAAATAAAACTTTATCTTTTTTTTCCATGATTAAATCCTTTTAATTATTTTTTTGGTATTTTATTATACAAATAAATAATTAACGACTAAGTCGCATATTTGATTTTGATAAGGTTATAATGAAGTTTTTATACATTTTTATTCCGTTTTTTTGCTTAGGATTTGTTAACGCGCCCTAATCTTTTTAAAATTTTCCAGTATCTTCCGATGTACATTACAATGCCCGAAAGAGCGTATAATGAAAAAAGTATGAATATTACGTTTTGCGGAAATACGACGATTAAAAATATCAGCAATATAATCAAAACCAAAATCTGGAAAACTTTAGGCTTTGAAAAATTGAACTTTTTAAACGAAGAATACGGTATATTCGACACCATTAACAATGATAAAATAACCATTACTATAGGCATACTTTTAAAAAATACCGGCATTGATTTCATAAGTATCGGTATTGTTTTAAAGCTTAAAGCCTGCCCCGGCTCCGCCAAAAGAAGCTCATAGCTCAAAACAAATGATATTAGAAGGCCGGCAGAAGCGGGAGTCGGAAGCCCCATAAAAAAATTGTGCACAACTCCCTGTTTGGCCTGTACGTTGAATTTCGCAAGCCTCAACGCGCTGCACAGTACAAATAATACCGCGATTGCTATCCCGAGTTTTCCCATAGTGTTTAAAACAAGCTGGTACATCATTATTGCGGGAGCTACGCCGAATGAAATCAAATCGCTTAAAGAATCCAGCTGAATGCCGAATTCGCTTGTAGTCTTTGTCATTCTTGCGACTCTTCCGTCAAGCATATCGAAGACAATCGCAAGTATAAGCATCCATGCAGCCCACGTGAAATATCCTCTTATTGAAAATATCATGGAGACAATACCGCAAGCCATGTTGCCGCATGTAAATAAACTCGGAAGAATATAAATTCCCTTCTTTAAGTCTCTCATTTGGAGTTCCTTTTTCAAAAGACAGAGTGGAGAGTGGAAAGTGAAGAGTGGAGATATTGAATTTCGGCAAAACCGAAATCTAATTAATAGGTTTTCGCGTAGCGAAAACACTTTATCTTCACTCTCCACTTTTCACTCTATTTTATTGTAGCAAAAACTGTCACGCCGGAAACAACTTTATCGTCTTTTTTAACTTTTATATCAACATTTTTCGGCATATGAAGATCAACCTGCGAGCTGAATTTTATAACGCCGATTTTATCTCCGGTTTTTAAAACGTCTCCGGCTTTTACCCACGCAACGCATCTTCTTGCGAGAATTCCCGCAACCTGTTTAACCAAATATGTGCCGTTGTCATTTTCAATGGTTATTATATTTTGTTCGTTGACTATATGAGCTTCCGGCTCCATAGCTTTCAAAAATTTTCCGGGTTTGTATTCGACATTCGTAACTTTTCCGTCTATTGGCGACCGCTGCAAATGCACGTCTAAAACCGATAAAAACACTCTGACTACTTTTTCTTTTTCATTTTCGCTTACTTCAAGAACGGTTCCGTTGCACGGAGAAAGGATTAAACCTTCGCCCTGCGTAATTTCGACGGCCGGATCTCTGAAAAAATAACAGCAAAACAAAGCCGCCAAAATACATAAAATTCCCGTTGCGAATAAAATTTTACCGGAGCCTATAACAACCAGAAACAAGCCGATCACAAGCGGGATAAAAATAAACGGATAGCCTTCTTTCACAATAGACATGAGCATTCCTTTTCAATATATTTTAAAAGAAATTTTACAAAAAATGCCGGATAATGTCAAAATATATTGAAAAATCTGTCCCTTTTTTGAATTTTCATAAAACAGATTTATATATGGGTTTCTCTAAAAACCTCATAAGTCTGTCATTGCGAGGAGCGAAGTGACGTGGCAATCTAGACTTTCACGACGCTGGATTGCCGCGCCCTTTCAGGGCTCGCAATGACAGGCGTTGAGAAAAAGAAGGTTTTTAGAGAAACCCATATAAAAAGAAAAGCCGGTTAACTTGCATTTTAACCGGCTTTTTAAAAAAGTTCTTTCGCTGCAGTATTAAATAGCTATCCGAGTATTTCTTTTAAATCAGCCTCCGGCGTAGAAATAGGTTTAATTTTAAATTTATCGACCAAAACATTTAATACATTAGGCGATATAAAAGCCGGAAGGCTTGGGCCTATCTTAATTTTTTGTATGCCCAAATGCAGAAGCGTTAATAAAATCGCGACTGCTTTTTGTTCATACCATGAAAGAACCAGCGATAAAGGCAGTTCGTTAACCGATACATTAAATACCTTTGATAATTCTACCGCTACTTTTATGGCGCTGTATGCGTCGTTGCATTGTCCCATATCAAGAATTCTCGGAATGCCGCCTATGTCGCCTAAATCCAAATCATTAAACCTGTATTTGCCGCAGGCAAGCGTTAATATTAACGTATCTTTAGGCGTTTGTTTTACAAAGTCCGTATAGTAATTCCTGCCCGGTTTTGCTCCGTCGCAGCCGCCTATCAGAAAAATATGTTTTAAACCGCCGTTTTTAACAGCAGCGACAACTTTATCCGCGACAGACAGAACAGCGTTATGCCCAAAACCTGTCGTTAATATTTCGCCGCCGTTAATTCCCGGCATCTTTTTATCTTCTTTATAGCCGCCCAATTCAAGCGCTTTTTTTATTACCGGCGAAAAATCTTTATTTGCGCCGATATGAACCATATCGGGATATTGAACGACCGACGTTGTAAATACTCTGTCTTTATAGCTGTCTTTAACCGGCATTATGCAGTTGGTTGTAAATAAAACAGGAGCCGGAATATTATCAAATTCTTTTTGCTGGTTCTGCCAGGCCGTTCCGAAATTGCCTTTTAAATGAGAATATTCTTTAAATTTCGGATATGCATGAAGAGGAAGCATTTCGCTGTGGGTATAAATATTTATGCCTTTTCCTTTGGTTTGCTCCAACAAAAGTTCAAGGTCATGCAAGTCATGCCCGGAAATAACGATAAAGGGGCCTTTTTTTATTGTTGTTGATACTTTTACAGGTTCGGGATTGCCGTATTTTGTCGTATTTGCCCTGTCAAGCAGTTCCATACATTTTAAGTTGATTTCGCCTGTTTTTAAAACCAGCGGTATAAGCGCGTCCGCGTTTAAATCTTTTGATAATGCCTGCAATGCGGTATAAAAGAAATCGTTTACGTCTTTATCGCTGTAGCCGAGCGTTTTGGCGTGATGCGCGTATGCCGCGACTCCTTTTAAGCCAAACAATAATAAAGATTTTAAACTTCTTATATCTTCATTGCCGTTCCATACCGACAAAATATTGAAATCGGCTTTACCTCCCGCAAGGCTTTCGGCTTTTTCAGCAAGTTTTTTTATTGAAGGCGTATCAAAATTTACATTTGTAATGGTTGTAAATAAGCCGTCAATTAAAAGATTGGTAATCTCTTCGCTTTTATTGCCTGAATTTGCCAGTTTAATAAGAGCGCTTGTAAGCTCGTCCTGCGTATTTGCCGTTTCCGCTTTTTTACCGCATACTCCCTGCTGCATTGTGCATCCTTGCCCCTGAGCCGTCTGCTCGCACTGAAAACAAAACATTGACATAATTTAATTCCTCCGTTTAACTTTACCATGCATGGTTGCAGTTTTTTTATATCAGCAATATAGCAGAACAAAAAACATATGTCCGTTGCAATTGCAACGTGGTGTCATAGAGACTTAGGAATTGATTGGAAAGTATTTTTTAATTTCTAAAAAATCCAGTTAGCGGTTTGTTTGTATTGCTGCCTGACATGGCAAAAAAAGAAAAACCAAGCAGTTCAAATGCTTGGCTTTGAAGAAAAATTATTGATAATAGAATTGTTAAATATTTTTTCATTTTACTTCTTCTGTCAGTCGCTGCGCTGCGTTAAATCCCTCGATTTCGATAGGTTTTTTTAAACTAAATAACAATTCTGCCTTTTTTTTCAGCTAAAGAAATAACGGCTTCAGTGCCCGAATTAAACGCTATAAAATCGTTTTCAATGCCGTCGCTGAAAATTACTCCGTTTTCTCCCATCAGGGATTCGATTTTCAGAATTTCATTTTCGGCAATTTTACCGAAAACCAGCGTTGTTCCTGTAGTCTTGCTAGGAAACGGTTCCCTGACGGCAAAGACAAGGTCTCTGCTTGCCCACTTTCCTATGACTCCGTGCAGTTCGGATATACCGTACTCTTTTTTCTTTTTTACGGCCGCCTTCTCATTAAATGCCTGAAACGATTGTTTTTGCCGCTGCGCCGGCGCTTGCATGATGTTTAGATCTTCGCTTTTTTTAACAGTGTCCGTTAATTTTTTCATCGACGCTGTCATTTCGGGCGTCTCGGCATAATCCGCCGCAAGAGCGTCGTTTTCCTGCGATGAACCGTAAGGACTTCCTATAACGGAAGAAGATATTCTTTTAGCTCCTGAGATTACGCTTTTCATCCATCCGGTTGAGCCGAGCCCTGTTGAAACTATTATTCCGCTTGAAGATTGTGGTTCTTTGATTCCGTTGTATTTCAAGACGTAACGCGCGGAAGTATGCGTGCGCTGGCCTATAAAAAAATCGTTAACGGCATAAAGCTCCTGACCGTTTTGAACACGCGCTTTTGCCATGCTGACGGATTCTGTTTTACGTTTTCCTTTTATCGTCTCCTCGACAATAATGCGGACGTTTTCAGGTTTAAAAGGCAGAAGTATTCCGTCCCATCTGGAAGAGTCCGGATTTATGCCGATGACGGGCTGTTCGTCAAGATACTTTATGGTATTTGCGACGAGTCCGTCCTGTCCGACCGCAACAACAACGTCATTTTTATCAAAAATAAAGTTTGTAAGATACTGCCGGTCAATCACCTGTATATTAGCGAGACTTTCAAGCTCGTTTCTGACATTTTTTATAGAAATGTCATATCGGTCGTGCTCTTCCTTATAATCGTTAAAATCTCCGCCCAGATTGCTTATATAAAATTTTGCCTGGGAAACAGTATTTTGCGCCGTCAAAACTTTTTGAAGGCGCGTTTCCCGCGTGACAATAACGATGCGGTTTTCGTATTTTTTTGCCATAAATCCGCCGTTACTTTGCGTTTTTATTTTTTAAGTTTACTATTTCGCTTAGAAGATCCGGCGTAATATTTAAATTGCCGATTTTTCCGGCTTTTTCGGATATTCCCTGGAATGCCGTCGCTATAAGCCTTCCGGCATCCATTTGCGAATTCGCAAAAGCCTTAAGTACCTCTGGATCAAGCTGCGTATAAGCTTTCATAAGAGCGGAGACAGCGTATGCTTTAGCGTCAGACTGCATTTTTTCATTCTGCACTTTCAAAGTTACAAGAGATTTGTTTTTTTCCTCCTGTGAAATCTGAAACTGCATATGCGTTTCTTCCATCTCGATGCGTTTGTGCATAACAAGTTTTTCCGACTCCATCTTTTTTTCCTGTATTTCGCGGTTTTTGGTTTCAACGGCTATTTCGGTGTTCAGTTCGCTTTCTTTGATTTTACGTTCCTGTTCAACCGCGAAATTTCTGCGTATAAATATGGCCTCGTCGGATTCGCGCAGAATCTGTTCGCGGGTTTCAGCTTCAAGCGCTTTTGCCGTTTCGGGATTCGGACGTATTGCGGTTATTGCGACGCTTAATATTTCGATTCCCAAAACTTTTACCATATTGTCCGCTGCCACGGCTTTATATATTTTTTGAGCTATCGTGTCCGATGAAGTAACGGCTTCTTTGAGGGTAAGCGTTTTTACGGCTGTTTTTGTTGCCACTAGTACCGTGCTTATAAGACGTTCCGAAAGTTTTTGAGGGTCGTCCGATATATAACGTAAATTAGAACTGTTGATGGAATAGTTAAGCATTTTTGCGGTTTTTTCAGGCTCGGTTATACGGTAAGTCATCTGTCCCTGAATCGTAATTTCCTGAAAATCCGCTGTCGTTTCTCTGAACATAAAAGGCGAATCGCTGCTGCCGATGGGAATGGCTACAAAAGAGTTTGAGGGCGCATAATACCAAAAAGACAAACACTCTCCCTGTGCAATTATTTTCCCTTTTTTGTAACGAAATATGTACAAACCGGGTTCAAACTTCACAAATTTTAAGCCAAACATAATACACCTCCGTTCTTATTTTCAACTAGTTTGTATTTTATCATATTTATCTGGCAAAACACGCACTCGCGCATATTGATGTTTAACATGAAGTCATGGTCAAAAAGACGGGAGCGTTGACCAAAAATAATTTGAGTTGCAGCCAACATCACGTCCCCTTGACCAATCCTGTAAATTTCGAACTTTAATTATTCAATAACCAGTTTGTTTTCAAAAAAATCCTTGAATACGGTTAATGATTCATCGTGTATATCTTCACAGGTGTCAAGTATTATTGTGTATATAATTTTCCCCGTGAATCTGTCGGATTGCGGTTTTAAACGAAAATATGAAGTTGTTTCACCGTTCATATCAGGGATGTTGGGAATTTCTAAAATTAATCCGGCATATTGGGGATATTCTCTTTCAACAGTTATAAAATATAAATGCGCTCCTCCTATATCGCCGTATTGGTCTTTATCAATTATCTCATATGATATAATTTTGTCATATTTTTCGGAAAAATGTATTTTCTTTTTATTTTTTGCTTTAGAAATTGATGAATCATTATCTGTGAAATCCTGCAAGTTTATTTTATCGTCAACGGCTTTTGCAAGAACTAAAATCGTATATCCGATTTCTTTGCCGTCTTTATTTTTTATTCTCGCAGGATGAATTAAAAAAGCTCCGCTGTTGTTCCGGTAGTCAAATATTTGAAGCCCGTATGCATCTCCTTCTTCCTCTGACAAAATAAATCGCATGCCTAGCGGCCTTGAAGTAAAAAAAGTATTACCGTTCATTCTGTTTACTCGCCAGATATCCGTGTTATCGTATTCTTTATCCTTGTCTAAAGAAATTATTATTTTGTCTCTCTCATACGGTTCTTTCACATTTTTTGAAATATTTTTTGCTTTATCATAAGAATAAAAATAATGAGAAGGCATAGCAACAAGAATTGCATTATATGCATAATCTATCCAAAATTTGGCCGGTTTTTTATCTTTATTAAGATTTTCCGCAATTCTAAAGTTATCAATTCCCTTTATCAGATATTCACCCGGAATTTGAGAGCAGTGTTTTCCTAAAAACCAAAAACCTCTGTAATCTTGCGGAGTCATTTTTATCGCTTTATCGTAATTATCAACGGTAATTTTGTTATAATTGTCGTTTTCATCTCCTGCGTCAAGATTATAAAGATAATGAGCGATATCCCCCAAAAGCAAAAATAATTCTTCGTTTTTATCCGATTCGGAAAATTTTTTGTAAATATATTTTAATTTCAATATAATTTCTTCTTTAGGAATGTCATAATTCCAACCCATTGTCCAATGGTCGTAATAAGGCAGGTTCTTTTTTAAATATTCAAAATAAGAAATCAGTTCTTTGTCTTTTGTAATTTTTTTAATATTTATATAATCAATATCGGCATACGCATTACAAGACATGGCAAAAAAGAATAATAAAACTAAAATTTTACGAACCATAAAAATCCTCTTAAAGTGTGCTCAGGGTAATCAAAGGTAATGGCAATATTTTTACAATATTCATATATAACAAACTTTCCGACTTTACTTAATTCATCGTTAATTTCCGTTTTCCATGCAGTACCGCATTAAATGCCGAATCTGTAGCCCGCGCTTATAGTAAGTTTGCTGTAGGTTATAGAACCGCCGACTTCATACATTATATTCCAACTGTATAGAGCATCCAGAAAAAGACCGAACGGAAAGTTGTAACCCGCTCCGAGGCCATAATAAAAACCAAGATGATAATCTGAAGTTTTATAAGGGTAGGCAGGGAATGGTCCAAATGCAGGTATTGTCCCTTCTACACTTACTGTCCCGTAATTAACGCCTATATTGCCTTTCAAGAATACTTCCGCAGCGGATTTAATAGGATTAACTTCAATTGTTGCATAAATAGGAACAAAACTAAGAGATTGCTTATTAATATTAGTGACTGCTTGCATTGAGTCGCTTAATTTAAGATACCTTGCAAACGAGTATCCGATTGCGGGACCGATTTTTACAATATTAGAAACCGGAAATAAAAACTCCAGCGCCATTCCGAGACCAATATCTGAATCAATATCAATGCCCCTGTTGCCGTCATAATTAAAACCTGCGGCACCCATTGTTTCCAACCCAAGCTTAATCTTCATTTCTCTGCCTTCCGAAAAAACAGAACCTGCCATTAATGCAACTGCAAGCGCGGCTAATACTAATTTTTTCACGAGTTTCTCCTTTGAAAGTTTTCTATTTTCCGGCTATTGCAAAAACCAAACTGTCCAAATGCTTGGCTTTGTCAAAGAGGACGTAGCAACTGGCATAAAAATATCTCAAACTTTTCCTGCCAACTACTACGTCACGCTGGCGCGGTAACATAGCAATTTTTGTATAAATTTATAAAATGTATTTATATTATATGTTATTTTTAGTTGTGTATTTGTGAAAAAATAGTGAAATGTGGAAAGATTAGAGAAGTTCCGCGTATTTGCTGATAAAAACTTTTTTTACGGCAGTAACAAGAGTCATATACGCTAATATCGTCAATGTCATGGTAATCTTTGGCATTATTTACCTAAACTAATTAAAAGATTAATTAACTGCTTCTCGAATTCATATATACAGGTTTATATTTTGCAAGAACATTGTAATGTCCTTCGCAAGACATAATATCTATATGTCCTAACTCGTTTATATATCGTGATACAGAATTTTTTATCTCGTTGAATATCTTATGTATATCTCCTTCAGTTTTAACAAAAATTGTGTCAAAGGGACGTAGCAATTGACATAATAATTTTCCTGTCAACTACTACGTCCCCTTGACACAATATGTCCAAGCCAATGTTTTTACCGCTACTGCCGGCAGAATCTGTCTTTTTAGACTCTTCTTGACTAACTCTATTTAGCCAATCAACATACTCAATACTTCCTTTATTTTTTAAAATACCGCATATTTCATTAAACAAATCTATATCGTTTAATTTCTTAAAAAAAATAGGAGAAAGCTTTACTATTAAATCGTCTAAGTTAATATTTTTAAAGATATCAACATACTCTTTTAAATTTCCTATATGAGCGTCATATGCATTACCTCCGTAATCAATAGAAGCAATAATGCCTTTCAAATACATCAATTTAGCGCAATTATTATTTGAATCGTCATCTGACAACTTCATATACCAATTAAGCATATTCTCTTCACCCCAAATATCATTTGAGACAAGTTGATTTTGAATCAATGTCTGCGTCAACAACTGCCCCAACCCGCTTAAATAATACGGCGCTGTAGAAAGTTTAGGCCTTGCGTAATAATTAGCCAAATCTGCGGATTTATTGCAATGTAATATTTCAATTAGTTTATCTATTGCCAGAGTCGCCGCATTAAAAGCTGCTTCTTCAACGCTTTTGTCAGAATTGTATTCTATGAGTATATTTTCCTCGCCGCTTTTTTGTTCGTAAAGAAATATCTTAACAGTTGTATTTAAATTTAAACAATTTCTTTCTATAGTTCCCGTAAGAATGTATTCATATTTGTTTTCAAGATTTTTTGTTAACTCTTTTCCTTCGTTTCTTACAGCGCTTATAACCGGACCTTTATTGCCAAGCAAAAGAACAAAATTAACAGGCTCTATGTCGGTTTCTACAAACAATCTCTCCATAATGTACAACGGGGCTGACCTTGACGTTCTGCCTATATCGTCCTCTTTACTTTCTCCGGCTTGCCTCAAAGGATTTTCCTCTTGAACGCTAAAGCCAAATATTGCGATTTTCATTTTTCTTTCTATTTTTGGAAACAGCCATGAAGCGTCGTTAAACCCCGTAGACCATATTGGCTGGCTTATCCTAATTGCGGTAACTTTAATATTGTCCATTGTATAGTAGTTCTCCTTACGTTCCTCGCGACATAATTTTTTTATATTCTTCTTCGTTCCAGTCATGTCCATCCTGAGACCAATCTGATTTCGGGTTTCTACCCGGGAATGCCGTTCTGCAAAAAGCGTTTTTATTTTTAAAATCTATTACGGCATGAAAATAATTATTAATAATCAAACTTGCCGCCGTTCCATCTTTTGTCCATGCTATTATAAATTCTGTCAAGGGGACGTAGCAATTGACATAATAATTTCCCTGTCAACTACTACGTCCCCTTGACATCGGTTTCGCTCCCTTTCATTTCACCTTTGCCTAATTCTACGCTTATTCTTCCTCTGTCCAGCTGGCTTACGTCTATTTTATTTATTCCCCC
>JGI24705J35276_12238767_pt1 | contig 56541 bp, 77 predicted proteins | sample TergutNt197P4_FD_35276 | JGI IMG/M metagenome (IMG submission 35276) | reverse complement strand
GGCAGGGGCCGCCGTTCTTCATCGGCGCGGCGGTCCCTCTCTGTGGGGCGCAATAGAGGGGCGAACATTGGGCGTAACAGTTTCACAAGAGCGACTGAAAACCGTTTTTATGTTGGCCGGAAAAAAGCTCGGGCCTGAAGCACAGAAACAGCTACAACAATTTTTGACACCGGAAGCTTTGTACATCGCTGGCGGAATAATCGTCGCGTGGATAGTAGGGCACGGTGTCGGGATAGGCCTATTGGTTGATGCCGTCATAACTGCCGTTGGCTTTATCGCGGTCGGTTTTGCGATATTCGAGGGACTTGATGAACTGTTCGCGTTTGCGCGTCTTACGCTCTCAGATACGGGCGATCTCGACGAGGCGGCCACTCACTTGGCAAGAGCCATCGATATTTTAACGATTACAGCGGTGCTGGCCCTTTTGTTTCGCAATCGACCACGCAGCGCCGTCACGCAAACCGAGAACGCCATTCGGCGGCCGAAAGCGGTCTTCACGATAGAAGACCCACCCCCGATGACCAGCCGGTGGCGATACACACCGAGGACAATCCACGACCCGACACTTGTGGCGGGCGACGGTCAAACCAGTTTTTGGGCCGATATGTGGTTATCGACAAATGGGACAAAACTAGATCAGGAACTCGTCGCACTGCATGAGCGCATTCATCAAATTATGTCGCCGAAAGTGAACATCCTTCGAAATCAGCGCGTGCTTGGCAGAGCAGGAACATATCTAAACTCGTCACTATATCGCTTTCTTGAAGAAATGGTGGCTGAAACACGCGCGCAGGTAGGAGCTATCGGTTGGCGGAAGTTTTTCGTTGGTGTCCGTTTTCCAACAAAAAACGGTTACCTCTACCTCTTTCGTTCTGGATCAAGAATATCATCAGATTGGAAAGGCTTAGGACTCATTCCTGAAGGCGCTGGCTTGTTGGCTACAATACCCATGATGGACATGACTATTAGAATTTGGCAAAGCGGATCAGCGCCCGCTGATATCACAAAGTATCTGAGGGAGAAAAGTCGCTATCTGTTTGATGCCCAAGATGCCATGCGTAATCAGCAGCGTATTGGACAATTTCGGTGATGTGGAGGCTTCTAAAATCATTCTTCGTCAGACGCGAAAATCACGCGGGGGTCACCGCTCGACGGCTGACAGAAAAAGAAGCCGTTGCAATTGCGAACGAAGCCGGAAACAAAGCCAATATTCCACAACGTTTTGTGCTGGCGCACAAATCAGACAACAACGGGCGCCCAACATGGACCATTTCAACTGCCGTCATGGGACTCAATTGGTCGATTGAGATTGATGACGAAACCGGACAAGCTACCGTCCCAAGAAAATGGGGCGTTCGCTGAATAGACGAAACCGGCACCGCACCGATCCCCTCCAGGTTCGTGCGATGCCGTCAGTCAGTGCCTCTTGCGATCTGCGAAAATGCGGATGAGGCTGGCGTTTCTTCAGCGCAAATGATCAAGGAGCCGCGCTGCTTGCGACAAGGCTGGGGGAGCCTGCCTTGCCGGGAGGTTGTCGGCACTCTACCGGGCCATTCAACCTAAATGATCGCGCCGCTGTCGGCACGAACTGTAAAACCGCACTAGATTCCTTCTTGGCACTGAGCGGATTCGCCTTCGACCAGAGATAGGCGCTCCGGTGCAGGGCGATCAGTTCTTCCTTGAAGTGCAGTAGCTGTACGATCCGCGAATCCGGTAGCCCCATATCGATTAGCCGGAACAAGGTTTGTAGGCCGAAACTGGTCATTCGGAAGCCGCAACTGTTGGCTTCTCGCAATCGTTCATCGGTCGGATCGGTGCCGAATTCGCTCCGCACCTGTGCGAGCATCGCATCAAGATCGTCGAGCAGGCGAACATTGAGTTGAGACATTCCCACCGCCTTTAGTGTTTTGAAAAATCCCCCGCCCGGTGTTGCGCGAGCGGGGTTGACGCAATAGGTAGCCCTCGGTCGCTAACTAGCGGGAAAGCGGCCGGCCCTGTGCAATGTCAAGTCATTCGCCCTGATGGAGTAGGGCCTTGGCGTTTCTTTGCAGCATGGTGGATGCTGCGGACCGTGGCGGTGCGAGTGTCGGTCGCCGTCACAACCTTGGCGGGATCATGGCGGATATGTGGCGGGCGTCAAGAGGTTTTCCACAGCTTCGGCATCTTGTGTGTTGCGGGATTCATGAAACGCCTAACGGCGAAAATTAATCCGCCGATGTCTATTGATGCCGGATGGATCAGGACAGGCGACGGGGCGAGCGGCGGCAGGGCGAGCGGCGGCGACGGCTCGAAATTGGCACTGAGGTGATGGAGCAAGCCCGCCCGAGGGTACCTGCCGCTCTGATAGCCGCGAACGACAACGATGCAGCGGCACCCTGGCCGTTGTTGCCATTCCCCGACGGCTGGTTCGCGGGCTTCTGACAATGACAGGTATGAAGGACCGCCACGAGAGATTCGGACGCGGCGGCCCCTCATCTTCACGCGGTTGGAACGGCCCAGGAAAGCCACCGCGCGGTTCGAATGTGCTTGCAAGCACTTTGTGCGATGTCGGTTAAGGGACGGTTACGAGGCGGAAAAATTTTCCAGGCGTCATACGGCGCGTTTCTTGCGCCGTCTCTTCTTGGGCACGCTCGCCGCCACCAGCGCACTTTCGAGGGTGCCGAGCTGCGCCTTGCTCGCCATTTCCGCTCGCACGAAATCCTGCCCGCGCTCATACCCGAGGCCATAGGCGATTGCGATAGAACAGACCGTGCAGAGCGACCAAAGGATTAGCCCGAGCGTCATGCCGTGGCCTTGTTCGGCACCAGCCACACCAGGAACGCGGAGATGATCGCCAGCAGATCGGTCACCCAAGCTTCGGACATTCCGAGCGTCAGGCCGGCCTGCTGCTCAATGATGACCAGCACCGCCATGATCAAAGCGACAATGGCCTTGTCACTGTTCGTCAACATAGCACTCTCCTATGTCGTCGCGTCGTTGGAGTCTTCGGCGAGCAGCGCGCCCCACGTGTTCCGGCCCACGATTCCGTCCTCGACGAGCCCGTTCTCGCGCTGGAACAGCCGCACCGCCTGATCGGTTAAAGGGCCGAAGATTCCGTCAGCAGTGAGGCCGTCGAGCAGGGTTTGCAATTCGCGCACCGCATCCCCCCTATCTCCCTGGCGCACGGTCGGCCGCATTTGCGGCTCCGGGCTCGGCGATGGCGTCACGGCACGGTCAAGGATCGATTCCGCAATGGCACGACAGATGTCCTCGAAATGGCGATTGTAGAGGTTCGCATCCGCTTGCGAATCGACGAAACAGACTTCAAGCAAAATCGCAGGCTTGCTCGTCCTGTTGAGGAACGACAGATCATTGCGAAGCTTGGCGCCGCGATTGATGAAACCGCCCGCCGTGGCCATCGCCCGCGAGACACGGGCCGCCATCGCCTGGTTTGAGCGGTGCAAGACCTCGGTGCCGCGAGGGCCGTCCGTGCGCTGGAAGGCGTTGAAGTGAACGGACACGTCGAGGTCTCGATTCTGCCTGTTGTGGTACGCGACAATCGCGCCCAGGTTGGCGCTTTGCGTCCTCGAAACGTCGTCGTGAAACTCCGTGACCGTCGAGCCTGCCGAGCGCAAGTGAGAAGCCACGCGCGGAACGACCCTGCGGGCCTCGGTGACCTCATTCAAAACGCCAACGGCACCCGACACGAACTTGCTGTGCCCACTCGAAATGCAAACGCGCATTTGCGCCTCCTATCGCTCCCCTCTCGCTGCCCTCAACAGATTGCCGATCTGATCGGCATGCACGCAGGACGCCAATATCTGTTGCGTCTCACTCAGATATTTGGTCCGCGCAAGTTGGGTCTCGCGCGCCGACCAAAAGAGAAAGGCCAGCAAAGCGCAATTCATCATCACAAGTGCAAGCGCCAGCGGTTGCCGCCTCAAGGCATCGATGAAGCTGTTGACGGCCCTCCCGCCTTCCTGCCAAGCCATCGTTACCTCTTCGGATGCAGCCATGTGTCAAGCGCGGGCGGCGGCAAGGGAATCGGTTTGGGCTGCCCGATGCCGAGCTGGGTCCGTAGCTTCTCGATATCGCGCAACGACTCCCTTGCCTTTTCAGTCAATTCGTCGAGCCGCTGTTCGGTCTGGTCGGTCTGTGCCATGCGCAACCTCAAGGGATGAAGAGTCCGTTTTCGGAAGTCGTGCCGTTGGCATTTCCCGGCAATGTCTGCCCCACCGCACGAATGACTGAGTTGTCTTGCACGTTGTAGCGCGGGCCGGTGCAGCCTGATTGTGTCACGGTCGTCGATGTGTTGGCAATCGACCCGAGGTTTGCCGCGCAGAATCCGCCCATGATGAACACGCAATTGGCGAAGTTCAACGTGGCCGGTCCCAATATGCCCGTGCCCGGCAACGAAGCTGTGTCTGCGAACAGGGCATAGTGCATCGAATGACCGTTGCCATAGAAGTTGTGTGGACCCTGGAAGCTCAGCAGCCCGCCATAATCGGCCCGCGCGAAGCCGCCGATGACATCAAACTGCATCTCGAAATTACAATTCACCGCCCAGGTCGAGGCGTTGTAGGACCGCAAGCTGGTCCAATCATTGAGGTCGCTTGCGTGGTCCGCGAGCAGATGCACGCCCTCGATATAGCCCGCGATGGATTGGAATTCGATGCAGTCGGAGTAGTGCGTCCAGTACCTTGCGCCGATCTTATAGGGCGTGGGGTTGCTGAGATCGCCGACGATATAGACCGCGCCGCTGAAAGGCCCGATAGCCGCGCCCTCGTAGGTGCCGGGAATGCCGATGCGGATGACCATGGTCAGCATCGATGACGCGGCGTAACGAGAGGCTATCGCGTTGTACGCGCCCGCGATGGTGCGGAACGCCTTGTCGGGCGAATTGGCCGAGCCGTCGCCCGTGATGTCGTTGCCGTCCGTGCGAACCCAGCCGTCAACGGTCCCTGTCAATGAGATCGGCACTTGTGAATTGACGAATCCGACAACGTAGAAAGCGCCGTCATAGTAGGCGACAATGAGCGGGATGCCGTCGATGAGGTCGCCGCGCTTCAGTTCGTAACGGTCGTTGCGCAAGAGAGGAACATAACCTTGCGAGTTGACGTTGACGCGAACATAGCTGCTGTTTTGCGTGGCGCCGCTTTGCATCTGCGGCAACAGCGTCAACGTCAAGAGGTCGGTGTAGGCGGTTAAGGGCGGATCGAGCAGCACCGCATAGTTGGTTTCCGTTTGCTCGATCATAAGCCCCGAGCGCGGCAGGCCGCGCTGGATCAGGTAGCGCGCCGCCGTTTCGAGATTTTGCAATGAGGAAGCCCTGTACGGGATCATCGCGCGGTCGCTCGTCGCGGCGATCTCCGAGATCAGCGAGTTGACCACGGCGGGTCTAAGCCGCACGTCACAGCCGTTGCCGTAGTACAGCGCCGAAGTATCGGCTGGCAAAACCGTGGGCGGGAATGCCTGCGCCGGATTGTTCGGCTGCAACGCGTTGGGTGGAAGCCCGCCATCCTGCGAAAATGGGAAGATGCCAGCCATCGCATCAGCCCCCCACCGATCCGGTCATCTGGGCTTGTAGCGTCATCGTGCCGCCGTAGCTCGTTGAGGCAATCGAGAAGATCATGGTCACGTAATGCCAGCCCTCGGCCACACCGGCGCTTGCGGAAAAGCCAACCGCAAGATCATTGTCATGGCTCGCCGGTTGATAGGCGGCAGGGCCGCCGATGGTGTTGGTGGTATTGTCGAGCGCGATTCCGAACTGTGCATAGGCGCCGATCACGGTTTGCTGGCACCAGCCCGTCATGTGAGCATCGATGACCTCGCCTTCCCATGCGACGAAATACATCCGCGCCGCGCTGTTGGCCTCGACGAACGTCGGCGATTGCGTCAAGGCGTTCGGTACCACCGCGCCGGTCAAGGTCTGCCGCGCCCTATTGAAGTAACTGGCCACGCCTCGCGTGGTGGGCGTGTCGAAAAACTGTGCGCTCGAATTCGTGTAACCCATGCCGACAAGCGAACGGCTCGTGTCGCCCGTCTTGACGACCGTACCCATATTTCCGGGCGTCTCGTCCAAGGCGGGCTTTGCAATCGAGGCTTCAAGATGCATGGCGACCTGCGTGTCCACATAGGCGTAGATGTAATAGAGCGTATTCGCGCTGAGCCCGGAGTTATCGACCATTACGCCAATGGCCGGAATTTGATGGATGATGCCGGCAATGCGAAGATCGGCACCCTTGAATTGTCGCAGGATCAGCGAGGTCGCCGAATTGAAATAGAGTCGCCCGCTATACGGCGCGGGAATCGTGATGCCGATGTTATGGCGCGCGGTCTCCTGTTGCGTGGACGACAGCAGCGCGGTCTGGTCGGTATCGACCGACACGACGCCATCCCACGCGCCGTTGATCCGCCCATAGCTCAGCCCATCGTGCGGCCCATCGACAAAGTGACCGCCTTCCAATGCAAGTTGATCGACATATCCTTTTGTCGCGGCTTCCAAATTGACGGTAGGATTGGCCACCAGCAACAGCGGCCCCGACATCTGGTCACCCGTGCGGTTGACCTTGCGGGCGTCGATGTCCGCAATCGCGTTTTGTGTGGTACCGATCAGCGTCGAAAAACCCCCATCGATATAGGACCGCAAGACCTGATCTAGGTTGTCGTCCTGCGTATCGACATAATGCTTATTGGCGGCTTCGTCATCGGAAACGGGATCGGCGGCAAGCGCCAGCGCTCCGATCATGGTGTCGCCTGCGCGATCCACCTTGGCGGCGACCGCGTTGTCGGTGGTCGTGAAACGCTGGCCGAGCGCCTGCCCGAGATTGTCGATCCGGCTGCTGTTGTAGGCGAAGCCCAACTCATCGACCGCCGCCAACACTTCGGAACTGATCGCGTTGAGCTGGCCATCCGTCAGAACCGTCGAGCAGTCGGGCGACACATAGAGCGGGCCTTCGCCGATCACGGAATGAACAGGCGAGTAGCCGTTGACCACGTTCGTGCCGGGAGGCACGCCGCCGCGATCAGCAGGCGGGAAGATGGCCGCCATGTCGAAACGCCCTACAAGTGAGGACGAAAGGCTAACACGAGCGATCTACGCTAAGGCGAGAGTCGCTGCTACTGAACGCACGTATCCGGTACGCCGCGCTCATAGATGCACCACAAAATTTGCGGCGGCAGAATCCTAGGCAGCAGCCATTTCAGCGCCGCATACATTTCCTCATCATGTGGCGCGGAGACGCTCGGCAGGTTGCAGTTTTCAGGCGACGTAATATCGGCCGGCGCAAGCACGATATTGAGGGAGTCGGGAGGGCCGACGCACGCCGGCACAAGCCGCATCCATGGGCCCGCGAACGGATCGGGCTCGGTTCCTGGCGGGCACGTCTCCTCTTGCGGACAGGCGACGATATCGCGGGCCATCGTCCACCACCCGATGGGACCGCAATTGAAATCGCCCGCCGCCGATATCGATATTTCCGCACCGAACCGGGCCGCAAGGATTTGAAGCGTCTCCCAATTGATGACGGCCCCCCGCAACCGGATCGTTTCGCACAACAGCGCGGAAAGCACGTCATTCGACCATTTCGGTTCGCACAGATCGGCGCTAACCAGGCCGTAGCGGGCTCCCCAGCATCGAACCGACCGCTGGGCCGTGCACGGGTCCAGCTCGATCAGCGTGGCGCACAAGGCTTGCAAGGCAAAATAGGCGGTCGCCGCAAAGGAGTCGATGACGGCAAGTTGCGGCGCCACCTTTGCCGTGTCGCACGGGATCGCCGCCGCCTCACAGCAGGAACCGAAGACGAGTTGCTCGCATCCCACACGGGAGCATCCGACTGTCATCGCGCCGACGCCGCTCGTTCCGACCTCCGGCGCGAGCGTCGGAAGGGTCGTGTTCCAGAGGTCGCCCTCCGGTAACAACGAGCGGATCGCGCAAACGAAATCAGCCTCGCCGATATCGCAAGGGCTTGGCCCGCAGCATCCGTCGGGGATATAGCACTGGATCATGGGAACATCGGGACCGGATTGCGTCGTCATGAGAAGCCCGGTTTGAGATCGATTTCACCCAACACCACGAAGTGCCCGCAGGCGAGAAACGCATCGACGGAATCCTCGTTGCCGATGGAACCGTCAAATGAAAGCTCGATATCGCTGATGCAGACGAACGGCCCGAGCGCCTTCATAACTTCCGAACGAATCTGTTCCTTGCAGATGGTCGAACCGACGCAAAAGGACGCGCGCAGGAAGGGCCACAGCGCGGCCTGTATGCGGTTTTCGGCATCAAGCGGGCATCCGGCAAGGCATTTGGCCGAGACGCCCATAACGGTCGGGAAAGCCTTCTGAAAGGCGCCGCGCAGACCGACCGGCGCGAGTCCTTCGCCGCGTCCGGGTTCCGTTCCCCACATCCATTCGGTCATTTCGTCGAGCACGGAACAAGGCGGGACTCCGAACGGCTCGGTTCGATAATCGGAACCATACACACCCTCGAAAAATGGATAGATCGCGATATAGGTCGGGTCGCAGCATCCGTGACAATCGTCGGTGCAGGCCCGCGTGACTCCCGGATAGCGCAGGCTTTGGGTGAGGAACCATTGCTCGTTGGTCGTCACCGTTTCGGAGCTTTCGGAAGCGACGATGCGGGCCCTCAGCGTGTCGCAGGTCTCATCATCGGTGCCGCCCGTGAGCCCGTTGCCGACAACGGTCGCGTCCATATCGATGCCGGGAATCGTGGTCGTAACGGTCACGACCTCGCCGGCCGCGAGGTTGAAGACAGCGCCCGAGCCAGCCGCCACGGTTCGGATCGCCGCCCGCCCGGTCTCGTCAAGCGTTTGCGGATTCGAGGTCACGCCCGGATCGGGCTTGTACTCGCGGCTTGATGCCCCGACGAACCGGATCGAGGGCGGAATCGGGGCGTCGGGATCGCCGGTAACCGCAACGTAACCCTTGGCCCTCGTCGAGCCGCGCAAGTCGATGCCTCGACGGGCCCCATAGGTGACGAGATTGTCACAACACATCGTCGTCGGATCGTTCTGGACAAGGGCCTGGGCCACGGCGCCGAACATGAGATTCACGGCACCGCCGACCACAAACGCGATCACATCTTCCGTCGAGCCTGGAAGCACGGGAGCCCCGCCGAGCAGGCGCTTGCTAAGCTCGGCGGCCACCTGATCATGCAGCTCGCCGATATCGGGGCGCGGGAGCGCGCATTCGATGTTGGAGATGACCGGCACGAAGGTCACCCGCACAAATGAGGAAGAAGCGGATGCTAGGCCATCATCGAAGGCGGATTCGCAGAGTCGGTCCTTGAACTTTTCCGCGTCTTGCCATCACATAGACAGAGCGCTTGTGAGTGTGTTGTGGTCTTTGTCCTTCCATTGCACATGAAAGCGTCAGGGCTTGTCGATGGGTCGGCTACTCCCGACAAGCCCGCCTCTAATTCCGCACCGCACTCGCCCGGTATTCTTCCCACAACCATCCCGAGTCCGGCAGCGCCGCCCCTTGCAACGCAGCCGCGCCGGAAGCGCCCGGACCCGTGGCGGAGACCGAAAGCCGCATAACCTTCCGTGACACGTAAGTCGCATCGATCTGAATGCGGCTCGCGATGCCCCACGCCATCAAGGGATTCAGGGCCAATGTCGCATACTGCTTCGCAAGGATAAGGGCGTCGTCGGTCGCGCTCGAATATTGCAGCGCCCAAAGTTTCGAGCCGATGCGAAAGCCTGCCGGCGTGCGGAAACTATCCGCCCACCATCCGCCCGCGCGCCGCTTCAAGGGATGCTCGTCACAAGCGACTTCGCCCCGTGTCGTGAGCTGGGAAATCATCCAGCTTTCGAGCCAGCGCGAGCGGTCGAGCGTCCCGCCGCTGGTGATCCGCATGCGGGCATAGGAGGGACTCGGGCATTCGCAGTAAGGGCCTTCGCACAATGGTACCTGCCGCATCGAAATGCCGGAATGAAAGAGCGGTACCACGGGCGAGCGGCACGGATCGGATGGCGGTGCGCAAGGGTTAATTGAAGCTTGCGTCATGGTGTCGAGTCCTTATAGATGCATCCCAAGGTTTAACGCGTTTGTGGGGAACGCCGATGACTTGGACGGCACATACGGCGTCACCATATTTTTTCCGTCGAGCAGAATTCTCGTTCCGGCATTGCGACAGCATCGAACCGGACTTGCTTGAGGCGGGCGTCTCAATGCCTATCGTGTTCGACCGGCCGACGCGCAAGGGCTCGACCATCACGATCAAGTCCGTCGAGGATGACCGACTGCACATCATTTGTGACTGGAACGGCCGCACCATCGCCCTGATTCCTTGCGGCTCCGACTGGATTGTCGCCGATCCTGAAACCGTCACGCGCGAACGAATTCACTGGCGGTCACGATCCCGTTCACTCGAAGATTGCCCTGCACAATGAGATTGCATTCAATAATCACCTTGCCATCTTCGGACCTGACCACCAGCGGCAAGGTGAGCACGGGAGGTGTCGAGCGGATGAGCAGCGCGGTGCTAGACTCGACACCTCCCGCCGCCCATGGGCCATCGCCCGGTTTGTAGCCTTCGCCGCCAATCCGCAAATCCTTTTCAACATTGAGGTTGCCCTTGATCAGAACGTCACCCTCGAATGTGTGTTTGTCGGTCTTCATATTGATGGCTTCCTTCGCTTCCACCGACCAGCTCTTTTCAGTCTTCGCTGATATTGGTTGATCGGATGCATCCATATGAATCCCGGCAGCGCGCCCGCTATCGGTGCTCTCGCCACCGTTTGCGCGCCCTTGCTGGTCACCGGCCATCTTTGTTCGGATGGATATTTTGGGGTTTCCTGGCGCGTAGAGAAAAGCCTCGCCCTCGTCCGGTTTCGGATGGAATTCGCGGTCGCCGAGCACTGCGAGGATGACACGACGGGAGGAGTCGCCGCCGATGTCCATCGTAATGATCTCGGTCTTTTCGGATGGTTTCACATGCGCGACGTAACCGACTGGATGCACGATATCCAATTTGTCATTCTCGATTCCATCGCCGGTGATGACGCGGCCCTTCAACAATTTCCCGTCATTGTAAACTTTTTTCAGGTATCCGCGCTTCGCGAAGTTGCGAACCTTATGCGGAAGATGCCAGACATCGGCCCATGTGTAACCGGCCATCGTTCAACCTCCAAACGGCCCGCCCTGAATCCCCCCCTGACTGTAAATCGTGTCTCCCTTCGCAACCGCCGCACTGCCCGAATCCTTTTTGCCGCTGGAATCGCTGTCGCCGTAAGCCTCCTTATCGACGAATTCGAGCGATGCTTCACGCGTCTCCCCGTCGAGGTCGAACGACACTGATTTGATCTGCAAATCGTCGTCCACCTTATCGACCGGAATCGTGATGTGGTGGATGCGCCCGACCTTCCAGAGCTGCCCGCCATCATCGCTCCACGTTGACATCGTGAGCGAGACCGTCAGCCCTTGCGCCTTGCGGCGGTTCATTTCCTGTACGGCTCTTTTCTTCAGCGTGTCCTTGTCCTGATCGCCGTCCACATAGATATGCAAGTCGCGCTTGTACGGCACCGATGAATCCTTCGCCTCTCCGAACGGGTCTCGCTCCGCGACTTTCCCATATTTCTCATCGGTCGGGACCGAGGCGCCCCGCACCTTCACCTTGGAGTGACGCGGGCTCATGTCGCGGGAGGTCGTCCAGTCGGTGAAGTTCTGGCCGAGGATCAGCGCTTGCCCGTTCCCTTCGTCGGCACCGCGCTTCTGCAGGACGAGATTCCCTTCCTCGTCTTCGGTGGCGAGCAACCCGAATTCGCGACCGCACCGGCGAATCGCGCGCTCGACGGATTCCCCTTCCTGGATAATGAACCGTTCCTGTTGCTTCGTGTCGCCGCCAGACTTGTCCTTGAGTTGCGGCTCGTATCCTTCCATCAATTTTTTGATGATATCGGGCGCTTTCTTCTTGTTTTCCTGCCCCGATGGGTGGTCGGCCTGGCTGTCCACCAACGCGCTCGTGAGCCCGCGATAATTCAGCGTCAGCGTGTAGGATGTGGGCGAGCCCTTCGAGGTCCGCTTGTCGATGCGGAAGGTCGCCGCGAGCTGGCCGTCGAGCAACAGCGTGCCCTTCGCGCCGTCAACGAGCTGCTGAACCGGCATCGAAGACGAGCCCGACATTTCCGCACCGGGCCAGGACAATTCTATCGTGCCGGAACAAGTGAGGTTATCCTTGCTCCGCTCCGCATGCAGCTTGAGAAAATTCTCAAACCGCTGGCCGTCAACCTCGACGACACAACTCCCGAAAGCCTCGTTCGCCATTTGCGCCTCTCGTCACAAGTGCGCGCGTCGATGACCTTGACCGCAAAAACTACCCGCTATGTCATGGGCCGGGACCACGGAGGTCACCTTCCGTTGTTAGAGCCGCGCGCCGCCCTTCAAAGGACGGTCCCGCTAGTCAACTCATGCGGCCGGCGCAACCGCGTTCCGGCCAATGAAGTAGGGATTCATCTGCGGATTGTAACTCTCAACGTCACGATAGCGTTTTCCGTCGAAGTACAACTTACCAGCCACGACCACGCTCGGCCAAAGCCCGTCCACATCCGTCGAGGCGACTCCGGGCAAGCGGATGTTCCGCGACAGGATCGCCGCCGCCGCATTGGCCCTGGCCGTTCTGATCGCCGACACAAGCACGTCATCCCCTCGACGGGCCGCGATGTCTTCCTCTTCGTCATAGACGGCCATCACGAAATCAAGATCAGTGATGGCGTCCTTGATCGTGCTGTAACTCGTCTGGGCCGACACCAGCGCAAAATCATTGATGAGCGCGAGCCGCGCCGTCACGATCATGGCCTCCACCGAGGGACTCGCCCCGGTCTGGGCGGCCACGACATCCGCGTTCCAGTTGCGCAACCGTGAAGCCGCGTCGGTCTGGATTCGTCGAACCGTTGCGGTTCCATCGCTCATCGGTGCGGTCACGCCGGCAAACGTTGCGGAAACCTGCTCGCCCGTGTCGTCCTGCCAGTGCAACCGATCAATCGCATCGAAGCTTGCTTCATCTGTCGCGGGCGCGATCTGCCGCGCGAGCGCCACGGAAAGGCCCGCCGCCGTCGTCACGTCCCGCGACACCGGGGCCCATGTGGCGGTCTGCTGGCTGGCGGCGACCGCGCTCATGCCCGCCGCGAAGACCACCGAGACCGCCACGCCAGCCGAATACGGGGCCATCGACAGGGCCGCCTCGACGAATTCGAAGGTTAAACGGGTGACCCGGATTTCCTTTTTGTATTCGGCTTTCGTTTCGAGCGAGATGCACGACACCATTTGCGGGCCGTACATGGGATGAACGAGCATGCCCGGTTCCGGACTCTCGGCGAGCGCCGCCATCGCGTTGGATTGGCCGACCTGATCGGTACCAATGAGGTAGCCCTCAACGGAAAACTTTCTGGCTTTGCGCCCGAGGTCCTTGAACGATACCCGTTCCCCTAGCGGGTACTCGTAGCTTTGCCCGCGCCGGCCGAATGTGTCGCTCGACGAATCCACGAAAAACGGCATGCCCTTCCAGCTTGCGTCAAGGAAGATCGGCGTTCCGCAATCAACCATGTTTCAACCTCATTGCGGGGCCGGCAGATCAGGCCCGCGCGAAACGGCGGCACCGCCACCGGCGATAATGGAAATTTTTGCCCCAGCCAGCGCGCCCGTAATCGCGCTCGCGATGATCGGAGCGCCCGTCGTGAAGGCGTTGACGATTCCCTGATTGGCGATGGCGGTGCCGTCCGTCATTGAGGTTTTGAGCTTCGCACCCATGGCTTCGCCCGATGTCTTGATGCTGTTGGCACCGTCGTTGACAATCCGGCCGAAGGAATCCGCAACGACGCCCTGCTCATGGACGGCAGCGGCGAGCTTGTCGATGTCATCCGATCCGAGCTGCGCGCCAAGAATGTTCGGGCCGACCGTTGGCGGAAGCGCTCCCGGTCTCTTTCCTAATGGCACAGCCTTGGTCGGCAACTGGATTTCGGCCTCGGGCGGCGGCGCGAACTGCCCGAAGTGCGCCAAATCCCAACGCTCCTGTTGCGTCTTCCCCTTCATCGCCTCGACCATCTTGCCGAAGTTGCCTTCGAACAAGCCTTGGATGAACAGCGCGGTGTTGTTGAGCTTGGTCGTGTCTGTTTCCGTGAAGATCGCCGCAAGCTGACTGAAGGCATTGACCACGCTCTTGATGGCTTCGCCGATGGCCGTCATGGTATCCTTGATGCTCACAAACTTTGCACGGACCTCGGCGGGCGTCATCGCCTGGACCTCAACCGTCCATTGCCGCAGCTTGTCGATGACGCCCTGGACGTCGATCTCATCGATCAGCGCCCCTAATCCTTCCCATGCCTTCGCGGAGATCGCGCCGACCAGATCGGCTATTGGCGCGGATATCTTCTCGAACTTCAATCGGGCGGCTTCCAAGGCGCGACCGATGGGTTCGATGGACCATTGGCCGATCTTGACGCCCATCTTCGCGGTGATGACCTTGATCAGCGCGATTTCGCCTTCCAACTTTTGGGAAGCCTCGCGCCATTCCTTGTCGGTCCGTTGCGGGCCGGTCTGGGCGAACTTCTTGCCGAGCCGGTCAACCGCGCCGCGAAAGCTTTCGATGTAATCCGGCGCCCATGACAGCACCATATTGGCGGCCTCGGACGGGAGGTCCTTCAGCGTGTCCCGGAACTTCGCCATTCGCGTCTTGATCCGGCTCTTTTCTTTCTCCGTCTTGGCCTTGTCGAGGGAATCCCGCATGCCCTGGTAGCGCTGCGACAGGTATTGAACCAGATCGAGAATCGTGGCGCGCTGGCCGCCTTTGCCGGTCGTCTGCTTCGTCGTCAATTTCATTTTCTTGAAGGTGTCGGCGGCGGACTCGTTGAGGTCGTCATAAGCCTTGCCGAGCAAAGCCGTGCCTGCAATGCTATCATTCATGGCTTCCGTCAGCGTCATCTGCTGGCGTTCCGCCATCGGCGCGACCTTCAAGACCATTTGCGCCCATTCCCGCGCATGGGCGAACGAGCTTTTCAGGAGCTTGATCGCAGCCGCGAACGCGATGACGCCGCCGACCAGCGTCGCGATGATTGCAAGCTTGGTGATCGCAAACGCAAGTGACAGCACAACGCCCCCAACCTTGAAGGCAATGCTGGCAAGGGAACCAAGCACCGAACCGATTTCGGAGGTCGCATCGACGACCCGCTCCTTCACCTTGGCAAAGACGGCGCTCGCTTTCGCCATGGCCGCGTCTGTCAGCCGCTCGGCGCGCTCCTTCCGGTGGGCCGCATAGAGTTGCCGAACCATATGGGGCTTCGCCGCATCGGCGAGTTGCGACATGTTCGTCTTGACGGAACCGGCCGTTGCATTGACGTTCTTCGCTAGATCGTTCAGCGACTTGTTCGTTCCGGTCGTGGTGGTCTTGGCTTGCTTGTTGAGCTTGTCGAGCGACTTGCCGAGCGAGCCGACTTTGTCCTCGCCCTTCACCATCACATTCAGATTAACGTCAACGTCGCGTTCGGCCATGTCACTGGTCCGGTTTGTTCGCGCCCCGCTCTAGCTTCGCAACCTCATTCGCCACATTGAACAAGCGGGCGGCCCGCTCAAGCGTCAAATGATCCCACGACCCCGGCGACCATCGGAAGTGCAGCGCTATGAAGCTGATATCTTCCTCCACCTTCCGCGCGATCCCGTAAGCTTTCCCAATATCTTGTTCCGGATCACGAGATAATCAAAAAAGTCGATGGCGCCGATGATGGAATCCGACATCGGCAATTGCGTTCCGACCAATGAGCCGAAGGTCCGCATGAACGCGTAGAATTCTTGGGCTCCCCCTCGCGCGTCGAGAAACTCCGAGATATCGCCAAGCTTTTTCGCAACGAAACGGATTTGCCGGATCGTCTCGCTGTCCTCGCCGTCCGCGCGTTTAAGCTCAATGGGGTAGTAAAGATCATAGACCAACGGTTCCATCACGCCATCGCCGCCGCCGATAGAAATGTCCTCCGCTTCCTCGGTAATGGCCGCGATCATGGCCGTCAGCTCGGCAGCATCCGCCGCGTCCAACTGAGCCGCCGAGAACGCAACGAAATCATCCTTTCCGTTCGCGGCCTTGCAGCACAACGCAACCAGCTTGCTCGTCTGCGCCGATATCTTCGGCTCGTGAGCCACCTCAATCATGACTTTCGCCGATGGGCGAAACATCACGATCTCATGACTGTGGCCGCCGTCGCTGGTCTCAATGTCGCGCGACAGTTCAAGCCGCCCGTACTCTTGCGGCATCACGTCACCTGTTGATCAAATGTACTAACTCAAACCGATGGACGCCGAGAGGCCCGCCGCGCCGCCGGCCACAGGCAGCAGTTCGGTGATCTCGTCCATGATCAATTCGATGGGCTGCAAATTCGTCTTGGTGTCGTAAGGGTCCTGCGAAACGTTGCTGGCGTGGTCGCTTGAGAAAGTCCGCCCATCGCACAATTCCAGCACGATGGGCACGTTACAAAGTTCCTGCAACGCCCGAACGTACACGTCGGAAGGGACCACGAGCGAAGCGGTGATGCTCGGGTTGCGCTCTTCCTGCGTGAACTCACCGTCATAGGTCGCCGTGCGGTTATACTTTGACACGAGCACCGTCACGTCGCCGTCGCTTTGCAATTTTATGGCGCGGCCTTGCACCATGAAATTGAGCGCGCCCTTGCATTTCACACAGATTGCCATCTTACACCGTTGTCAGCGTTGGCGGAATGCACGCGAATTCGGGCGAGACATCGATAGAGGTTGCTATCCTGGCGAGCTGATTAACAAGGTCCAAATCCAGCAGCACCGAAACCCTGTTTGGATCGCAGTTGTCGGGAGTATTCGGGCGCACGACCTGAACCATGTTTTCGAGCGATCCAGGGTCCGCATCCATGGTGATGCCGAGTTGTGTCGTCCGCAGCCATGCGAGGATGGACGCCTTGAGCTTGCGGGGGCTGATGGCCCTGCGGCCCTGCGGAATGGGCGTCCCGTCATTGACAAGCGCCACGCTCGAATAGTTGCGGCGGTACCAACGCCCCAGCGCCCGCACAAAATATGCGGTCATGTACCGACTCTCGACGCGTTGCCAAGCGCCATCCGGTGCGCCGGTGTTTGGATCATATTTGTAGCTCGTGAGCGGCTCCTCAATTGTGAGCGACGTTTGCCTGACGCCACGGGAATTCAATACGTCCCAATTCGTGATTCCGGAGTCATAGAACGCCCGCTTTTCCTCGGGGGCCCACAGGCTTGCGCACATCATCGAGTCGAACAGGCAGCCAAGGACTCCGTTATCGTACTGCACGGGCCGCGCCGGATCGGTGCAGGCCCCGCAGCATACGCGCGAGGCCATCGCGGCGGCCAAGAGATAACCCGGATATTTGTAGCCGGTGCGGATCGGTATGATGCACTCTTCTGGATTGTTGCGGTCCATGCCATAGGCCGCGATCTGGCCCGCCGTATCCGTGCGAGAATGGAATAGATGGGAGTCCCGGAAATCGCCTTGCACGCCGCACTGCCAGTTCTGGCGGACGAGTTGCAAGAAGGTTTCCACCACGACATCGTCCTCAGTACCGAGCGCGATGCAATCCCATGCGCAGGCCATGACAGGCACGGTTGCCGATGGGTCGATCACGCCGACGCCCTGCGCGGTCTGGGCAACCGCTACTGAAACGCCTTCCGGGAAACGGTCGCCGAAATTGGGGTTCCACACCGGCGCGAACCAGCCGCCGACGGGCCCCTTGGTCTTGGCCGTCAACGTAATGACCGCATCGACCGCAGCCGCCGTGAACGGAAAATCTCGGTTTGCGCTGAAAGCCGCCGCGAGCGCGGTCGCCACCGAGGCGGCCGTCGAGCCGACAATTACGCCAATGGAAAATTGCATATCCATGACGGCGACCGACAGGACGCCCGAACCCGTCGCCGGCCCCGCAACCGTCAGGGTGAAAGCCGCCGCAACGCCCGTCGAGGGCTCGGGCAGCGGCGCAATGAAGAGCGGCAATTCCGGGCAGGTGCAAAAATGTTGCGTAGCCATCTGCACGGCGACCGACCCGCCGCCGAAGAGCGACCTGGCGTCATTGACGGAATAGAGCCGGTACCACTGGCCCACCTGGGCGATGCCATCGCCCGTGAGCCCCGACATCATCGGCGCGATGTAGAGCGGTCGGCACAACTCCGCGAGCGGCATGTAACCACTTACGCACCACGTTAAGAGATTACCGCGCGCAGCCGCCAGACTTATATTGTCCGTTGCCATTGCGCCAACTCCGCAGATGTGAGGGCCGAAATGCTACGCTTAAAATCAGCTTCCAATCGCAGAGTCGCCGTGGTGGGACGAATGTTTGCGCGGTCGCGCCTGCGCAGGCTTCTCCCGCTCACGCTTCGCGCGTTCAATATCCTCCATCACCCTGTGCGGAAGGTCTTTCTCCTCTACCTCCTCCAAATCCTTGGCCTTGACCGCATCGACGACTCCGGGCGAGATCGGAACGCTCACGAACTGATCGGCCGGAATCCGGTTGCCGTCGATATCGTACACGACCGAACCGTTAATCGCTCTCACTGTCATGGTGATGGTCATGGTTCGCACTCCACATTGGGTCGGGCCAGCAAGGCGTGAACGCTTCGCACGGGTCGGGCTGCGGCTCGGCACAGGTGCGTCGTCGCGCGAGGATGATATCAAGCTGGCTTTCCGTGACGGCCCTCCCGCTCATCTGCTCGTTCCATTCGTCGTTGTCGTCCGACAAATGCAACTCCTCGAAAAACGTGAAAACGAACGCCACCTTCACGGCGGGCTGGCGCGTTCCTTCGATCCGCATGCCAGCGTAGGCCGTCGGCCAATAGGTGAAGGCGGGCCGCCAATTCACGAGCGAGCTGATCAACTGCTTTTCGGCGATCTCCACGTCACAAGCGGCGAGCCAAGCCGCTTCCGAGCCCCTAGCGTCCAGTTGCGCAAGGAAGGTGATCGAATGCGGATTGATGATGGAGTCGCGCGGCTTGTCGGTCGGGATCAGGGCGCGAACCCGCGTGACCGTCGGCACCGCCAGCAGATAAGGCAGTTTCATCAGCGACCATTGCTCCTCCGAAATCTGCCACAACACGAGCTTGACATTCTGCCCAAAGATCGTATTCGCGGCGCGCAGGCGGCGGACAACCACGTTATACAGGCAGTCATAAGGTTCCTGTTTCATTGCTGGCGATGCTAAGCCAGCCCGTCACGGCTATTCGCTGAGTCCCGTCATTCGATCTTGACAGCCGCCCGCAACGCGTCCTCTTCCGGTCTGGCCGATATCGATTCGTCGAGGGCCTCCGCAAACATCTGGCGCGGCGCCATCTTGGTCGTTCCGGTAGTCAGATAGCCCGCATAAATGAGGTCGCTCGTGAGGCTGCCCGAGCGGGTCCCGTGCATTTCCGGCATCGGGCTATTGATCAAGCCGCCGTCCCAGCTCTGCGGATATTCGCCCGGTGCGGAAGCCACATGATCGCCGTAGGTGATGCCCGAGCCGCCTTCCGTCATGTGCTGAATGAAGACGTTGCGGGCGTCGTTCAAGCGGCCCTCGATCCAGTCGGCAATCACGTCCTCGTCAATGCTGACGGTCGGAAGGTCGCCGACATCGACAGTAATGGTGACGGATACCCCAGCCATCAGATTTGATCCGGCACCCGAACCGTGTCGGGGTCTTCCCAACGTCGAGGCAGTTGTTGCGTGGCCAGATCGCTCCGCTCATCCTTGATCTGGTCAATCGAGCAGAGCATCATCAAGAAACGGTTCCAACCGGCCATGTCCTCAACGGTGCGGACCTTGTACCAAGTCTTGACCACTTTATCGTCGGACTCGTGATAGACCCAATGCCGGACATCAATCTTCACATCAAAGGGGTAGCGGATCGTGATTTCCGTCGTCGGCTTTTCCTCCTCGCCGAAGACGGCCTGGTAGTCGAGCAATTGCTGGCCGTGCAAGGGGCGGATGCGGGCCCGGACGTTGATGACGCCGGGACGGTCCTTCAATGTCGAAACGTTCTCGTCCGGCCTCTCGACGGTCGTGCAAATCCAGACGAGATCGCGCAGCTCGCCAACCTGCGGCTGGGTGCCTCGCACAAACCGTCTCGCACTATCGAGCGACCGCGCCATGGTTCACGCCACGAATTGAACGCCATCCTCAAGAAACGTCATCGCGCCGGTCTTGCCGAGCAGGTTTTCATCGTCCGATACATCGCCCCTGTTCTCCACAAGATAGGTGAAGACACGGGCAACCGCCTGGACGAAGCTTGGCGAGATGACAGCGCAAGGGTCCGTGCTGCCGACGATGTAATGGGCGCTCAGATTGCAGTGACAGCAGAGCGACGGATCGCAACGGGTGCGTTCCAAGGTCGGCGGCAAGACCGCAATCAACGTGTAGCCCGCATAAATCTTGACCTCGCTCGACGGTCGGTGCGACAGCCAGAACCGGCCCCAGCGGTCGAGGCAAATCGGCTCGGCGACCTCTATCGGCGGGAACACCAGCCCGACCATCTTGGCGCATTTGTCCCAAGCCGCTTCGAACCAATGACGAGTCAGCTCTTCCGGGAAAGCGCCGTCGGTCGCCGCCTGCCATTTGCAGATGGCATAAGCCGCATCCATCTGCTCTTGAATGGTCAACATTCGGAAACCACGATGACGACGCAATCGCGCATGGTGATCTTGCGGCCGTCGCAATCGCGGGCGGTGACGGCCAAATTCAAGCGGAACTGCTTGCCGATAGGCGCTTCGAGCGCGACGGAAACGCGTGTATGCGTGACATAGGGCGGCTGGATATTGATCGCGCCGGCAACGTCCACGTTGGGGTTGTCGATATCATCGTTTCCGCCATTGCTATCGCTGTTTTCGTCCTCCGCATCGGTCTCAAGCCATATCAATTCGGGATCGGCGGGCCCTGGCGGGTTGACGGTCATGTCGTACAGGTCCGCTGACGTGACCTTGTTCACGATGTAACCGGGAACGGAATCAATCCAGCGCTGCCATTGCAGCACAAGCGGTTGCGTCTCCCCCGGCTTGATGGTCCAGGGGCCGACGCAACAGCATTGCGGCACGGGCGGGCAAAAGCCGCCGCCCGCCCATGAGCCGACCAGCGGCCCGACGGCGCGACCAGCCGCCAAGCCGCCGACGGGCCGGCCTATCGAAATTGGCCCGTTCATTTATCAGCCTTTGAGACGCTCGCCCGCGTGGCCGAAGTCTTCGCCGCTTGCGCGCTCGCTGTCTCCGCGCCATCGGTTTCGCCAGCGGGTTCGCTGGTTGTGCAGACGCACGGCGATGGGAAGTAATGGAGCTGGCAGGGGCACGGCCCCCCGCAGCCAAAACACCACGAATGAATCATGGCTTACCTCGCTTCTTGTCGTCAGGTTTCGTCGCTTCCTCTTTCGGTTCCGATGGTTGGCGCGGCTGGGCCTCTGGGGGGCTGCTGGGGGCAGAAAGCTTGGCCCACCCGCGCTTCACCATTCCATCCGCAACGTGCGAAGGAACCTCGTACAACTCATTCTCTTCGAACTCGCTGAGCAAGAAATTGTTGAGCGAATATTTGACTTCCTTTGCGGTGATTTGAACCACTGTTCCCATCATGCGACCTTCACGCGAACCGTATAGCGCTCGCACTGCTTGCGGGAAGTCGCATCATCATCGAACGGAATCACGCGCAGCCAATCGGCGCTATGGTGCCGGTAGAGGGCATCTTGATTGCCGTTCACCTGCTCGACGAGCATTCCGCGCACGCTGCATTGCGAAAGATCGATAGCAGCTTGCAACGGTATCTTGCCGTTTGAGAGGGCCGAGACATCGCACCAACCGAATTCATAGGGCTTCCCGTGCTGGTCTCGCGTGTGCTGAATGCGGAACCTTGCCTTGCCGTTGCCGCGAAAGCTGATGGTTACATTCCCGCGCAAGCGAATGGGAGCGCCGAGCCGCACGCGAGAACGCGACAACAGTGCAAGCAGCCTATGCAGCAGCGTTTTCATTGCACTTGATCGATTCGATATCGCCGCTCACGGTACCAACGTCCCAGTTCGTGCGCCGCAAACGGCCGACGACAATGATCGCATCAAGCGATGCCGGTACGCCGGTCAATCGCATGAATTGCTTCGGGCACGGCAGGCTGAAGCTGCACTGCGAGTGCGCGCGGATTGGCTGTTGGGGCGACAGTGCAATGACTGCGTTGCCGAGATTCGTTCCCGCTGGCGCATCGCATGGCGGGATGAACGGAAGCGGCCCCCATGTGTCGGGCGTGCAAGCGTCATCGGCGCGGGCGTCGGCAGCTTCGATACCAACGGTACCGCTTGTGACGTCGGCCGCCGTGGTATTGGACAACACGATGGCATAGATCAGTCCAGGCCCGAGGTCCGCATACTTCGGCGATGCAGCAACGTAAGCAAGAAAACTTGATGCACCTGACCACATATTTGGCATATTCGTACCTCCACAATTCGTCACTTAGGCGCGGACAGGAACCGTATGGCTGTGCCGGGCAGTATGTGGATCGGCGGCCATTGGAATGCCTCGGCAAGGCTGGGCAGGCTTGGTTTGCCCAGCCTTCGCTTTACCGAATACGCAACAACCTCGCGGCATTCGGACAGAAGACGCCGCCACCTATGCGTGCTTCAAACTTATAAAGCACGCAGAAGCCCGCGCTGTAAGGGTCCTGCTGCATTGTCACGGCCTTCCGATTCACGATCATGTAAACTTCATTCCAATTTCCGAACGCCACCGGCGTGGTTCCCGGTGCCACGTCGGGCATCTGTGTGACAATCGTCAGCGGCGATCCGTTGAGCAGGAAGCCCGCGCTGTTCGGAATGTCCTGCGGAAACGTCGCGAGCATCGGCCTTCCGGACGCATCGCTCATTGTGAGCAACAGCGCGAGCGTGTTCTGGTTCAGCAAGTACCGGCCGCCGTTGTGGTATTGCATCGGAACCTGCCATTTCAGCATGATCAAGTCTTGCCACGTAAAGCGGTCAACCGGCGTGGAAACCGCTGTATCGCAAACCGGAATGTTTGCGTTCGGATTCAGAATACCGACAGGGCGGCCGACACCATCGCCCGAGATCAGGGCCGTCGAGATCGTGCGGCGGAAAGCCTGATTCACCAGATTGATCATGAAGCTTTCCATATTGATGGAAGCATCTTCCAACGCATCCCGCGTTGCGCAAAAAACATATCTCAACGTTTCCGGCTTCAGTTCCATTTCGCCGAGACCGCTCAGATCGGCCTGCGGATTGTTGGCGAAGCAAGTCGCCTCGCAAGCCCACGCGGCATAGTCGATGCGGACGTTATTGATCATGAACCGCACCGATGGGCCGCTGATGGTCATTGAGCGCATAAGGCCCGCAACGTCGGTGTAATCGGTCAAACACGATAGAACCTGACTCGACATCTCCGGCGCGAGAATGAAACCGTTGCTGCCGAACGAAAACGCGGTCAATGCCTTCCGGTATTCCAGCGACAAATTATCGATGTTCGTCGTGTTCATCAGTTCGTGCATCGCCTTGACGGCCACGCCGGCTTCCGCGATCTGCTCTTCCGTTGCCGTGAACGGATGCTCGGGGTCTTTCTTGATGATCCGCAGTTCGTGCTTCATTTGCAGAAGATCAAGCGCCGCCTTCCTGCTCTTGTCATCATTCCGTTCCGGCTCCTGCCCCGGTCGCAACAGGCGCTTGCGCAAGTCGTTCAGCGAGTCTTCAAGGCCCTGCCACTTCGTGGCGTTGGCCGCCATATCATCGGTGATCTTAATCACCTTCGCCTCGGTATCCACCGATAACTGCCCGTGCTTCTTGATGTCGGCCTTCATTTCGTCGAGCACATGCATGCGGGCGTCGTCGGCCTTGGCGATATCCTCTCGCGTCGTCTTGATCTCCTGGACCAACTCCGCAATTCCAGCTTCATTAGCCATGGCACCGACCTTTCAACTGCGATAATAGCGATTGCATTTCATAAGCCACGCGCAACTCGTCCATCGGCATGTCCAGAAACGACGGAATGAGGTCTTCGTTCTTGTCCTGCGCTGCTGGCGGCCCTTCCTTGTCGATCTTCTCTTTCCAAGCGGCGATAATTCGGCGCTTGATCTTGGCGACCTGTTCCGACGTATACGGGCGCTGATTCTTCGGCATGTTGATGTAAGACCACGCCGCCCGGATATTCCGCTCGGTATGAATCGGGTAGCGGTGGACTCCGTCCTCCTGCATCCCGTTGTCGGCATAGGTGACATCGCCCCAAGGCTTCTTAGGGTCGCGCTTGCATTCGATTAGCGCGTCGAGGCCATCATTCACGAGAATGTCGATATCGCTTTCGCTCAAGCCGCATGTGGCAAGCATATCGGCAACGTCGGTCTTGACATTCGTCACCCGCGCGTTGGTGTTGGCTGGGCGCGTGACAATCGAGCATTCCTTTAAGGTGGCCTTCTTGATGTACATCTTCCCGTTGCGAGTGTCGTATTTGATCCCGTCACGGCTCGCCGCATATCCGACCGAGAGCCCCGACAGGTACCCGCGTTTCATGAGCGCGTAAGTCTCACGCGCCCGCGCGACCGCCAGACACAACTCGCCCTCGACGTGAAGCTGGCGCCCTTGCTGTGAGAAACTTTTCCACCCGCCGATGACCTGAGTCCGGTCGTGGTCCCTCAACATGGAAACGTCAGGATCGCCGTTCGCCTTCCTCGCGATGGGATCAAACGCACCAGCCTCGATCACTTCGTTCTGCAAGTCGAGGTCATCGGTAGACGCAATGCCGGTGAACGTCGCAACGTCATCACGTTCCGACTTGGTTTCGTAGGCACAAGACAGTTCTGAATAGTCCATCTGGGCCGACCGGAGCCCGCCGTCCCGCCAGGAACCCACACCTACCACGCTCTAAACGGAAGATTGCGAGAGTCCTGCTTACGTATTGAAGAGCGCCGAGCAACGGCAATTGACGATTTCTTCCGCGCCGGCTCCCATCGACGGGTCGCCAGGAAACATCATATAAGCGCCGCCCACCGTGAAGGGCTGGTCAAACGGCACGACCGCCCCATGAACCGCTTGATGGCTCGCCCGGACATCCTTGTCGCGAGCCGTCCACCACGTTTTCGTTTTGATGGGCACCCGCTTGAACTTCATCGTCTCGTAGATCGCCGAGGTCGCCGCGCTGTGAGTCTCGGTGCGGGCGATGGTTGCGGCCCTCTTGCGGGTGAGGTCCGGAATCGCGGCGTATAGCTCCCGGCCTATCTGGTCATGGCTCTTTCCGTCACGAACGCCAGCAACCACGATATCGCGGATTTCGTCCGCTGTGCTCTGGGCGATACCGTGGATTCGCGTGGCGGCCTCCCGCTCTAGATAGGAGAGCTGTTCGCGCATGAAGGCCGATTGGCCTGTGGTCGCGGCCTTCTCGATCTGATCGACGGAAGCCCGGAACACATCTACATAGACGGTGCGATAATGCCGCAACATGATCGGCTCGCCCTGCGTCGTCACGTAATGCGCTGCGGGTATCCCTCCGCGCGACATCTGCAAGCGGATGCCTGCCGACAACAAAGGGACCATGCGGGAGTGAAGGCGCTGTTCCATCGCGCGCAAATAAGCTTGAAAGTGAAGGTCATGCCCGACGTTCAACAGCATGTTCGAATGCCGGCTTGTACGGTTCAGCCTCAAAGCCCCACGCATCCCAACCAGGGCGCGCTGGGCCCCGCCGGTTCAATTCAATTCGCGGAATATTCGGCCAATAATATTCAACCAACTCCAAAAAAATTTCGGGCTTCTCACTGTGACCGCGTCTCGGTGCTTCGAGGACGGAATCCCATTGCTCGCCCTGAGCAGGGCAAGGTATCTCACCACGCGTGCCGAGCAACAGCAGTTCGTGCTTATTGCGATTCCAATAACCCAAGCCGATGCGGTCCTTCAGCCAAACCCAATGCGACTTGTAGTTGAATCCCCACGTTTCGAGCGTGTCGAGCCCGATCCGCAGCATTGGCTGCGGCACCCATAGCAAAGCTGCGCAATCGTCAGCCGCAATGGAGGCCACATCACGAGTCTTGATGATATCGATGGCCGAGGTCGAATAGTGATTGTCCGCCGCCCGGTCCATGCCGGTTGAGCGAGACCACGGCTCAAACCGCCATTCGGGATCAGCCAGGATGACACCATATTTTTTCGTCGGCAGAGCGAGAATTTTCCGTGCCAGCTCCCGCTCCCGCGCGGCCCGCTGGTCGGCCTTCTCTTTCTGTCGCGTGATGATGTCAGCAATCGACCGTCCGGACCTTATCGCTTCCTGCCCCGATTTGATCCGCGCAGTCCTCTCCCATGACGGCAACAGATGGAACTGCTCGTACCTCTGGGCCGCCGAAGTAGAGATTCCATATTTGGCGAGCACGTCTTTTTTCAACTTCCCACCGATGGGAAGTTGAACGTCTATGCCGGGGCCCACCTTGTGCGCTTTCTCGATTTGCAACGTCAACTCGCCTAGCTTGTCTTCCGCACGCTTGCGTATCGCCCAGGCATCGGCCTCAAGCTCTGGGTTCCGCACCTGTCGAGCATAGAGTTCGAGCGCTTCCATCTTGTCCTTGATGTCCTTGACCTCATCGACGCGGGCCGCCTCCGCGACGGCTCGACACGCCTCGTCGTATTTGATCAGTTCGGTCATGGCTCAGCCTCCCGCAGGCGAGCCCCGCAGCTCGGGGCCTAGAATGTTCGACACGTTCCCGCCCTGCACTTCGATAGCCAAGCGTTTAAGCCGCAACGTTTCCAACAACACCGGCACGTCGGCCATTTCATCGTCCTCGTATCGTGAATAGCCGAGCAACGCTCGCTGCTCGTTGACGGAAAGCATCGTGGCTTTCGTCGCCATATCCGTCATGTCCTGCCGCGCTCGAACCATCGCCGGGATATGTTCGACATCGGCAATGATCTCGGCACCGGATAACATCAGCGCATGATTGAGACCTGCGACGTAGAGCCCGACGTAACCTGGCAGTACGGTATCTGTGAGGAAACCGACTCGCGCCATTGCCATGTTATTATACGTGTCCTGCCCAGGCAGGCCGACCAATTGCGATGGCACGCCAAAAGTCATCACCACATCGCGGGCCAACGAGTCCTTGATTGAAACCGACAGCGCGGAAGCAGGGTCTTCGCTCAAGCGGGTGAGATTCCATTTCGCATTCGCCGTCACGAGCGTTCCACCGCTTTCCGACTGTCCGGTCTTGAACTGATTGATGCGGTCCTTGACCTCCTCAACCTTCTTCTGGCTCAGCTCTTTCTCTGTGCTCAAAACGCCGCTGATGTTTGAGCTGTTCGAAATGATATCGGCGCAGCGCTGCAAAATCCGCGTGAAAACATCGGCAGGCGCCGCCGCAATCGCAGCGGGTGACTTGTCGGTATATCGATTGAGCGCGGGTCGTCGGATATAAATGATATCGGAATCGCCTGTTTCCGGATCGACCTCATAACGCATCGTCCGGCCGCCTTCGGTGACTTGGAAAGCCTCGACCATTCGGCTTCCAGCGAGGTAGAGCGGCACGACATCATTCGGTGGCAACGGCCAAAGCTCAAGCGTCACGCCGCCAGCGCCGCGCACCCGCAACAAATAGGCTTTGTTCGCAACCGCAATCGAAGCCGCCGCGAAGTATTGCAACGCCGCGCCCGTCCATTGCGGATTCGGTCGGCGCAAGAGGGTCTCGACGGCAAGCTCCGGGGCGGCGAGCTGGGCATCGTTCGGCTTTCGTACAATCAGCGGCACCGATGAAGCCATCGAACCGATCATATCGACCGACCGCCATAGATAGATCGAACGGATATATTCTCGCGCTAGATCGGCATTCAGCCGGTCGATATTGATGCCGGTCCCGGATGCAACGTCCACACTGACGGCCGCGCCGGCTGGCGGATCGGCTTTATGTCCAAACGGCCAGCGCATTTAGGTGCTCCGTTCTGGCGGGCGGCGGTATGGGGTCGCCTTGACGACTGGCGTGTTTCCATACTTCGCGACGATATCGACGCCCCTCATTTTATCGACCGCCATCGCAACGCCGCGCGTGATCGCCGTGGCGGCACCCCGCATGTCGCCTTGGCGGACCGCCGAGTAAACTTGCTGCCGTTGCTGGCCGCATGGCAAACAGGCCATCTGAAATCCCTCTAGATCGAACGCATCACAGAGCGCCGAACGCGCGGCGTTCGCTTCACCACGCTCTTCGTTCGCGCGGGAACGCCTTTGGATTTTCGGCGCTTTGCCGTCTTTGTCTTCTTGCGCTTCTTCACCATTGGTTTTCTCCTATGCGATTGCCAGTTCCGTTACGACCTTGCTGAGCCGCGTGATTGCCCATACCATCGCGTCCAATCTGTTCGGCGAACCATCTATCTTGCGGTCCCAGTCACGACTGAAAGCCAGCATTTCACCTTCGAGCTGATCCAGGCCGCGCCGGTGAAGCACGCGCCCCTTCTCATAGAGCAACGAAACAGGTTCAGCCCTCATGACCTTGCCCCGCGATGCCGAGACTTCCTTGATGCTGATAAATGAGGATTCCCGGTCGCCGCGCTCATGCATTCGCTCCGCCGCGCGCTTGACCACTTCCACCGCCATTTCGCCGCCGAAATTCGTCTCGACGACACAATCGTCCGCATCAAAGTCGTCGGCGCATTTCACAGCGGCCTCGCCCCATTGCGCGGGGCTTCCCGTGGTCGTGCGGTCGGCCAATACGGAAAGACACCCATCCGTCAACAACGCGCAAGCGACAATTCCAACCTCGTCCCCGCCGCCCGAGGGATCGACACCGACGGACACCTGTTCGATGCGGTCCTCAGAAACGTCATCGTGAACAAGCCAATCGTCCTTGAACAACGCATTCACCGGATCAAGTATCATCGCGCCTAATAATTCCTGGCGACCGAGGCGAGTTCCCTCGTACAATTCCCTGATCTTCGACAGGAATTCCGGCGCTAGGTTGCGCGCGTTGTCATAAGTCGATCCGGTCGTGATACGGATGCCATCCATCGCGACCAATTTCTTCATCAGCACCGTTGTTCGCGGCGTTGTCGCGAGCATGATGCGCGGCTTGTCCCCGAGCCTTAAGCCCATCATGGCCATATCAAAGACCGCTTGTTGGTAGCGCATGCGGCCGATCTCATCGATCAGACAAATCTCGCATTGAGGGCCGCGCAACGAATCCGGCTCCTCGCCTGAGAAGAAAACGCATTGCGCGCCGTTGGGCCATTCCAGCCGCTTGCGCGAGGATACCCAACGCGGCCGCATGTCGCGGCCACAGGTCGCGAGTATGCCGCTCTTGCCCTCTAGATTCACATCATGCAAGTCACTCGTGGTCGGCCCGACTAAATGAATCCGGCTGATGCCGCTTCTGATTGCGATATGAACCGCCGCGCTCAACGAATGCGACTTGCCGAAGCCGCGCCCGCCGAGCAGAAGCCAGCACCAGTCAAGATCGGGCGGCGGCAATTGCGCATCGCGGGCATGGAATACCCAGTCGCCGGCCGCATGTGAGAACCGTTGCATGAACATTTCGCGGGCGTCTTCGTCGAGCGCCCTGACATCAGTGCGTAGCTTGTGCAGCGATTGCACTTCGCTCAAGAACCGATCAGCCATCGCCGCCATCCTTCGGCGGTTCGGCATCAATCGTGCGCTTGGGCCGCCCGAGCAGTTCGTCGAGGGCGTCCCGCATTTCCTCGGTATTGCTGACGAGAGGCTGAAGCTTGTCGAGGGAATTGTCCGGTTGCGGAGGCGGAAATAACCCGAGGAACCGCCCGCTCATTTCGATGGTTCGAAGATAGATGACGGAGGAGTCGTAATTACCCTTGAGCGCGGCCGTATAATGGGCGCGCAAAAGCCGGTCGAGCCGTTCCAGAGAAAGCTGCATGTGCCGTTCGCGGAAATTCGGCGAGACGCCACCCGACTGACGGATGATGGCGCCCTCGATTTCTTCGATGGAACAGCATTCGTGTTCCGCAATCTCGCGGATGGAGGTTCCCGCGAGACGCGACGACATCACGCGCTTGTCGCGCTCCCAATTTGCCGCCTCGTCCTGAAAGAACTTGCTAATGTTGGAAGCCATGACGGAGGCCCGTGCTTTGGCGATTATCTATCATGCAACGCCGCAAGACTGCTCAGAGTCAGTCAACAAGCTTGTCGCAACCGGAACCCGTTTCACGGCCTGCATTTCCGGACCTATGGGCTCGGGCAAGACGACCGCGCTCTTTGAGATTATTCGCGCCGCCCTCGGCCTTGGCATCTGCTCCGATGATATTGTAGCGGTCGCCCCTTGGCCCGCAGTCGTCCAAGCCAACGCCTCGACGGCTTGCAAATGGCTCTTGCCCATCGACGCGATGCTCCGTTACACCGCACTCATCGGCAGCAACAAACGGGTGAGACCTGATTGTGTCGCGAAATCCTATCTTGCCGACGTGCTGGCCCCGCTCAACGACATTTCGGACCAACCGACGGAAACGGAAGCCCGGTTCCTCGAAAGCCTCAAACCTCGCTTGATCGCTGCCATCAAGGCCGACCACGAAGCCCGACTCGAATCCCTCGACCTGCCGAGAAACGCCTACCTCGAAACGGTGCGGGCCTATACCGCGACCTACAAGCGGCGCCATGGGCTTCTTGACAAGGCCGACCTCATCCAAGGCGACTATTTCGTGTCCAGCAGAACGCGGCTGCTCGTCATGGACGAGATCGCCGAAGACGAAGCTTGCGTGATGCCCCGCTATTTCCCGAATGCTTCCGTGATAGTTGCAACCCGCAACCCGACCGATGCCGAGCTGAACCTTGGCCTACCCGTTTGTTTGCGCAGGCCCGAACGCATCGATCTCGATTCCGGTCCCGTCACGACCGTGCCGCCGCCGCCCGACGATTTTGGCTCGCTGTTCATCATCGCACCGCCTTGGCGGCGCTCGGCCTGGCTGTACTGGCTCCTATATCACGGGCTCCCCGCGCCATTCTGGATTAACAAATGGAGTGCTGCTCAAGCCGGTGCCGTGCTCGCCCGCTATGGGCGGTTGTCCAATCTGCCGACCGTGAAGCTTGGCAACGCCGCCCACATGCGCGGGATCGAGGCGGAAATCGTGATTGCCGAAAGCCCCGCGATGTGTACCGAGGATTTCCGAGAAATCGCACTTACGCGCGCAACCCGGAGTCTATTCGTCATTGGTTCCATGCAGGCCTGACGGTTCCATTGTTAGTTTTCTTTCCATCGGTGCTAGGCTCCCATCGGGGCTGACGATGGAGGCATGCAAATGAGCTTGCGCAAGATTCAGTTCTCGTTCCGCGCCGACGTGACAACCTTCATGGCGGCGCTGTCCTCCTGTCCCGGCGTTGATCTTCATATCGATCTGTTTGGAGACCAGAAGCCGGCGCGACCACCAAGGATGTTCAACGGAAAGGCGGCGCCGAAGCTATTGGAGCACAAAAGCAAGCGACCGCGCCCCCGCAAGGGCGAGATCACATCCGCCAAGGCGATCCTGGCGTTTTTCGTCTTGCACAAGGACGAGCGCTTCAAGGCCGCGCAGATCGGGCCGGTGCTGTCGGCCATCGGACGCAATCCGAAATCAGCCTCGCCACAACTGAGCGCAATGGTGAAAACGGGCCTCATCAAGCACGGCAAGGACGGAAGCTATCAGGTAACGGCACGGGGCTTGGCTCGGCACCGTCCGACGGCGGAGGGCTAGACCATGGCGCGCAATGGAAGCCAGCCGCTCGGCAGGTTGCGGCTCTATCGTTCATACAGCTTTCGCGACAAAGACCCGGTGATCGACCGCGTTCGCACCATCGTCCAGCGCGAGCGGCTCGGCAATCGCGACGTGGCTAGGCTGTCGGGCGTTTCCGCAACGACGTTGCGAAACTGGTTCGAGGGCGAAACGAAGCGCCCGCAATTCGCGACCATCGCGGCCGTCGTCGGCGCGCTCGGTTATCGCCAGAAATTCGTCCGGACTAGGCGCCTCGATTTCGCGAAAGAGATCGAACGCGCCAAAGCTGAAATCGCGGCCGCGACCGCCAAGCGGGAATAACGCCAAAAATTCGGATTATCCTAATTTCGGGCCAGCGCCGGCCGGCCTCCCGCTTTGCGCCATGGATTGCCCGCCAGGGCTTCCCCTGGATTTCCCCCATGGATTCGGCCGCCCCCCTGGAATCGGCCCATGGCGGGCCCTGGATTTGGCCCCCTTGATGGGCAGGCCCGCTGGAAAAGGCTTCCACGTGGCTTCCCCGCCCCTGGAAAGGGCATTTCCCGCCGAATCCGCCTTTTATTTCGAGTAGCGGAAAATCTTCTAAAAAATACATCCTAACGGTTGCAAATTTTGGGAGATGCGACCATTAAGAGCGGAGCCGGGGCGGTAACCCGCCACCGGCAGACAAAAGGCGAAAGGCTCGAAAAATGGCACGCAGAATCACGAAAAGCCGAATTCGGCGGGAATTCCGGACGGGGCAGATCGACAATCAAGAGGCATCGGCGAGCCTTCAATATCTGGGCCTCTCCTATGAAGCCGCCTCCGCCATGACGGATGAATGGCAGGACGAAATGGACGCGGAGGAACGGGCCGCAATCGGGAATGCCGATCCGACCGAATACCTCAACGCCAAAGGATAAACGCAAATGACCTCGACGACTGAAATCAGGAACGCGTTTTTGACGGGCGCAATCAACGGAGACGAGGCCCATCATAGGCTCACTCAAATCGGGCATTCCGAAGCAGAAGCCCATATCCTCTTAGACCTGTGGGACGAGCTTGAAGTGATCAAATGCGATTTCGCCATGGGCGATCTGGACGAAATGGACGTTCCCGCAAAGCTTCAAGCGCTCGCCTATTCGCGCGAGGAAGCCGACTCAATCCTGAATCAATGGATTGCGGAAATCACGGGCGGCGAAATCACCCTAAACGAAGACTTCTAAGCCCCGACCTTTTCGACTCTGCGCTTGCCCTGCGAGCGCAGCACGAAGCGGTCAAGCTTCAATGAGTCAATCTTCACTGAGGAGTCCACATCATGCGTCAAGCCATCATCACCAAATGCATTCCCGCCACCGATCATTGGCCCGCTCGCATCGAAGCAAGCTGCGAAGATGGAAAAGTCAGGATCGATTGCGATGCGTCTTTGACCACGAAGCAAAATCATTATGCCGCTGCGAAGGCGCTTTGCGAAGGCTTGGGCTGGATCGGCTCTTTCCTCTCCGCCTATCTGCCCGACAACGCGGGCTATTGCTTCGTTTGCATGGAAGATGACGAAACCGGCACGGCCCGCGAGCCTTCGTTCACGCAATTTTCTGGCCGCTAGGGATTCCGACAATGTCAAAGCGTCAAACCACAACCGAGAAAGAGCCGATGGACAAGTGCGAATTCCGCGCCATCCTCAAGCGGCTTAACTGGACCTATGGCGAGGCTGCATCCCGACTCGATATCTCGCCAAGCTCCATTGCCAACTATGCGGGCGGCACGAAGATTCCGTTTTCCATCGCCAAGCTTTTGCGGCTTTGGGTGCCCACCGAGGAATCCACGTTCGGACTCTCTATCCGAACATTCAACGACGCTTTCGCGGAAGGCGGGAATGCTGAAGTTGCCCGAATCCTGCGCGAGCTGGCGAACCGTGTCGAACACTACGGCCAAACGGAAGGCTCGCTCTATGACGTGAACGGCAACCGCGTCGGCGAATTTTGGTGGCTGGCATGACTCCGATCATCGCATATGTCCGGGTCTCGAAAGAGAGGCAAGGACGGAGCGGGCTTGGAATTGAAGCCCAGCATGCGGAAATCGCCCGATACATTGCCGAACGCGGGCATTCGCTGGCGGCGGCCTATGTGGAGGTTGAAACGGGCAAGGGCTTTGACGCCCTCGCCAAGCGCCCAAGGCTTAGAGAGGCACTCGCTCACGCAAAGCGCCTCGACTGCCCCGTCGTGGTCGCCAAGCTCGACCGGCTAAGCCGCAACGTTGCATTCGTCGCGGGCCTTATGGAGCGGCGAGTCCGCTTTCTTGTGGCGGCAATGCCCAACGCTGATCCGTTGATGCTTCACGTCTATGCGGCTTTCGCGGAGGACGAGCGCCGAAGGATTGCCGAGCGAACCAAAGCCGCGCTCGCGGCCGCCAAGGCGCGCGGCAAAAAGCTGGGCTCGCCTGATATCGGCACCCGCAACAAAGCGAAAGCGGAGACCCGCGCCAAAGCTCTGCGGGCGACCGTCGAGCCTTGGGCCATCAAAGGCGTTTCCGCGTCCGAGATCGCCCGACGCTTGAATGCAGCCAAGACGCCAACGCCACAGGGCAAGCGCTGGCATCCAATATCCGTCACCCGCCTCTTGCAACGCCTCGAAACCTGAAAGGACTCCAAACATGAAAACGATTGCTGAACCAAAATTCGACGCCATCGACGAAGCCATTCTTGACAAAAGGTTCGCCCGTTTCATCGCACGCGGCGGCCCTGCGGTGGGCGACTACGTGATCATGCCGGACGGAGATTACCGGCGGTTCACTTACGACTGGGGCGACGATATCCAAACCACAAGCGGCTGCGGAAACGAGTCGTTCTATCTCACTGCTGGCGGCGCGATGGACTATTCCGGTGGACTCGACGATGCCATTCCCAAGGCTCAGTTGATCCACTGTGAAGAGTACAAGCCCGGCACCGTCTGGTTCTTTCACCACGACGACCACCGCGCCCACAATGGCGTCTACGTGCAGGTGCCGTGCCGAGTCTATCGCTTCTATCCGAAACCGGCTTGGCCGAAATGCGATGCGTGCGGAATGGTCACGGAGAAAGTCATCGGTTGCCCCGATGGCGCGGAAATCTGCCAGCGCTGTTTTGATCTTGGAAAGCACTAGGAGCAACCGACATGACAACCGAGCTGCAACGCACTCTTGCTGAAATGACGCGGGTGACGGGCAAGCGCTATCGCATCGATTTGTCGCCATTGAGCGAGCCCTCTTTGCGTGAGCTGGTCCGCTTCATCCGCGATGTAGAGCAGGACAAGCTAAGGGCCGTCCAACAGGCGCGACTCAATCCCTGGAAGCGCTGAACCGTTTCGATCATGAGCCGCTGTTATCGGCGGCTCATTCCGAAGCGGTTGTCGCTTCTTTTCATGAGGAGTCCCATCAATGGCGAAATATGCCCTTTCCAAATATTTCGGCGGCGGCGGTCATCACGTCATCCGCTACCCGGACAGCGAGTTGCTTCTGTTCAGCCTTCACGGAAGGCCCAACGGAACGGCGCGATATATCGAGCACGTCAAGCGATATGCCCGCAACGGCATCGAACACAAGAGCCTTGCCGCGCTCTTGCGCGCGGTCGCAGCCGAGCAAAAGGGCGCGTGAGCCTTCCACCAAAACTGTGGGGAGTTTTGAACCATGACCAGAGAGACGACGATAAAAGCGGCCGTCACGATTTACCTCGATATAGCCGATCCGCGTTTGTTGGTGTATGCGGCGCGGTTTTGTCATCACGCGTTGAATGCGGATTGCGCGAACGTCAACGACTTCATTGAGGATGCCAATTACGTGCGGTCGCTTCGCACGCTGATTTGCGCGGGGCCCGTCCTTCCGGGCTGCCATTACGTGGATGCGTCCATACAGGTCTTGATGGAGGACTAACCGTTTCGACCATGCGGCGGCCCGCCCGCCGCATTCCGAAGCGGCTGTCGCTTCAATGAGAGAGGAGTCCGAACTCATGTCTGCTTTCCTTTGCAGCGAAAACCACATTTCGCTGCTGGCCTACGTCGCCAACGACGACCCAGAACAACAGGGCGAGGTATTCACCTTGCTGCTCGCCGCCAATCTGCGATCCGTCAAAAAACGCTATCCCGACCATGCGGCGGAATACGAATCCACGGCCGACACGATGAAGTACAGCAAGGAGTCGCCCACCGAGTTGGTGCGCGCAGCCCTGCGGAAAGCGTTCTATCGCGGCCGCATGGACGGGTCCGTCATTCATCTCGTGCCGGATTACGTCTTGCAGACGCAAATCATCAAGGCGTGCGACTGCTTCGATTACCAAGCCTGCGAAACCGAGGACTACCGCCAGTCGATGGCGGCGGAATTCGTCGAGCTGATTCGCCGTTGCGCCATTTCCAAGGGCGGTCACACCCGTGGAACAAAGCTCTATGAAGCCGTGTTGTGGGAGATCGACTAATGAAACTATTCACGACCGAAATACTCGCCAGCCTAACCGCCAACGCGGTGGCCACCAAGCTTAAGCAAATCGAAGATGGCACCGAGCCCGATCATGTGCCGGTGGTCAAAATCTTCAATCCCGCAGGCGCCGCGACGTGGCTCTTTACGGAAATCGACGAATACGGCGAGACCCTGTTCGGTCTCTGCGATATGGGGCTCGGCATGCCCGAACTTGGCTACGCGTCAAGAAAAGAGATTGAGTCCATCCGCGTGCCGATCCGCCTCGGCGGGCTCGTGCTGGGGGCCATCGGCCTTGAACGGGACTTGCATTTCAAGCCCGAATATCCTTTGTCGGTCTATGCCAAGGCCGCCAGCATCAAAACCCACATCACCTTTGACCGCGCGGAATTGGAATCCGCCGCAAGGCAATTGAGGAGTCCGAAAATGAGCGATTGGAAGAAAAGAGCCGTTTCTGCCGCCGAAGGCACCCGAACCGGCGCCATTATCGCTTGCGTGCTGGGCCATGAAATCGAGCCGCCCTGCTTCCACGGAAAAGCGGCCGTCACTGCGGACGGGTTTATCATGTGCGATTTCACGTCGGGCGATGGGCTGCGCCATGGGGGGGCCATGGTGGGCAACCTCGACGACCTTGAAGAGAACGTCGTCCAGCTCGCCCGCCATCTGAACCTGACGGCCACCGAGCGGGGCGAATTCGCCGCCGCGCTGGGGGAATGGATCAAAACCGAATATTGCAACGCCCGAACGCGCCTCAAAACCGCGCTCACGACCTCCTATCCCGTCCAGCAAACCCCAACGCTGCATTGAGGGCCGACAAGCCCGCGCAAACCAGAGGCGGCCCTTGGGCCGCCTTTTTTGTTGCCCGCACGCCAAAGGGCCGCTCGCTCAAACCGGATGAAAAAGCGCGCGGCCCCAAGGCACGGAAGCACCCAGCCCCTTGGCACGGGCAGCGTGCGAGACCGCTTCTAACAAGAGCGCCTAATCGGCGCGAGTCATGGTCCCCACAATCCACACGCAAAGGCCGCCCGCAAGGACGAGCAAGCGGGCGGCCTAGGGCGCGATCAAGCCCGAGGAGTCCAATCCAAAAGCGGGAACGCGCGGGCGATGCTTTAGCGCGCCGGATCGTTTTCGCGCAAGCGAATTACCGCACCCCTATCATCTTGTGGGTCTGAAGCGATACCTTCCATCCGTTTTCAGCCGCCGCCTTGATGCAGAGCGCGGTCGCCTTCTGCGAGCAGGACAACGGCTGCAAATAGATTTCGGCTTGGGGGCCGGCCCACGGCAACAGCACCCGCAGCGTGTCGATATCCGCCGCCTTGCCGATGACGTGCTTGATCTCGTTTGCCCGCTTCAAGACATCCGGCTTCACGGAAAGGCCCCCCGGCATGTTGGGCTTCGGCGAGACCGTCACCCATGCGCGGCGATCCACTCGCAACGGGAACGTGCCGCTCGTCTCGATCTGTGCCATGTGGCCGGCTTCGGCGAGTAGTTCCGTCAATGGAAGAAGATTGTACTGAGCAGGCTCGCCTCCCGTGATGACGACGTGCAGGTCCTTGACCGCCGCCGTCAACTGCTCGGCGCTCGCGAGGCAGAAGGTCTCACTCGTTGCGGTGCCCTTGGCGAAGATTTCGGCGCGGCTGCGCTCGTTTTCGAGATCGAACGACCACGTATATTTTGTGTCGCACCAGGGGCATCCCACGGGGCAGCCCTGGACCCTGATGAACGTCGCCGGCGTGCCGGTGAAGTGCCCTTCGCCCTGGACCGTCGAGAAGACTTCGTTTACCGGGAGCAACGGGCTGAGCATTTGCGCGTCTCCTCGATCACCACATCCGTCAGCGTGACGGGAAGGCCCTCAAGCTGTTGCGGGCCGATGACATCGTAGAGATAACGGGCCATGTTTTCGGATGTCGGATTGAACGGCACCGCCACGATGCCGTGCGGATCAAGCACCGACAACGGCTCCCGCCACGGGTCGCGGTCCCAAATGAGAAAACGATGGTCCCAATTTGTTTCAAGCCAATTGCAGAGCCTTAGCTTGATAACGGAAAAATCGAGGACGCGGCCGACCTCGTCCAAGCCATAGCCCTCACAAGTGAAGTGTATTCGGAGGTTGTGGCCGTGCAAATGGGCGCACTGCCCCTCATGGCCGAATACCCGGTGACCGCATGAAATGTCGTGGTAGCGGGTGGCCTCGATCATTTGGGCACCTGTGCCAAAAGCTCTGTTCTCAGATGGGAATTGCAGCGGAAGGCCCCCCGCATGACCGAGGTCGTCATCATGGTCTCGTGCTCGCAGACGCCACGCCATTCCAGGCACATGTGACGCGCCTTCACGATGACGGCCACGCCTTGCGGCTTCAGAAGCGATTCCAACTCATCCGCAATCTGAACGGTGGCTTCCTCCTGGATTTGGGGCCGCCGCATGATCCAATCCACGATGCGGGAAAGCTTGGAGAGGCCGACAAGCATTTCCCCCGCCATCAGGCCGATCCAGCATTGCCCGATGACCGGCGCGAAATGGTGACTGCATGTTGACCGCACGGCGATGGGCCCCACGGAATAGATATCGTCCATGTTTCGCGTGTTGGGAAACGTCGTGATGGGGGGGCGTTCGCTGTAGCGTCCGGCGAAGATTTCATTCACCAGCATGCGGGCGATGCGGGCGGCGCTTCCCTTCATGTTGTGGTCTTTCTCGGTATCGATCCGCAAGGCCCCGAACAGCATCGACAGCAATACCTCGGCCTGTTCCGTCATCTCGTCGCGCTCGATGGCTGAAAGCGCCCTGTTCTCATTGGCGAGGTTGATCATGGAATCCAGCGCGAGCATCGTAAGCTTTCCTAGTCATGAGGGCCCGTCACGGTCGCGCCGCACTCGCCATCCTCGAACACCGAGACGCGGAAGGGCCGGCCCGCATATCGATCCACCAGCGCTTTTACCAGATTGGCGGCCATGGTTTCGCATGAGTCCGACTCCGCAATGGAAAAGAGCGCCTTTGCGTCATCCAACAGATCATGAAACTCGATTTGCCGCTCGTGATGCTCCACGGGCGTCGTGACCTCGATATGAAAGTTGTGCCGATGAAGGCTCGCAAGATAGTCCCGTTCGGGGGGAGCTCCCGGCCATCGGTGCCATCCCTCCCGCGTGAATCTAACCGTGATCGACATCGAAGAGTCCCACATCGGCACCCAACTCCGATTCAATTGCTTTGCGGTAGGCTCGCAAGGAATGTCCCAACATGACGGCGGAATAGGCGCAGAGCCTCGTGCCCTTGGTATGGCCCCCCTCATGTTCAATCGGGAGGTCGCGGCGATAGTCGAAGCCGTTCATCAGGACCGCCATGCCGAGATTGATCGTCGCCGCCGCCGTCTCCCCGAAGCGAACGCCCGTCAGCCATGAGGAGGAGTCGAAGGAATTCATCATATAGGCAAGCGTCATGTCCCGTGGCGTCATGCCGAGACCGTGAATCCAAAGGTGCGGATATTTCCGCCGCCGTTCCCACATCGTCGCGAGGATGCGGCGCCGAGAGGGCTTGTCGGCCATGACGATATTGCCGAGACAGATTCTGTCATATTGCTGGGCCAGTTCATCGAAGTAGTCCCAACCATCATTCAAGGGATGATAGACGGGAATCGGCCGCAAGCCTTTCGCTTCCAGCATGGTGCGGGTCTTTATCTTGTTCTCCCGGCCTCCCTGGTCGATCTCGATATAGCCCCAGAGGCGGGATTCATAGCGAGCGACCATCTTGAGGTAGAGAGTGAGCAACCAGTCGAAGTTGTCGATGCGTTCCGGCGCGAGCGCGAGGGCCTCGTCCATACTGATATTGTGCTTCCGCGCGTGTTCCGTCGCGAGCCAGTAGACGCCGGAGTCCAGCAAGACGGGAGTGGATTGTTTCGTCAGGATGCCCTCGGCGGATTGCGCCGCCTCGTCCCGTGACAATTCGTTGACCGCGATGAGGATGGGGTCGTTTTCACCGAGGGAACGGACAATCAGGTTTCGCATGTTGCAGGCGAGGAAATAGAGGGGCCAATCCTTCTTGTCCCAAAGCCCTGCGGTCTCTTTCATCGCTTCACCACGGAGTTTGGATGCACCTCCTCGAAACGGTCCAGCGTATGCGCTACGATATAGGGGTCGGGCTGGACGATCACGATATCCTTCTGCATGGCGAGGCGCGCAAAGGGAACGAACACGCCGCCATAGGGACAGAACCACTTCTCCGCCGTCACGAAAGGCCCCCATTTCTGGAAGCCGGAGATGACGGACTCGCAAAAGATTTCATGGCGATTGAGCAACGTGAAATGGTCGTGGTATTCCACTTCGTGCCTGGGTTCCGCCATGGTGACATTGACGAGTTCCAGCAGCGCGGACTTGTCCTCTTCTTCCGTCGCGGTGAGTTCCTCCTCGTTCTGGTGTGCGAACTCCGCCAACTCCCTGTCATCGAAGCCCACGATTTCGACGTTGAAACCCTGCTCGTCGAGGAACCGCAGCTCTTCTTGCAGCGCGGCAATGTCCCAGCTCGAATTCAGCGCGAGCTGATTGTCCGCGAGGCGGAAGGCTCTAGCTTGGGTTTCCGACAGGTGCCGCAAGCGGATGACGGGAACGCTTGTAATCTTCAGTTCCTTGGCGGCCAGCAACCGCCCATGCCCCGCGATAAGGGCGCCGGAATCGTCGATGAGACAGGGAACGTTGAAACCGAACTCTTGAATCGAGGCGGCGATCTGCTTGATTTGGGCGGGCGAATGAAGGCGGGCGTTCGCCGCATAAGGCGCGAGTTGTGCGACCGGCCAGTGCTCGATTTGCAGGGCCATCGGGAGACCTCGACGGGCTGCCCCGAGGAGGTTTTAGCACTGGTTGGGGGGTACCGCCAGATCAGTGACCTGAGATTGTGGACGCGCGTTATTGCAGCTTGACTAGCTTTGTTGTTTCCGCAGAATGTTTCGATTAGACGCGTCAAATTTTTGGGCTTGCGCCATGGTTGATCAGAAAGTTGCTCAAGCGCCAGGAAAACAGCAAAGCTTGAGCCCTCCCGTTCATAACGCTGGAAATACGGAGAAGAAAGGCGTTAAAGGTCTTCACCGCATAATATATAAAGGTGATAAGAAACCTCCGGAAGTCTTGGAGGTTAGTGGTGTGTTGCAAACCACTGAGGTAAATCCAGCACAAGCCGAACATAACAAAGTCGTTCCAAAGGAAGCCGGAGAAAAGAAAAGACCGGCATTTGTTGAGAAAAGCGAAATGGAAATAAGAAACTTTGGAGCGAAGCTATTCGGCAGTCTTGGAGCCGTGTTCGGAATTACTCCTTTCGCTATCTATTTGCTCCGTGGGGATGTACCTTTACCCGTATTGGGGGCGGCTGTTCTATTGGCACTCGTCTGCTTTGGGGGCGTCGGTTATGCAATGAACACATCAAGAGATAGTGTGGCATTTGCAGTAATCGGTTTGGCAGAAAAGTGGCTAAGTTTCATGCGAGACTTAATTCCCGCATTGCGTGGCTCCGGCACTCAAGAAACGACAAACGCCCAACTGAGGGTCATGGAAGCTGATATTAAAGCACTGAAAACAGCTCTTGAAACACCTAAATAAATCTCATCAGCCCACCGGCCAATCCCGTGGCTCGGGCTCGCAAAGCCATAGGAGAAGGCGGCCGACCTGCCAGCCCAATTCATCCACCGAGGCTTGAAGCTGGGCGCCGGCCTCATCCTTTTGATGGGAGATCGCGCGGCGGGCGTGCGTGGAGGCACCCAACGCGCCCGTCCATACATTCTTCTGCGCACAGAGGGCGGCGGCGAGACGGGCTTCGGAGGCGGGTGAGAAGGAGTCTTTCTTCGTGGCTTCATAGAGCTGCGATCCTGGCGGGCAGTCGAAGACCATCAGCATGGCGTCATTATAGAAGGCGCGGGCATAGAGACGGGCGCCATTGATCGCGGCGTGCCCTTCCTTCTGCTGACGGCTTGCCCTCATGAGATGAGCGGCATGGGCGGCGCAGTCGGCGCCCCAGAGTCTTAGGCGCCGCTGGTAGTCGGAGTCCCCCGGCGCGGTCGTGGCGGCGAGAATGATCTTATCGGCCTGCATTCCCGTTCCGATCATGCGGCGGATGGCGAGCTTCTTTTCCATGTGGCCTCGCAAATAGAAAAAGGTTGGCCTGTCCTTGGGGGACCAGACGCCAACCTTACGCCGCTGACAGCAGGACGATTCCACCGACGGCGCGGATCGATTGTAACGACTGATTTTTGCTCGCGGCGGTAGCAGGGTAGCCGACAGGAAAATATTGTTTTCCGCACCGAGGAATGCGGAGGATGCGGGATTTGTGGACGTAAGTTGACAGCCTTATAAAGCACTGCGATATCTTGCGACAAACTAGTAACAAGTATTACTGTTATTGATCTGAAATTCGAATGGGAGTTGGAAACGTGCTACGTGTAAAATGGGCAAGTGTGATACTTGCGGCCTGTCTAATTTCAGATACGAGCTATGCAGAGACGTCGCAAGTATGTGTTGATCTCGCGAGAGCGCTGACCAGCGTTAGTGTCAATATGACAGATGAGAGGTTTCGCAGCATCGAATACTACGCCAACTGCGAGAGCAGTAGTCGTTCCAGCAACGCTGGCTTTGATGCAGTTGCCGCGGTCTTTAGCCTTGGTGGAAAGTGGAGCGACGAGAAAAAAAGGCAGGTATGTTCGAAAAACTTTCGGGATAATGGCCTTTCAGTTCAAACATACAGCAGCGCAACAGTTATTTTTGATAAAGCGCTAGGTGTGATCACACAGTGTTTGGCGCATCCGGGCTGGACAATCAAGTACAGCGGCACCAAGAATTCATTTGGTCTAACTATTAACGCTGCTGAAAAGAACGGAAATGATATCGAGGCTATTGAAATTGAGCCGCCGGACAGCCTTACGTGCAAGAACGTGCCGAGCAAATTTCCATACACTGTAACACCGACAAAGCCTGTTGCTTTATTTTGTCGCCGAACTCCGAAGATTCAAATTGTTGACCGCGTCTCAGTAGAGTCTGCCCAGGACGCGACGATCAACTTGATTCTCTCCGACGGTCCTTATCCGATCACGCTTCCTGGATATACCACGAGCGTCTTTGATGAACTTAAGGCACGAGTAGATGAATTAGGGACGGCCCAGAGTCTCTTAAGCACGAATCTGCAAACGTGGCCAAACGGTAAAAATGAAACTAAGCGAGCTACTCCCTATGGCAGAGACCGTCATGAAACCACCTGTGAAGATGGTTATTACGCCGTTGGTGTTGCGGTTTGGAATAATGGAATAGATCATGCGAGAGATGCTGTTAACGATGTGCAGCTAATATGCCGAAAGTTGAATACGGGCGAAAGATAGTCATTTCATTCGCTTCTTCGACCATGAGGCTTTTTGAGGTTCCCGAGTGGGAGGGTGCCGCCTCTCACGATTTTCCGAAACGCCCACGTCGGTTGTGACAACCCCCCACCGCACAAGTCACAAGTCACAACTTCCGCACCGCACAAGTTCCGCACAAGTCACAAGTCACAGAGTCGGCACAAGTCACAACTCGGCCGAGGCGCGCAGGCCGGAACCGCGATCCGTACCACATGAACGTTGGATTAGGTGGTACGGGCCCGCCCCTCGACGGCCAGAGCGGGCCGCTGAAGCGAGTTCCGCCCGAGCCGTCCAGGGCCACCGGCCGCGCCGGCCCCGCGACCTCGACGGCCCACCGCGAGCCCGAGCCTCAAATTCTGATGGGCCGGGAGCCAGCGGCCCTAAGAATCCGCAACCTGGAAAATGGGCCTTAGGGGAATGCCCCTCTACCAGCGGAACCTTCGGATATTGGTAAGTCACAGCTTCGGCACAAGTCACAACTCGAAAGCGAGTTGTGCGGAAGCTGTGCGGAAGTTGTGAGTTCGGATTTTGCGAAACTTGAAATATTGTGAGGGGCTCGGCTGGCGGATGGATAGGCCGGAGAGGCCTAAACCGGGGTATAGGCTCGCTATAGGATGAACAGCGCGTGCATGTGACAAATGTCACACGCGCTTCCGGCTATTACATAACGAGCCGTACCCCCCAAGTAGGCCTCTCCGGCCTATCCATTCCATTTGCGGGCTTTGATCTTGTTACACTTTTTCTGTTGAAGCGGATAGGCCATGGATAGGCCACGGATAGGCCACGGATAGGCCTCCCGCGCTCTTGTGCGGTGCGAAATGGAACCGCACGCGACAGCACAACTGACTCGGTGAGAACCGTTGACCGACTTTAGTCTGGCAGGAGTGATGACCGTAACCGAGCATTCGCCCCGAATGGATAGGCCACGGATAGGCCACGGATAGGCCAAAACGCTCGGTGGCCTATCCATTTTTCTCGGAAAAAGCTTTTTCTGGAACTTGTGCGAGCCCTTCAACCCATGAGCGATTGCGATGGCTCTTCTTGTTCCTGATCGACGGGTCCCGCGAGCTTTCGATCAGTTCGTAGAAGTGGCGGGAACTCAGCTTGCGCTCGCCGTTGTCGTCCGCCCATTTGTTATAGGCCAATCGCAGTTCGCCGCTTCGCACGCATGCGCCGGGAAGCCGTCGGTACTTCCCGTCATCGTCCATGTCGTCAACGAACCGGGAGAGTGTATCCTGCCGCTCGAAATATTCAATCGTCGCGCTTCTGATCTTCTCCGGGACCATCAATCCGCGCTTGCGATAGCTGACGCACCCGTTGACCATCCGCCGAAGGATCGCCGGGTATTCCTCCACGAGTTGTTCCTTCAGCTTGAGGTTCACGCATTGCGGCGCGTGTTCGAACGGCAATATGCCGAGCCTTCGCACCAATCCGGTCGCCTCCGAGCGCAGCGCCGGTATCTTGTTTCCGTGCATGCAGGGCTTGTGCGATGGATTGAACCGGAACGGCCGGCCGCTGGGATGCCTCCCGTTGATGGGGTCGCCGCCCGTCAGTTCGTTGACGAACGCTTCGTTCCAGTTGGAACCGTTCTCGGGCTCGGCGGCGACGACGAAACGCAGGCCATAGAGCATCGCCCGATAATATTCCTGCTTGCCGCTCCGATCCGTGAACATCTCAATCGGCACGGGGCTCGCATAATCCCGCATCACTTCCAGCACCGATTTCGTGAGCGTTCCCTTCCCACGCCCAGGCTTGCCGTACATGAACAGCAGGAATTCCTCGCGCGTCACCCCGGATAAACAATAACCGAGATAGCGGTCGAGAAATCCGATCAGCTCGTCATCGCCAAGCGCCGACCGCACGAAATCATCGAACAGCGGGCACTCCGCATCCTCCGATGGCGCGACCGCCGTCATCTTCGAAATGAGTTCCTCCGGCCGCGCCTTCCTCAGTTCCCCGGTGGTGAGATCGACGGTTCCTTCCGGCGTGCCCAACAACCAGGGGTCGGTGTCCCAATCCTCCTGGATCGTTGCGACCCTTCGATCCACCCGCGCGAGCCTCTCGACGGCATCGACGAGACGCTTTTTTCCGTAATCGAAGTGGCGCTTGTCGTCGAGAAACTCGATCACTTCGGCGTAGACGACGGCGCTCTTGTCCCTCTGCCAGATGCCGGAATGAATGAACCATTGCTGTTGCGTGTGGTTGTACCGAAGCCGTTCGCACTGGTCGTCCAGAAACGCCTTCGCCAAACTCCGTTCCGTCGGCGGAAACTCCCCGACCTCGCGCGGCAGCCGCTTGGCGGCGAGCGTGGCGGTGGCGTCCCTCTCGGCTTTTTCGAGCCTCGCCCGCTCGTTCATCACGAGCTTGTCCAGGATCGCCATGCGCAGGCCCAACCGCTCATGGGCGGTCAACCGCTCCCCGTCGTAATCGATCAGGGAAAGCCGCGCCAAACGCGTGATTTCGAGCGACCGGATGACGTTGTCGTCGCCGTCGCCGCCGTTTTCATCGGACATGACGAATCCATCAAGGACAAGCGCCCCCAAGACATTCGTCTGGCATCTTCGATCAGAACGTGAATTTCTCGCGGCGCGAATGGTGTGGTGCAAGCGCAGCCTCGACCTCTCCGACGAGTCGCCTCAATTCGCCGATGATGCGGGAGGTTTGCGTTTCCGTGTGGGGATAGTCGCGCCCGAGGATGCAGAGCTGGCGCATCGCGGTCGTCACCTTCGTCATGCGGTGCTCACCCAATCGGACAAACTTGTCCGGCCTGGTTTCGTTGGGCGGGGCGCGCTTCTTTCCCTTCGCCTTGCCGTCGCCGCGCCGCTTGTTCGGAACCGGGTGGTGAGTTGTGACATCTTCCATGACCTATTCCTTTCGCTGTTGTCCCTGCCCGGATTTCTTAAATCCTGCGCCGCGCCACATCGGCGAAGTCCTCGCCCTCGACCTGCGGCATCACATAACCCGCGCGCCAGCCTGCCATCCGCCAATTCTTGACGCAAGCCCGCGCGGCTTTCTCGCCGGGCTGCCACTGCCGCCCGTGACAATCGGTGATTGTCCGGTCATGATCGGCGAGCACGATCAATTCTCCGATGGCGAGTTGCGGCTCGAACCGTTCGATGGCCCCCGCGCTTCCCAACGCCCACACCGGCGAGAAACCCAGCATCAGGCAACCGATGGCCGTCTCGACGCCTTCGCACACATGAAGCAGGGGCGCGAACGTCCTCCCTCTTGCGAACATCGAAGTGTGCGGAGAGACCTTCACGGCCGTCTCATGGCTGGGGCCCAGCATCATCGAACCGTCCTTGGCCCCGTCCCGCAAATAGGTGCGATGGATGCCGATGACGTGGTCCGTCGCGAAATCCCTCAACGAACAGACCATGGCCGATTGCCGCTCTTTGCCTCGGGGGCAGCGCGGATGAAAGCGGATGGTGCGGTCGATTTCCGGCACGGTCTCCAAACACAGGCCGCGATCCATCAGATAACTTGCGATGGGCGACGACAGCGCTTCATACCCTTCGTCCCAGATGTCGCGCGCCAGCATCGTCCGCACATGATTGTCGTGATCCGGCGTCGGCCGCCTTGCATACGTCACTTGCGACAAATCTCGCTTCGCATAGCCGTTGCTCTCGCGAAGCGACATGACGAAACCCCTCCCGCGAAGCGAGTCCTGTACGTCCCGCCAGTCGCAGCCGGAAAAGCACTTGCAGAAAATCTGGCCGTCGCCGTACCAGAGCGCGCAACTCGGATTCGGATCGTTGTGACAAGGGCACTGGATCAAGGCGCCGCGCGCATAGCGCTTCCACCGCCCGCAGGCTTGCGCAATATCGAAGATGTCCGCGAGCCCGCTCATTCGTCCGCCTCTCCGTTGCGAAGGGGCGTCTCATGGATCAGGACCAGCTCGACGACTCCGAACCGTTCCTTCCATCCGTGCTCACGCGCCAGTTCCCGCGCATAGGCAATCGCGATTTCGCATTCATGCAGCACGGCAATCAGTTCACAACTTGTGAGATTGAGAACATGAAACGTCATGGCTCAATGCCCTCGACGAATTCGATCCGCCGCCCGATCCACCGAATGACGTTGACCGCAAAGGCATCCCCCAGCGCCTTGTACCGTGGGCCGTCGGCGGCCTTCCGGTGGCGGTACCGGATCGCCGTGTAATCGTCAGGAAAGCCCTGCAAGCGCTCGCACTCGCGGGGCGTGAGCCTTCGCACCCTCATGGATTGCGCGACGAAGGAATTCGAGGCGCCGCCCGGTACGGCCCTCAACGCCGCGACTTCGTGCGGCCCCTCCATTTGCGAGCCGCCCTCGCGCCCGCGCAAGCTGTAGGCTGTCACGAACGTCTCGCTCTCGAAATCCAGGCGTCGGCAACCGCCGCCATGGGCGTTAAGCGCGGCGGCGACCTCGATTGATCCGGCCGTGTTGTTGCCGCCGAACGCGACTAACGGGTCTTGTCCTCGGGACTCTCCGCATCGTTCAACGCCCCGGCAACTTGCGACAAGGCTTGGCGCAACAGCGGCGGCAGCGTCTTGCCCCTTTTCTCGGCGCGGCGGATCACGCCCTGACAGGCTTTCGCGCTCAAACAATACTGCTCCGGCTCTGCGCCAGTCTCCAAGACATCCGACAACGAAGACACGCCGCCGACGCTGGGGAACGGCTCGGGGAAATCCGTCCACTCGCACGAATTGAGCATCAAGCACACGCCATGCATACCCATACCCGAGTTCGGCCAGCACTGAGAGTAAGGCCCCGAAATCCTGGCCGCTATGGACGGACAGAATGCCGGGGACGTTCTCGAAAACCAGCCAGCGGGGAGAATATCGTTCAGCGATGGCAAAATAGACGAAGGCGAGCCGCCCGCGCTCGTCACTAAGACCGTGGCGACCTCCGGCAAGGGAGAAGGATTGGCACGGGCTGCCGCCGACAAGCACATCGAAAGCTGCATCGGGCCAGTTCCTGTAATTGCGAACGTCGCCAAGATTTTCGACCAATGGATAGTGATATTCCAGCACCGCCGACGGAAACTTCGCAATCTCCGCGAACGCCACGGGCGACCACCCAAGCGGATGCCATGCGACGGTCGCCGCTTCGATCCCCGAAAAGACCGACAGGTAACGCATCCTGTCACATCCTCGTGGCGAGGGCGGCGATCTCGGCAGGCGCCAAATCCCAAGCCGCGAGCACAAGCCACAGATCGGCCTTGCCGATGCGGCGCAAGAGCATGGGATCACGGGCGGGTACAAGCGACCACTCCGCTTCCCATAGGACATGATAATTCGCGAGCCTGCGCTGTGGCCTGTGCGGTAACGGGATCATGGGCAATCGGGCACGGCCGTCCGTCCGCTTGGTTGCGGGGAAGGTTCCGCGCGGGAATGCGAAATACGCCCGTTGCGCGATAATGCGATCCGGAACGGACTGCCACCATGGCCGCCGGGCCCTCGCATCGAACATCGCGGCTCCGCTGTCGCCGACGGTACAGCGGACCTCTCCCACGTCGGCCGGTGCGATTGCGAGCATCGGGAGCCCGTTTCCGTTCAAGCCCGCCGCCTTGATGCTTTCAAGCGCGCGGATGATCAAGCGGCCCTGCGCCAACAACTGATAGGCGCGTTGAACTTCCTTATCGACGGTCGTGGAATAGTGCTTGTGCTCCTTGTAGCTTCGGTAGAGGTCGCGGGCCTCGCTTCGGGACACGACAAGTTGCTGGGTCTGCATCGCACAAATCCTTCATGAGGGCCTGATGATTCCGCGCTCGACGAGCGCGGCAATGGCTTGGTCGTAGGAGTAGACGCACGCATAATCGTGGTTGTGCGTTTCCGCATGCTCCGCAAACTGCTCTTGCGCCTCGCTCAACCGGCCGAGCGAGCCCCGCTTGATTTCGAGGAACAGCACCGCGCCTCGCGGTCCAAGAAACGCATAATCCGGCCAACCTGGCTTTGTGCCCATGCGCTTCAGCCGCGCGCCCGTGATTTTGCTGCGGGCCTCGCCGAACGGCAGATGCGAATAAATCCAGCCCGGACGAATCGTGTAGTCGATGGTGGTCGCGAGCGCGCAACAGGTTCTGAATTCGAGCGCGGGCGTCGGTTTCCGCCGCCGCGAGGTCGTTCCGCGAAATAGGTCAAGCTGCCCGACCATTCCGGTTGCGCCTTCGGTTCCATGAGTTGTCGATAAGCTTGACGCGGGCGCAAAAGAGATCGGGCCGAAGGGACGTGCGCAGAACCCGCCGCCGCGTGGCGATCTCGATATTGACGCACATTTCAGCCGTCGGCCGTCCGGTGCGGCGGGCTCGCCGGATCGCGGGAGCCGTGAATCGGATGGCTTGGGCGAGCGCCAACTCGCTCCCGAATTGTTTGATGGCGCGTTCAATCGCTTTGGTTGGCGTCAACATGGGCTTGAGTGTCCACGGGCCCGCTTCCGACGCAACGGCGAAGTTTATCCGTCGAAAACGCGTCAAGCCGATGCCAGCCGATGCAAGCCGCTTCCCAGATCGAACACATGGGTGCCGCCCTACAGCGTGCCCGCGCAAAATATCCTCAATGAACAAACGGACTTGTCGGCATAGTGAGGTTCACATTCCGGTACCGCATTCCTCCAAGATAGAAACTTATCAGTTGTCGCAACCTGTGACCGATTGCGGTTACCTTTGCGGAGACTAGAATCCCAAAAGGAAAACATGTGCGGTCACGTCGGATGTCTCTTGATCCCTCGCGTGCCCAGAGATTCACCGCCAGCATGGCGCCTTGGCTGATGTCCGGGAGAACGGAGATTATCCAACGCTTGTGGCTTCGCGCCATCGGCGACCCTCGGTACGAACCCGACGACTTCGAGGGCTCATGGCTCGCGCGCTATGGACTCGCAATCGAACCCGTCGCCTTGGATTGGCATTCGGAAGTGACGGGCAATCCGCTGATCGAGCGCGGGCGACAGTGCTTTCATCCCAACCGTGATTGGTGCAGTTGCACGCTCGACGCGTACCGCGAATCCGACCGTTGCGTAATCGACGTCAAGGCCGTCAACGCATTTAGGGACCTCTCCGACGTGTTGTCATTCTACGTTCCGCAACTCGTCATTCAAATGGAATGTCGCGCCGCCGACAACGCCTCGCTGCTGGTCGTGCGCGGCGGCACGGAACCCGTCGAGCTTCCGGTATACTTCACGGAAGCCTACCGCGCTTTAATGTGGGATCGCATCGATCATTTCTGGAATTGCGTCTTGTCCCTTGCTCCCCCTTGCGAGCTTCATTTCAAGCGCATCGTGCCGCCTGAAAAACTGCGGCGGATCGATTTGGACCACGACGAAAGCCTGCCGAACTGGGCTCAGGACGTGCGCCGATTGTTGCACACAATCGAAGAAACGAGCGATGCGGCGCAAGCGAATGAGAAAGCCCGCCAGGAAATACGTTCGTACCTTTCGGATGATATCGGTACCGTGACGTGCGGGGGCTATCGCATCAACCGTAACCGGGCGGGCGTCATCTCCATCCGTCACACAACCTCACATGCTTAACGCCGTAGCGTTGTTGTTCACCGAGCTGTGACCTCGCAGCCCGGAACGTAACGCTGTTAAATTTCTTTCTGTCACTCAGGCGTGGGATGTTGAGGTTGTGTCAAGGATGGTTATGGGAAGGAGGAGCTAAGCCGGCTGAGGCATACAGAGGTGAGGCAGGCGAGGACAGACAAGCAGTGATGTGCCGAGGATTGGCCCGGCTCGGCGTTGTGAGGAGCGGCAGGCATGGAGCCAGTTGGACGGGTCTCGTTTGGTTGGTCGAGGCGGCGGATCGGCAGGCGTGGCGAGTCCCGCTTCGCGCGGACTGGCGAGGTTGGGCCAGGAGAGGAGACGAAAGGAACGGCGGGAGCTGGCAGGAATGGTGCAGCTAGACGCGACATGACAAGTTGGGGCCTGGACTGGGTGTAGCGGTATGGCAGGCTAGGTGTGACGGGTAGAAGGCTGGGCCAGTAACGGCCAGCTCCGGTATGGCAGGCTCGGGTCGGCACATAATGGCATGGCATTGATCGTCAAGGAAAGACTCGGCGCGTTCCGGTGGCTCGCGTCGAGAAAAGGAATGGGGGCATTCAAACCCAAGGAGAGAAGACAATGGCAGCGAGAAAAGTGAAGGCTAAGAAAGTCGAGACGGAAACCGTCGAGATTCAAGAAATCCAGATGGAGGAAGTGCGGTTTCATCTTGTCGGAACATCACCGATGATCATGCACCGCTTCAGTCAGAAAGCATGGCGGGAACTGTTGTACCCTTCGGTGCGGGAGAATCGGGCGAGCCTTGAGCAAAAGCTCAAGCACGATCCCATGTCGGAATATCGCGGCGCCTTCTATCGGAATCGTGATACGAAAGCGAAAGCGCTCTTTCATATTCCGAACGGGGCTTTCCATGGCGCGCTGGCCGCCGCCGCGCTCGATATGCCGGGAGCCAAGAAAGCCCAGATCGAACGGCTGACGCGCGTGACGGATGTAAACATTGACTTGTTCGGCATCCCTGAAATTTTCTGTTCGATGGTCAGAAACTCTGACATGGCACACACCCCTGACGTTCGCACCCGCCCGATCTTCCCACAATGGGCGTGCAGCGTGTCGATCCGATACGTCAAGAACATTGTCACCCACAGAACAATCAGCAATCTATTCGGCGCGGCCGGCGCAATTGTCGGCATCGGCGACTGGCGCGGCCAGAAAGGCGGGCCTTACGGCGGATGGAAGCTCGTGTCCGAGGGAGAAAAGGAGTATAAGGCGATACTCGCGAAGCAAGGGCGAGCGGCCCAGTTGAAAGCCTATGAGAAGCCCGCGTTCTTCGATGAAGACACCAGTGACATTCTGATTTGGTTTGAGAACGAGGTTCGCGTTCGCGAGATGGAGGAACATCTTGCGACCGATGCCACAGTACCGTCCAAGATGCGCATCATCCGCGAGCGCGGCAACGGCAAGGCTGGCGATGCTGGTGAATACGTCGGGCCGGAATAGGTGAGCGCATGTTTCCGAAAAAATATGAACGCTACCGGATTGAGTGCGAGGCGATCCGCAGGGCGCATCATGGACACATCACGCCTCGCATGATTGTCACAGCCGCGCGGCCCGTCAAACATCCCTTGCACAAATGGTTCGGGAAGTTGTGGGATGCGGGATATGCGCAGCAAAAGGCGCTTGAAGACCGAGCGCGTGAACTGCTGAGAGTCATCACGGTCGTCGTCGTCAGCAAGCCGAAGACGATTCTCGCGCCCTATTACGTGCACGATCCGCGAGCGCCGCCGAATGTTCAGCGTTATGCGGCGCTGTCGTCGGGAGATTTCAGTCGGGAGGATGCCCGTAACATCATCCTCACTGAGATCGCGCGAATCGAGGGCTGCGTTGCTCGGGCGCGCGGTGCGGCCCTCGAACTGGCGAAGCGATATCCCGGAGTTCTCGGAGAATTGGAGGACGGGCTTGCGCAAATCGTTGGTGTGGCGAGACGCTTATCGTCTCGGCACAAGCGGAATGGCAGGAAGTCAGAAGGGAGTCGGCTCTCGGCATAGACTTTGATTTCGGTCGGCCACAGATGCGTCCCGGTTGGCTCGACCGAGGCATGGAGCGGTGTGCGGTATTGCCGTGCCCCCGCCGCTCCATGCCACCTTTTCGGCGTGGACGGAAGGCAGGCTTGGCGTGTTCGGATGGGATACGGTCTGATTGGGCGATGCTTTGCCCGGTACTAGTTTGGCGTGGTGTGGCAGGCGTGGCGGATAACCTCTTGGTCCGTTCAGGTTTGTCTGGTTCCGGCCAGGCTGGCTTGGAACGATTGGCCCGACTGGTTACGACAAGTCGATGAATGGCTAGGCAGGCATGGTTGTCGTTTCTGGTTCTGGAAGTGTCTTGCTAGCAGCGGTGTGTCTAGGCAGGCGCGGAGTGTCAAGGCAACCAAAGGCGCGGCAAGAAACGGTTCGGCAGGAACGGCGTTGCGCGACACGGTCTCGCTCGTCCGGGCTACGGTGTGGTCAGGACTGGCGCGATCCGGCAAGGCAGGCATGGCACGAAGGGATTGCTCCGGCTTGTTTCCGCCCGGTGTGGTCCGGTAAGGCCATAGCAAGGCAAGGAAAGGCAGGCGCGGTTAGTCCTGACGTGACGCGAGAGGCAACGACGGGACTTAAACGAGAGGCAAGGCAGGCTCGCCTCATCAAGACCGGGCTTGGTTGTGTCAAGGTTGGCGAGGCAGGCGCGGAAAGCAGAGACCGGGAGAGGCCTGGAATGGTGAGGATCGGAGCGGCACGTCGAGGCAGGCTAGTCAAGGCTCGACGAATTCTGGCCGGGTTAGGCGCGGTTGCGGATCGGCATAACTTGGCTTGGCAGGCTTGGACCGGAACGCCTGGACGCGGAGCGGCACGCCCAGAACTGGCAAGGCTGGCATGACGTTACAGGCGCGGTCATAAGCCGCGCTTGTGACCATACAAACAGGAGAAGGGAAAATGGCAAATGCCGTTGCGAAGCCGACTCCATTGGAATTGTATTGGGCTGAAATCATGCCCCCCAGCAAAGCGGAGGAACTGTTCCGCTCGCTGCCATCACACATCAAGCCAAGCGTGTTTGAGCGAAATTTACTCAATGCGTTGATGGCAAATCCGGAGCTGATGCAGTTTTCTCCGGCGCTGGTATATCGCGAGGTTGCCAAAGCCGCCGCCCTCGGCCTCTTTCTCGATCCATTGCTCGGCGAGGCTTATCTTGCGGTCGCCTATTCTTACCGCTCGAAAAAGCAGGAGCCGCAGCTTCGCATCGGTTACAAGGGCATGATCAAGCTTGCGCGGCAGACCGGCAACGTCACGACGATATCCTGCCATGAGGTTCATACGCTTGATGATGTCGAAGTGGACTTCGGCTACCCCAAGATGTTTCACCATCGGCCAAAGCTGTTCACGGAACGAGGGTCTATCGCTGGATACATCGCAACGGTCGGTTTTAAGGCTGGGTACTTTGATCTCGAACCGATGTCGGTCAAGCAGTGCCTTGCGATCCGCGACCGTTCTGATGCCTGGAAGGCCTTCAAGGAAGGCAAGATCAAATCGACGCCTTGGCACACCGACGAAATCGAGATGAGCCGCAAGACATGCTTGCGCAAGCTTCTCAAGCGACAGGAGCAGTCGCCCGAACTCGTCCGCGCCAACGAGATCGAGGACGAGGCCGAATATGCGGCGAGCGAGCTTCCAGCCCCGCAGGTCCATCGCATCGATGTGCGGGCCTCACAGGAACAGATTACACACGTCGAGCCGCAACCGGAAGAAAAGGCAGAAACCGTTTCAACTGCCAAACCAGAACAGAAGCCCGCGCCTGTCGATCATATTCCGCACATGCTTTCGATCCACGATCCCGAGACCGGCGAGGTTTTGTCGTGGCAGGCATTCGGCGCCGCGCTGATTTCCGGCATCCGCACCGCCACAAAGGAAGATGAAATAGACGCGTGGCTAAAATTCAACCACAGTCATCTGACAACCTTCAAGGCCGATGCACCGAACGTGTACCGGATGCTCGAAAACGCGATCAACAAGCACAGAGAGGAAGTAACCGCGAAGCAAGGGGCAAACAGGGAGAAAGACTCATGACGGAACAATGGTGGAAGCCGCCATCCGAGGAACTGGCAGAGCTATCCGAGACGGTCGCCACGCGCCTGACAAACGCAGGCTTCAAGAATGCGGAACAAGTCAGACGCGCCGGACCCGCCGCGCTCGCGCGGGTGAAGGGCATCGGGCCGGTTGCGCTCGGTGAAATCCGTCGCTGGTTGAGTGCCCTCGACGGGGAGCAGGACTGACAAATGGGAGGTAGCCATGCGTTTCGTGACAATCGAACCCGCCGCTCATCTCATCACCTATCTAGACTGCCCAACTCTCGAACATGCGTTGCAGATCGCAGGTCTCACCGGCTTTGTCGATCACGGAAAGGTCGATCACGCCATTGCCATCGTGATCGATGAATTCCGCATCTTCGATGATCCAGAACATCAGGACTATTTCGCGCTCGGCGGGCGTCTCTATGCCGGTAATGCGGTTCTCTATTCCTATGACCTCGCGGGCGCGGCGATGGACATGCCCGAAGTCAGGCTGGAACCGATCTTCCTGCACGGTCGCGCTGAAGTAGATGCAGCGATTAACGCCGGCATCGTGGCCCGCCCCGTCAACGACGAATTGAATTGGCGATGGCCGGAACCTGCGCCATTCTCGGAACAGGGACACGCGTCATGAAGGGCGCACGGTCACAGCTTTCGCGGGACCTTCAGTGCAAGATTTCCGATGACGTTACCAGCCTGCTCGCTCGCGTGGTTGGTCTCACCGACGATCAGGAAATCCAGCTTTCCATCATCGTGCATGGAGCGAGCACTGCAAATCTTCATCTGGCGCGGGTGATCGAACGGATCGGCGGACACTACAGCCGCCCTGAAAACGAAACGATTGCGGTCGCTTGTCTCTTGAGCGCCCGTGTCCTCATGATCCGTCGAGAGATTTCGATGCTGGATTTGTTGGTCGCCACTCAACGTGACGTGACCAAGATGCGACAGGCAGGCATCATCTTCCCGGAGGTAGACCCATGAACGATGACGAATATATCGAGGAAGCGGAATTGCTGATCGAGGCGGCCCGCTATGCCGTCCGACAGAGGCTTTCCCGCAGCCGGTTCTTGCGGAAAGCAAAGGAAACGTGGCTCCGCGCAGCAATCGAAACGGGTCAAGACCCCTACGTTCTGTTGGAAACCTTCAAACAGGAACACGCGGAAGACAAGCGCAAGAGGCAAACCAATGACATCCATCGTGCATGACTATCGCGCAATCGCCAAGGCAGCCCGCCGCATGAGCCGTTCGTTCGACTGGTACCCGAATTCGAACGAGGCCGAACCAATGTTTCTTGAACCGCCGAAAGTTCCGGCAATGCCGTGGCAATCGGTCTGTCGGCGAGCCAAAGACCATGAACGAGTTGAATGCCTCGATACGTAACATCCCGATTCCCGAGCGCATGCGGGGCTTGCCGGTAAGTCCGCAAGGCTATCCGGTCCCGTGGTTTGTGCCGTACACGCTTGACGGCGATCCGGTTCCGCAAGCCGCCGATCCCGTCAAGCGGTTGCGGGCCGCGCGCATCGGGCTCTGCTGGTGTTGCGGCGGGC
>JGI24705J35276_12238768_pt1 | contig 57355 bp, 31 predicted proteins | sample TergutNt197P4_FD_35276 | JGI IMG/M metagenome (IMG submission 35276) | reverse complement strand
AAATTGGATTAAAGTATTTTATATAGTCCAGTCCACTTTTAATTTTTAAATCTTTTTAAATTCAGTCCAGTTTTAATTTTTAAATGACAGTTTTCGCAAAACAGATTGAAAATCCATTCCGAATCTGATAAAATTTTACCTTAATAATACATATCCAATAAATAAAAGGAGAAAGTTGTCATGAGAAAACCGTTGATGGCAGGAAATTGGAAGATGAACAAAACCATTGATGAAGCGATATCGATGGTAAAAGCCTTGAAAGCAGCAGTTGCAGACGTTAAAGATGTTGAAATACTTGTTTGCCCTACATATACGGCGCTGTATGCGGTATTTAAAGAAATTAAAGGCTCAAATATAAATTTAGGATCCCAAAATCTTTTCTGGGAAGCAAAAGGCGCGTTTACCGGCGAGATTTCTCCTTCTATGGTAAAAGATGCAGGCTGCTCTTACGCTATAATCGGACACTCCGAAAGAAGGCAGTATTTCGGGGAAACGGATGAAACCGTAAATAAAAGAACAAAAGCCGCTTTCGGCGCAGGGCTTATTCCTGTTGTGTGCGTCGGCGAAACGCTTGAAGAAAGAGAAAATAACGTAACTTTTAAAGTGATTGAAACGCAGATTAGAGGCGGTTTGGCAAATCTTACCGCTGAAGAAGCTGCAACAGTTGTAATAGCTTATGAACCTGTCTGGGCGATAGGCACCGGAAAAACCGCGACACCCGAGCAGGCGCAGGAAGTTCATTCTTTTATAAGACAACTTTACAAAAAAGTATATAATGACGCTGCCGATAAAGTGAGAATTCTTTACGGCGGTTCCGTAAACCCGAAAAATGTATCCGACCTTATGAAACAGCCGGATATTGACGGAGGTTTGGTCGGCGGAGCAAGTCTTGAAGCTGATTCTTTCACGCAGCTTGTAAAATATTCAAAATGATTTTTTTAATTTTTTAAATTAAAAAAATCATCCCCGAGCGTTTTAATCGGGGATCTCTAAAAAATTTATGGAAAAGAAATTTGTAACCGTAAACGTGTCTAACAGACACATTCATTTGTCAAGAGAGCATGTGGAAATGCTTTTCGGGGCAGGTTATAAATTAACGTCTAAAAAAGTCTTAATGCAGCCGATACAGTTTGCGGCAAATGAAACCGTTGACGTTTCCGGCCCGAAAGGAACTTTGGAAAATGTAAGAATTGTAGGTCCGGAAAGGATTCAGACGCAGGTTGAAATTACCGTTGCCGAAGCCAGAAAAATAGGTGTTGAAGCTTTTGTCAGGCTTTCGGGGAATTTAAAAGGTTCTGCCGGAGCGACTTTAAAAGGACCGAAGGGGTCGGTTAAACTTAATGAAGGCTGTATCGTAGCGAAAAGGCACGTGCATTTCACCGAGAAAGATGCATCGGAAATGAACCTTAAGACGGGAGACGCTGTTTCCGTAAAAGTTTCAGGCGAAAGAGCTCTTGTTTTTGAAAATGCAGTAATCAGAGTAGATAAAAATAACGCCGAACTTGAATGCCATTTGGATATAGAAGAAGCCAATGCGGCATTAATAAAAAACGGCGATAGAGCGGAAATAATAAAATGAAAAAAATTAAAAAAGTGGCGTTTGGAAATGATCATGCGGCAGCGGAAGTAAGAAATACGGTTAAAGAGTATTTGACCAGCATCGGGTACGAAGTTGAAGATCTTGGTTTTCGGGAAGAAGGAAGCTGCGATTATCCGGATTATGCCGTTAAAGTCGCACAGGCGGTTTTACAGGGTAAAGCCGAAAAAGGGGTTCTTATCTGCGGTACCGGAATAGGCATGTGCATAGCGGCTAACAAAGTGCACGGAATAATTGCCGCTCCGTGCTGGGATGAAGATACCGCGGTTCTTGCAGCGCAGCATAACAACGCTGATATTTTGTGTCTGGGTTCGAGAAAAGCGACCGTGAGCGAGCTTTGCCACAGGATAAAAATATGGCTTGAAACTCCGTTTGAATCCCGTCATGAACAAAGAATATTGAAGATAAAAGAAATTGAAAAGAACCAATGTAGGACGGCAATTAACAATTAATAATTAACAATGAACAATGACGGAGTTTCGCATAAGCGAAACATGTTAATAGGTTTTTGCTTCGCAAAAACACAAAAATTGTTAATTGTTATTTGTTAATTATTAACTGTCTTTCAGGGGTAACCATGAAAAAGATTTTTTTTGGAGTTGTTTTATCCGTTTTTGTTTTCTGTCAGGCGTGGGGCGCTGCGTACCAATTGGAAAAAGCATTAATGCTTTTAAATGACGGTCAAACCGACGAAGCCATGGCTATAGTTAAAATTGAACTTGAAAACAATCCGCGTTCTTCAGATAATCACATGGCAATGGGGCTTATATGGCTTGAGCGCGGTAATTATGAAGAAGCCAAAAACAGTTTGCAGGAAGCCTTGAAAATAGACAGGAAAATTGTCGCGGCGCATTATATGCTTGCGATGATTTACGAAAAAGAAGGCGATTCGCAGAAAGCCATTGATAAATGGCAGAGAATTATTAAGCATTCTAAAGACGCGGCTTTGCGTTCTTTGGCCGAAAAACATATAAGACAGCTCAAGGATGAAAATAATGATTAAAATTATCTCTTTAGCGGCCGCCTTTTTTATTTTTTTAACGGGATGCGCGTCTAACAGGGCGTTTATAAAGCAGGATTTTCATTTTGCTTCTATACAAACCGTCAGAGTAGGGAATTTTACTCCGGCCTCGGGACAGCCCAATTCTGGAAGCGTTGTAAGGAGCGCTTTCATAAGGCAGCTGCTGGAGAGAGGATACACTATCGTAACCGGGGATTCCGAAGCGGATGCGGTTATTGAAGGCAGCGTAATTTCTTTTATGCCTGAAAGAAGGTTTTTAATTACAACTCCGGACCATAGAAGCAGCGGACACAATCATATCTTTATTCACGGCAACGATATGGTAGAGATAGGCGGGTCAAACGTATATGATTTGGGGCCTGCTTTCGGATTAGGCGGCGGAAACAGCAGGATTATGGCAAGCAATGCAACAGTCGGTATTGCAGCGCATATGATTGATACAGCTACCGGAAAAATAGTTTGGTCAAACTCTCAAACATTCGAAGGGTTGGATTTAATTTCGGCTTTAAACGGCGCAGTCAGATTGCTGCTGCGTTCTCTGCCGAGACAATAGGATAAAAAAGACAGTTAATAGTTAATAACTAATAAGTAATAGTTTCGGTGTTTTTGCATAGGCAAAAACTAATTAACAGATTTCGGCTTCGCCGAAATACAACAACTATTATCTATTAACTATTAATTATTAACTGTAGTTAATAAGGTGGATAAAATGAAAAAAAGTTTTGTTGCTGTTGCGGCGTTTGTTTTTTTATTGTCGCAAACCGCTTTTTCTGAAGTGTCGGTTACGATTTATAATAATAACAGGGCTTTGGTGAGAGAGATAAGAGAAGTAACTCTTAAAAAAGGCATTCAGACTCTTGAATTTGATAATGTGGCCTCGCAGATAGACCCGACAACTGTTTTGCCTAAGTTTTTGGGCGATTCCTCCTCAATAAGAGTTTTGGAACAGAATTTTGATTTTGATTTGGTAAGCACGGATAAACTTCTTACAAAATACATAGGCAAAGACATAGAGATAGAAAGAACAGGGGAAGACAAAAGAGCAAAGCTCAAAGGAAAACTTTTATCCGTTTACGGCGGGATGGTTGTTCAAGCCGACAATAAAATAGTGCTAAATCCCCGCGGAGAAGTTTCTCTTCCGCAACTGCCCGAAGAATTGAGATTAAAGCCGACTTTGGTATGGCTTGTCGAAAGCGAAGTTTCCGGGAATAAAAAAATGGAAGTTTCTTACCAGACCGGAGGAATAAGCTGGAACGCCGATTATGTCCTTGTTACAAATGAAAAAGATACTATGGCGGATATTACCGGATGGGTAACGATAAATAATATGTCCGGAGCAACGTTTAAAGACGCAAGACTTAAGCTTATTGCCGGCGACGTGAACATGGTCGCTCCGCCAAAACCGGCAGGCAGGCGAAACTTTGAATCAGACAGCATGATGGCGAAAGCCGCAGCTCCTTCTTTTCAGGAAAAATCTTTTTTTGAATACCACATATATGAGCTTCAGAGAAGGGCTACAATAAAGAACAATGAGATTAAACAGATAGAGTTTGTTACGGCGTCCGGCATTCCTATAAAAAAAGTTTTCACTTATAACGGCGCTCAGAACGGAACGAAAGTGACAATCAATCTTGAATTTAAAAATTCAAAAGAAAATAATCTCGGAATGCCTTTGCCAAGAGGGAGAGTCAGAGTCAGCAAGTATGACGGCGACTCCATGGAGTTTATCGGCGAAGATTATATTGACCATACGCCTAAAGACGCAAAACTTTCGATTTTCACCGGGAACGCTTTTGACATAACGGGCGAAAGGCAGCAGACAAATTACAGCTCGGCATCCAAAAGCGCCGAAGAGAGTTATAAAATAACCATAAAAAACAGCAAAGATACTGCCGTTGACGTAAATATTGTAGAGCCGATGAACAGATGGAGCGGATGGAAAATCATTGAAAGTTCGGTTAAATTCAACAAGAAAGATTCCCGTACCGCGGAAGTTTTGATAAATGTGCCGGCAAACTCGGAAAAGACGGTAACATATACGGTAAAATATACATGGTAAAAGACAATATATCAAAATATATTGACTATACGCTTTTAAAGGCAGACGCGACTGATGTAATGTTTAAGAAACTGTGTGATGAAGCGAAAGAATACGGGTTTTATTCTGTTTGCGTTCCGCCTTACATGGTGAAAGAATGCAGGCGGTTTCTTAAGGGTTCCGACGTGAAAATTACGACCGTTGCGGGTTTTCCTCTGGGATATAATTCTACGGCTTCAAAAGTTTTTGAAACAAAAAACGCGATTGAAGACAGTGCTGATGAGATAGATTCCGTCATCAATGTGTCGGCTCTTAAATCCGGGAATTTTGACTATATTTCGGCAGAGCTGGCGGAACTTAGAAGAGCTGCGCAAAAACAAGTCCTTAAAATTATTATAGAAACATGCTGTTTAAGCGCCGGAGAAATTGTTGGAGCGTCAAAGCTTGTTTGCGAAAGCGGTGCGGATTTTGTAAAAACGTCCACCGGATTCGGTTCAGGCGGAGCGAAAGCTGAAGATATCGCGCTTATAAAAAAATCAATATCAGGCAGCGTACGGATAAAAGCTTCCGGCGGCATAAAAACATATGAGCAGGCAAAACTGTTTTTGAATGCCGGCGCGTCAAGAATAGGAACTTCTTCGGTTTTGGTTTAGGGTATGCCGACACACCCTAAGGAACTTATAAATGAAAAAGTTTATCACAAAATATTTATTTATCTCCATGCTGATGCTGACGGCTGCAGTGATGGCATGGGGTTTTGTTATCTATTATTGGTTTCAGGGCACGCTTCAGAAATCGCTTAATCCCGTCGTTGCGAAAGCCCAAAGCGAACTTGCGGCGGCTAACGCGGCTCCCTCAAGAGATTCTAAAGACCAGATGAGACTGTATTTTACCGATTTGGAACAGAGTAAAAAAGTCGTCACTTACGCGTTTTTAAATGAAGACAAAAGCGTCAGCCATGCGGAAGGGCTAAGAAAGAGAGACGATGTTTTGTGGGCTTTACATGCCATTTATCCGGTTACTGTCGGTGATAAAATAGTAGGATGGATAAAAGTCTGGCCTTCGCCGGAACTTGTTGCCAGCGCTTTTTTCACGGAAAAAAACATATTAATAGTTTTAGGTTCATTGATATTGTCAGTTATTCTGGTTTTTTGTTTAGCTATTGTTTATATCGCAAAGAGGTTTATACTTCCGCTTTCTGATTTTAAGCAGGCGATAAAAAATATTTCAAACGGAACCTCGGCTGAAATAAAATTTAAGCACAAAAGCGGCATCTGGAAAGAAATGGGCGATACGCTGAAGAAGCTGAATTCAAAAGTGCTGGATATTAATACCACCGTGCAGATGCTTTTTTCAGTTTCAAAAGCTCTTACGTCGCAGGTTGACATGAGCCAGATATTTAACGTAATTATGAGCATAATACAGAAAAAATTTCCGGACGCGATGTGCGCGGTTATTCTTCCAGGAGAAGACGGAACTCTGAAAATAACCGCTAAACGCGGTTATTCGCAGGGTTTTTCAAAAAGCATAAAGATTGAAGACGGAAATCCTATTGCGGACGCATTTATAATGGGTAAGATGGTTGCCGTTAAAAATTTGAAATCGTTTGATGAAAAATTCGTAAGAGATTTTGTTTGCGAAGGCGCGGTAACTCAGGTTAATATTCCTCTCATGGATGAAAATAATTTGTGTCTAGGAGTTCTTAGCGTGAGCGGCAAAAGCGCGGAAATATTTGATACCGATATCGCGGATACCATTTCTACCGTCGGGAAGTATTTGTCCATAGCTTTAAGGAACGTCAAACATTACGACAAAGTTCATGAGATGAACCGCCGTCTTGAAAGTGAAGTCAATACGACGTCAAACGAACTTGTGCAGACAAACGCTAGGCTTATAAGAAAAGTAAGAGACATCAAAGCTTTATACGATATTTCCGTTTTTGCTTCCGCGAAATTCAACTTAAATGACATCACAAAAACCATTATCGATAAAATCATGGAACTTACGGGCATGGAGACGACTGCCGTGCTTGTGAAAAATGAAAAGAGCGGCGACTTTATGTTTCTTGAAGGCTCTTTCGGCATAAAAAACGAAAAACTTGCCAAATGTTCTTTCAACTCCGAAAATTTGGAATTGATAAAAAACCTTGAAGAAAAAAAACTGCCGGTAACTTTTAACAGTCTTATGGATTTAAAACAAGGCTGCCCTGAGCTTCTTAAAGTTATACCGATGTCTTCGGCTGCTTTTGTGCCGATTGAGCATGGCGGCAATGTCATCGGCATAATAGTTCCCGTGAATAAATTCGGTTCCGAGATTTCGTATAATGACATTAAAATAGTAGAGCATATAGCCGTGCTTTTATCCGGAGTTATTGAGAAGGTGAAATTATATTCCGAGCTTGAAAAGAAAGTTAAAAATCTTACATTCCTGCAGCGGATATCGTCGGCTATAGAAAGCGCTCCGGACGTTGAAAAGACGCTGGCAAAGATAATCGAAGTCACAAAAGACGCTTTTGACGCCGATTTATGCGCCGTGCTTCTTTATGACAAACACAGCGGCCAGCTTGTAACTCAGGAAGGCGCGTATTTTACCGACGGTCAGGATAAAGTCATGCTGAGAATAAATAAAGACGACCGAAATTCTTTGTCGGCAAAGACTTTCAGGGACGGCGTTCCTTATTTGAGTGCCGATGCCACCGCTGATCCCGAGATAAAAAGCCAAAGCGCGCAGCAGTGGGGAATAAAATCAATAATAATAGTTCCTCTTATATCGGATAACAGCGTTATAGGAGTTTTAAGAGTAGGCCGGCACGAGCCTGACGCTTACAGCGAAGAAGACAAAAATTTAATTATGATGATAGCCAATCAGGCCGCGATTATCATAGAAAACGCTAATTTATACGATGAACTTTCAACATGCAAGATTAAGTAAATTAAAAAGGCAGTGAATAGATAATAAAGAATAGTTGTTGTGTTTCGGCTTTTCCGAAACTTGTTTATATATAAGTTTTCGCTTCGCGAAAACACTTTATTTAAACTCTATTCTCTATACTCTATTATCTGTCGTTAAAAGGGAGCAGTAAATGCAGACATCAGATTTAAAAATAGTATCTGCCGCAGTGCGGAAAGATATTGTTAAAATGTTGAACCTTGCCGGTTCGGGACATCCCGGAGGAAGTTTGTCTTCGGTTGAACTTTTGGTAAGTTTGTATTTTAACCATATGAAATTTAATCCGAAAAATCCCAGCGATCCGGACAGAGATTATTTTGTTTTGTCAAAAGGCCACGGATGCCCGGTTTTATACGCAGTTCTCGCACAGCTTGAATGCATAACCGGAGATGAGCTTTGCACTTTAAGGCAGGCGGGCAGCAGGCTTCAGGGTCACCCGGCAAAAGACAAAGGCCTTCCTGGAATTGAAATTTCTACGGGTTCGCTCGGATACGGTCTTTCAATCGGAGCAGGAATAGCCGCAGGGCTTAAACAAACAAAAAGCCCTAACAGAGTATATGTTCTTATGGGCGACGGCGAACAGCAGGAAGGAAGTATTTGGGAAGCCGTTATGGCGGCGCCTCATCTTAAGCTGAGCAATTTATGCGCCATAGTTGATGATAACGGCTTGCAGATTGACGGTGCAACGAAAGATATTATGAATATACAGCCGTTAGCCGAAAAATACAGAGCTTTCGGATGGAACGTTATAGAAATTGACGGACATAATCTTGACGAAGTCGATAAAGCTTATGCCGCCGCTAAAGCCGAAACAAATAAGCCTACCGCCATAATCGCGAAAACCGTAAAAGGCAAAGGCGTATCTTTTATGGAAAATCTTGCCGAATGGCACGGTAAGGCGCCTTCAAAAGAGTTATTGGAAAAAGCGATTGCCGAGATAGATACGGCTCTCGATAAAGAAATTTAATATATTTAAATGAATTCAGGAGAAAATATATGGTAGAAGTATTCGGGAAAAAAGCTACAAGATTCGGTTTCGGAGAAGCTTTGGTAGAACTTGGCGAAAAAGATAAGAAAATTTTTGTTTTGGGAGCTGACACGGCTTCTTCCGTGGCTATAAACGGGTTTCAGGAAAAGTTTCCGGACAGATTCATAAATGTCGGCATAGCGGAAACAAATATGATAGGAATGGCCGCTGGTCTTGCGTCGGCCGGTTTTATTCCTTTTGCCGCGACATACGGGGTTTTTGCTTCCGGAAGACCGTGGGAGCAGATAAGGACGACCGTATGTTATTCGAATTTAAACGTTAAAATCGGAGGTTCGCATTCCGGGCTGATGGTCGGCCCTGACGGCGCCACGCATCAGGCTTTGGAAGAAATCGCGATAATGAGATGCCTTCCGAAAATGACCGTTATAGCTCCATGCGATTTGATTGAAACAAAGAAAGCTGCAATGGCTTCGGCTTATTACAACGGACCTGTTTATATAAGGTACGGAAGAGAAAATGTGCCGATTATAACAAAACAGGAAACTCCTTTTGAAATAGGCAAAGCAAATATTTTAAGAGACGGTAAAGACGTTGCCGTTTTTGCGTGCGGAACAATGGTTTATGAAAGCCTTATGGCTGCTGAAATTCTTGAAAGCAAAGGAATTAAAGCCAGAGTAATAAATATGCATACAATAAAACCTATTGACGAGAAAGCTATTATTGACGCCGCAAAAGACTGCGGCGCGATTGTTACCGCGGAAGAACATCAGATTTTTGCGGGTTTTGGTTCGGCTGTTGCAGAAGTTGTTGTCAGAAACTGTCCTGTCCCGATGGAATTCATCGCTGTTAACGATACTTTCGGCGAATCAGGAGAGCCGATGGATTTAGTTAAAAAGTTCGGTTTGAAAGATATTAATATAGTCGCAGCAGTTGAAAAAGTTTTGAAAAGAAAAAAGTAGAGTTTGAATTATTAAGTACATAACTTTGCTAAAGGATTTTCATGACAAAAAGAATAATCTTGATTGTGCTGGACAGTGCCGGAGTAGGCGCATTGCCTGATGCCGATAAATACGGCGATGAAGGTTCTAATACAATCGGTCATATTCTTGACGCAATGGGAAATGATTTTACGCTTCCTAATCTTGAAAAGTTGGGATTGTATAAAATTCTTGACAGAAAAACTGCTTTACCTGATTCCGCTATTATAGGCTGCTATGGCAAAATGGCGACAAAATCTCCTGCGAAAGATACCACTGCCGGGCACTGGGAAATGGCAGGAATAGTTTTGGATAAACCTCTTCCGACTTATCCTGAAGGATTTCCGAAAGATATCATTGAAAGATTTGAAAAACTTACCGGCGCAAAAGTTTTAGGCAACTGTGCCGCTTCCGGAACAGAGATAATAAAGAGATTCGGCGGCGAACATAGCAATACCGGTTATCCGATAGTTTATACTTCCGCGGATTCTGTTTTCCAGATTGCGGCTCACGAGAAGGCTTACGGATTGGAGAAGCTTTATAATGTTTGTGAAATCGCGAGAGATATGCTTAAAGGCGAACATGCGGTAGGAAGAGTTATCGCGAGGCCTTTTGCCGGCGAAAACGGAAATTATGTAAGGACGGATAACAGAAAAGATTATTCTCTTGCGCCGTTTGAGCCTACTGTGCTTGATGAAATTAAAAATTCCAACGGCGAAGTTGTCGCAATAGGAAAAATAGAAGATATTTTTAACGGAAAAGGAATTACCAAAGCCGTACACACTCAAGACAATACAAGCGGCATGGAAGTAACAGCTGAAGAAATTAAGCTTACTGCCTATGCTGCCGGCGCTGCCGGAGGTACGGACAAAAAAACTTTAATTTTTACGAACCTCGTTGATTTTGACATGCTTTGGGGACACCGCAGAGATGTAAAGTCTTATGCCAGAGCGTTAAAGGATTTTGACAATTTTTTGCCCCGGCTTACAGGAATGATGGAAAATGATGACATCCTGATAATCACGGCAGACCACGGGTGTGACCCTTCTTTTACAAAGCACACTGACCATACCAGAGAGTATGTCCCTCTTCTTATTTACGGAAACAGAATAAAAAAGAATGTTAACTTGGGAATAAGAGACAGTTTGGCGGACATTGCGCAGACGATTGCCGATATGTTCGAACTTCCTGAAATGAAAAACGGAAAAAGCTTTAAAACGGCAATTGTGAATTACGAATAAATGGCGGAAATAATGAATACTATGTCAAAAATATCAAAAACAAAAGCATATTTAAATAAAATTTTATACGGACATAATTTTCGCGCGGAAGCCGCCGTTATTGCAGGTTCAGGGCTCGGTCAGATAAAAGAAGAGCTTGAAATTATCAAAACGGTTAAATATTCAAAAATTCCGTATTTTGCGAAAACTACGGTGCCGGGTCATGCGGGCGAATTAAATTTTTGCAAATCTAAAGGAGGAACAAACTTCCTTATTTTTAACGGACGGTTTCATTATTATGAAGGGCACGGCGCGCAGGATGTAATTTATCCTGTAAGAGTGATGAATGCGCTTGGAATTAAAACCGTCATAATCACTGCAGCTGTCGGAGGCATGAATAAAAAATATAATGTCGGGGACATTGTTTTTTTGAAAGACCATATAAATTTTACCGGGAACAACCCTTTGATGGGAGCAAATATCGATGAAATAGGAGAACGTTTTCCCGCCGTGACGGATGTTTATGATTTGAATTTCAGAAATAAAGCTTTGAAAATCGCAAAAAAATTAAAAATAAAAGTCCGCGAGGGAATTTATTTCAGCGTCAGCGGCCCTTCTTACGAAACTGCGGCTGAAGTTGAAGCGTATGTAAAACTCGGCGGCGACGTTGTAGGCATGTCTGTCGTTTATGAAGCAATCGCTGCGGCTCATATGAAAATGAAGGTGCTTGGCATTGCTTATGTTTCCAACATGGCTGCCGGAATAAGCAAAACCGCGATAAATCATGAAGAAGTTTTAGAAGCCGGAAAAAAAGCCGGCAACAGCATCAGAAAGATAATAAAAGAATTTTTGGAGGGTTTCAAGTGAGAGCATACGATATCATATACAAAAAGAGAAGCCTTCAGACTCTTTCAAAAAATGAAATAGATTTTATGGTTTTTAATTATAACAACGGAGAAATTGCCGACTATCAGATGTCGGCTTTTTTAATGTCTGTTTTTTTTGCCGGCATGACCGATGAAGAAACGTTTTATCTGACTGACGCCATGACAAACTCCGGAGATATAATGGATTTGTCTTTTTTAGATATGCCGACGGCCGACAAGCATTCCACCGGAGGCGTCGGCGACGGAACTTCTCTTATTTTGGCTCCCGTAGTCGCAAGCGCCGGAATTTGCGTTCCCATGATGTCCGGAAGAGGTTTGGGGCATACCGGCGGAACTTTGGATAAACTTGAATCCATACCGGGATTTCGGGTAAATGTCGATAAAAGAGAATTTTTAGAATTTTTGGAATACGCAAATATCGCGCTTATCGGGCAAACTCATGAAATCGCTCCTGTAGATAAAAAAATGTACGCTCTTCGCGACGCTACGGCGACTGTTGAATCAATACCTTTGATATGCGCCAGCATCATGTCAAAAAAAATCGCCGAAGGCGCGAAAACTCTTGTTTTAGACGTTAAAACCGGAAACGGCGCTTTTATGAAACTCCAAAAAGACGCCAAAGAGCTTGCGCGAAAAATGATAAGCATAGGAAAATCATTTAAAAGAAATATTTCCGCCGTTATTACCGACATGGACACTCCTTTGGGCGATTGCGCCGGAAACGCGCTTGAAATGAAGCAGGCAATAGAAATATTGAAAGGCGGTTTAAAAAACGATTTGTCAGAACTGTCTTTGGAGCTTGCGGCAATGATGATATTTAATGCAGGCAAAGCTGCTGACATTAAATCCGCAAAAGAGACGGCGCAAAAACAAATTTCAAGCGGAGCCGCGCTTGAAAAAATGCGGCAGGTTATAAAAATGCAGGGCGGCAATCCCGCTGTTATAGATAATCCCGACCATGTATTGCCGAAAGCAAAAAATTCTTTGAAAATTAAATCCGCTAAAACAGGATATATATCTTATATGAAGACAAGAGAGATAGGCATTGCCGCCGTTATGGCCGGAGCCGGCAGAAACAAAAAAGAAGACGCCGTCGATCATTCCGCGGGCATTTTTATTTATAAGAAAACAGGCGATTATGTGAAAGAAGGCGAGACGCTTGCCGAATTGGTTTATAATTCCGCATCCGGCATAGAAGAAGCGCAAGCCCTTATGAAAGAATGCTATTTTATTTCCGAAGAAAAATCAGTACGTCCCGCGGTAATAAAGGAAATATTAACTTAATGAATATTGAAAAAGAAAAAAACTGGAAAATTTTTGCCAATGATTCCCGGAAGATAACCGAAATTTCCGAGGCGCTTTCCGTTAATCCTAAAATAGCGGCGATTATGCTTAACAGAGGAATAGACAGCGTTGAAAAGGGAGCGGTTTTTTTGCACGGCGGGATAGAGCATACTTATAATCCTTTTTTGTTTCGCGATATGAAGAAAGCCGCAGACAGAATAAAAAAAGCAATCGATAACGGCGAAAATATTTTAGTGTATGGAGACAGGGACGTTGACGGGATAACAGCCGTAAACGTAATAGTAAATACCGTAAAAGAGCTTGGCGGGAAGGCGCAGTGGTATGTTCCGGCCGATGAAGGTTACGGCATACATAAAGACATTCTTACGAAATATGCCGCCGACGGGGTAAAGCTTTTAATTACGGTTGACTGCGGAATATCCGCTTTTGAAGAAATAAAATATGCAAACAGTCTCGGCATAGACGTTATTGTGACGGATCATCACGAACCTCCTTATGAAGGCGTTCCCGAAGCTTATGCGGTTATCAATCCGAAAAACACTGATTCTTCTTATCCTTTTAAAGACATAGCGGGATGCGCCGTAGCTTTGAAAACAGCGCAGGCTTTAATGGCGGCTTTCGCCAAAGAATACGATAAAGAAATAATAGTTTGTTATGCGGAACATAATGATTCTGATTTCTCGGGTTTTTATATAAAAGTTAAAAATGATATTAACGGCGAAAAAATTCCGTTTTCCGGAGCTGCCGAAATAAAAAGCGTTTTTAAACAGGCTTTTAAAGCCTATGCCAACAACAAAGAGTTAAAAGACGCCTTAATAAAAAATGACGCTCTTTTAAAAGATAAAATCGAAATTTTCGTTCTTCATGATTTTGCAGGCATGGAAAATGACGAAAAGAAAATTTTGCGCAGCTACAGGATTAAGAAAAATAATGAAGATTTGAGAATGAAAAGCTTTTTTATTAATAATCTCGATTTGTGCGCTTTAGGCACAATAGCAGATTCGATGCCTTTAATCGACGAAAACCGCATAATAGTCAGGGAAGGTTTGAATATTATCGCTGCAAATCCTAATGCAAGGCCAGGGCTCGGGCTTTTAATTGAAGATACTTTGATTTCCAGAAATATACAATATATAAATTCCAGGTCAATTTCATGGAATGTTACTCCTATGCTGAACTCTTCCGGAAGAATGGGCAGAGGCATGCTTTCGGCGCAGCTTCTTATGACAAAAGATGTTTTTCAGGCAAAAAACCTTTATGCTGACATTGTAAAACTTAATGAAGGCAGAAGATGGCTTCAGTCGGAAAATATTGAGCAGTTTAAGCATCTTTTAATGCAGCAGTGCGATTTAAACCGCGATAAAGTATTTATTATAAACGCGGCAAACCTTGAGCACGGGGTAACGGGCATTGTCGCGTCGCAGATGGTAAAAAGTTATTTAAAGCCCGCGTTTTTGCTGATATCAGATGGAAACGAGGCAATAGGAGCCGCAAGGTCAGTTGAAGGTTTTGATTTGATAGCCGCGCTGGAAAGCGTTAAGGATATTCTCGTTAAATACGGAGGGCACAGCCAGGCGGCCGGATTTACCGTGTCGCACGCGAACATAGAAAATTTTAAAAAAAGAATTAAAGGGTATGCCGAGAAACACATTGTTGAATTTGACCCGTGCGAAAATATAGAGATTGACTGCGAACTGAAAATTTCAGACATAAGCATGGATTTTTATAAACAGCTGGAGATATTGGAGCCTTTCGGAATGCAGAACCAAAGACCTATTTTCTGTCTGAAAGGCGTTTCCGCAACCGAGGTTTCAGTTTTCGGCGGAAACTATGAGCATGTTAAATTTAAAGTTTCGCAGAAAGGCAGCAGAAACGTGCAGGCTGTTTTCTGGAATCAAGGCGAGTATGCCGAGATGTTAAGAAAAGAAAGTTTGATTGACGTGGCGTTTCACATGGATGTAATCGGCAGAAATGATAAGCAGATCGCCCAGCTGTGCGTAGTAGATATAAAAGACAATTACGAATGACGAATTACGAATCAACGGCAAAGACAAATAAACGGCAAAAGGCTTTCAGGTATTTTATTTGTAATTGTCGTTAAAAAGGAGATAACAATGTCTGAAAAAGAAAATTTGGCGAAGATTGCGTTTATCGGCGGAAGCGGTTTGTACGAAATTGACGGTATTGAAGATATCATTGAAAAAGATATCGACACGCCTTTCGGCAAGCCGTCCGACAAAGTTGTGATAGGCGCGATAAACGGAGTTAAGTGCGCGTTTCTGCCGAGGCACGGAAAAGGTCATGCTCTTCTGCCTTCGGAAATAAACCAGAGAGCAAATATGTACGCTTTAAAGTCGATTGGAGTGGAGCAGATAGTGGCTTTTACCGCGTGCGGCTCGCTTAAAGAAAAAATGAAACCGAAAGATTTTGTTATTCCGGACCAGATTTTTGACAGGACAAAAAACAGGCCGAACACTTTTTTCGGTGAAGGAATAGTCGCGCATGTCGGAATGGCAAGGCCTTTCTGCGATGAAATAAGAGAGATTATACATAACTCTGTTTATGAGCTTGGAATAGAGCACCATTTCGGCGGAACATATGTCTGTATTGACGGTCCGCAGTTTTCTACAAAGGCGGAATCTGAAATAAACCGCCAGCATGGTTTTTCTATAGTAGGGATGACTGCCGTGCCCGAGGCTAAGCTTGCCAGGGAAGCGGAAATGTGTTATGCGAATATATCGCTTGTAACGGATTTTGACGTATGGAAAGAAGGTGAAGAAGTTACAAATGACGCCGTCATTGCTACCGTTGCCGCTAATATTTCAAACAGCAGAAGAGTTATAAGAGATTTGGCTGCGAAGCTTTCTCAAAGGCATGCAAAATGCTCTTGCGGCAGCTCTTTACGGAGCTCGGTAATGACCGCTCCCGAAAAACTTTTGATAAGCCCTACATATAAAAAATTAGCATTGCTTTTGGATAAATACTATAGCAAATGATGCAGAGATGCAGTGATGCGTAGATGCATGGCAAAGACAAAGATGTTAATTTTCAGTTGGTGAGGCCGGATCTATATGAAAGAAAAAAAATATATCAAACTTATTAAAGAAGCTGAAGCTGCGGCTAAAAACAGCCGCAGTAAATATTCAAAATTTCCAGTAGGCAGCGCCGTATTGTGCGCGAGCGGAAAAATATACAGAGGCGCAAATATTGAAAATGCTTCTTACGGGCTTACAAACTGTGCGGAACGCGGTGCCTTGTTTAATGCCGTGTCGGCCGGAGAAAAAAATATTGAAGCTGTCGCGGTATGGACAAAAAGCGGCAATGTTTTTCCGTGCGGAGCGTGCCGTCAGGTCATTTTAGAGCTTGCGCCTGACGCGGATGTTGTGATTAATAAGAACAATAAAGATATTGTCGTTATAAATATAAAAGATTTATTGCCGTATTCTTTCAGTAAGAAAAATTTAGGGAGATAGCAGTGTCATGCCGAACTTGTTTCAGTATCATAGTGGCACAATTACATGTTCAAAAATAATTAAATAAAAACTTACAAATGAACAAAATAAAATTTATTATCATAACATTCTTTTTATTTATTTTCTGCGCGGCGTTTGCCGCGGAAAATAACATACTTCTTGTTTCCGGAAACGGGCAAACCGGCATACGCGGATATCCGCTTAAAGATGAATTTGTAGTCAGAGTCGTCAACCAAAATAATGAGCCTGTCGGCAACATTAAAGTTGATTTCTCGATTATCAGGGGGAAAAATGAGATTAACAGAATCGGCTTAAGCCATTTTGATAGACCAAGCGTTTATACCGACGCCGACGGATATGCCGGAGGAAAGCTTGTTTTGGGCAAGGATGCCCATGATGAAGTAATTGTTGTTGCGTCGTCGGATGACGCGTCCGGAAATGTTGTTTTTAAAGCAATATCTTTTAATAAAAACTGGGTTGCGATGATGGCTGTAAATATTGCGGGCGGGCTTGCTCTTCTGCTTTTCGGAATGGCATTTATAAATAACGCGCTTCAGAAAGTCGCCGGTTACAGGTTTCGTTCCGTTCTGACTTCTCTCACGTCTTCAAAATTAAAAGGCGTTGCCTCGGGTTTTTTTATGACTGCTTTAAACCAGTCAAGTTCGGCAACCATGCTGCTCGCCGTCAGTCTTGTCAGCGCCGGACTTTTATCGTTTTTTCAGGCAATGTCAGTGTCTCTCGGGGCATCAATAGGTTCCACTATTACCGCTCAGCTTGTAGCTTTCAGGCTTATTAATTTCGCGCTTCCGATAATAGCGTTCGGATACCTGATATCTTTCGTGTCCGGGGGGAAGAGAATTTCCGAAGTCGGCGACGCGATATTCGGGTTCGGTATTTTATTTTTCGGAATGAAATTGATGTCGGACGCTATGGTTCCGGTAACGCTCAACCCTGTGTTTTTGGATTTTATTATGCAGGGACAGTCTCCTGTTTTCGGAATACTTGTGGGTATTGCCATAACGATTTTAATTCAGTCCAGCGGTGCGGTTGTGGGTATAGTGATAGCTCTTGCGGCGTCAAACGTACTGACTCTGAGTCAGGCGGTTTGTCTGGCTTTGGGTTCGCAGATAGGAACCTGCATAACAGTGGTGCTGGCTACGATGAAACTTCCGAGAAACGCGAAAAGGACTATGATATGGCAGATTGTGCAGCAGACGCTTGCAGTAATAATGGTCTTTCCTTTTTTACAGTATATAGCGGTTCAGGGGGAAGGCATTTGGTTTGTTTTTATTAAATGGTTTACGAAAACTTTCTTTTTTACCGAAGATATAGGAAGGCAGATAGCCATGTCGCACACTCTGGTTGCCGTGCTCAACGCCGCTATACTGCTTCCGTTTTTAAAGTATTTGCAGAAAATGATTTTTTTCTTTTATCCGTTTAAAAATTCCGAAATTGCCTTCGGAACCATTTACATAGACATAAAAAGCATAGAAAAAAACACTGACAAAGCGCTTGAACTTTCAAAGAAAGAAATTGAACGGCTTGCCGAATTCGTGCTTGAGATGCTCAACAGTTCGATTAAAGCCCTTAAAACCAGAAATATAGAGATTCCGGAAAGCATATCTTACAAAGGAATGAAAATAGATTTGCTCAATAAAGAGATAGTGCCGTATTTGACTAAAATAGGGCAAAGGAAGTTAAGCGCAAAGCAGTCTAAAGCCGAAATCGACCTTTTGTATATAGCTTCGGATCTTGATGAAATTGCCGATATTATAGACAGAAATCTCATGCATATAGCTAAAAAGAAGATAAGAAGTTATTCAAGATTTTCAGACGAAGGATTGGCAGACATAAAAAAAATTCACGCCGTTGTTTATGATAATCTTTCCAAAGCAATTAACGCTTTCGGCACCAATGACACCGGTCTGGCGCAAGAGGTTGCGGATTCCAAACCGGCAATAAGGCTTTTGGAAACGGAACTCCGGCAAAAGCATATAGCCAGACTTCACGCCAATTTACAGGAATCAATAGAAACTTCAGGGCTTCATATAGATATTCTTGCCCAGTACACCAAGATTAATTCGCTTGTCAGCGATGTAGGAAGAATAATCTCACAGAAAGACAGTTAGGGAGATGTTATAATAAAAAAGAGTGAAGAGTGGAGAGTGAAAAGTGAAGATACTGAGTTTTCGCGAAGCGAAAACCTGTAAATCGGTTTCGGCTTTGCCGAAACACAATATCTCCACTCTCCACTTTTAACTCTTCACTCTGCAGTTAAAAAAGGAGCTGTTATGCAATATTTACCGGGAAAAATTTGCTTTATGTTTTTTGGGCTGGTTATATTTATGGTAATAGCGCTTTCCGGCTGCCGCAGTGAAACTCACGCAAACCAGAAGAGCGGCATTGCCGCGGCTAAAATCGAAAATTCACAGTTGACTTATACTTTACCTTCCCCTAAAACCAAAGGTAATGTAAGCGTGGAAGACGCATTGGCGAATCGCCGTTCACGCAGGGAATTTCAAAACAGAGAGCTGTCGGCGGAGCAGCTGTCGCAAATTTTATGGGCAGCTTACGGAATTACATTGCCTATAAATAATCCGTTGTTAAGAGGCGGGCTGCGTACGGCTCCTTCCGCAGGCGCATTGTACCCTTTGGAAATTTATGCAGTAGTCGGAAATGTGGAGGGAATAGAAGCCGGTGTATATAAATATATTTCTCAGGAACATAAAATAATAAGAACGATAGACAGAGACGTCAGGGAAGAGCTCAGCGCCGCCGCACTAAATCAGGTTATGATAAGAGACGCGTCCGTAACGGTTGTTTACGCTGCCGTATTCAGCAGAGTTGTAGAAAGATACGGCCAGCGCGGAGTTGAAAGATATGTGTTTATGGAAATAGGACATTCCGCACAGAATATTTATCTGCAGGCAGAGGCGCTTGGCTTAAGCACATGCGCCATAGCAGCGTTTACAGACGGCAGAGTAAGCGAACTGCTTCGTCTTCCGGAAGAAGAATCTCCTTTATATCTAATGCCGACAGGATATTTTAATTAAGTAAGGCAACGTCTAAAACTATTTCCTTTCGTAAAGTCCGGTAAGCGTTACCTGGCTAAGAGCGTGCGCCTTAACTGCCGCTTCTACCTCATACGGTTTCATCTTCGGAGTCAATTTTATTTTTTCAGTATTCAGAGCATACAGAGTAAAATGATAATGATGCATTCCGTGTCCTACCGGCGGGCATGGCCCGTCATATCCTGGAACGCCGTAACTCGTGACAATTTCACGGGCAGGCTTTGCGAACTTTGCGCCCTTTGCCACGCCAGTAACAGTTATGGGTATATCAACCACAATCCAGTGATACCATCCGTGTTCCACCGGCGCGTCCGGATCATGGACTATTAACGCCAAGCTTTTTGCTCCTTCAGGGACTTCGCTCCATTCTAAATCCGGGGAAATATTTGTTCCGCCGCATTTATCGCTCGCCTGTTCAATAGACATAAGCGAATTGTCAACTATAGTTTTACTATAAATATCAAAGGCCATTGCCTCGGTATTTGCCAGAATAAACATTCCCGTAAATATTACCGCAAAAATCTTTTTCATAATTAACGGCACCTCCTAAATTATTTTGCTATATTTTTACCGCTTTTTCTTTTTATTCCGTCATTATAACGCGCGCTTACATGCCTTGCGTCGCAGAAAGGTTTTAACCCGGAATGTCCGCATCTGCACAGCGCCTGTCGGTTTCTTGCTTCATATGTCTTGCCGTCAGCGTCTTCAATTATAATATTGCCCGTAACAAATACTCCCGCGCTTACTTTTTTAGGCGTGTCTTCAACTATGCTTATGCTGTCTTCCAGTTCAGGTTCAAAAAGTTTTTGGTTAAGCACGGCTGTAAGCCTGCCTGTAGGGCATTGCGAAGCGGCTTCGACAGCTTGTTTTTTTGCTTCCGGATTGTCGGAGTTTTCGGTTAATGTCCATACGTCTCCGAGATGTTTATGGCAAAATCTTGCAAAAGCGCATCTGCCGTCGTCAAGCAGCTCCATGCCTTCGCCGCGGTAAACTTCTGCTCTGTCCGCATATTTGCCGTGTCCCGAAACTTCGGTTCCGTCAAAATCAACGCTTTGGTGCGTAGCGTCGCAAAAAGGAGGGTTATTGCTTTTTCCGCACCTGCACAAAGCATAGCCTTCTTTTGGAGTATCAAATTTTTTCACGGTTTTTAAAACATTAACTCCGTTTTCTTCAACGATTTGTTTTAAGTATAAAGGAACTTCGCCTGAAACAAAATACGGCCCGTTTTTTGTAACTTTAATCTTTTTCATATGCGCTCCTTTGTTAACAATTTTAACGCCGATACTGATAATTTTTTACACTATAATATAAAGCAAAATATTTGTCAAATAAATAAGAATATAGTATTTTAAAGCATAAATGGAGGTCTAAAATTATGGCCAAAAAAACTTTTCAAAAAGGCGTAAGCATGTTTCTTCCTGATATGATAGAGTATTCCGCCGGCGGAGTTATAAGCAAACAGATATTAAAAAACAAAGCGGGCAATATAACTTTATTTTCTTTTGATAAAGGGCAGGGCCTGAGCGAACACGAAGCGCCGTTTGACGCCGTTGTGCAAATACTTGACGGAAAGGCGGATATCACAATAGACGGACAGACGGTATCTTTGCAAGCGGGAGAAACCGTCATTATGCCTGCTGACATTCCTCACGCGCTTCATGCCCCTAAAAAATTTAAAATGCTTTTAACTATGATAAAGGGTTAAAAAATGGTTTATAAAATTAAGAGGTTTTTAACGGTTTTATTTTTGTTCGCGTTTATTACGCCGGCAGCGCTCTGCGCCGATACCGAAGGAACGCATGACGACGCGGAGGCATTAAAAGATAAAAGTATAGAAAGCGCGTCCGTAAGTCCTTTCGGCCGTACGCTTTTTTACGTGCACGGCAACATAGGAAGCGCAGACGCGGAAAAGCGAGCTGAAAATATTTCGCAAAACATAAGAAAATTGAAAAATGATATATTATTCAGACCTTCTCTTTTAAGAATATCTGCTGAAGACGGAACGCTTGATATTTTCTATATGGGAAATGTTATAGCGGGCACAACCGAAAAGGAAGCTAAAATTGAAGGCACGACAAAAGAAGATTTGGCAAGAAGCCGTTTAAATATTATCGCTTCGGCGGTTGAAAAGGAGCGTTCCGGAAATATCCGGGCTATAGTCGCAAAGCAGGCGGCGCTTTTCCTTCTTATTTTTGCGTTGGCTTATTTTGCTATAAAATATTTGAACGTTTTATACCGTTATGTCATAAGGCTTACATCCCGTGAAAAAAATGACGCCGGCAAAGCAATATCTTCAATAGTGAGCGTCAGCAAACAAGTAAAATTTTTTACCGTCGTTTTAAATGTTTTGCGCGTTTCAATATTAGTATTTGTGCTTTACGTCTTCTTTTTACTGCTGCTTTCGGTTTTTCCGGCGACAAAATGGGCAGCCGACACGCTTTTAAGTTATATAGCAATTCCTTTGAAGAATGCTTTAATTGCGATATGGAATTATCTTCCCAACCTTTTCGCTATAGCCGTTATTTTATTTTTAGCGCGGATAGTCGATAAATTTTTAAAACTGATTGCGGAAAGAGTCGAAAAAGGCTCTATAAAAATAAATAATTTTCACGAAGAATGGGCGCTTCCGACCTACCACTTAATCCGCATAGTTTTAGTAATATTCGTGTTTATATTTGTTTTTCCGCTTTTGCCGAATTCTAATTCGGCGGTGTTTAAAGGTATTTCAGTTTTTATCGGCGTTCTGTTGTCGTTAGGCTCTACTTCGATAATAAATAATATTGTTTCGGGTTTTGTTATAACTTATATGCGTCCGTTTAGCGTCGGCGACCGCATAAAAATGGGCGAGCATTTCGGAGACGTTATTGAAAAATCATCTCTTGTAACGCGCATAAAAACAATAAAAAATGAAATTATTACCATACCAAATTCTAACATTATGACGGCATCTACCATTAACTACACGCATTCCGCAAAAGACTATGGTCTTATATTAACGGGTGACATTACAATAGGCTATGATATACCGTGGCGAAAAGTTCACGCGCTTTTAGCGGAAGCCGCAAAAAATACTCCGTACGTAATGAAAGACAGGGAGCCGACAGTGTTTCAAACGGCGTTAGACGATACCAGCGTAAGATATCAGCTGCAGGTTTATACCGACGATGCGACAAAAATGCTGCAAATAGAATCCGGGCTTAAGCAAAATATGCTGGACGTTTTTTTCCGCGAAGGCATAGAAATAATGTCGCCTGTGGTTAACGCCCATCGCAACGGAACGGAAAAAGCCATACCAAAAGAATATTTAAAACCGGAAGATTATAATGCAAAACCCGTCGTTGTGGAAGTTAAAGAGAATAAATAAATATTAATATGTATGCCGCGTTAATAAGTTTATTGATTTCCGGTTTTTTATCGGCGACTTTGCTTCCGGGGACTTCAGAAGCAGGGTTGGTTTTGTTCTTATATTACTTTCCAGATTCATGGTTTATTGTATTGATACTTCTTACAATCGCAAATACATTGGGAAGCATGACTTCTTTTTTCATGACCTATTTTATACCGAAAAAGTCATTTTCGGACAAGGTCGAAAAGTTGGTAAAAAAATACGGAACGCCTCTGCTGTTTTTTTCTTTTTTGCCGATTGTCGGCGACGCGCTGCCGCTTGCCGCCGGCTGGCTGAAACTGTCAAAACTTAAAGTATCTATATTTATTGCGGCGGGAAAGTTTTTTAGATATGCCGTTATAATAATTGTATTTTTTAAAGTAAATATTACAAAAGTTTAAGGAGGTTATAATCTATGTACAAGTCAATTACGCCGAACTTAATGACGGAAAGCGTTGAAGAAACCATAAGGTTTTACACTGAGAATTTGGGTTTTGCCGAAATCGCGTCGGTTCCTGATGAAAAGACTGGCAAATTACAATTTGTTATTTTGGGAAAAGATAATTTAACGATTATGTTTCAGCAAAGAGAGAGCCTGGCCGGCGAATATCCCGAATTAGCAGCGGATAAAGTAAGTCCGGGCTGTACTATTTATATTAAAGTTGACGATGTGAAAAAATTTGCCGGCGATATAGGAGCTAAAGTCAAACTCATCAGAGATTTACATAAGACCTTTTACGGAGCAAATGAATTCGCGATTTTAGACAATAACGGATATGTTTTAACTTTTGCGGATTAAAAACTTATAAGCGAAGGTAAAAAGATGAAAAAACAAATTTTTTTGACTGTTTCGGCAATATTTTTGGTTTTTGCCGCGTCGTTTTTCGGGTGCTCCGCTAAATCTAAAAATAACGATATGTTTTTTAATGAGATGAAAGAGCTGTTAAAGAGCCATGCGTTAGTTGTCGCTTATGATGACGGCACTGTTAAAACTTACGATGATAAAGGCATACAGCCTCTTTTTAAGCATTTGGAAAGCGGTAATTTTAAAGGCGCTTATGTTTTTGATAAAGTCACGGGAAAGGCTTCCGCGCTAATATTGGTTTACGGAGAAGCAGCCAGACTCCATACGGGAATTCTTTCCAAAGAAGCTATACCTGTTTTGGAAAAATACAATGTAAAATATTCCGCGGACAAAATTGTGGATTATATAATTAACAGATCCGGAGATGATAAATGCCCTATGGAAAAAACAGTTTCTGATATTGACGATCCGCAAGAAGCGTATATAACTTTAAAAGAAAGGTTTGGACAGTGAAAAAGGAGGATAGGAGGTTAAGATGATAAGAGGGTAAGCTACGGCAACAACATGTTTTACTTATCTTCCTGCCTTCCTATCTTCTTATCTTCTGCCGTTTTAGGGCGCGCAAACCAAAGTCCGATTTCAAAAAGCAGATAAGTAGGCAGAAACAATGTAATCTGGCTTATAACGTCCGGCGGCGTAACAATCGTTGCTAAGATCAAAACGCCTACTATAATGTAAGCGCGTTTTGATTTTACGCTTTCATAAGAAATAATGCCTGATTTGACAAGAGCGTAGGTTATTAGAGGAAACTGAAACATAAGTCCGAAAACTATAGACAGCTGCAAAGAAAGCGTAATTATGTTTGATACTCCGAAAACCGGCTGCATGCTCGGCGAAGCGAAACTCATGCCGAATTTGATTATAAGAGGCAGGATTAAGAAAAAACAAAAAGCCGCTCCGAAGCAAAACAGAAAAGTTGAGACAAATATTGTCGATTTAATAAATTTTTTCTCTTTGCTGTACAATGCGGGCATAATAAAATCCCAGATATTTTTCGCAATGTACGGGAAAGAAACGATAAAATCGATAAAAAGAGCGATTTTCATCTGCAGTATGAACACTTCCATAGGCGAAAAATAATGCAGCGTTACGCCGCTGTCGCCTATAAGCACTTTTATTGAAAAATCCAAAACTTTAGGCGCCGCAAAAAACGCAAAAGGCAGAAGTATTGCCATGCAGGCAAAACTTCGTATAAGCGCTTTTCTTAATGCTCCGAGATGCTGCGTTAAACTTTCTTCTTTATCAGTCATGTTATTAGTCTATGTCCCAAAAGTGTGTCATGCTGAACTTGTTTCAGCATCTTGTCGTTAAAGACAAAAGACTAGACCCTGAAACGAGTTCAGGGTGACACAGATAGAGGGTTTTTATAGAAACCCTATTGATAAATTGAGGAAACCTTGACAAAAATGGATCCCCAATTGAGAATTTCGGGGATGACAAAAGAGAGGAATTAAGACTTGCTTTTGTCATCTTCTTTTTTTGCCTGTGAGGCTTCGGGGTTTACGGCTTTTTCAATTTTTTTAGCTTCATTTTCAGCCGCGTGCATTTCGTTTTCTATGGTTTCTCTGGCTTTTTTAAATTCATAAGCGGCTCTTCCCAATGCTTTTGCAAGTTCGGGTATTTTTTTTCCGCCGAATAAAATTACTACTACCAAAAGAATTACAACCAGCTGCCATATTCCTATGGACATAATATCTCCTTTTAGAAGCTTAGAAGTTTGGCAGCTCAGCGGCTCGGAGGAGCTCTGGTCGTTAAAATTATTTACCATGCTCAACTTCTTATTATCCTAATATCCCATCTTCTCCCGTTTTTGTCTTTGCAGTTGCCGAACTTCCGAACTGCTGAGCTGCCGAACTTCGCTCTTACTATATCATTCTCTGATTTCTAACTCCGAAAATTTCAATGTTTGTTTCCGGGATTTTTATCTTGCATGCAGCGCATCCTATGCATCTTGTAGCGCTAAACAGCGGCCTTCCGCCTTCAGGGTTGTGAAGCAGCGCTTCCGTCGGGCATGCTTCCACTGCTTTAGGCGCTTCGGTTTCCGGGGGAGCAATCATCGCAATTCTTATTCTTTGTTTTTCCGGCAAAGAAAATTTTTGAAGCGCTCCAGCAGGGCAGGCTCTGATGCATTCGATACAATCGAATTTGCAAAACCCTTTGCTGAAGTCAATGCTTACGGCTCCGTATTTTCCGTCGGCTTTTTTAATGATATTTGTCGGGCACGCTTTAACGCAAAGGTTGCAGTTTAAACATTTATTTAAAAATCTCGATTCATTCAAGGCTCCGGGAGGAAGAATTACGTCTGAAAATCTTTCCGACAAAATATTTTTTATCACCGCGCCCGCTTTTACCGCAACTGCAAAAACGGCAACGGTTGAGGCTATCACAACAAATTGGCGCCTTTTAGGGCTGAATTTTATTTCTTCTTTATGAAGCATTCCGTATTTTGCGGAATTTACGGGACATACGGTAAGGCATTTTAAACATTTTATGCAGATTTCATTGTCTACTGTTTTTTCTTTTGTGTTTATGCAGCCTGAAGGGCAGATATTTCCGCAGATTCCGCAAGACGTACAGGTGTCTTTTTGCAAATATATTCTATTGACGGAAAATTTTGATATTAATCCGAGAACCGCGCCTACCGGGCAAATATTTGTGCAGAAAAACCGGTCTTTTATAAATACAATTACAATAATCGCGGTTACCGCGATTATTCCTAAGGCGGCAAAAGTAAAAGCCGAGCCGAAATAAGTGTAAGGTTCCGCCAAACGCAATATATAGGCTGTTCCGCCGGCTAAAGTCCCGAATGCTATGGCGGCAATTATATACTTAAAAAAAAGATTTTTCTGCATACCGGAATTTTTTTTCTTGAATATGCCGAAGAATTCCTGCAAAATGCCGAGCGGGCACAAAGCGGAGCAGTATAATCTCCCGAAAAGAAGGGTCATTATAAGAATAAACGCGAGTAAAACCAAAGCGATTATTGAGAAATCCACAAAAACTCTCTGAATCAGCGCTCCAAGCTGCAAATCAAAAATTTTTACGTTGTAAAAAAGTCCCGCAAAAGCCGCCACGGATAAAATTCCTACGCAGGCAGCGATAATTAATCTGATAAGGTAAAAAATATTTTTTTTCATATTATGCACCTGCCTGTTTTGATCTTAGATTCTTTATAGTTTCTTCGACCATTGCCAAAAGCGGAGGAATATCAAGCAACTGAGGACAATTTTCATTGCAGAGATTGCATTTTATGCATCTGTCCGCTTTTTCTCTGTCCTTTAGGGAATCGTACCTTTTTAGGAAAGCTTCGGCATTTCCTGTTGCTCTGTAAGAATTATAGGCGTCAAAAATAATCGCTATTTGTATGCCTCTGGGGCAGTCTATACAGTAATTGCAGGTAGTACAGTTTATTTCGCCTTTTTTTTGAAGTATCGCGGATACTTTAGCTATAATTTCTTCTTCTTTTTCCGTAAAAGGCCTGTAATTGCTGAAAGTTTCGACATTTTCTTCCATCTGCGCCATACTGCTCATTCCGCTTAAAACCGTAAAATTATTTTCTCTTCCCGCTACCCAGCGAAGAGCAAAAGAAGCTTGCGTGTCGTTCGGAGCTTCGTCTCTAAGCACCGCCGCCGCAGAACCGGTAAGCCTGGTCAAAGCGCCTCCTCTTAAAGGCGACATCGGCAGTACAGGGATGCCGGCTTCCATCAAGACTTCATAGTTCTTTCTGATATTCATTGCGGTCCAATCAAGAAAATTAAGCTGTATCTGGCAGAATTCCCAGGGATATTCGTTGGCAACTTCCTCAAGAAGTTCGTAGGAGCCGTGATAAGAAAATCCGATGTGCCTTATCAAACCTTCTTCTTTGAATTTCATAAGTTCTTCATATACGTCAAAATTACGGAAGTTGTCTACGGTTAATACGGAAATATTGTGGGCAAGATAAAAATCAAAATAATCAACGCGGCATTTTCTTAACTGCTCTTCAAAAATTCTTCTGACATCATCTTTATTAATCAGCGCGCGCAGCGGGCTTTTGGTTGCCAGAAAAAAACTGTCTCTTTTATAATTGCTCAGCACTCTCCCTAAGGCATTCTCGGATTCGCCTCCGTGATACATATAAGCGGTATCAAAATAATTTACGCCGTGGCGCATCGCGTAATCCGTCATCTTTTCAAAATGAGGCATGTCGATTTGTCCGTTTACAGTAGGCAGGCGCATGCAGCCGAATGAAAGTAATGGTATATCCAGATTTTGAAATTTTCTTGTTTCTACGTTACCGTTGCTTTTTGCGCCGGTCTTTGTTTTATTTCCGCTGTCGCAGCCGCCAAGCAAAGCGGCGCCTCCTATGGTTAACAAAGAGTTGACTATAAATTCCCGTCTTTTCATTGCGCACCTCCATTGGATATCAAAGCTTCTTTATTGTATAAAAATACTTTGATGTTTGGCAAAAAAACGGCAGCAGCTCGGAAGTTCGGAAGCTCAGCAGCTCAGCAAAGACAAAAGATTTGTTGTTGCCGTTACCGAACTTCTGAACTGCTGAGCTTCTGCCGTTAAAGCTTGACTATGAGGCCGCTTTAAATTGTATAATTATATCAAACAGATTTATAATAAAAAGAATATGATGCATAGACGCATGGAGGCATAGATGCACGGCAACGGCAAAGACAAAACGACCATAGCTGCTCTACGCATCCGCGCATCCATTCTTCTGAGCTTCTGATAAAGGAGAAATAACATGGAAAAAGCTTTTCTAAGATTTTTTAGCGCGGTAATTTTATGCGCCGCATTAGCGGTATCTATACAGACTGCGGCTGCGCAGGCGAAAACGGAGAATAAAGCGGATAAGAAAGTTCTTATTGTATATTATTCATGGTCCGGAAATACTGCCGAATTGGCAAAGATAATTCAAAAAGAAACGGGCGGCGATATTTTTGAAATTCAAACGGAAAAACCTTATCCGAAAGAGTATAAGGCTGTGACAGAGCAGGCAAAAAAAGAAATAAATGACGGATATAAACCTGCGATTAAAGGAAAAATCAATAACATCGCGGAATATGATGTTATTTTTGTCGGTTCTCCGAATTGGTGGGGCACGATAGCGCCTGCCGTAACGACATTTTTGTCCGAGTATGATTTATCCGGAAAAATTGTAGCTCCCTTTTTTACGCACGGAGGCGGCGGAATGCAAAACTGCGCGGCCGATACGGCAAAACTTTTGCCTAAATCAGCAGTCGTGCAAGCGGTAACATTTTCCGGTTACAGAGTAAAAGACTCTCAGGAAGACATTAAAGCTTGGGTAAAAGAAGTTCTAAAATAATATCTGAATTTTAAACTTCAAAAGCGTGTTTTTGTGCTGCCGGCATATTAGAGTGTGTTCACACATATTACGCGCATGTGTTTGGTCAAAACAAGCCCAACTGCGTTGTTGCGGCTCCTATCAATAGGTTCCGCTATTGCTTCGTCGCCGCGCCTAGCAGTTGGGCTTGTTTTGACCAAACCCGAAGGGCTGCGGCAGCTTTTTGGTAAATTTTCCTTTTTTTGCTTCGCAGATACGTCCGTGTATCTTTGGCGCAAAAAAAGCAAAATTTCCTCAAAAATCCTAGCAGCGCATGCGCGTAATATGTGTGAGCACACTCTAAATCATAAAAAACCGTTGGAATATGAAAAATCCCTTGAAAGAAATTCACAAAAATTTCACATTATCTTTATCTAAATTTCTTTTTTTATTAATAATATAATACTATAAGAAACTGCTTGTAATTTGTTATATCATTTGGGCTGTAAAACCGATTGAAAAATAAAAGGATTGGTATTAAACTATTACCATGATAAAAACAAAAGCAAACTACCATGTTTCATTAAAAAAATCACCGGCCGTGAAGATTGCGGCAGTGTTGGTTTTTGCCATGTTTTTAAACATATTAAACATCGGCGCTTTTGCAAGTATGAGCGATTCCGTAAGACTGAGCAGTTCCGTATTGAAACTTGAAAACGAGCTGGGAAGAATTTACAGCGCGGTTAATCTTCCGATTAAAATCGTAAACGATATGTTCAAAAAAAACAGAGAGTTGTCGGAAAACAGCAAAGATAAAAATAGTAACGCCAACAGACTTTTTGCTTTGCTGATTCCGGTTAAACAGACAAAAAAATCAGCAAGCATCTTGCGGCTGGACGCAAACATTTCTTTTAGTAAGGGGAAAGTTTTATTTAAACCCGAAAGTTCCGTTTTGACGGCCGGTCCGCCAAAATACCGGAGTATGTTTAATTATTCGGCAGGCACGGATGCGGCTAAGCTTATGCTATTGCTGTTGCTAATGCTTTTATTGCCCAGGGGAATTCCTGTAAAAACTCAAAATTTTATAATCAATAAATATAAGCTTTGCATTTCCCGTCTTTATTTAAATTTAAATGAAGATGGGAATTTCCGTTTTATAACGGAATGCAAAGGGAGATATTAAAATGAAAATAATTAATAATTTTATCACGGGGGTCTTACACAGGCTGAAAAAGCCTGCGGTACTGACTCTTGATTGGGTAAAAGATTTCAACGCGGTAAAAATAATCGCGTTGGTTGTTATTAATTGTTTTCTTTTAACGTCAGTTTACGGGCAGGCCGTAGCCGCAATTATCGATAATACCAGAGCTACACAGCAATTCAAACAGGTGTTTGACGATTTTAGCCTTCCATACTCTTACGGGAAGATTACTTCTGCCGATTTCACGGGCAGCGATACCGTAATCATTAATATTCAGGACCTGCATTCTCATCCGGAAGTACAGAAAAACATAAGCAAAATTATAGATATGTTTGACAAGAAGTACGGCGTAAAAACCGTTTATCTTGAAGGCGCTTACGGGCAAATTGATACTTCATGGCTTTCATCAATAGACGATAAAACTGCCCGCGACAATATAATGGAAGCCTTGATAAATGACGGAAGACTTACCGGAGCTGAATATTACTCGGCAATAAGCGGCAGAACGCAAGTGATAAAAGGGCTTGAAAATAAAGATGAGTATTTGGATAATTTGAAGCGTTTTGGCAAAATAATCAATTTTCAGCCTGAACTAACGATGCTTCTTGACAGTATAGAATCTGATTTGAATGTCATTAAAAAAAGATATTTCAATAAAAGGCAGCAAAAAATAGAAGAGTTGTCCAAATCATATGCTTCCGGCGAAATAGAGGCAAAAAAATATTTTTCTCTTATGTATAAACATTCCGACAGGCTTGGAATAGATATGGGCGGATATGAAAACATAAGAATGTATCACGAACTTCTTGAATCAGGAAGAAAAATAAATAACGAAAGAGCCGCGCGCGAGTTGCAAATGCTCATACTCAGGCTGAAAGAAATTCTCCCTTACGCCGCTTACAAAAAAATAGTCGATTCAACTAATAATTTTAGCGATATGGACAGGCTCTATGCCGCCCTTATAATGCTTTCAAAAGAAGGAAATGTAGATTTAAAGTTAAATTTTCCGGAAGTCGCGGTATTGCTGGATTATTATGAACTCGGCAAAAAAATTAATCCTTTGGAGCTTATAGCAGAGGAACAGAAATTTAAGGATGAAATCAATTTATCTTTCGCCTCCAATGATATGGAAAGCGAAATAATACTGCTTACCTCATTTTTTAAATATCTCAAGGACTACCTTTCAAGCAAAATAACAGCCGCCGACCGCAAGTACTATGAAGACAATATTGCGCAGTTCAACAGATTGTGGATGAAGTATATAGATAATGCCAAGCTTGCTCTTTTAAAAGATTATCAGGATGTCGCGGATACTTTTTACAATATCAACGTAGACAGAAACGTATATTTTGTTAACAATATTGATTCTATAGCTTCTTTCGGCAAGATAGATATTTCAAAATATTACGGATACGAAGATGAAGCGGACAAAGTCATAAAGTCTATGGGCGAGGCAAAAAATGTAAGCATTGTTGTAACCGGAGGTTTTCACACACAGGGAGTAACGGAACTTCTCGCGCAGAAGGGAGTATCGCATATAGTAATTACTCCTAATGTCAGCGGAGGGGTAAAGTTTGCCGAAGAGAAATATTATGACATAGCCAGAAAGCAAAGCGAAATGCTGTTTAACGCTTTGGCGACATTGGCGCTATCGGGATTGATAGCGGAAGGAAAGACAAACGAAGCTTATAGCGTACTGGCAAACAGTTTGATAAATGAATATGAAAGTAAACATGGTAAAGTAAATTCGCTTGAGCAAATAACAAAAATACTGTCCGATTACGTTAAATTAAAAACTGAAGCAGTCGAAGCAATAAATATTTCGCAAGTAAACGAAGATATAAAACTTACCATACAAGATAAGGCCGGCAAAACAACCGTATATACTTACAATGGTTCGTCATTTGTTGCAGCCGGCACTTCACAGGGACAACCTAAATCCGCTAGAAGCGCATTTATTTCATCATCATTTGGCGTAATAACAGCAATTGCCGTGACAGCGGTTATAGCGTTTTTTGCAGTTCCTTTTTTGAGCCTTCCGGGGTTATTTTTATACGCGCTTCAGGCTTATTTGGGGCTTAACTCAGTTTTTGGTTTTGCGCAGTCCGCCTACATAGCAATGGCAGGTGCAGTTAAAAGCGACAGCGTTACCTGGAATTACGATATTTTAAATGCGATTATAAAGGATATGCCTGCAAATATAAACGCTATTCTTGTTGAAAAGCTTTTTGGAAATAAATATTCGGTTGAAGATATTTTAAAAGCGGACAGCAACTATGCAAAAAGAGTAGAAATTGATGAATATATAAAAAATAATGGATTAATAATAGTAAATAATGATGGTAAAGTGATGGAAATTACAGAAAGTGGTCTTAAGATCAATTTCGGTAAACTGGGAGTATTTTTAAATGACGACGGAGAAATAAAAAACAGTGTATTTAGAATATTTTTAGAAGTTATTTTAAGGCACGAGTTCAGACACAATGAGAACAAAAGTGCAAGCAGCATTGTTGTAAGAGTTTTTGAAGAGTTTAGAACATCTTTGCCGGAATTTGCAAATCTGGTTTCTATAGTAAGCAGAAATATTTTTGATTCAATAAGAAAATGGCTGAATCAGAGGGCAGAGTCAGAAGCAATAAAGATAGAAAATAAAGAGTTTACGAGAAAGTTTATTGTCGCTCCCTGGCTGTTAATAGAAGGATTGACTGCCAAACAGACTGCCGAACATCAGGAAAAGATGCAAGAAGCGGATTTAAACGACGCGCAGAGAGCGCAACTTGAAAGAGCCGTTGCGATTTTAGGAGAAGATTTTGTTACATTCTTTGCAAAAAAACAGATGGCCAACCACGGCCACTCGGCTTTTAACAGCCTGCAGACAATCAATCAAATTATTGCCGCAGCGGAAATGGTTGAAGGCGGCATCATAGAACTTGGCACCGGAGCCGGAAAAACGGATGCGTTCCAGCTTGCGACTGAAAAGCTTTTAAGCATGGGCAAAAACATTTTATTCCTCACCAATACCGAAGACCTTGCAAGAAGGGACATACAGGGAATATTGAAAGACATATATGACAACGAGAAGGAAATGAAAAAGCTTGGCGTTCTTAAAGACGGCGAGCCTTTAATCTTCGGTTTTGTTCATGAATCCGACGAATCAAAAACTGTTTTATACAGCAAGGATAATTTGGAAGGAAAAGTTTCTGATAAGAGAACTGTTTACGGAACGGCCAGAGCGATTGCAGGTTCTTCGGCTGCGTCTTTTGTTTGGGATGTTGAAAGAGACGCATTTGCAAAAGACAAAGATAAAACAATAACTCAGGACGGCAAGAAATGGGTTCTCCTTATGGACGAAGCCCATAGGCTTCTTCTTCAGGAAGCAAATAATTCTTTTTCAACTTCTATGGGGGAAAGAAGGGATGCCAAAGTAAACGCCAAACAGCAGGAAATAGCTCATGATGTAGTGACAACGATGCCTTCTAATAAAAAAGATTCTGAAGAAAAAGGACTTAAAGAAGGACAACATTATAAAGTTGAAGGATTGAAAATAACCATATTTGACCATGCTAAAAAAGACATAATTCGGGAATATAAAAGTAAAGGCGGAACCGGAGAGGATACCGACATACTTGCGAGAATCAATAACTCTCTTACCGCGCGTCATTATAAGCTGGGTTCGGATTTCAAAATAATTGAAGACCATATGCCGAAACCGAAAGGCAGTATTCTCAGGGTTGTGCTTTTGGATAAGACGACCAAAGAAACAAAAAGCAGCGTAAAATTAAGCAATAATCTTCACTATGCTTTGGAACTTGTCATAAAAGACAGGGTAGATGCAGAAGAAGAGGGATATAAATTCAGTACAAAAGAGTTAGAGTATTCCAGTGATACAATGCAAAGCACATCAATGACATTGAACGCGTTCCTTAACGACAGAGATGTTATTGAAAGTTGGGCAGGCGCTACAGGAACGGTTGACGCTCATGCCATCGAAACTTATTACGGAAAAAGAGTTCTTTCATTAGACACCGAAGGCGGGGCGAGGCCTATACAGGCTGCAATGATTTTGACAGCCGGTGAAGATAAGCAAACAGATAAAATTAAGGAAACCGTCGACAGAATAAACAATATGGACGGCAAAGATGGTTCCAAATCTGTAACGCTTATAAGGGTTGCAAGTACGGTAAAAGCCGGAGCTTTATCACTGGAGCTTAAAAAGAAATTCGAGGGAGAGAAAAAAGGGAATAAAGTATATACGATAACCGATGCCGACGATTTACCGGCAATTGACGTAGAACTCATAAACCGGTACGCGCAAATGCTCGAAACTGAAGCCGAAAAAAATGAATTTCTCAAAAAAATGGCCGCTAACGGGTATAGACCCTCGACGATTGACGAAGCGGTAAAAATTTTTGCAGCCACGGCTCCCGGAATGTTTATCGTTGGAACAAATCTTATTGCCACAGGCATAAACGCGAAACCTAAGGGCGAAGTAAAGAGAATGATCAGCATAAATACGGTTTTTGACAAAGACCATTTTGTCGAGAAGCAGTTTAAAGACAGAGCCGGAAGAAGCAACACCAAAGGTTTTTATATCAACATTCTTAATCTTTCGGACATCGATAAAGAAGATATGACGCAAGACGATTTGGCGGTATTGCAGTCAAGATTAAATCAGACTCATGAAACGTTTAAAGGCGAAGCTGCAAATGAGAGAGCTGATGACATGACGGCAGGAGTTGCCGGCATAGATGACAACGAAAGAAATTTTCTTAAAAGTTTTATTGAAGATGATAATAATGTATACAACGATTTTGCGATAGACAATGAAGGCGGAGTTTCTTCTTTCGGCAAATCAGCGCTCATAATGAGAGCCCTCAACAATATAAAAAACAGTTACACTGCAAGCGAGCTGGCAGGAAACCTTCAAATTCAGCGTTACGGACAGGATTTCTGGGATTTGATTAAAGAATTCGCAAAAGCAAGAAATGCTTATAATACGGATGAATTTATCACTGTTTTGTTTGGTATGACGAGAGAACAGTTCATTGAAAAATTCGGTTTGCAAGATTCTGATGTTGATGAAATTAGAGATTTGCTTGCGCAGGAAGTAGATAATGCCTGGCTGGATTTTTCAACGGCATTGTCGGACGCGAATTACAATATGAGCAATGTTTTCAGAAACGAATTTTTACAGTCTTTCTTCCAATTCGGAGAAATTGAGCAGGATACTGAAAAAGCCGCATTGCTTGCAGGCCTTAGAGATAACTTTAATCTGAAAATACAGCAGAGGGCTTTTGATAAACTGAGAGATAAAATAGATTCAGATATAGGCAGGCTGCAATCCGAAAAATTGGATTTGTATGACTATATCGTACGCGGTATGACGCTTATGCAAGATGTATCGCAACGGGAACTGATCAATAGCAGCATAATGAGGCGGGCTAGTGCTGATGAACGATATGAAAAACCTGCGTACGTTGAGGTTTCTCCGGGGAATACGCGCTTTGTTACTAAAAACAAAGAGGTAATGGAAGATGCAATAAAATGGTTTGGCGGTTTGTCAAAAGACGAACAAAATGCCGAACTTGAACAATCTAAACGTGAAATAGCTGAAAAATGGTTTGAAAGTTTGAGCGCTGCGGAAAAACTTGCAGTAATGGAAGCGTTTAAAAACGGAATAAACGAAACATTAAATAATCTTGCAAAAGTTAAACCGATTTTTGACACGAATGTAAATTTGACGGAAAAGAAAGGCCTGCTTTACAGACTTACAATAAAAATATTTTACTCTAGAATAGGAGATAAAATACTTTTAAGGAATATACAAAATGCAATGCTTGCGCAACAAATCATAACGTTTGCACAGTATTTGGACGAAGTTCTTACTTTTAAATCCGCACACAAAGTTTTCGGTTGGACAATGAAAGCTTCGTCAATGCTTACTAAGACTTTTCTTATAGGTTTAGCAGGGTTATGGGTAGGTAAACTTCTTATCGGATTTACCATAGGCGGCGGAGCATTGCTTTTGTCGCCTGGCATTGTTGCCGCCGCATTAGTAGGTTTTGCCGCGGTACTCTTGAGTTTTGCAATCAAGCCTTTGCTTAATAAAATAAATTATGAACTGCAGGTTAAAGGTATCAACTCGGAACTTAATAAATACGCAAGCACCGGCGATACGAAGTATTTCAAAGGGGCTTTGCTGTCTTTTGCAAATAAAACATTGAGCGGTATTGCCCAAATATCCGGCATAAGCGCGATTGCTTTGCTTGCGTTTGCATTTGTGTTCGGCGTACCTGCGCTTGTTACGGCAGCTTTAATCAGCGGTTTGGTGGCTTTAGGCGCTTCCGTTATTTTAATAGCGTTTAATATTATAACCAAAACGGTTCCTGCAAGTTTAAAAGAAATTGCCGGTATAAAAGTGCCTGCAAATCCGCAGGAAAATAAAACTAAAGTTATAATGGGCGCTTTTGTAACGGGTTTGATAGGATTATCAGCCGGCATTGTGGCTTTCGCTATTTTCCCCGTTGCGGGAATAACAGGAGCCGCAATTGCCGTGATTGCAGGGTTAACGGCAATAGGAGCATTCCTGCTTACTCAGTTTGGAATGCTGCCAAGGCTGCTTGGAGACAATTCCGTAATACCCGGTAAAACGCTTCTTTCATACGGGCTGGGCACGCTGGCAACGATAATTCCGGTTTTGATTTTGGTAAAGGCCGGAGTTATTTCCCTTGCGGCTTTAGGCGCGGCATTAAGCGCATTATTGCCGATGATGCTTTTAATGGCGGTTATAGGAACCGGTCTGTATTTTTCAAACATAAAATATATAAATAAACCTATTGACGACATGAAGAAGCCGAATATGCTTGTCAATGCTCTCAAAATACTCGCGCCTCTTTCGGTAATAGGCGTATCTGCCGGCGTTACTGCTCTGCAAGGAACAACGATTATCGCGGCGATTAGCGCAATGGTATCCCTGAGTTCCCTTGGCATAGGCGTTGCTCTTGCCGCTATTTTTAGCGGATTATTATATTCTGAAAAAACAAGGCCTTTTGCCAAGGTGCTTTTAGCGGCTTTTGGTTTTGCAATACCTTTAAGCGGCGCTGTCAGTCAGACTGCTGCCGTTCAGGAAGTCACGGCTGTGCAAGATTCTGCACACAAAACCATGGAACAGCAGAGTAAAATTGGAGAAGACGCTTCGGCAATAGAGCGTTCTTATAAGAAAGCACTTGATATACAGACGCAGTTGTCATCTGAGAATTCAATCGAAAAGATTGAAGAACAAATAAATTCTCTTCAGGAGCTTGCAGCCATTATCAGACAGCAGATAGATTTTCTGAAAGCTCGACTGGAAGCTGCAGATCCTGCAGATACGAAAACAAAAAATAATATTCAGTCGCAGATAGATGAAGCGGAAGAGCAAGCCGACGAAGTTTCTAAAATTATAGATAACGCCCAGGCAAAATTAAGTCAATTGATAGCTTACTCCAGCGGACCATTGAGCCCCCAAGACATAGCATTGTTGGAGATTTCACAAAAGGGAGTTGTAAGTCCTGGAGATGCGAAGATGAAGGCATCTCTTGAAGCTGTGGCAAACTTAATATCCGTCTCGTTCGGCGGAACGCAGATTAATACTAAAGAATTAGCAAACGATATTCTTAATTTTTACAAAGGAAAAGAAGTCAATGGAAAAAGACTCAGTCTTAGTAACGAGACAATAACTCTTTTCAGCATAATCGCGCAATTCCTCGCGGGAAGCCGGCATTCATATGAAACCGGCATAGCGGGATTGAAAGAAGCTCTGAAAAATAGAGGGGATTCGGTTATTTTGTATCTCCCGAAGTCAGATAGTTTCATAACGCTGCAAGTCATGAAAGACGGCAGGATAATGGTTAGAGACCAGAAAGGCGGAGCCGCGGCAATTGCCAAAGAAAAAAGCCTTGAAGAAAAAGGCCTTTCGGCTTACCTCAAAGAGAAATACGGGTGGACAAGAGGCCCCGTTCTGTCTTCAAAGAAGCTGAATTCAAATACCGACAGTTATCCTATTGATATAAATACATTAAAAATAACAGGAAAAAATAAAGATATCAAAATCTCCGGTATAATTGAAGATTTGCGTAAAATGATGCAGGATGCGGTAAATAGCAAAGAAGTTGATAACTTGGCGCGTTTCGATATAGACAACACATCTTTAAATCTTTTGATGGAAGAGTACAATAATGAAGTAAATGCCATATTTAAAACCGTTCTTCTTCCCATGGCGAAGGAACGTCAGAAGCAGACGCCGCGTATTCGCATTCCCGAAATGCAAAGCAAGACAGCGCCTGCGAGTTCACCATCAGCCGCAGAAAAAAGCGCCGAAAAAACCAGTGGAAACCTTTCAAATATCAGACATTTTTTTCGGGGTATGGATGAGTACCTGCTCAAACATCCTTTGGAGGCCGGCTTATTATCTTTAGCTGAATATTACATTGTGCAGACTGCTGAGGACGGAAGTATGACCGCTGAGACACTTGAGCGTTTGCAGGCCTTCAATGAGTTTGCAGGCAAGCTGTCCAGCGAAAGGGCGATGTCCCGCAATATCGCAGGCAGTCTTAAAGGAGTTAATTCAACTCATAAAATACTGCCGACGCTTGGAATATTGTACGAGATTTTGGATACCAAGAAGCAGAGAGATGTCAAAGACGCAGAAAAAATGCTTGACGCTTTGCTTTCTGATGTTGCCAAAAATATAAACCCCATAGTGCCGTCTCTTTCTCCGGAAGCCAAAGCGTATTACTTGCGGCAATATAATAATGATCCGCAGATGGTTTTCGACCATATAGTGTTCTGGTTCATTTACGAAGAATTAGGGCTGCCTGACGCCTTTAAATTTACCCCTGATTTACGCAATAAGATTCTGGATGATCTGAGAAGTAACAATACAAAAGATATAGCAGTAATAAAGAAAGAAATAATAAATAAATATGGGCAGGCCATTTTAAAAAATGCCAACAGTCAGTTCATAGAAAGCCTGGAAAAAGGAGAAACAACATATTTTGATTCTATCGAGTTTGCAAAGCTCTTAACCAAAGCGCCGTTTATTTATTATGGAATGTTCGGCAAAGACGCATCGGCAGGCTTGTCGGGAAATATCAGAGACCTTAACACTATAGAAAAAAATGTTTTTATTCCGTTCGTAACTCCTACCAAAGCCTATCTTGAACAGTTGTTGAATACAGCGCAAAGTACAGTAAGCAGTTTTTCACTGGAAGACGGCGCGCGAATAGAACGCAGCCTTGCGGCTTTGGCGGATGCTGCGAAGAGCGGCAAGGCAGGAGAAATATATATTGACCCCAATATAAATGCAAATGATTTAAAAGCTAAGCTGGACATGGTGTCTAAGAAGAGGGATTTGCATTCTCTTGAAATCATGGTGAGGAGAGCTGAACAAGAGAAAAGCGGGCAATATTTGTTTTTAAACTCTAAAAAGTTTTTCGATAGTTTGAAGAAAGTCAGAGATGAATTGAACATAAGTAAAGAACGACTTCTTCCTGAAGACAGAAGAAAGGCCGACAATATAATCAACAAAGCGAACTCTCTTATCAATAATGCCGATAAAACCATAGGTTCCGTCGAATTGGCTGCGCTGAAAGAATCAATCTCCCGGACCGGCATACCCGGAAAATATCTGCCATACAGAGATACCGAATTGAAAGCTATGCTCGCAGAAAATAATAATAGTGTGGATAAAACTTTTCTGAAATTACTTTCCGCGGCGCATATTATTATTGAACCGGCATTAAACGCGGACGGAATGGTTGTCGGAATAAGATACGGTAACGAGTCGGAGCCGATAAAGTGGGTTAAAGGCAGAGAGCCCGCGCAAGGAACAGCATATACCGACAGATGGACTGGCGGGGAGAACGCGCTTACCTATGACAAAATCATTGAAGGGATGATTGCCGTCGCGAAAGCAAAAGGCCTTCTTTATGATAAAAAAGATATAGAAGATAAAATGAATGATGAATTGAAATTCATCATGCTTAATGATTTTGTGACATCTCCTTACAGCAGCGACCGGCGCACGAACATCGGAGAGAAATTCGTAAAATATATAAAGTTGATGAATCAGTACTCATTAAACGAGAAGCTGGAAAAAGACAGAAACGCCGATATTAGCTTTGAGAATCGCATTATATCGGATATAGCCAACGGCAGGTTGGCTGACGGTGATTTAACCGAAGAGGTAATAAGAAATGTTTTCGGAGTCGAGTCTTTTGACACAATAGTAGTTCCGGAAAACATTGTAAAGGATGTGCTTTTGCGTAAAGGCATGCCCGAAGATTTTGAAGAAAATTTTAAACTTAATAAAGAAGGCAAAGACTTTTACGCCGCTATGATAAAGTATTGCAAAGATAATGAAAAACTCGGAAGCGCGGAATTGACGAACAGAGTTATGGAAGAATACGGCGCCGACATTGATTATTTTGTAAACCTGTATATGGAATCCCAATCTGCCGGTGTTGCGGACGCTGTGAAAACAGTGCTCGGTTTCTTCCGGTTTATAACTTTTGAAGAAAAGATAGGGAAGGCATCGGTAAAAATTAACGGCTATGTGCTTGGAAATCCCGCGACGCAGCTTGTTGACAAGGCTACCGGGAAAAATTATCAGCCGCAGGCGGGATCTTCTATCGGCAAGTATTTGTCAGGCAATATAGAGTTGAACTATTACAAAGGTAAAGAAGGAATATTTAAAAGCAATATTGCTAAGATGAAAAATAATGAGAAAAGATTTATGTCGAACGCTTTAAATGAAATGGCTAAGAGCCGGGGCATTTCCTCATTAGGCAATAAATTTGAAAGTATGCTTAATGATGAACATATAGAAAAATATATATTGGCGGATGACAAGCAGGAATGTCTTGATAGTATATGGGAAGAGCTTGATCCGAGAATTGATACGTATGTTTTGGGAGATAAATCTAAAGAAATGATCGCGGCCTTGAAAGGCAAGAAAAGAGTATTCATCTTCACTGTCTCCAAATCGTCCGCCGAGCATCTGAGAGGTTTATCCGAAGCGTTTTACGGAGTTGATGAAATTTACGCTTATCTCTCAAAAATAGAAAATCCCGATGAGGATACCAAAAAAGTTCTGAATTCTATAAAGGAATTATTGGAGAATAAAGAAAATATCGTCATAAAACTCACGGGTCTCTCTGAAAAATTAAACGAAAGCGCGGAATCCGAAACCGTTAAAAATATCAATCCTGCCGATACGGTGAAAAAAATCCGCGATATACTTACCATAGCCATACCAGAGAAATATATAGATGAGATTATAGCCGACAAGGAAATCGGAGACGCGATGATAGACGCTTTAAGTAAGAACCTTAATCGTTCTGAGCGTACGGAAGAGGAGTGGATAGAATGGCTGCTTAAGGATCAGGGATATTTGGCAAAAATTGTGAATGCAGCCCTTACAAAATACAAAGTCAGCAAAGAAATCGGGTTTACCGATGTCTTCCCTGCTCTTGTGATGTTGGCGACAGGATTCATGTCTTCCGGCTGGGGAGATCTTGCGGGGGCGGCTTTAATCCTTGGCACCGGAAAGTCGCCTACGGATAACTTGCGATATAAGTTAATTAACGGAGGATACGATACTGCCAACCGCGAACTTTGGGATATGCTCAGAACTTTGAAGCCGGAAGATGTAAACAGAAAAGTAGGCGAATATGTCAGAAAGAATGAACGGAAAATCGCCTACGACATGTTTATTAAAAATATTGAGAATGAATTCAACTTCAAACTTTCGCCGGATTTAAAAAAGAAGATAGATAGTACATTCGGCGCTTATTTTAACAGTATTAACCTAAAGAATATAAACAGATCGGAATTGTTTAGAAAAGCCAGAATGGAACACGAACTGGAGATTAATATAGAACTTAGCAGACAGCAGCGCGGCGCCATAGTAAATAATGCAGAAAGCAGATACGCTGAAACTGACGGGAAGACAGAGACATATGATGATTTTGTAGATAAGCTTTTAGTGAACGATAAGGAGTTAGGCGCGCTTCTTGCCAAACACAATTACAAATATGACAAGGAAAAAATGTCCACGTCATCAAGGATGCTTATAGAAAAAATCTTTGACGCTGTTTACGGTACGGAATTTGCCGGCAATATGGCGACTCTTGTGATTGTTTTTGACATTATATCAAAGGAAAATGAAAATAAAGATCTGGTTAACGAACTCGAAAAATTAGCGGACGAGATTAATAAAAACGATTCGTATTTTAATATGGTAGTTAACATAATGACATCCGGCAATGCCAAAGAAGCGAAGGTCAATGCGATAACAATACCTGCCGCGGATGTCGTCAGCGTGCCGATAGAAGGCAATAATATTGTTAATTCGCTTATGGATATATTAAATCCGGAAGATGCGAAAATTTTAAGAACAGACATTGAAAATTATGTTAAAGACGCTTTCTCTCAAAGCGGAGATTTTTCTCTTGTCAGCGGAATATTGGAGAACAGGATTTCCATGCTCAGAAAAGAAGCTAAAACTCAAACTGACGGCTTGAAAATTATGAAAATAGGCGCGATAGCAAAATCTTTATCAACGGCGGTTTCCGATGCCGAATCACATATTTATAACGGTTTTTCCGATTCTTCGGTTAAGACAAAGCTGAGATTGCGTCAGGAAATCGTCAGCATAGATCACGCCCTAAAGAAGATTGACGATGCGAATAAGGCTCTTGCCTCTGCCAAAGAAAGAATTGAGGACGAGCGCCGCAAAACCGACATCAAACTCTCCGGGTCGCTTAACAGCAACTTAGATTTCCAAGAAAACATAAATCAGATTATTGCCGATAGGCAGAATCTGCTAAACGCATGGACTGAAATTATAAACTTGAAGATACAGCTTGACGGCGCCAAAGCTGAATTCAGCAGAATAAAAGGAGAGTATGCCGCAAAATATGGCGAACCTCTCAAATCCGATTCAAAGGAAAATAAGATTTATGAACTTATGTCAGGCAATCAGCAGGCAATCGATGCGTTTAACGAGGCCGTGCAAAAAGCAGTCCCTGTAACGGACGCGCCTTTGGCATCGGCTCCCGTAAGGCAAAAGACGCAGATTCCACAGCAAGAGAAAGATGCCGCGGTTGACGGCGTTATCTCTGCCGTTGAGCATTTGCTAACGGAAGATTATAAGCAAGGCAGGCAGTGGAAGTTGTCTGACGCTAATATTTCAATACAATCCGAAATATCCGCAGACTATGAGAGAAGCAGGAATACAATAGGTTTTAATAGCAGTGAGTGGAAAAGGGTGACCGCGATAAAGTTCCAGCCGAAAATTTTCGCCGACAATTTGAAGCGTGAATTAAACAATACAAACGCCGAAAACGTGTTTGAAATCGCAAAATTATCCTCGATGCTGGAAACTATCTACGACGGCAAAGCCGCGCCGGAAGATATAAAGAAATTGCTGGCGGAAGCTAAGCAGGCTATCTCTCATCGCAAGGCGTCAACACAGCCTGGGATAATCGGCACCGGTAATTTGTTAGAACAAATGAGAAAGCAAGGTTTCTCTTTGCCGGCCGGCTATGCGGACATGCCTCTGTATTTGCAGGCAAATATATACAAACAATTGTGGTCGGACTATTTTAAACGCTGGAACACTAAGTTTATTAACGGAGATGCCGACTTAGCGCAATGGACAGAAAGATTTATTAATAACGAGGGCAAAGGCAGCGTATTCAGACAGGAATTAGAGGAATACTACGCAGGAAAACTCTTTGCCGAAGATATTATGCTTAGCGCTCTAATGAAAGAGATTGCAAAAGACCAGCCAAACAAAGAAACGCTTATAAAGCTTGTAGAATATTTTGATAAGTCGCGTAATCCTTTAAAAGTTTTCAGCGAAGATGAAAGAAGCGATGCAATTAAAGAAGCGAAAGCAAAGATTTCCGGCAAAGCCGTGCCAATGAGCGAATCCGAACGTAAACGCATCGAAAAAGAAAGTGAAGCGTTTAGGCAGGATAAAGAGTTTGCATCAATGAGGAAATTATTAGGAGAGAATACAAGCAGCGGCGCGGCAGAATCTTTTATCAACGGACTCGCTAAATCCTTCGCAGGAAACGTACAATTAGGTTATTGGGGCAACAATGGCTTTGGCGGAGAGTTAAGGCTTTCGACGCAAGGCGATTTTACGGCTAAAATAACCCGTTTCAAACAAGCTAATATAGGAACTGATTGGGATGCTAATTTATCAAAAGCAGAAGAGTATGCGAGGTCTTTAGGATTTAAATTCCGCAGGGTTACAGGTAAAGATTTTTATTGGGTAGTAGATGAGTACAACGGCAAAAAATACGTAAATAATGAAGTAAAAGTATATTTATTCAATGAAAGCGGTTCATTAGCCGTAGATTTTAATAATGGCAGAGAAGAGCAGCTGTATATAAACATGCGGAGCTCGATAGACGTTTACGAGCTGGGAAGAGATATCGGCAATGAACTTGCCAAAAAAGGTTACAGTTATGCAAACGGCAACGTTATCAAAGCGGAGACGAGTAACGGTATATTGCAGCTGCGGCTTCCTAACGGAGAGTTGTTGTATCCATTTAATAAGGACGGCCAATTTGATAAAAATCTTAATGCGGAAAAGATAGCGGAAGCGGCAGTAAAATCCGCGCAGGAAATTGACGGCGTAATATATGAGCCTAATACCGATCAGACATTCCAGTATGACAGAGTTACCGGCGAGCTGCTTAGAACAGGCGAAAAGGGCATGGCTTTGAAGGTCGGGCATTATGATGCGACCGGCAGAAAACTGAGTTATGAAGAATATATAGCTGCCGCTAAAAACAGAGGTAAGCTTGAGCTTCGCAGACAATATCTGATAAACAAATATGGTGTTCAAAAAGTTAGAGAAGGGTTCGATAAAGATAGTAAAGGACTGCCTACGATTTTCTATTTTTCAATAGAAACAGAGCCGGGAAAATTTGTCAAAGTTTATCCTTTCGACGAGCAAGGCAATGTAAAAGATTTTAAAGAAATTAATAACGAGGTTGATATAGCCTCCATCCTTTCCGTTACGGCGGAAGAAATCGGGAAAGATTCTTTCAAAATACTTTACGTAGGCAAAATGACCGATGCCTCCGGTAAGAACGGATATTTATACTGGGATGTGGAACTGCCCGATGGTACGATACGCAGAATATATCCCGTAATTATCAGAGACGGAGAACCGATTCCATTGGACGCTGTCAAAATTAAACAGCAGGCATTGCTTGCCCCGCAATTAGAAGAACTGAAAGAAAGCAGCGAACTGACTAAAGACGCTCCGGTTAAGTTCGACAAGAAAGGATTAATGTATTGGGAAGTTACAATAGACGGAAATAAATACCCCGTATATCCGGTAAAGATGGTTTCGCTTAGAGACGCGAAAGGCGAAGTAATAAAAATAAAAGATACAAAAGGCAATTCGGTATCGGTACAAGAGCCTAAAGTGATAAGCGAAAAAGAGTTGGAAGACAGCCTGGATAAAGATAATGCGAGAGAAGTTTATTTAGGCTTTAACAGAGCGAGATCAACCAGTCAAGACATAAGAATAAGAGATGCGGAAATCGGTTTTGATGACGACGGCATTATGGTGCTGAAAGTAGATATAGACGGTCAGATATACGACATATATCCCGTAAAGCCGGTTAAAGTGGAAGGCAAAACGAAAGCAAAATCTCTTGACGCAAACCAGCTTGAGATACAAGTAGAAATGGCTCCGCGCATGAAGGCAATGATAGAAGGGAATGATGTTTTGAGAGCTTTGGAAAAAGCAGGCAGAGGGAAAGGTTTTGATTTTGATGATTTAGGAAACAAATATTATATCTTGAAGGCTATTAATCCAAGAACCAAAACAGGGTATAAATTTTATCCTATAGTGGAGATAGAAGAAAACGGAAAACTTATGCCTAAACTGGTGGCGGATTTCGCCGATACTCCCGAAGAGAAAGCAAAAAGAGTTAGAATGGCGATAGAAATGACACCCGTAATTACGGATTTGATAGAAACAAATAAGGAACTGCAAACAGCGATAAAGGAAAAGAGAGGGGAACTTAAGCATGACGGGAAAGGGAACATGTATCTTTCCTTAAAAATAGACTCTCCACTTTATCCTGACGGTTATCCTATATATTTCGTCAAAAAGAACGGCAAGCCACTTACCGATGTGCAGCTCAGTAAGTCGATAAGAAACGCGCCCGAAGTCGCGCAGCGGAAAGTTTATCTCTTTGGCGCAAAAGCGAAAGATGTAAAAGACGAATTAGACGTAAACGGCGATATGTATTGGCCGATTGTTCTGTCAAGCAAAGCTACAATAAACGGCGATACGCGTACTGATAATGTGACATACAGAATATACCCCGTTGATCCGGATGGCGATGTGCTGAGCATTGTGCAGCTTGATGCCGAAAAAGCGAATTTGCCTAAATTGAGAGAGCTCAGATTACAGGCAAAAGCCGATGGAATAGATCTTGCGGTCAATCCAGACGCCGACCCGGATTATGCGGAAGGCCTTTATAATTTCATTGACAGAGAAAACAAGAACAGTTTGTATTGGCGTGCCAAGGGACAGGAACATAAAGAACTTGGGATTTTTCCGTTCTGGAAGGCCGGAAAAATAAAAAAAATGTTGACTTTGGATGAACTTAAACTCGCGGTTGAAAACAATGAACTTAAAAAAGACGCTTTAGGCAACAAAAAGAACGGAGCGTACATAAAAGTTAAACTTGATAAAGGACTTGATGAAATAAGCGATAGAAAAGACAATATAACCAGAGATGCCATAAAACAGCTTCATGTTGAAACCGAAGCGGAAAAAACCGAAGCGGCAGCCGCTGATAAAAGGCCGGTATGGAGAAAAATTTGGGATACTATTTGCAGTCGGATCGGTTATGAGACTGAGTCCGCAAAAGCGGTAACAGAATCTATATCACAAATAAGAGCAAAATATCGGACGCGTCCGGACACAAAACTTTTGACGGACGAACAAGCCGAAGCCGCCATGCATACAATCAGAAATGCCAAACTTAAAGTAACTACGCCGGACAAAATAAATTCCGACGGAACAATAAGCTTTGATGAAATCACGATGCCCGAACTTCAATGGATTGCGGAAGAGGGCGAATTTATATCCGTATATAAGAAAGAATATTTTACGCGCGAGGGCAACAAAAAAATACGGCAGGGAGAGGAGTATTTTGTCGAATTTAAAGGCGTTATATACCGGCAATGGTTTACAAGCGACAAACAAACGGAAATAAATAAAAATATGAAAGTTAATGTTTCTTTGGAATTTTCACAGACCGTTTTGAAAGATCAAATTTGTGAAAATAATGAAGGCGAAAGAGTAAATCTTGCAGAGAAAATCGCTGATCTTTTAAAAATTAATGACAATGAAAGAATGGGCGAGATGCGCGCAGCTTTGGCTGACACCGACCCAAAAGCCGCATATATACTCGAATTGCCGAATTTGATAATTAGAAATAACGGTTATTCCGATACAATGCGGCAGCAGAGAGCCGTTTTCCGGAACGTTTATGACGAAGCCGGCAACAAAACCGGAATAAAGGTTGCCGTACAGCATTCGGAACGTCCCGGTGTTTGGAAAGACATCGAAACTTCTGATTTTAAAGTTACGGGCGGATACGGTATGCTTATAAGCCCATTATCGCGTATTAATGAAGATGTAAGTAAAAACGGCACGTATTTTGCAGACGCAATACCGGTCGATGAACTGGATAAAGCTGATTCGAAAATAATTAGTGCCGTAGTTAAAAAGTGGAACGGCAATGTTATCGAACATATTTATTTCGACAAAACAGGTAAAGAAATACGCCTGCAGCATGCTTACGGCGATACGTATCGGATAGGAAATCGGGAACGCATGAAAATAATGGAACAGGTGGCCGCAGGAAGCAAAAAGAATTATCATGTTTCTGCGAAACGCGTTTTCTTGGGAGCGAAAATAAGTGTAACCGATAAATACGGCAAGCCGGTCATCATTGATACGACATCCGAAGATGGATTGAAGATATTAAAAAAGTTGAATATGATTTACGTTAACGGAAATCTTTATGATAATGACGCGATATCTTTCAGCGAGACCAAAACTTCAAAAGAAGCCAAAGCTTCAAAAGAAACCGAAGAAAGTAACGGTAGGGTCGTTATAAAAGATGTATTAAATAAGAGAGGATATGTATTTGAAGGAAGAAAAACCGGAAAATTTACCGCGGAGGGAGAGCCGATATATGTGACGGGAAACAGAATGTCGGCATATGACACTCTGGCCTTTAACGAGATGCTTTCCGACGCTGATTTTAAAGGCGTTTGGAGAAATAATATACAAACTCTTATGAAAAGGCTGGGAAGCGACAGGGAAGCTGAGTTCAATTATAAGCCGGAAAATTTAAGCTGGACAAAAAGCGTATATTTCGACCCTTCAAGCGGTAAAGTATATGTAACGTGGGCTGCTTATGACGGATACAGCAGCGAACCTGTTGTGAAAATCAATAAGGACGGTTTCATAGACATAAGCGGAAGATATAAGGAAATCAATATAGGTTTGAGATATGATTTGGAGAAAGACTCCGTGCAACAGACACCGATCAACCTTGTCGTGCCTGTTTCCGAAGTCGGGAGTATGGTCATAGACTATTATTCAGGGGCAGTCTTTATAGAAGATATAGACGACAGCAGTTATATCATGAACAAATACCACATCGCCATAAAAGATTCTTCAAAACTGTTTGACTTTGAAAATGAAAACTCTTTTTCTCCGGTGCAAGGCAATTGGAAAACTTCGATAGATTCTTATATTGGCGACTGGGAAAATATAAACGGCAGTGAAAACATACAGGAAATGATTCAGAGGACAAATAATTTGGACAATGGAAAAATATTAAAAGTTACAAGAAACGAAAAATATTTTTATAAAGACGTTGACACAAACCTGCATCCGAACCTGCAAAAGTCTTTTTCGGGAACGCTGCTTTCTTTTTTTGGAATTCCTTCCGGAACTGAAACGTATTATGTTGACGATAAAGGAGTCACGATTGATGGAGAAGAAAAAGCTCTTTTGAGCGCCAGTAATTTTAACGGCATAGACTGGAATAAACAGAGAATATATGCGACCGAAAATATCAATACGATAGTCGGGGAGAAAAAAATTGCGTTCAGAGAATATGTGAAAGAGACTGATTTCAACGGAAATGTCAGACAGCAGTTCGAGATTGAAAACGGAAAGGAAAACGGAAAGGAAAACAGAAAGTTTGTTTCCGGACTTATAATTCCGGAATATGACAGATACGGTATAGGCCAAAAATCTTATACGGTCGTAGTTGAAGACGGTAAATGCTATGTAGTAAGTACTTCTAAATTTAACAGCAGAGTCTATGCAAATGCAATAGTCTATAATAAAATGGTAAACACAGTCATGTTTGCGCATGAAAGAACCCAAGTCGAAGATAAAAAACCGCTGCAATTGTCCAATGATATGCTTAATGCCCAAACATTTAATATGTTTAATATGCAGGAATCTTTGCTTGACAATGAAAATAATCTGGCTGATTTCGATCCGAAAAATAAAATTTATACCGAAAAATCATATCTTTTCAATAATGCCGAAGGACGCAATGTAATAACCCTTTCAAATCTTAAGGTTGGTATTGACGGGGAGATTATAAAAGCCGAAAAGAGTGATTCCAGGTTCGGAGAAATGGAAAAGCTGTTCGGCATGCCTTCAGTCATATCGTACGGTAGATATGCCGAAGGTTATGATTTGCTTGACGAACAGAGAGCCCTGATGATGGGACATCCCAGCACGGTCGTTTCTTATGCTTTTAACGGTTCGCTTAATTTTAACGATTACGGCGCAAAGAAAGCCGACGGCAGTATAATGGATACAGCCGAAGATGCAATAGAAAACAGCAACTTTATTTTTAGAATGAATAACCTTAAGATTATTCATTCCGTCATTTCTAACGGAGAGGAAGCAGCTTCTAAAGAAACAGCTTCTCTTGTTTATACGGTTTTCCAAAATCCGAACTTTGACGCGGATAGCGCTATTGCAGGATGGGTCAAAAGATATGAGATATACAAGGATTCGATTTATCCTCATCAATCAGATGCCGTGGCAAGATATTATTCGCAGATGTCAGGGCTTAAAGCCGTCAGTTTTAAGAGCGACGGTTTAAAATTCTTCGAAATATATGAGAACCCTGTCGGGCGTATCCCATTTGGCAACGTAAAAGGAAACATTTATGAAGTTAATGTTCTTAACAGAATGGGAAGAGCCGAGTACGGCTATCTGTTAAACAATGACGATAAGGACTTTGTCGCAAACCATTCACAGAAAGATTGGGAAGATTCGATTAGCAAACTGTATAAAGTTGACGAAAAGCTCAAAAAAATTCAGAAAGAACATGGCAAGCCGCTTTCCGATTTGGTTAAAAGCGCAAAGACAAGAGGGTATGTTCCTTTCAGTTTCAATGTTGACGATATCGGCGATTTAAGAATAAGCAGAATCTGGCATGATATGAACGTTTCTTACAAGAAAGCAAGAAGATGGGTAAATCATAATTATTACGAAATTAATCAACTTACTACGGCAGACAATCCTGTACCGACCAGCCGAGAGTATTTATATGATGATACGGGCGTGCTTTACAGTAGAAGTCAGACCGCAATCGTTGATGACTGGACCGGGGAATTCAGAAGAGCTTGGGATGTAATAGAGATTCGTTTTGTCCGTTATGCCGAGAGCATCGGAGGTTTAGCAGTTATCGTTCTTCCGCTTTCAGCATTGATTCAAAAGCGCGACAAAAAACAGGTAAAGAAAAGGAAGGACGAGATTATGAACAAAGAAGTATCCGATCCTTTACCGGAAAACATAATAAGCGACGTAGCGGAGAAATTGGGAACGGATAAATATAAAGACGCAAAAGCATATATACAAAGCGAAAATCCCGGCGTAAATCAAAATGACAATATGGCGTTGGCAAGAGCGTTCTGTACGGACGCAGACAACAAAATTAGGTTTATCGATTCGAAAGCGGCGATTGCGGAGTTAGAAAAGACTGCGAATTTTGTTAAACAAAACATGGTAAACGCCGTGGAAAATAAATTGTCGGACAAAAACTATCAAACGGTAAAAAACTACATAATAGCCAATAGCAACGGCAGGCTGAATGCAAATTCGACGTTAAATGAGATAGCCTTGGAATTCTGCGTTAAAAACGACGGAAGTTTTAAGTTTACCGATGAAAACTCGGCGCAGAAAGCGCTAAATAACATAAAATCGGAAGCGAAAAATATTACGACGGAATTAAGATCCGACGTGATAAGTTTGCTTCAGGAAAAATATGTAAAACAGTGGGGCGTAAATAAAGCGCATATGCACCGTACTATCAGGGGTACTTTTGCAGGTAATTTCATAAAGAACGAAGATACGATAACCAAAGGGCTTTCAGGACAGGCTTTGTCCGACGCCGTAACTAATGCGCTCAACGGAACCTCAAATGTCAATCAGGTTATATTTGACGATTACCGCTGGTGGATAAGAAATGTAATGGCTGAGAATGAAGCCGGCATCAATAGAGAAACGTTTATACAAAATAATACCGGCGAATTTACAAACGAAGACCTTGTATTATTTTATTATATATATATTGCAGTCATGAATATGAGACAGGACTGTATGGCTTTAAGAAACTTTCTCTTTTATAATGCGAAAAAAATGATAGCCGAGGGAAAAGCGGATAAAGTAGGAGTGATGATTGATACCGAAGCAAACAGAATGCTTAATATTGTAGAAAACGGGTTTACGATTGAGCAGCAGGTTGCGCAGATGAAAGAGATTAACAAAGTAAACCCAAGCAGTAAACTCACGGAAGCAATAGAGTTTTACAAAAATAACAGCGGTGAAATAAACGCGCTTGAAGCCAAATACAGGGCGCTCAATGATACTGTTCAAAGCTTTGAACAGTCTACCGGGGCTGAAAGGGTAGCTTATGGCGACATAGCTAACAAAATGAATATATGGTTTAGCAAATACGGTTTCAGGGTTTTGTTCGGAGTGAAAGGCGCCGGTAAAAGAGGGAACATGCGTCCTGACGAGACGATGACTTATGCTGATTTTGACGGAATATTCAGAAAACCTTCCTATGTGGCGGCATATAATGAAATGATAAGCAAATACGTTTCCGGCGCTGACGAACACGGTTACGATGCAATTAATGCAAATAATACCGATGCAAGACGGCTTTCTTATAAATATGCGCCCTTGATTCAGCCGTTTAGAACATATATACCGCATTCCGGCGATTTCGGCATGGGTAATGTACGTCTGTTTCTTACAAGTATGTTAAATATAAATAGTCCTTTAGGTTTGTTGCAGTCTCTGGCGAACCTTAAAGGCATTATTGTAATGTGGCTCGGCAATCTTGCAGTTATCGGAGGCTTTATAGCGGGGATACAGACATTCGGCGCGCTCGGATTGCTCGGCGCGTTTGGAGTTTTCGCAGCAACGGTTCTTACAGGCTTTGGTATTACTGCATTGGCATATTTGAGTTTAGCGGGATTGGCAAAATGGCTGCAAAAAAATACGGTAAACGATTATTATGGTAAAACTGTTTCAAATTCGCAGGACAGAGGCATAAACAAAGACAGAGACGATATCAGAACTGCCAAATCAGCAATGTTAAAAAGATGGGGATTGGTGCTTATTTTAAAAACTGCCTGGGAAGTGTTCCTCCTCAATACGGTAGTCGGGTCTATCATCGCTACGATTACAACCCACACATCATTATCTGCGATGTCAGTGGGGGGAATAGGTTTCTTCGGTCTCAGTACTCCTTTCATGTTGGGCGCTATGGGAATAACAATAGCATTATCCGTTTATATAACGAGCCTTCGTCATATTACCGCGCTGGTTAACAAATGGTTTACCGATACAGAAAAAGGAGCTACTAAGGACAAACGGTGGGCTAAACAACAGTGGCTGCGGTTTTTCTTGCATCACTTCTTGGCAGCCGCTTCGGCAGGTCTTATAGTTTCGGGTTTGTATGGACTGTTTCTGATTGCCGCGGGATATATGTTTGTATTTTTTCTGGTGCTTCCTTTTGTACTTTTTACATTTCTTGATTTTTTTGGTTTTTGGGAAGTTTTTAAAGCGATTCATGTTAAGAGAACAAAAAAAAGAGGCGGATATTTTGTAGTCGAGAGTAATGTCGGGGATACCTTTAAAGCGCTTCATAGTTCGGTAACAGGACAAAAAGACTCATATTCTGCAGTCAAAACCTGGGAATCTTTTCAAGAATTCTTCTATCCAAAAGATGCTGCAAATCTTGAATCAAAAGAGAGAATATTGAAAAGCGAGTTTTTTAGAAGCTGGGAAGCAACGTTCCTTTCGGAAGATACGGTAAACAGGCTTAACGATGACCAAAAGTTAACGGCTTTTGCAATGTATTTTAATGAGATTATGGGTTCGTATTACAGGGACAGCAAGATATCTGCGGAAGAATATGAAAACTACAAATTTAAAATTTCAGAGTATAAAAACGGAGATGACCTTGACAGGGATATCATTGAAACTCCGGATTTGAGTTCAATACCGAGCAGTTTAGGAGCGAGAGAGCTATTCTACAGACTTCATCAGGAAACAAGCGTAAGGGCAATGCAGGGGATTAGAAATGCAAACGTACGCGACATAAGCCTTTCCGCGCTGATACCTACTTTTGACGAAGGAGTAACTTATCCCCTTGATGAAAAAGAAGGGAAAACAGAAGAAAGCCTTAACAGCGCAAAAAAATTAAATCCCGACGGACATACGCTGCTTACGCATTTGATAAGGCAGTACGAAGGCGAATGGGAGAACATGATTACGAGACTAGAACAGGGAGTAGATTTCAGAGGGCGTAAACATACTTTGAATGACGATGACCGGGAAGCTATTGAGCAAATGCGGGCAATGCTTGACGATAAAGGAAACGTTAAACCGGGCAGATATCTTAATAGAAGAAAGGATGGTAAAAAAGCGGACAATAAGGATGATAATCTTCCAGATTCATGGGCAAAGCGTGAAATAAGCAGATGGGCGGATCCGAAACTGCAGCCTTTGAGCCCTACGCAGCTTGGCATTCTCAATCTCAGAGAAGCATTGGACGTTCTTGCCAAAGTAGAATTCAGCAATAAAAGAAACGGAATGAGCGAAGAAGAATGGCAGCGCTATATACGAAATGATATTACGGCTGACTCTTTTGAATTTATATCGGGTTATCAGAATTACGGGCAAGTATATGATGAAGGAAAAGGCGCAAACGATTCGAGAATTGTCGGTTTAGCTGACAATCTTAAAGAATTCAGGGAGATGATAGTTCCTGTTATGCATCAGCAGGGTTTTAAATACGATAAATATAGAGAGTTAAAAGAGATGCAGGAAAAAGGATTGGCATCTCCTTACGATTTAGAGTTGATATCGCAAATTGAAAAGACTGATGTCGGAAGAAGATGGAAAGAATATGATGCCGAAAAAACATTGCAAGAATATTACAAGTATAGAGAGTTGACAGAGAAGAAAGAAAGAAAATTGGCGACTGCCGACGAATTAGAGCTGCTGTCGCAAATGGGAAAAACAGATATCGCAAAAGCGGTTAGCCTGACATCTTTCAGACGTCTTAAAGTCGAAGATATTACCTATGAGCAGTACGAAACTTTGCAAATTAGGGATAAGGCAGGAAAAGCAACTATAGCCGAAAAAGCTTTACTTGTCACGATAAATGCCGAGATAGAAAAGCAGGTAGCGCAATATGATAGATGGAAAAAAGAAGGCAGAGAAACAACCTTGGTTGACGAATATATGTCTAAAGTAGATCAAAGTGCAGTTGAAAAAGCTAAAGCCGTACTCAAGGAAGCTAATGAGAAGATCGAAAAAGCTAAAGAAGACAAAGTCAGCACGACCGCTGCCGAAGAAGCCGAAGTAATTGCTGCTAGAGCCGAACTAGGCAGAGTTGTCGGCAAAATCATTTTCTATGATAAATATAATAAAGGTATTATTACGGCAGTTGTTTTTGACGATACGGGAACTGCGGTTTCTCCCTTCCACGGAATATTGGGCATGGGTAAGGTAGACCATCATGCGAATCTTGAAGCGGAAGTTTCAAAGGATTTCATTCTTCAGATGGACATGAACCAGAATATTTACGTCCAATCGGCATTAACGTTTTTCAGCGCCTTGCAGCCTTTACTGACGGATAAAGAAGTTTACAATGTAAGTTTGCTTGAGCAGATTCCGACAAAGAGATTAACAAGCATAGGAGCGAAATACGCCTTTGCGGAAGAAGGTTTCAATGCTTTGCACGCCGATATGAACGAACTGTGGCAATTGCATATGTACGGGCATCCGAATATTCTGAGAACCAGCTTTATTCAGTCATTTTCGGGCCAGAGCAAGAGCGTTGTCAGCGAAGACGCCTCGGGAGGCAAGTCTGCGAAAGTCAAAGGCGGGAAAACAGTGGCTTTTGACGGAGTAGTAGTTGAAAAAACCAGAGAAGCCGAAATGAGCGCAACTCTCGCAATAACTTTGAAGTTTGCTTCCGGCGCCGCTGAAATGAACCAGTCCGTATATATTGAAGAATATAATAAGACTTTAAGAAGCGGATTTGGTTTGCTTGGAGGGCTTGCTGCCGAAGCTACAGACTTTGTTGCCGGCCCCGGATTTTATGCAAAGGAAAGTCTTGTTACCGTAACCGTCAAAACATTCCTTTTTGCGATATTGTTTTTGGGCATAAGCGGTTTCTCGGGATTTGATTTTGCTTTCATTTTAGCTTTATTCGGCCTTACTTTATCGCAGACAAGCGCTTTGACCGGAATGGTTAAAGATTCATATACGTACAACGAGGGTTTTTGGAAATGGACTACAAAGCTTGTCAAAAACTTCACGTATTTTGTGAGCCAAATACAAACTCATGGTTTCGGACATATTTTCCCCGGACTTTCAGGCAAAGCCGCGCACGCTAATACCGGAAGAGGAAGCGGTACGATGTTTATGTCGCTGCTGCAGGGTATGGTTAAAAAAACAGAAGAAGCCGCAACTGCGGAAGTGAAACAAAAAGCACATAAAGACCGTAAAGACATGGAAGCGAAGGAATGGGTAACAGGTCATTTGAATAAATTAACAGGCAAAGACGGCATGTCAATTTTCCATTCGCATTTTACGCCTGCGGTTTCAAGCATACTTATTATTATCGCGGCAGTTTTGTTTTCGCCCAGCCCTACGTTTCTGCTTTCATTTTTATATATACTTATTCCTATTGCCGTTATTTTGGGACAAACGCAGCTTAAGCAGGGCTTTAATATCTTACAATATCCCAAAGAAGAGGTTTTCAAAAATATTTGGAATGAATGTAAGAGTTGGTGGAACATAGTTTTCCGGTCAGATATTAAAGAAGTCATAAATGAAAAAGGCGAGAAAGAGTATATCGGAAGACCGAATATGTCCAGACCTGTAGTATTTATCGTAGGCGGAGTTGTATTATTGGTATTGATTGTCGCAACTCTTATAGGTCTTTTAGTAAAGTTTTTAAGACAGCCTTATATATCCAAATATTTAGGATTTATCGTAGGCTGGGCTGCATTATTAACAGTAGTGCTTCCCGCAACCATTATATGGCTTGCAGTAAAGTTTTTAATGTCTCCTAAAGATACGATTAAAGAAATAGGAGATTTAGGAACGTCTTTCGGAAGATATCTTGCCAAAATCTCTTTCGGAAATAATGATTCGGTTAATTCAGGGATAATAGAAGACAGGGCAAAAGAAGAAGCGGCGGCGGTTCAGTATGTAGTTGTACCCATGCCTCAGATGACTCCGATTGTTGATTTAGAAAAAGAAGCGGCGGCATCAGAGAAACAAGCAATTCCAATTTCCGATGGACAAACGGAAGAAGCGGCTGATGTTGATGCAAGAGCAAAAGAAGAAAAGGAAGTTTCGGACAATGAAGTGCTTGATCAAGTGCTTGAACCAGTAATAGAAGCGGCTGATGCTGATGCAAGAGCAAAAGAGAAAAATAAA
>JGI24705J35276_12238769_pt1 | contig 57803 bp, 52 predicted proteins | sample TergutNt197P4_FD_35276 | JGI IMG/M metagenome (IMG submission 35276) | reverse complement strand
CTGTTCGCCGATTAAAGTGGCACGCGAGCTGGGTTCAGAACGTCGTGAGACAGTTCGGTCCCTATCCATCGTGGGCGTAAGATATTTGATGAGACCTGACCCTAGTACGAAAGGACCGGGTTGGACGTACCTATGGTGTATCTGTTGTCGCGCCAGCGGCATAGCAGAGTAGCGAAGTACGGACGAGATAAGCGCTGAAAGCATATAAGCGCGAAACTTTCTCAAAGATTAGATATCTCATTTGCTTAGCAAAATAAGACTCGATGTAGACTACATCGTTGATAGGTCGGAGGTGTAAGGCATGTAAGTGCTTAAGCTGACCGATACTAATAAGTCGAAGGCTTGTTCAATGAAATAATTATATGTTGATTTAGGCAAGCATACAGAAAAAAATAAATTCTACTCCTACAATATGCAGTTATCAGAATGTTGCTTGGTAACAAATAAATTTTTGTTACCGGGTGCAGGGAATAACTCTGCCACGAACCATTAGTTGTGGTTATTGCTACGGGGTCCACCTGTTCCCATTCCGAACACAGAAGTTAAGCCCGTATACGCCGATAATACTTGCTTGGAGACGAGCCGGGAAGGTAGGTAGCTGCAACTCCATACGAAAAACCTCACGAAAGTGGGGCTTTTTTGCAATAAAAGTTAAACCCATAGACACCTATAAATATTTGCTTGTTGGCATGCAAAGATTTTTGCTCCGCATTAAACTGTACCAGCGCTCATTTGTACACCTGTCCCGCGAACTTGACTGCACTACTCATATTAGGTTCCTAACTGATTGGCAGAAAAAAAGTTTGTCATTTTTAACGATTTGACAAAAGTTTTTGACGATACTATTATGTATGGTGAAAAGCGTTGTCTTGAAGACTTCGGCGGTAACTTTCGCGGTTGCTTTTTCGATACTCGGCTATGGGTCTGCTGTGTTTGGGCTTTTGTTCCCCCGGGCTATGGCAGATTTTTGCCTTTCGCTTGGAAGCTACGATGCCGCCGCCATGTATTACGAGCGCATTTATAATGCAAATAAAACAAGCGAAAACTTATACAATGTGTTGAATAAATATATCGACACACAAAAATACGGGAAAATAATTTTTTACGCTAATGAATTTTTTGCGCGCAGCGACTATCCAGATATAATAAATGAGATCAATGTTTTTTGGAGCACAAAAGCGGCGAATAAATATGAACTGATAAACTGGGCGAATGATGACAGCCGGATAAAATCCGCATATACGATGGCATTGCTTTCAATAGGAAAGACCGAGGAGGCAGAGGATGCTATCACCGCATGGCTTGAAGACGTTGACTTATTGCAGCCGAATTATGCTTTTTTTGCATTTGTTGTAACCGATATGATGTCCGCCAAACTTTATGCTGCTGTTTCGGATTATTACGAAAATTTTGCGTCTGCATATAAACTCAAATATAATGACAGTAGCACGGCTTTAGAATTATCCGCCGTAATACCACTTGCTTTTCTTATTGAAGCTGGTCATTATTTGGGTATGAATGTAAATGACTATGCCGAGGTATTCAATGCATTCCAATAAAAGTTATAATACCGATAAAGAGCCTGATTTGGCGGTTTTGGTCGGCGTAAATTGTAAAGAGGCTGACTTGGACGAGCTGGCTTCGCTTTGCGATAATTGCAATATCCATGAAGTTGCCCGCACTGTACAAATCCGCAAAGATGTTGATGTTACATATTATATAGGGCGCGGTAAAGTCGACGAGATTAAAGGACTTGTGACCAAGCATCGCGCGAATGTCGTGGTTTTTGACGTAGAGCTTTCGGGTTCAAAGGTGCGTAATTTGGAAGAAGTCCTGAATGTCCCGGTGCTTGACCGAAGCAAGATAATTTTGGATATTTTTGCAGCACGCGCACAAAGCATGGAAGGAAAACTGCAGGTGGAACTTGCACAGCTTAAATATAATCTCCCGCGTCTTAGGAGAACATCAGGCGACACCAACAATAATCAGGAAATCATGTCCAAGATGAAAAGCAGTGTTGGTATGCGCGGTCCGGGCGAGAAAAAATTGGAACTTGATAAACGTACAATTCGCGACCAAATTGCGGCTTTGGAAACCAAGATTGCCCAAATTTCCGCGAACCGTGATGTCAACCGCAAGCAAGCTTTTAAAAGCAGCAAATCACGTGTTTGTATAGTGGGATATACCAACAGCGGCAAAAGTACACTGCTTAACACCATTGCAAAGGCGGGGGTCATTGCCGAAGACAAATTGTTTGCTACTCTGGACCCCAAAACGGTTAATGTCTATATTGACGGACGGCAGATATTGCTTACCGACACAGTAGGCTTTATTGATAAACTGCCGCATGAATTTATACATGCTTTTGAAAGCACGTTGGACGAAGCGCGGTTTGCGGATTTACTTTTGCATGTTGCTGACATTTCCAATCCTACTTTTAAACAGCAGATTGATATTGTAAAGCAGGTGCTTAAAGAAATCGGTGCGGACAAAGTGCCTGTTATAATGGTTTATAATAAATCTGATGCGGTAAATGAGTCGTCGGCTTCTGACATTGATATTAAAAATGGAGTCATAATTTCCGCGCGCAAAAATCATGGTATAGCGGAACTTAAACAAAAAATATTAGACTTCCTTGGCAAAATAACACTAGAAAATCTTTAACTGTAATTGTTGATTAATGTGCGGTATTGTCTTATAATCTCCTATGGATAAACAGAATGATTTAGTCGTAAAAGCCGCAAATTTCATAGAAGAAGATATAATAAAAAGCATTCAAGCCGGACAGCATATTGTCACGCGTTTCCCGCCGGAGCCAAACGGTTATCTGCATATCGGACATGCAAAGGCATGTTGTCTGAATTTTGCTTTGGCGAAAAAGTTCGGAGGCTATACAAACCTGCGCATGGACGACACGAATCCGGCAAAGGAAAATACGGAATACGTCCAAAATATAGTTGAGGACATTAAGTGGTTGGGACTGGAACCTCGGCAATTGCTTTTTGCAAGTGATTATTATGAAAAGATTTATGATTGCGCCGTTTCACTTATTAAAAAAGGGCTTGCTTATGTAGATGACCAAACTGCGGAGCAAATCAGTGCAGCACGAGGTACCTTGAATGAACCGGGCAAAGCCAGCCCATACAGAGACCGCTCGGCGAATGAAAATCTTGAACTTTTTGAAAAAATGAGGGCGGGGGAATGCCGCGACGGAGAAAAAGTTTTGCGGGCAAAAATTGACATGGCAAGCCCGAATATGAATATGCGCGACCCGGTGATGTACCGGATTGCGCGTGAACATCATTACCGCACCGGCGACGCATGGTGTATTTATCCTATGTATGACTTTGCCCATCCGCTGAGTGATGCATTTGAAAATATAAGCCACAGCTGCTGCTCGCTTGAATTCGAGGATCACCGCCCGCTTTATGACTGGTTCGTGCTGCATTGCTTGGGCAAGGATGATACAGTACCTGTTACGGATTACAATCCAAGGCTGCAAAAAGACGGCAAAAATTTTTTACCAAGACAATTCGAGTTTTCACGCCTTAACATCGAACAAACCATTATGAGCAAACGATGGCTAAAACGTTTTGTCGATGAGGGCAGGGTTGACGGCTGGTCCGACCCGCGTATGCCGACAATCAGCGGCATGAGGCGGCGCGGATATCCGGCACAAAGTATTGTGGATTTTGCCCTTAGCGTTGGAATAACAAAATCATATCAATGCGTACCGCTTTCGGCACTTGAGTATTATGTGCGCGGCGCGCTTGACCCTGTTGCTGTCCGTGCCGCGGTTGTATTTAATCCGATTAAAGTTGTAATCACTAACTTTGACGGTGTGCCCGAGGAACTTGATATTGCAAATAATCCTCACGATGCGGAAGCCGGTTCACATAAAATTTACTTCGGGCGCGAAATATATATTGATGGGACTGACTTTTCCGAAAATCCTCCCGCAAAATATAAACGGCTGACCTATAACGGCATAGTCCGGCTTCGCGGTGCATATATCATCAAATGCGACAAATCGGTAAAAGAAAACGGCAAGATAAAATACCTGGAATGCACATACTTTAAAGACAGCAAAAGCGGCGCGGACACAAGCGGTATCAAACCGGCAGGTGTTATTCACTTTGTCGAGGCTTCAACAGCAGTGCCGGCAATGGTTAACGAATTCCTTCCGCTTCTTAAATCGGGTACAGAGTTAAACGAAGAAAATCTTCGAGAGATAACAAAAATCAGTCATTCTGTACTTTGTGAGAAATTCCTGGAAAAGTCTAAGCCAGGTGATAAATTTCAGTTTGTAAGGAACGGCTTTTATTGCAGAGATACGGAAAACAATGCAAAAGGCAAAATAATTTTCAACAAAACTGTTGGATTAAAAGAGGGATATTAAATGAAAGTAACTGTTTACGGAGGCACAAACAACAAATCTTACAGCGCGGCGGAAATCAGCGAGTGTGAAAAGTTGGGTAACTGGCTTGCCAAAAGCAAGATTGAAATATTGACGGGAGCATGCAAAGGAATGCCTTATTATACCGGCCGCGCCGCTGTGAAAGCCGGCGGAAAGGTCATCGGGTACTCGCCGGCAATCAATAAAAAAGAACATGTGGAAAAATATGACTTTCCGCTGGATGGGGTTTCCGATCTTGTTTACAATAAAGTCCGCTGGTACACACAGGCGGAAAACTTCCTGCGCCGAAGCTGGGACATGACGCCTTTTTCGGATGTCGTGGTCGCGCTTGGCGGAAGCTGGGGCACCTACAGCGAGCTTATTTTCAGTTTCTTTGCCAAAAAGACAATCATTTTGGTCGAAAGTTTCGGGGGTGCAGTCGAAGCATTTATCAACACTTATAACTTTTTTGGCAGCCGCGATGTAAATCCCGCAGTTCACAACGGCTCTACCATTATAAAAGTGAAAAGCATTGACGAAGCAATTAAAGTAATCAAAGGTATGTTATAGTGCAATCGTTTGCCCCCCTGTATTGCTTGCTCTTTTAAAATCATTTGTTTTTTTTGTAATCTAAGTTCATACTTGATACAGGGAGAAATGTATGGCGACAGTAAAAAAATCTACTAACAAAGCTCCGAAGAAAACCGGTGTAAACAAGGGAATTGAAAAAGGGGTTGCCGAGGAACAATTCACTGATAAAGTAATCTGTAAAAAATGCGGCAAAGAAATCGGGTTCACTTTGGGCAGCGAGTTATTTCTAAAATGCCCAAGATGCGGCGCACGTGTCGAACGCGATATAAAAGCCGAAGAAAAAAAAGCAAAGAAAATTATCAAAGAAGATGTACTTCGGCGCAGCAAAAAAGCTCAGTTGTCTGTTGGATTCGGCTTGACTTTGATTGCGCTTGCATATAACATTGTCGGGTTTTTCTCCGGGTGGTTCGCGGATGCCTGGGTCACAAACGGATGGTGGTTCGAATTATTTTCTGTTCCGCTTGTTTTGTTTTCTTTTTTCCTTATTAAGGACACAAAGGAAACAAGCGCCAGCGCAAAATACAGATTCTTTGCGCGGCTTGCGCTGATTATTAATTTTGTTGCAATGCTTGTAATAGCCGCTACAACTGTGCCATATCTGGCTGATAAAATTCATGAATTTTTGGGAAAATAAATTTTAGTGAAAAATCTTGACAGCATAAATGCGCTTATCAATTGTTTTACCCGCCTGCCCGGGGTGGGTTATAAAACGGCGGAAAGGTATGCCTATAAAATAGTGGATTCGGACAAAGCGTTTGTAAACGAGTTTTGTTCGGCATTGCTTCTTGTAAAAAATAGCGTTAAATTCTGTGAAACCTGCGGCAATTTTACCGAAAAAGCAGGTCAATGCGATATTTGTAACCGCCGAGCCGATTCGCAGATTGTATGTGTGGTCAAAGACCCGAAAGATGTAATTGCTATTGAAAAAAGCGGGGCACATCGCGGAACTTATCATGTTTTGCACGGTGTAATAAGTCCGCTTGATAAAAAAGGTCCGAATGACATCAACTTGAAAAGTCTTATGGTGCGTTTGCGGTCTGGAAGCATCAAAGAAGTAATAATTGCAACCAATCCTGACGTGGAAGGCGAGGCAACAGCAAATTATATTGCTTCTCTGATAAAGCCGCTTGATATAAAAGTTACGCGCATTGCACAAGGGCTGGCACTTGGGTCGAATTTAGAATACGCGGACGAAGTGACCCTTTCCGCCGCAATAAACAACCGCGTGAATATTTGAAGCCTCGTAGCAAGGCGGGCGGGAGTGTTACGCTCTTGTTAGATTTACGGTACACCTAAAAAGATTAAGCTGCCCGTGTATAACCGCAAAAATTATTTTGTAAAATTTTCTTTTCGTGATAGGCTATAATTATATTGGGAGGTAAAAATGGAAAAAGCAACAGTAAAGGATCTTGGTAACATCAAAGGCAAACGCATTTTCTTGCGGGCGGACTTGAATGTTCCGCAGGATGAAAAAGGAAACATAACCGATGATACCCGTATACGCGAAAGTTTGGCGACATTGAATTACTGCATAGAAAAAGGCGCGCGTGTTATTATGTGCAGCCACCTTGGACGCCCTAAATCAAAAGATGACAAAGTTTGGTCACTGAAACCTGTCGCAGAAAGGCTTTCAAAACTGATGCCGAAAGTTAAGATTACAATGGCAGTTGACTGTATAGGTTCGGGTGTCGAAAAACAGGTTAAGGCTCTTAAAGACGGCGAAGTGCTGATGCTTGAGAACATCCGCTTTTATAAAGAGGAAACAGATAACGATCCGGCATTCGCAAAAAAGTTGGCGAAATTGGCGGACTATTTTGTAAACGATGCATTTGGGGCGGCGCACCGGGCTCATGCCAGCACGGAAGGAATTGCAAAGTACTTGCCGTCTGTCGCAGGTTTCCTTATGGAAAAGGAAATCAGGATTCTGGGTACTGCTATAAAAAATCCGAAACGGCCGCTCACCGTAATTATCGGCGGCAAAAAAGTCGCGGACAAGATTCCGGTTATTGATAACCTGTTAAACATAGCGCAAACCGTGATTATTGGCGGCGGAATGACTTATACCTTTATTAAAGCTCAGGGCGGAAAAGTCGGCAACAGTATCGTGGACGACTCGCGTCTTGATTATTGCCTCAATGTTATTAAAACCGCAAAAGAAAAAGGTATTAAACTTGTCTTACCTGTTGACACAGTGGCAGCGGACAAATTTGCGGCAGACGCTAATACCAAAGTAGTCGACGTTTTCAAAATTCCGGACGGCTGGGAAGGACTTGATTTGGGTCCCAAAAGCATCGAAAATGTTAAAAAGGCCGTTAAAGACAGCGGCACTATAATTTGGGGCGGACCGGTGGGGGTTTTCGAGTTTGAAAAGTTCGCAAACGGAACCCGTGAAGTTGCGAAAGCAATTACCGAAACCAAAGCCGTCACAATTGTGGGCGGCGGTGACTCTGCTGCCGCCGTTGTAGGTCTTGGATTCGGCGGTAAATTCACGCATATATCTACCGGCGGCGGGGCAAGCCTTGAACTTTTGGAAGGGAAAACACTGCCGGGGGTTGCTGCATTGCTGGACGCCGGCGCAAAGATTAAATAAGGAGTTAACCTATGCGCCGAACACTTTTTGTGGGCAACTGGAAAGCAAACAAAACAATAGCAGAGACCGAAGAATACTTCAGCCAGCTTCCTATGTACGCGGCAGGCTGGCAAAGTGAAGTAGTGATTACTCCAAGTTTTTTAAGTCTGGATATGGCGGCGCGTAAAATTACGCCTAATGTTAAGTTGGGCGCGCAGGATGTCAGCCATCTTGGAATGGGGGCGTACAGCGGCGAAATTCCGGCGGCGCTTTTAAAGTCCATAGGTGTTAAATACTGTATTGTCGGGCACGTAGAGCGGCGCGCTATGGGAGAGACAAATGACCGCATTAACTTAAAAGTCAAAAATTGTATCGACCATGGAATTGTTCCGATTTTGTGTGTGGGAGAAAACCTTGCGGAATATGAAAGTAACAAAGCGCACGACGTTATTGAAAGGCAGCTGCGCGAAGGCTTGGTAGGAGTGCGTGACGTGGAAAATATTGTAATTGCTTATCAGCCAAGTTGGTCAATAGGTACGGGTCACCAAGTCCCTCCCGAATATGTGGGCATCATTGCAGAGTTTATCCGTAAAGCCGTCAAAAATTTCACAGGTCATGCAACGGCTGTTAATTTTACTTTACTTTATGGGGGCGCGATTTCGGCTTCAAATGCGCAAGCATTTCTGGAAACCCCCGACGTAGACGGTCTTATGGTAGGCGGTACAAGTTTGAAACCTTCCAGCCTGTCCGAAATTGTAAGCACAAAATTTAAAATAAAAAAAAGTTATTTAGAATAAGGAGTAATTATGAAAGGAAAAATTATCGCTGCAAACTGGAAAATGAACAAGACTAATAGAGAAGCCAAGATTTTTTTTAATGAGTATGCAAAGCTTATAAAAAAGAATGACAATCAAGTAATGTTCTTCGCCCCTTTTACAACACTTGCAGCGGTTTCAAAACTGGGTAAAGGATTGAATTTTGTTTCCGGTGCGCAAAATTTTTATTTTGCAAAATCTGGGGCTTTTACCGGTGAAGAATCTCTTGAGATGATTGCCGAAACCGGTGCAAGGGCAGTCCTTATTGGTCACAGCGAACGGCGCACATTATTTAAAGAATCCGATGAACTTATTAACGAGAAAATTAAGGCGGCACTCGGTGCGGGATTCAAAGTCATTTTTTGTATCGGCGAAACATTGGACGAGCGTAAGAATAACAAAACAACAGATGTGCTTAAAAAGCAAATAACCAAGGGCTTAAAAGGCGTTGATGCACTTAATAACCTGATTATTGCGTATGAACCTGTTTGGGCGATAGGTACTGGACTTACAGCTACAAATGAGCAAATTAAGGAAACTCACGCATATATTAAAAGTTTGGCGGATGTTGCACTGCTTTACGGCGGCAGTGTGAATGAAAAAAACGCGGCGGAAATTTTTGCGATTCCAAATGTGGACGGTGCTTTGGTGGGCGGGGCAAGTCTTGTACCGGAAAAATTTGCCATAATGGTAAATAATTAAGGGCTTGGGTCTTGAGGAAATGAAAAAAGTTAATAAAACAGTTCTTTGTATAATGGATGGGCTTGGAATAAATAAAAACGACTTCGGGAACGCGGCAAAAGCAGCGGACATGAAAAACCTTAATGCCGCGATTGCGAACTATCCGTACGCCGAAATAAGTGCAAGCGGTCTGGAAGTCGGTTTAACCGATGCCAAAGACCCCGGCAACAGCGAGGTTGGACATAACGCCATCGGAAGCGGGCAGTACATTAAACAAGGGCTTGCACTGCTTAACGAAAAGTTTGAAAGCGGTGAGATTTTTGGAAGTGAGACGTGGGGCAGACTTTCTGCAAATGCGCGCAAAAGCGAATTGAATATATTTACATTGCTAAGCGACGGGCGGCTGCACAGTGATATTTACAAGCATCTTTTTCCGGTCTTATCAAGATGTGCAGAGGACGGAATAAAAATTTCCATTCACGCGCTTCTGGACGGACGGGATGTTCCGACCCAAAGTGCTATGAAGTATATAACCGATGTCCGCGACTTCATTAAAAAAAATAAAGTAAATGCAAAAATCGCAACAGTCGCGGGTAGGGCGGTTTTGGTTATGGACAGATACGAAACCGATACAAGCCTTTTGGCAAATACCGTCGAAGTTTGTGTGCGCGGCAAAGCGCTGGCTGTCACTGACATCGGTGCGGCAATAGGCGGGGAGTATAAAAAGCGCCCTGATATGACCGACGAAACTATGCCGGCTTTTGTGCTTGAGCCGGATTGGCTTTTGAAAAACGGCGACAGCGTGCTTTTGTTAAATTACCGCGGCGACCGTGCGGTTGAATTTTGTTCTATGTTTGAAACAGGAAAATACCTAAGCAAAGACCGGTACAAAGAAATCGATAAATGTATGTTCGCCGGAATTCTGCAATATGATGCCGAGCTTAACCTGCCTAAAAGTTACCTATGTCCACCGCCGAGTATAAAAAACGGACTCAGCGAATGGCTCGTCGGCAACGGTATAAGGCAATACAGTGTCACTGAAACCGTGAAATTCGGACATCTTACCTATTTTTTTAACGGCAACCGTGCAGCACCGTTTGATATAAAACTTGAGACTTGGAAAGAATTTAAAAGCGACGTTTGCGCTAACTTATATAATAAAGTTCCATTGATGCAAGCGCATAAAATAACGGACGATGCCATTGCAGCAGTCAAGTCCAATAAATACGACTTTATCAAATTAAACCTTCCTAATCCGGATATGGTCGGGCATACCGGCGACTTTGATGCAACCATTACCGCCTGTAAAGCCGTAGATGACTGTTTAGGCAAATTAATCGAAGCTTGCCGCGGCGAAAAAACGAATTTGATTATAACCGCAGACCACGGGAATGCCGAGTTCATGAAATACGACGACGGAAAACCGCGCAGCAGCCACACTAACAGTCCCGTGCCGTTTGTTGTACTCCCGTTTGCAACGGGCGCAGTGAAAACCAAATCAGGCAAGTGGGGGCTTACCAATATTGCAGCCACCGTTTGCGTTCTTTTAGGAATTCCCGTAAGCCATAATTTCAACGAAGTGATAATAGAAAAACAATAAAAAAGATTGCCGTCGGGCAATCTTTTCAAAAAGGTATTGATTACTTTTTAACCGGTTTCGCAGGAGCAGAAGCCGGTTTTGCAGGAGCAGCTGACTTTGCAGGTTGTTGTTGTTTCTGAAACATATTTTTTCCCTCCTTTTGTTAAATTTTTGAGGCATTTTATTGCCGCCAAATGGATAAGTTCCAAGCCCATCTGTGTATTTCAAAAATAAAAGTCTGTTTTATTCGGTATTACCAATTAATAATTTGATACCAAGAAATATATAACATATATTTTAGATATTGCAAACAAATGTTAACGCAACTTATGAAAAATGAGCAAAAGCATGTCGCTAAAGTTTGTGCTTCTTAAGATAAAGATGTCCTAATTTGCAAAGAAACTCATTGTAGCGCGCTCTTACAATTTCGTTTTTTGTAACTAATACATTTTTATATAGCACAAAGTACTTTAGGGCACACTTTTGTCCACTTTCAATTATAGTAACTAAAGTTTCAATTGATAAAGCTGTCTATGTTATCTTGTTGAGCACTATAAGTACTGCTTTTCCCGTGACCGTGGTAAGCGGTATCGAATTTAACTTTTTTTAAAGCAGCAAGCGTTTTCTGCATTAATTCAGGACCATAAGGAATTAAATCTGTGCGGCCGATTGTTTTTGCAAACAAAACGTCACCGGTAAATAGCAGCCTGTCAGTATCTGATATCTCGTCTGATGCTTTGGAGTTATATGATTTCAGCAAGTATACAACGCTTCCTAAGCTATGTCCCGGACTGGCAATCGTTTGTACATTAATCAATTCTTCACCTTGACCAACAGCAAACGTACAGTTTTTACTCAAAGCTATAAAATTATCCAAACTATCCGGTATTTTGATTTCGAATCCGTGAACGCTAAACGGCGCGCCTGCATTTTTATCTTTCAACTCGGTCAATGTCGCAACGTGGCAATAAATCGGACAAGCAAATACGCGGCAGTAATCCGCTATATGGAAAATGTGGTCAAAATGCTCATGTGTCAGTAGAACAGCGTCCGGTTTCCGATCGCCAAGCACGTCGCATAAAACTGCAAGCGGCGCTCCGGCATCTACAATAATTACAGTGTCTGCGGATTCCACAATAAATGTATTGCTGTTATAAATTCCTTTGATAGTGCGGACATTCATGAAATTACCTCCTCTTGCGGTTTAGTGAGCACAACATTCTCTTGTCCCAACAAGCTTATAAGTTCCTGCAAAAGCGCATTGCAATCACGGACTTTAGCTTTAGGAGACAATGCTCGGTTTGAGGTAGTGCATTTAATTACTACCGGAATATTGCCGCTGTAAGCCGACAGGGTTTTGATTACATTGCTGTGCAGTTCGGTATTTGCGGTATTATATTTAAGATAAAGTTTGATTTCTGATTTTTTCACCGGCTCGGCTTCTATCGGCTTCTTTGCTTTATCTCCCGCGGAGGTATCAATGCGCGCAATACTGTCTGCAAGAATGATGGCTTCTTCGCTTTCTCGCAAAGACAACTTCCCGGTGATTTTTAATACCGCATCCTTGGTAAGTATACTTTTTGCTTTTTCAAAAATTTTTGGGAAAAGCATTACTTCACAACTTCCGTATAAATCTTCTACCTTGATAACCGCCATTTCTTGTTTTGCCGCTTTTGTAAGAACCTTTTTAAGGCTTACCAGTATCGCGCCCATAGTAACCTGTTGATTGTTTGAAAACGTAATTGTTTCCTCATCTTCATCTGATTCAAAAGATTCCTCGTCCGTGTTTTTTATATAAGAAGTGTTAAAATTACAGCTTTCAAGCACATCCGCATACTGCTCCAAAGGATGACCGCTTAGGTAAACTCCAACAATATCGCGCTCGTATTTTGACTTGGTGGACGAATCGTATTCATGAACGGATGGAATTTTAACATCGGCGGCGGGGTTGTCGTCCAACAAAGTAAACATGCTGATTTGCCCGGTATCTGCTGTTTTCCTTTCACTTTGGGTCATTGAAACTATTGTTGGATACACCGCCATCAATTGGCTCCTTGCAAATCCAAACTCGTCAAATGCGCCGGATAAAATAAGGCTTTCGATACACTTTTTATTAAGGGCTTCGCTTGGCACTCTTTTGCAAAAATCCTGCAAACTTTTAAACGCGCCTTTTTCGGTGCGCTCCTCAATAATGGTTCCAATCAAACCGACACCCACATTTTTAAGCGCTCCCAGTCCAAACCGTATGGCTTTTGGTTTGGAAATTTCCACATTTTCGACCGTGAAGTAAGTTTGGCTTTTATTGATATCCGGCGGCAGAACCTCAACATTTTTGGCGCGTATTTCGATAATGTAATGCGTCATTTCGTCCCATTTGTTAACCCGATTGTTGAGCACACTTGCCATATAATATTGATAATAATAATGCTTTAAATATGCGGTTTGATACGAGATAAAGCCATAGCAGGCGGCGTGGGATTTGTTAAACGCATACCCCGCAAATTTTTCCAGCTTTTCAAATATACTTTTTGCCAAAGTTTTTGTCACCCCGTGCTCGGTCGCGCCTTTTATGAAAAGCTCGCGTTGCCGATCCATTTCTTTTATATCTTTCTTCCCCATTGCGCGCCGTACCATATCCGCCTGTCCAAGCGAATAGCCGCCCATACTTTTAAAGATATCCATAACCTGTTCCTGATACACTATTTGACCGTAGGTATTTTTAAGTATCGGCTCAAGCAGGGGGTGGTCATATCGTGTTTGGGATGGATTATGTTTGTTCCGGCAATAATCCGGAATCATATCCATCGGACCGGGGCGGAACAGTGCCATCGCCGCAATAAGGTCTTCTATGCAGTCGGGTTTCATCTGTTGCATAAATTTTTTATAGCCGCCGCTTTCAAGCTGAAACACAGCGGTAGTGTCACCTGCCGAAATCATCTTGTAAACTTCGGGGTCATTATATTCCATGTTATAAAAGTCAATTATTTGCCCTATCTGTGCCTTGATTTCATTTAAAGCACCTTGGATATCTGTGAGCGTAATAAGCCCTAGAAAATCCATCTTAAGCATTCCAAGTTCTTCCACTTCTTTCATGTCAAATTGACTTGTGATGTTTGTGCCGTTCCGTGCAAGGGGAGTCACATCACCTACAATATCTTTACAAATTATAATGCCGGCAGCATGCACCGAACAGTTCCGCGGAAAGCCCTCGACTTTAAGCGCCATATCCACGATTTTTTTTACTTCACTGTTGCTTTTATAAAGATTAACAAGTTCGGGTGTGCGGAGTTCCTCCAGTTTTGCGCGTTCTTTCTTGTATTCATCAAGGAGCTTTTCCTGTTCCTTCTCGTCTTTATTTGAAAAGCCGGTTTCTGTTTTCGGATCGGTTATTTTTGTCAAATCGAAAATATAAGGTAAAAACGGCGACTTCATTACTTGGTTAATAACCATAGGTTTCGTAATTGCATCAACTTCCGCATACGGCATTTTAAAAACACGCGCAATGTCCTTAACTGCTGCTTTGGCGGCAAGAGTACCGAAAGTGACAATCTGGCATACCTTATCCGATCCGTATTTGTTTATAACATAATCAATTACTTCACCTCTGCGGTTGCAGCAAAAGTCAAGGTCAAAGTCGGGAACGCTGATGCGTTCGCTGTGAAGAAAACGCTCGAATAATAAATTGTACTTAAGCGGGTCAATCAAAGTTATATTTAAAGCATAAGCGATTATACTGCCCGCACCCGAACCGCGCCCCGGTCCGACCGGAATTCTGTTGTCATTCGCAAACTTCATCAGGTCTGCTACAATCAAGAAATAATCCGTAAATTTTTGTTTTGTGATGACGCTGAATTCGGTCTCATACCTGTCGCGTATCCTTTGTGTTATTTCACCGTATTTTCGGATTAAACCTTTTTCGATAAGTTCCCGGAAATAAGTGATACTGTCTTTGCCGTCCGGAGCAGTGAAAACAGGGAAGAAGTTAGCGCGTTCAAAAGGATGGCAGTTGCATTTTTCGGCAATTGTTACCGTATTTGTGACTGCACGCGGAAAGGAAGTCTCGGGAAATATTTTTTGCATTTCTTCCGCAGTTTTTAAATAAAACTGATCGCTTGGAAAGCGCATGCGTTCGGGGTCATCCACAGTAGTGCGCATCTCAACACACATCAATGCATCCTGCATCTCGGCATCCTCTGCATTTATATAATGTATATCGTTGGTCGCCGCCAACTCAACGTCAAGTTCCTTTGCTAAACGTACCAACTGCGGATTGATTTGGTTCTGTTCCGGCATATTGTGATCCTGAACTTCGATGTAAAAGTCATCACCGAACATATTTTTAAGCCGCACGGCATACTTTTTCGCTTCATCATACATCCCTTGCAGCAAGTTGAATGGTATATGTCCCGCAAGACAGGCACTTAAACAAATAAGTCCCCCAGAGTGTTTTTCCAAAAAGTTATAATCGATGCGCGGCTTGTAATAGAATCCGTTTGTCCAAGCGGCGGTATTGATTTTGCACAAATTGGCATAGCCTTCGTTGGATTTTGCAAGAAGTATCAAGTGCGCACGATGCTCCTTGGGCTGCATAATGCTCATATCGTCAACGATGTAAATTTCGCACCCGATAATAGCTTTAATGCCCGCTTTTTTACACTCTTTATAAAATTTATAAGTTCCGTACATATTCCCGTGGTCGGTAATAGCAACTGCAGGCATTTTGTTCGCGGCAGCTTTCTTTACAAGTTTGCTGATGCGCGCCGCTCCGTCAAGAAGGCTGTATTCTGTGTGATTGTGCAAATGTACAAAAGACATAACCTATAACTATAACATGCAGCCGGCTCGATTGACAACTACACCGAAAGCCTGTGAGTAGGACTATACGATAAGTGCCGCTTCAAGCTTGTGTTTTTAAGATAAATATTTAAAGATGCTTTTGGACGTACTTTTGTCCAATAAGTTAGTCATTTGTAATTAGTCATTATTAATTGTCAATAATTATTGACGTGGACAGGCTTTTGCCGTATACTTTTTGGATATGTTTGGAAAAATAGCAAATTTTTTTCGAAATATGAACCGAAAGACTTTGGTAAGTATTATCTTTGTCGCGGTTATTTTTGTTGTCGGGCTTGGTGCGGTCATTATTACTGACATCGTTAACGCTTATCATCCTGTGAAAATGAATATTTCGGCGGCGCAGCTTACCACTGTTTCCGGCAACGGCGGAAATGCGGTTATTGTCGGCGATTATGTTTACTTTGTCGGAAACTATGTAAATACAGGAGACATTAAATACAAGCAAAACGAGTACAACAAAGTCAAGTTCGGCGCAATCTACCGTGTAAAACTGACCGGCGCTGTTCCGACATACTCGGATGCCGATATGATAGAAACCGTTCCCGATTATGTCCAGCATCATATTAACGATATGCAGTTAATTGTTCCGAAGATTGCCGGCTATGACAAAAGTTCGCTTTATGTGTTCGGTAAGTATTTGATTTATACTTCGCCCAATAATACTAAGGATAAGTACGGCGTGCTGCAAACAAGCAAAACGGATTTTTTCAGGGTGAACTTGGACGGAAGCGACAACAAACTTGTTTATACAACGTCAAGTGACTCTGTTGCAAAAACCGATTATACCGTTGCTTGTTACGGCTCGAGTATTTATCTTTTAATTAAGGACGGAAGTAACCTTAACCGCGTAAATGTTACCGGCTCGGCCGGAAAGGTTGACCGCATCAGCAGTGCCGTCACAAGTTTTGTCCTGCCGATTGTAAGCGCTTACAGCGGTGACGGAGATAAAAGCCTTGCCTCCAGTTACGGAGGGGTTATGAATTTTGTCTATTATACAGAAGACCTAAGTCAAGAGGATAAGGATGCCAATTTGACCGGAAACATCCTAAAACAATACCGAGTTACAAAAGGCAACGGGGGCGGAGGCAACACGGAAGTTGTCCCTCACGGAAATGGCACTCAGTTTACCGTTTTGGCACTTTCCGGCGGCAGGCTTTTGTACAGTGTGATTGAGGATGTTTCGAAACTAAGCGGTGCACAGCCTCATTTATATATGACAAAGGACGACAGCGATGCAAACAGCACGGATCCTTTTTCATCTCAGAAGCGCGGGAATTATTTGGTTTTAAACGGAACTGAATGGAGTTCATCAGAGCAATTTTCGATGCCTACCGAACGCAGTTTTGGAACTACTGATATAATTTTCTTAAGCCAAGCGGCAAATCCCGCGGGCGGCAATTTCATATATATTTATGCCAAAGCGGCAGCCGATACAAGTGCCGCGACCTTAAAAAAACAAGTCGCCAATGTGGACAGTATTATAGCAATCACAAGTAGCACAGCTTTTTATAAAAGCACAGGCGGTGAAATCATGTCGGTTTCATTATACGGAAACGATGTACCGGTAGGTACAGGGCTTACACCGGATTCCTTATCAGACATGAGTTTTTTCAGCCAAAGCGGTATAGGCAGAATCTTTTACATCAAAAGTTTCTCGGGGGTTTCAAATACGGACGCAAGCGAAACAAACTGCGCGATGATGATAGACCTTGCCACCGGCAAAGAGTATATCCTTGGAAACCTAAGCGATGACTATTTCCAGACCGTCCCCGGAGCATAATTAATTTTTCCTAAAATTTTTTTATGGCGAAATCGGTATTTTTGTCGCTCACTAAAAAATTAAGGTGACAGATACCGGATTGCCTTGTATAATTGCGATTATGAGCGTAAAAATCACAGGTATCGGTATCGGTTTACCCGAGCGAATAGTGACAAATGCCGAACTTTCCGGGATTGTAGACACATCCGATGAGTGGATAAGCACCCGCACCGGTATTAAACAGCGCAGAATTGCAACCAAGGAAACCTTACTTGAGTTGGCGACAACTGCGGCGAACGAAGCACTTGGAAACAGCGGAACTTCGGCGGACTCGGTTGATTTAATTATTTGCGCGACCCTGCAAGGCGATAATATTACTCCAAGTCTTGCCTGCACTGTGCAAAACAGAATCGGCGCGCATTGTCCTGCATTTGATGTCAATGCGGCTTGCTGCGGGTTTATATTTGCGCTTGACATTGCAAAGAATTTTATTATCGGCTCGAAATACAAAAAAATATTGATTGTCTGTGCGGATATGCTAAGTCGCCACGTAGACTGGACGGACAGGTCAAAGTGTGTTCTGTTCGGGGATGTGTCTTCCGCGTGTGTAGTTGAGCCGGGGGAAGGACTTGAGTATATAAATTTAACCACGACGGGCGAAGATAAAGTTTTTCATCACAGGATGCCTAACGGGAACTGTCCTTTCCGGCCTGCCGATGCGGGTGAGCACATATATATGAATGGTCAGGAAGTTTATAAGTTTGCGCTTGGGGCGGCGCGCGAAGAACTTAGAAAATGCCTTAAAACCCTTGACTTGAAGCCGGAAAATATAGATAATTTTGTATTGCACCAGGCAAATAAACGCATAATTGATGCCGTAAGGGAAAGTTTGAACCTGCCGGAGGAAAAATTTCCCGTAAATATCGACAAATACGGTAATACATCCGCGGCTTCGATATTGCTTTTGCTCTATGAACTGGAGCGCGACGGCAAAATAAAGAAAGGTGACAAACTTTTTATGGCAGCGTTTGGCGGAGGACTTACCAGTGCAAGTTGCCTGATGAATTGGAAAATCTAAATAAATAAGGAGAAAAATCATGGAAAAGAAAGAAACAAAAACAACAAAGCCCGAGGTTAAAAAGGCAGAGGCAAAAGAATCGACCATCAGCCAAGTGGAAAAAATTCTGCAAGGGTATAAGGCACAACCCAACCTTAAAGTTACCGCGGCTACCAAGTTCGAGGAATTGGAACTTGACAGTTTAGATACCGTGGATCTTGTGATGGAAATTGAGGATAAAATGGGCGTTACCATTGAAATGAGCAAGGAAATCCAAACAATAGGCAACATAGTCGATATTATTGACAAGCAGAAAGCGGCTAAAAAATAACAATTAAAGGGGAGGCATTGGGAATCGTACTTTCCCCAGATTCCTTGGTTCCCAAAATGATTATGGCAAATTTAAAAATTTCCAAAGCGAGGATTAAGTCCAAGATTTGTGACTTGCTTGGTATTGAATATCCGATTTTTCAGGGCGGTATGGCTTGGGTTTCGGATGCGGAATTGGCGGCGGCGGTAAGCGAAGCGGGCGGTCTTGGGATTATCTCGGCAGGGAATGCGCCCGGCTCGGTTGTGCGCGAACAAATTGTTAAGGCAAGAAAACTTACAAAAAAGCCTTTCGGCGTAAACATAATGCTTATGAGTCCGCACATCAATGAAGTCGCGGATATAGTGGCGGAAATGCATGTTCCGGTCGTGACTACGGGCGCTGGCAATCCGGACCCGTTCGTGAAAAAATGGAAAGAAGCCGGAGTTAAAATAATCCCCGTAGTTGCGTCGGTGGCGCTGGCACGAAGAATGGAGCGCAGCGGCGCGGATGCCGTAATAGCGGAGGGAGGTGAATCCGGCGGACACATCGGGGAGACTACAACCATGGCGCTTGTGCCGCAGGTTGTGGATGCGGTAAAAATTCCAGTGATTGCCGCAGGCGGTATCGGCGACGGACGCGGATTTGCCGCAAGTTTAATGCTTGGCGCGGTAGGTATACAGATGGGCACGCGCTTTTTGGTGGCTAAGGAATGCCATATCCATCAAAATTATAAGGATAAAGTTATCGCTGCAAAGGATATCGACACGATTGCAACGGGAAAAAGACTTGGGCATCCCGTCCGAAGCCTGAAAACACCGTTCAGCCGTGATTTCTTTAAGAAAGAATACGATGCGACCGTTACTAACGAAGAACTTGAAAAGCTTGGCGGCGGTGCGCTGCGGCTGGCTGCTGTTAACGGTGATGAAGAAAAAGGCTGTTTTATGGCGGGGCAAATTGCAGGGCTTGTTAAAAAAGAGCAGACTTCAAAAGAAATAATAACGGAACTGGTTACGGAAGCCTGTGAAATTTTGGGAAAAGCAGGCTCATGGGTAAAATAGCATTTTTGTTTGCGGGTCAGGGAAGCCAATATGTCGGAATGGGCAATAAACTTTTCCCAAATAAAAGCGGCGGCATATACGACATAATGAAAAACGGATCGGCGGATGAACTTAACAAGACTGTTAACGCCCAGCAAGCGGTCTTTTTATGCGGGCTTGCGGAAGCACAGGCTCTTTCGAAAAAAGGGATAAATGCAACTCAAGCCGCGGGCCTTAGTCTTGGCGAAGTGACGGCACTTGCATATGCAGGGGTTATCGAAGGACTTGATTTTGTGAAGTTCCGTGCCCGGGCAATGCAGGAAGCTTGCGACAATACCAACGGAACAATGATTGCCGTGATGCGGCTTACTCCCAACAAAGTAGTTGAACTTTGCCGGCAGTTTGACAATGTCTGGCCTGCAAATTTCAATTCCGCAGACCAAACGGTTTGCTCCTGCGCCGCAGATAAAGCCGACGCATTTATAGCAAAAGTTACTGAAGCGGGCGGGAAAGCCGTTAAACTTAAGGTAAACGGTGCATTCCATTCACCATATATGAGCAAAGCCGGCGAAAAGGTCGGCGAATATTTGCGCAACTTCAAATTCGGTACGCCGAAGGTGACGGTTTATTCCAACTATACGGCGGCTCCTTATCCGCCGGCTTCCAAAGATATGTACGGCAAATTTTTAAGCCGTCAAATTAACAATCCTGTGCAATTCAATAACATAATTGAAAATATGCTGGAGGATGGGGTAGATACTTTTATAGAATGCGGTCCGGGCGCGGCACTGTGCGGGCTTGTGAAGAAAATTGCCGAGGGCAAAGGTATATCCGGCATCAAAATACAAAAGGCAGAAGAATTAATATGAGCGAAACGCAGAAAGTTGTATCAGAATCAAAAAGCAAAAAAATCGCTGTTGTAACGGGCGGAAGCCGCGGAATCGGCAAAGAAATCGCACTTGCTCTTTCAAAGAAAGGATATGCAGTAGCTATTTTGGCAAATTCCGAGCCACAATTAGGTGAGGGTATAAAATCTTACAAATGCAATGTTGCGGATTTTGCCGCTGTCAAAGAAACTTCGGAAAAAATTGCCGCGGACTTCGGAGGAGTTGATGTCTTAGTCAATAACGCAGGCATAGTAAAGGATAACCTTGCAATCCGAATGACGGAAAGTGAATTTGATGATGTTCTGGCGGTTAACCTTAAGGGAGTTTTTAATTGCTGTAAACATTTTGCACGGTCAATCATGAAAAGCAGCCATGGACGTATTATAAATATTTCAAGCATAAGCGGTATAACGGGTCTTGCCGGTCAGGCGAATTATGCGGCAAGCAAAGGAGGCATTATCGCGCTTACCAAGGTTATGGCGCGCGAACTTGGGGGGCGTGGCGTAACGGTTAACGCAATTGCACCTGGATTTATCGAGACCGATATGACCTCTGGACTGGACGAAGCCATGAAGCAAAACGTCAAAAATACTGCTGTTATTAAACGCCTTGGAAACCCAAGCGATATTGCCGCTGCGGTTGTTTTTCTGGCAGGCGAGGAAGCGGGCTATATTACCGGACAAACCATTGTGGTGGACGGGGGATTGACGCTTTAGTACTTGACTTGTCCGCTGCGTCACTATAATATATTGTTATGACAGGAAAAATGCACAGAGTAGTTGTTACTGGTGTCGGCGCGCTTACCCCGCTTGGGTCGGATGTTAAAAGCATGTGGAAGGCAATGCTGGAAGGTCGCAACGGAATTGCGCCTATTTCGCGCTTTGATACCTCGGACTATAAGGCGAAATTGGCGGGAGAAATAAAAAACTATGATCCCGAAAAGTATTTCGAGCGCATGGAAGCGCGTAAATTGGATTTGTATACCCAATATGGTTTGATTGCGGCGGCGGAGGCAATGGCAGACAGCGGGCTTGTTGCAATATCGGACGGGGTTGTAGGTAATATAAAAGCGGAACGGCTTGGTGTTTATGTGGGAAGCGGTGTGGGAGGTCTTAACACGATGACCTCTGCGCAGGATACGTTGCGCGAAAAAGGTCCGGCACGCGTTTCGGCCGCTACCGTGCCGATGATGATTTCCAATATTGCCGCTGCTCATTTAGCGATTAAATACAAGGCAAAGGGTGTAAATGTACCTATTGTTACGGCGTGCGCTACCGGTGCCAACTCCATTGGTGAAGCTTTTCTGGCAATACGCGGCGGTGCTGCTGATGCAATAATTACAGGCGGTGCAGAGGCTTGTGTCAATCAACTTGCAATAGCGGCTTTTTCAAATATGCTTGCCATGTCGGTTTCGACAGACCCAAACGCGGCTTCACTTCCTTTCGATAAAAGGCGCGGCGGTTTTGTCTTGGGCGAGGGTGCTGGTATGCTTGTTTTGGAAGAATATGAACACGCAAAAGCGCGCAAGGCGAAAATTTACTGTGAAATCGTGGGTTATGGTAATACCTGCGATGCTTTTCATATTACCGCACCGGAAGCGAATGCTGATGGTTACATAAGGGCACTTAAAGCAGCTGCAGAAATGGCGGATCTTGCCGAAGATGAAAAGATTTACTATAACGCACATGGTACCGGTACTGATTTAAATGACAAAGCGGAAACTTTGGCGATTAAAACCGTATTCGCAAAAAAGGCAAAATTGATACCCATAAGTTCCACAAAATCCATGACGGGACATATGCTTGGCGCTACAGGAGCGGTAGAGGCACTGGTTTGTGTAAAAGCGCTTGAAACTGACAGTATTCCTCCGACTATTAACCTTAAACAAAGTGACCCGGAATGCGATCTTGACTATGTGCCTAATAAAATGCGCAAATACAATGCGGATGTTGCTATATCCGCTAACTCGGGATTCGGCGGACACAATGCTGTTCTGATATTTAGGAGGATAAAAAATGCCTGATAAAGAAAACACTAAACGTGAAAAAGAAAGTTATGCTATGGACATAAAATTTTTAAAAAAGTTAAGCGAACTTATGAAAACCGAAAATCTTAAAACACTGGAAATCAGTGAAAAAGACGTGAGGGTTCATTTGGTGAAGCATGATGGCGGAGTGCAGGAAGTAAGAACAGTCGCCGCTTCTGTCGAGTCGTCGGTTTCGAAGGCTCAGATTAGCACCGGTGACAAAGCGGCGGTGCACCTGAAAAGCAGTGGATTTGAGGTTAAAAGTCCGCTGGTCGGTGTCTATTATGCTGCACCTGCGCCGGATGCGGCACACTATGTTACGGAAGGAAAGCGCGTCAAAAAAGGCGATATTCTTTGCATAATAGAAGCAATGAAACAGATGAACGAAATCGTTGCCGAAATTGACGGTGAAGTTGTACAGGTCTGTATTAAGAACGGCGATATAGTTGAGTACGACCAGACTTTGTTTAGGATTGTATAGAAAATGAAAATATTGGACAGGGAAGACATAAAAAAAATAATACCGCACCGCGAGCCCATGCTTTTGGTGGACAGGTGCGAAAGCGACCCCGCCGACGAAATGTCGATTTTCGGATATTATACTGTCAGGGGAGATGAGTTTTTTTTGCAAGGTCACTTTCCCGGAAATCCGATTGTTCCCGGCGTAATGTTATGCGAGATGATGGCTCAGTCATGCTGTCCGCTTTTGACCGAACCCGGCTGTACTCCATTTTTTACCAGTCTTAATAATGTAAAGTTCCGCGGCATGGTCAAGCCCGGCGACACGGTACAGTTTCATTGCACGCTTACGCGAAAGAACGGCGCATTTTACTTCGCAAGCGGAAAAGGTTTTGTGAACGGTAAGATGTGTGTGGCTGCGGATTTGAGCTTTATGACGATGAGCGTTAGCGAATAGTAGCGCGTAAGCGTGTATGAGCAAAGCGAGAGCCGCAGCGACAGCGAGGATGAGCGTTAGCGAATAGTAGCGCGTAAGCGCGTATGAAAGCTTGAATTAATTTTTCGCTTTTTAAATAGCATATAAACAATTTCGTAATTTGGGAAATACTTAAAATTGCTGCGGTAACTCCTAATTTTTGCCAAACTTCTTCAATTTGTGTTGTTTCACTTGAATTATATTGAATTCGGTTATATAATGCTTAGAGAAAGATATAATCTGGAAAAGGCGGGTTGTGATGTTTCGAAAGATTCTAATTGCTAATAGGGGCGAAATTGCTATAAGAGTAATAAGGGCTTGTAAGGAAATGGGTGTTTCCTCGGTCGCGGTTTATTCAACTGCGGACAAGGACGGACTGTGGACCAGTTTCGCCGATGAAGCGGTCTGCATAGGCGGTCCAAAAAGCAAAGACAGTTACCTGAATATGGAAGCAATCATTTCTGCGGCGATTGTTACAGGGGCAGAGGCTATTCATCCGGGGTACGGCTTCCTAAGCGAAAACGCCGCATTCTCTCAGAAATGCGCAGACAATAATATTGTTTTTATAGGTCCTACGCCCGATGTTATAACCAAAATGGGTGACAAAAACATTGCAAAAATCACAATGAAAAAAGCGGGTGTGCCGGTTATTCCGGGCTGTGAACTTGTGGAAGATGTTAAAAAAGGTTTGGCAGAGGCAAAGAAAATCGGCTATCCGCTGCTTATAAAAGCGCGGAGCGGCGGCGGCGGGCGCGGAATACGCATTGTACGGCACGAAAAGGACTTTGAGTCTTCTTTCTTATCCGCCGGGGCGGAAGCGGACAGTTGTTTCGGTGACAAAGGGCTTTACTTGGAAAAGTACCTTACAGATGTAAAACATATCGAGATGCAAATAATCGGCGACAAGTTCGGCAATGTCGTGTGTATGGGGGAGCGTGACTGCAGTATGCAGCGCCGCAACCAGAAACTTATCGAGGAAGCCCCCGCCAACATTCCCAATACCGTGCGCAGCCGAATGATACAGGCGTCTGTTAAGGCAGGTAAAGCGGTCAATTACGTTGGTGTGGGCACTGTCGAGTATCTTTATACCAAAGACGGCAAGTTTTATTTCATGGAAATGAATACCCGGCTTCAAGTCGAGCATCCCGTAACGGAAATGGTTACCCAGCGTGATTTGGTAAAATGGCAGATAAGGGTTGCCGCCGGAGTTAAGATAAATTTCAACCAGACCCAGATTAAAACAAAAGGTCATGCCATCGAGTGCAGAATTAATAACGAAAATCTGCTTACAACGGCAAAGCCGGCTGCTCCTGCGGCGCACACAAACAAGGTCACTATGCTGCACGTTCCCGGCGGTCCGTGGGTTCGGTTTGATACTGCAATTTATAACGGCTATACCATTCCGCCTTTTTATGATTCTATGATAGGAAAGTTAATTGTGTGGTCTACCGAGCGCGACAAAACAATCCGGAAAATGAAGGCGGCGCTCTGTGAGCTTATAATTGAAGGAGTTACGCATAACTCGGAATTGCAATACGATTTACTGGATACTGTAGAGTTTGACAGTTCGGTTTACACAACTGACTTTGTAAACAGGTATCTTGAAAAAAGGAATAAGAAATAACTGGAAGCCCGCTCAAGAGGGAGGAAGATGAATGAAATTCAGAAAACCGTTGAATATGCTGGAGGGCGAAAAACGCCAAAATAAGGCTTTGGAAAAAGCGGTAGAGGAAGACAAAAATTTTGTCGTCTGTGAAAGCTGTAAAAAACGGCTTAAGACAGAGGAACTAAATAAAAATTGGTTCGTATGTTCTTACTGCGGCAACCATTTCAGAATCGGCGCGCGCGATCGGATTTTCCGGCTTGCGGATGTAAGCAGTTTCTGTGAGATGTTCGATGACTTGCGCTCGTTTAATATTCTGGGCTTTGAGGGCTATGACAAGAAACTTGCTTCCGCAAGGGAAAGCGGCGAGGAAGAAGCCGTTATTACCGGTGTGGGCTCAATCAACGGGAACAAGACCGCAATTTTTGCCATGGAGCCGAACTTTATGATGGGCAGCATGGGTAGCACGGTCGGTGAACGTATTACAAGGCTTTTCGAGTATGCGATTAAAGAGCGTTTACCGGTTGTCGGCTTCAGCGTATCCGGCGGCGCACGGATGCAGGAAGGTATTTTGTCACTAATGCAAATGGCTAAGACAAGCGGCGCTGTGAAAAAACACAGTTTGGAAGGGCTGTTTTTTCTAAGCATTTTAACCAATCCTACAACGGGCGGAGTTACCGCAAGTTTTGCCAGCCTTGGAGACATAATAATTGCAGAGCCGGGCGCACTTATCGGCTTTGCGGGACCAAGGGTAATTGAACAGACAATCCGCAAAAAACTTCCAGTCGGTTTTCAAAGGGCGGAATTTATCATTCAAAAGGGTTTCATTGATGCCATTGTTGAACGGACACAGCAAAAGGAGTTTATATCCGAATTGCTTAAAATGCATTCGGACAAAAAGCAGACCGCCGCTGGTAAAGCGGTAAAAGAAACCGTAAAAGAGAAACCTAAAGAAACACTAAATGAAACTGTAATTACGCCTAAAGATGAAACGAAAGAATATGTTGTAGCGGTACTTGAACAGCCGGAAAGAATCACCGCAAATGCTCTGGTCGCCCGTCCGGCATCTCCTAAGGCTAGAACTAAATCTAAACTGGCGGGCGCAAGAAATACGGACAGACCTGCATCCGGCACAAAAGCACAGCAATTAACAAAAGAAGCAATCTCGCGCGAAATAACAAAAGAGGCGGTGGTAAATGGAAGCAATGGAAGCAATTGAAAGAGTTAAGCTTGCCCGTCACAAAGACAGGGCTACGTTTGCGGATTACCTTGCGCTGTTTGACGGCTTTATTGAACTGCACGGCGACAGAAACTTCGGCGATGACAAGGCGATAATCGGAGGTATAGCTTATTTCGACGGCAAACCTGTTACGGTAATCGGCATCGAGCGCGGAAAAGAAACAAAGGAAAAAATCATGCGCAACTTCGGGATGCCGCATCCGGAAGGCTACCGTAAGGCACTGCGCCTTATGAAACAGGCGGAAAAGTTCGGGCGCCCCATTATCAATTTTATTGACACTCCTGGTGCTTACTGCGGTATGGAAGCCGAGGAGCGCGGTCAAGGTCAGGCAATTGCGGAAAATCTTGCCGAAATGATGGATTTTTCTGTTCCCATTCTGTCGATTGTAATCGGCGAGGGCGGAAGCGGCGGTGCTTTAGCACTGGCGGTTTCCAATGAAGTTTATATGCTGGAAAACTCGATTTACTCCGTTATATCGCCGGAAGGGTGTGCATCCATCTTATGGAAGGATGCCGGCAAGGTCGCGGAAGCCTGCAAGAACCTTAAGTGCGTAAGTTATGATTTGGAAAGTCTTGGCATAATTGAACAGGTAATCCCTCAAACCGGCGACAATGCATCCACTATGGAAGAATGTAAGCGGCTGATTGGTCTTTTCCTTAGCAAATATAAAAAATACAGCCGGGGTGAAATCAAAGAGCAGCGCTATCAAAGGTTCCGGAAACTTGGATATAATTCACTTTAAAGAAACGGATTCCACCAACAAAGCGGCAAAACGATTGCTGGAAACCGGGAAAAAGCCTCCGTTTTGCCTGATTGCAGACAGCCAGACCGGCGGAATCGGACGGCACGGGCGGAACTTCTGGAGTCCGCTGGGGGGTCTTTACATGACGCTTGTGCTTTCAGGTAAGGACTTTAATTATAAGTTCGGTACGGGCTTCGTCGCGGTTTGTGTTGCCGATGTGATTAAAAGATATACCGATCGAGAAATAACAATCAAATGGGTGAACGATATTAATGCAGTAGGCAGGAAAGTTGCAGGGATTTTGGTCGAAAAAACATCCGGCTGTTTTGTCATAGGAATTGGGATTAATTTGAAACAAACGGAAGCAACGCCTGCGGAGCTGCAAAGCCGTGTCGGTTTCTTAAACACAGCGATTGACAAAAATATGCTTGCAGACGAACTTATAAAAGAGATTACAAAACGCAAAAAAAGTGACGAGGAAGTACTTGAACAGTACAAAAAATACTGCGATCTTCCGGACTTTGGAATTGATATAAACATTGACGGGTCACTTAATACTGCGGACGGTCGGCGTGTGACTAACTAGGGACACGACCTAGTTCAGTATGCAACCGCCAGACCTTTATCATTGGCAAGGAAAGTTCCGATTCCGCGCATTGAAAGGGTTTTTACGTTCCGAAAAGCAAATTTGGTTTCCAAAAAACGCTTCAGAGTATTTGCGTCTTCTTCATTGTTGCAGTGGGATATTACTATTAGGTTATTGGGGTCGTCTTTATGTTCTCCCGTAAATTCCGACAGGGCTTCAATGCCTTTTTTAAAGCCTATAACCTGTTTGTATTTTTTTATTTCGCCTTCTCCATTATCGCCAAGCACCAATTTAAGCGGAATGATTGAAGTTATTATGCCGGCTATTTTGCTCATGCGCCCCGATTTAACAAGGTTGGAAAGGTCGTTAAGTAAAAACCTGATTTTATTTTTGCTGCGTATTTCTGTAATGCGCTGCGTGACTTCGTCAAAGGTATATTTCCCGCTTTGAATAAGCCCGACAAGTTTATAAAGTATACGAGCAATGCCTGCAATAGCGGAAAGCGAGTCAATAACAAATATCTTTTTATCGGGTGTCTCTGCATGGACTGTGTTTGCCGCGATGCACGCGTTCGAATAGGTGGCGCTTATTTTGGAGCTCAGGGTAACACAGATAACGTGCCCTTGCGCCGCACGCATTTGTTCCGCAAACGATTCCGGAGTCGCACAGGCTGTTTTGGGAGGTAACTTGGTTTGCTTCATTTTTTCCAGAAGCTCTTTGATATTGACATTTTCATCATCAGGATATTCGGTTCCTTCCAATGTATAAAAAATCGGCACCGTTACAAAAGTTATGTTTTCATCTGTTAAGTCCTTGCTTTTCAGATCGCAACTTGAGTCCGAAATTATTGTATATTTTTCCATTTAACTCCCTTAATTATACCATACTATACGAGCGAATAAGATTCGGCAAGCGAAAATATGCAAAATAGGAGTACACAAAACCGAAGTGATATATAGCAGTTGACAATAATGCCGTGTAAGTGCCATACTAAAGTTACCATAAAGAGTGCGCGAGGGACAGACCTGTTGACCGCACAGCAACCGGCGTCAGTTACGCAAGGTGCTAAAGTCTGGGCGAAAGCCAACCGTGAGGGTTACGATGGAAATAAACAATCTTAAAAGTTTATGCCCGTCGTGCGATGGGCTTTTTAAGTTTTAAAAGGAGTACGAATGAAAAAAATTCTTACAAGCGAATCGGTAAACATAGGACACCCCGATAAAACTTGCGATACAATCGCGGACGCTTTTTTGGACGAGGCTCTAAGGCAGGACCCGAACTCTCAAATGGCGGTGGAGTGCGCCATAAAAGACGATTTGCTTATGATTTATGGCGAGGCGACAACCAAAGCGGAAATAGATTACAGCAAAATTGCAAACGAAATCTTAAAAGAAGTCGGATATACAAAGCCTTTCCGCATCATTCAGGAAATAAGCAAGCAGTCTCCCGATATTAACCGCGCGGTAGTTCAAGACGAACTTCGGGCAAATGACCAAGGCATGGTTTACGGCTATGCGAGCAACGAAACGCCGGAGTATATGCCTATGCCCATTATTGTTGCACATAAACTGATGCGGCGGTACGAGCAATTCCGCAAGTCAGCGGCTTCCGGCGGCGATTTCTTTTCTGATGCGAAATCACAGGTCAGTATTGAATATGATAAAAGCGAAAAACCGAAAGCAATCAATACAATTCTTATCTCCGCAAGCCATAAAGAACATCTTACTAAAGAACAAATTCATGATGTTATTTATAACCATGTTATCTCGCCGGTACTGACGGAATGCGCCGGATTTGTCACAAAAGAAACAAGGTTCATAGTCAACCCAAGCGGAAAATTCACAATCTGGGGCAGCTACGGCGACTCCGGATGCGTGGGGCGCAAAATTGTGGTGGATACTTACGGAGGAATAGGCAGGGTAGGGGGAGGCTGTTTTAGTTCCAAAAATCCATCTTCCAAGGTTGACCGAGGCGCGGCTTATTATGCCCGCTTTTGTGCAAAAAATATTGTGGCACACGGGTTTGCGGATAAGTGCGAGATTCAACTCAGCTACGGAATAGGGCTTGCCGAGCCGATAAGCGTAAACATTGAATGTTTCGGCACGAACAAAAAACCGATGGCAGAAATTGAAAAATTTGTGTTCGATAACTTTAACTTCCGACCTGCTGTGATGGCAAAAGAATTAGAGCTGTCAAAGCCGATTTTTAAAAGCACAGCGTGTTACGGGCACTTCGGGCGTGAGGAGTTTCCGTGGGAAAAGATTAAGGAAACAACCTAAAAAATCTTTAATAATTTGAATTGTTGATTATTTGCGCGGTGTTTCCTTAAAAAAACAACAAGATTTCTATAAGGTGTTTTCAAATGCTTTGAGTGTTTTTTCTAAATCATCGTCACACGCAAAACGGAATCTTTTATTTTCTCTTATCAGTTCCAGTGCTTTATCAATTGGAATAAGGATAATTTCTTTCACTTCATTATCCTGCGGTTTCAGCTCACAACTCTTCGGAATTTTCAAACCGTGGAATGAACAAATATAGTTTTTTCTTTCTCCTTTAGGTACCGCGATAAGTTGTGTGTTAAGCAGGTTAACTGCCTGGGAATTGGTTTTGTCTATGCCAAATTCTTCGGATAATTCACGCCTGATTGCTTCGTACGGTTTTTCACTGCCTTCTACGTGACCGGAGCATATATCCAGCAGTGTGCTGTCTGTCCTTGAACTATCGCGTTTCCCCATTATTAAATTATCACCCTGTGTAACAAAACAAGAAACACCGCGCAAAAATTCATGCTCACACAAATCAGTCTTTGATTTATTTATCGCTAATTTCCGCAGAATAACACCGTTTTTATTATAAGTATACCGAAAACCATTCATATATTGTTTTCAAGTATACTGCACTCAATGTTAAAATACAACATGGAAAAGACCAAGGACGTTTTCGAATATATAAAAAATGAAACTTATATCGATAAACTAAGCGGCAAAGCGGTTTATCTCTGGAAAGATGAAATCAGTGACGAAACTGTTTATAAACAAGCACAAATTGCTGTAAACAACATACTTCAAAGCAAGTACACAAAATGTAAAAAGTTCTATCGGATTGCAGGACAAAGCGGAAGCGGAAAAACAACACAATTACTGCCGGTAATTTTAAGACTGGAAAAAGAAAAAGGAAATAATCCGATAATAATTGCGGTCAGAAACTTTGCCAAGTATCATCCGAACTATGACGAAATAATTACTAAATTCGAAGCAGGCGAAATGCGTGAAAGGACAAACAGTTTTGCGCTTAAATGTCTTTGCACAGTCTTTGCGGAACTTGCAAGGCGCGGATATTTAATAATCCTTGATTTAACAATACTTACCCCAAAATTTGAACAGTTTATCAGTCGGCAATTACAAGACAATTCCTATGAAGCAGAATATCATATACTTGCCGTCAGTAATCAGCTAAGCGACCGGTTTATCGAGAAACGAAAAAACGATATTTCAAGTTCTGAGGGCGGAAAAATTGTTTATACAAACTCTAAAAACTATTATTATTATATAATGCCATTTGGCGTTGATTACTTAGTACACAATGATAAAACAAGTAATGCATTTGTCTGGACAGCATATAACAGGCAGCCGATATATCAAGGGAAATTTTCCGGAACAATAAAAGCACTGGAAATCGGGCGAAGCAAAACCGGTGAACTTGTTTATACCGAGGACGAATTGCTACAATCAAAATACAACTACTTATTAAATAATGAAAGAAAATAAGTTTTTTCGCTCGGGAGTGAGTAAGAGAACTTTTTAGATGCTTGACTCATTCTCCGCAATGCGATTGTCGATTTCGGATTGCTTTCTTTCGATTTCTTCTTTCTTTTTTTTGATTTCCTCTGCGCGCTGTTTGGCGGCAACGCGCTGCTTCGCGGCGGATGCGCGGGAGGCTTGCTCTTTCCGTATACGCGCGTTATTGCGCTCTGCAATCAACTCAAGCCTTTCCGAAATGGTTTTGTATTGCCTAGACTTTCCGACGCGGACTTTTCGGACTTCTTCGTTGTCGCAAATTTTTGCCAAGATTTTGTCAATCTTTTTCACAGGGCTTACTTGGGTGTAAATCGTAAGCAAAAGCAAAAGAAACCAAAGCGCGAACAACCCTATTTGAGCAAGCCCTACAATAGCACTGTACCCTGTATTAACAGCATCAGGATTGTTGGTTATGGCGGCAGCGGTAGGCGGAATAATTGCGGCAACAATTTGTGATGAACCCAAGAACACTCCGGTAGAGATGGAAGTTGTAAGGAATAACCCCCCGGCTATACTCCGGCTGCGAATAAAGCGCACAAAAGCGAAAAGCCCGAACATTATGGCAAGCAAAATAGATATTATAGCGGCAAAATAGCTGGAATTAATACCGCCGCCGTTTTTGTTGATAAAAGTATCCGAGCGCGCCGACCATAACAAAAACGCAGACATAATAGCCAGTATGACAAAAAGCCAAAAATAAAGCCGGGAAAGGCGCGAGCCCTTCTTCTTATCTTTTTCCTCGGCTTTTTGGCAGTCGCTGCAACTGCCGGCAGAACCGCAGTCTTTTGACATGCAACTTTTTTTCATCTTATGTTAGTGTACATAAAATAGAAAAAAATATTACGGCAATCGATTAATATGTTTCTGCCTGAGTGCGGTTATAGATATTTCTAAGCCATGCCTGTGACTTAAGCACTGTCGCGAATGATTCCGTGTCCGCCACTTCGCTGATGCGCATTGCAAGCCAATCAACCGCATCGGCAATATACCGGAAAACAGTGCGCTGTGAACGCCCAAGTTTCTCCGCTATTTTTCTTACGGAAAGGTTATGCCTGAAGTACAGGTAAATTATTTCTCGTGATTTTTCGGTGCGCGCGAGATGGTTCTTTCAATGCGCTCCCTTATGATGCGCAGGTAATGATTATGCTCAATCATGTTGCAGATATTGGTCATCTGGTTATAAGTTTCGCCGTAATTGCAGTAACTGAACTGAGCTTTGTCAAGGATATCTTTGTCGGCAGCCTCCAGAAAACTTGCAAGCACCGGCAAGGCGGTAAGTAATACTTTAGTGATTTGTCTGTCGTCAAGTAAATATTTGTCCTTGTTTTTTCTTTCGCCGGAGTTTAAAGTTTCCATGATGATGCCCCCTTTGCACTGTAAGATACTAACATATCTTTTCTTGAAACCCAAACATATGTGACAAATATACATATATCGGTTTTTAATTGAGATAACAAAACATTATTGCGAAGTGACATAATTCGACAATATTCGCATTTGTTTTCGCAGCAGAAGCAGCAAAAGGGGCTTTCCTTGGTTCCGGTATATTTTTGAACATTTGGCGGCTTGAGCGTAAAAATAAAGCCTGCAAGATTTTTATGTTCAATATTGCTTTTTGATTTATCATGTGATATAATTCGAATATGAGATTTTCAGACACGAATTACAACCTTTACAAAGTATTCGTTTCAGTTTACGAGCACCGAAACCTTACCCGCGCCGCAAAAGAACTTTTTATCGGTCAGCCAAACGTCACGCGCAGTATAAAAGAGCTGGAGCGCAACCTTGAAGTGAAACTGTTTTATTCCCACCCGCGCGGGGTAGAGCCGACAAGCGAAGGAACAGCATTATATAAATTCGTTTCACCCGCACTTGCTTGGATTGATCAAGGCGAAAAGAATATTACAGAGCTTAACGAAAGAAGTATCGGAACTATAAGAATTGCAATCGTAACGAATTTTGCAGGTTATTTTTTAACGGATGCCATTATCGAGTTCGGAAAAAAGTATCCTAACGTCCAGTTTGATATTTTAAGGAAAACCGCAGGAGATGCGCTTGAATTACTGGAAAAACATCGCATTGATTTTATGCTCAGTACGCTTCCATTCAGTGATAAGAGTGAATTTGAAAGGATTGAACTTAAAGAGATGACTGAAATAGGAATTGCAAGCACAGAGTTCGCCGAAAAAAACAATCTTAAAGAAGTAATGTCGGAAGCGGAGATTATAAAATTACCCTATGTTGCAATTAATATGCAGGATACAATTAAAAGACCGACGATCGTTGTTGACTCGCAAGAGGCGCTGTACCAACTGATTGTTAAGGGCGCAGGAGTAGGCTTTTGTCTGGATGAATTTATAAAATGTAACCATCCAAATGATAAAGTATTAAGATTCAGCGTAACCGGAAGAGAACCTTCAAAATGGTCGCTTCACTGTGTCTACGACAAAGAATGTTTAAGCAAGACCGCTCTTGCCTTTTTGGATGCCCTTAGGCAAGGCTAATCGTTTTTTTTTGGCATTGATTAAACTGTCGTTGTTTAAACGTTCAAGAAACTTATCAATTTCCTCGTGACTGCGTATTGTATGAACTTTATGTGCCGCTTTTTTATAGTGTTCCTCGCGCTTCTTCTTTTCGTCTATAAAAGAAGCGGAACTCGTGAAAAATACTTTCATTGCTTTAGGATTAAGATAACTTTCAACCATATCCGGCATGCCTTGCGGTCTATGTTTTCCTGCTTCAACATCTTCAGCTCGTTTAAACCAACTGTCTACCACAAATCTCATCGGGAAGTCGAAATTAATAATTAAATTCGCTTGGTTTATAAGTTTATCAAAAAACTCCATATCGCCGCCAAGCATAGTACCGTCAATAATATAACTGGGATTGTTTTCAATGATTTTTTCAACTTGTTCTTTGATATAAGTGCTGGAATTCAAATTCATATTTTTATCAGCCAAAAATATATCCGTATGAAATACAGGAATATTAAATTTTTCACTAAGGATTTTTGCGGTTGTTGTTTTTCCGGTGGCAGCATCGCCGGTAATTATAATCTTTAAATTCTTGCGGTTCGGCAAGGTGACACTTATTTCGGATTTATCTTTTTTGATTACCATGAAATATTATATTATATCAGGGACGCATTATTCAATAGAAAGACCATACAAAATAGTAATGATAGGTATGTAAAATCCGGCAAGTAAAATTCCCGGTTGACAAAATGCAAAACATATAGTATATATGGAAGCATAAATCTCCGCCGAAGACAGCGAGTTGGCGCGCGAAGCGCGTGCCGTAAATGACTCTCGCTTAGGTAGAGTTGACAATTAATATTTTTGTTGCGGCTAAGTTATTACTCCAACGCAGCGATGGATAATGTTCAACCTCTACTTCTAATTACGGAGTGGAGGTTGTTTTAGACAGTGTGGCACGAACTGTGTACGGTCTGATTAAAAGGAGGGGAAAAATGACAGAAAAGAAAAGGAATCCGGGGAAGATGAATGCGGCGGCTCTTGAAAAAAGAAAAGTTGTCGCGGAAATTCTTTCCGAACTTGAAAAAGCAAAAAGCGCCGTGTTCGTGGACTATCGCGGTATGACGGTTGCCGAGGCTACCGCATTGCGCGTAAAGTGCCGCGGCGCGGGCATCAAATACAAGGTTTATAAAAACAATCTGGTGCGGCTTGCGCTTAATCAGTTTGGTGTCAGTGAACTTGACGGCAAACTTACCGGAACTCTGGCGGCGGCATTCTCGCACAGCGACGAAGTGGCGGCTGTTAAAGTTATAACCGAACTTAACTTTAAAGACAAAATGGCGTTTAAATTCGGCTTGATCGGAAAAAGTGTGCTGAGTGCCGAAGATGTAGGCAAACTCCGCGACCTGCCAAGCAAAGAAGAACTTATCGCACAAATTATGGGACTTATTTCAAGCGGTGCCCGTAATATTGCATCGGTTATCCAAGCAGTTCCGCGAAATCTTGTGATAGTAACCGAAGCCCGAAGCAAACAGTTAACCGCATAATGGCAATTTCACACAAAAATGGAAATCGCCCCTAAAAAAATTATAAAAGGAAAATAAAAAAATGGCTGACATTAAAAAAATCGTAGACGAAATCAAAAAACTCACATTGGTTGAAGCAAGCGAACTTGTTAAAGAACTGGAAAAAGAATTCGGCGTAAGCGCTGCCGCTATGAGCGTTGCTGCTGCTCCGGCCGCAGGTAAGGCTGCTGCCGCAGGTGCACCTGCCGCCGCTGCTGCCGCAGAAAAAACCGAGTTTGACATATTCCTTAAAGAAGCCGGCGCAAACAAAATCAACGTAATTAAAGTTGTAAAGGAAATCACAGGTCTTGGACTTGGTGATGCAAAGGCAATCGTAGACGGAGCCCCCAAAATGATTAAGGAAAAAGTTACCGCCGCAGACGCAAAAAACTTTGAAAAACAACTTAAAGATGCCGGCGCAACTGTTGAACTTAGATAATACGCTCTTTCATAAAATCGCAAAGAAAATCCCCTGCATCGTTCGGGGATTTTTCTTGTTTACAAAATCCGCGCAGAATGACAAACTGTTGTGATGGTACGTGCAATATACGATAACGAAGCCGGCGAAAAATATATTAACAAGTCGAATGGAAAAATCACAAAAGAACGTCGTGAGCAAATAAAGCATAAACTGCGGTTTCAATTTATCTATATCACTGCAGTATTTATCCCTTATATAGTAATTTTGTTTGCAACATTCGGGTTCGATATCTTTGACAAATTTGTAACACTAAGCCGTGTGGGGTGGAGGACCGAAGTCGATACCTCATCGGGGAAAATAATCGAAGACCCAATGGGCTGGATATATCTTGCGGCTTTTTTGGTGCTGTCTACGCCTTTTATGGTTTACCAAATGTGGTTTTATTTGAAGAGTTCAAACCGATGGAAAGGCACGGGACGCTCTTCCGGAAAATTCCTGTTCGCGCTGACAGTGCTTGGGTGTTTGTTGATTATTATAGGCTGCTTAATTCCGTTCTATCCGATTTCTGACCCAAGGTCCACTCAAGCCATGCATGATTGGCATAACTTCCTTGCCGTTTCAGGCTCACTTCTTACAGTTGCCGCAGTCACAATAGCACTTATGCAGGTAGCCAGAGAGAAAAATACGCAAGCAATAATGATTTTGTACGCCCTATTTGTTGCCCTGGTTTATTATGTTTATACGGTTCTTGTCAACGCAATAGCATTCGAGGTCGGTCTTACTTTCGCGGTATTTCTTTTAATGTATTTTATAAATCGGGCTGCATTATATCAATCTGCTCGGAACTCTCCGCAATAAAGGCGGTATCCGAATCACTGAATTGACTTGTAAGGGCTTCTCTGCTTACTTTGTTGATACTGACTTCAAAAGCAACGCGTGTTTCTGTCAAGCCGTCTTCCAATTTCTTTTGGTATTCACGGCTTTGAATACGTCCGATGATGTTTACCTTTTCGCCGACAAGCATATTCTTTGCAAAGCGTGCATTCCGTCCCCAAGCAATCGCAGGGATATAGTCACTCTTGTTATAGGCGCGGTTAACGGCAAGCAGCATATCACAAATCTCGCGGTTAAACGGAGTGGTTCTGTAAACAGGCGGCTTGCAAATGTATCCGGTCAGCTCTATTACATTCGGATTGTCCGGGCTGCCGCTTTGTGACTCGAAATTATTGTCTGTTATTTCGCGTACAAAAACGGTAAGCATAAGTTTGCTGCGCTCGCCGACAAGTTTATTATAACTCCTGAATTGACCTTTGACAGCAATCTGCGAGCCGACAATGATGTTCCTGTCTGCCAAAAGGCGTTCCGATAGCGTTATCGGAATAATGTCCTGCATATTGGAAAGCCGGTTAACGGAAAGGCTTATTTCGTAAAAGGCTTCCCCGAACACTTCATGGCTGAATACAGGCTCGCACATAATCCGCCCTGAAAGGAACACGCGGTTATTAGTAAGGTTAATAAAGTTCGGTGCAGAAGTACCTGTTTTCGCTGTAAAGCCCTCTTTTGTATCCCATTCGTTTGTGCCGTCGTTGGCTGTTTGTCCTTTTGTATTCTGGTTTTCCTTTTGGATGCCCATTTGTTAAATCCTCCATTTTTATTTTTCCGGCGGGTCTGCTTATCAAGTTCAATGATTTGACTGTATAACAGATTTTGCGGCTCCGTGTAGTGAAAAATTTGGAACTTGAAAGCATTTCTTGCCGAATTATGGCATAATTTACCATACCTTTTTTCGCATGATGCGGTACCCATGACAAAAATTACAAAGAAAAACGAAAAAAGCAGAAGCAAGAAATTTTTTGCAAGAGCAGACAAGCAAAAACAGTGCTCAAACTATTACCAAAAACTTTCAAAAAATTTTTTAGATTTTATCCAAAATATTGTTGACAATAATTTAGGACAGTCCTAAACTGACAAAAGTAGCATACATAAAAAAAACTATGATGCAGATATTATACAAAGGAGAAAGTTGCGTACAATGATAAATTTTCTTTTAAGCGTAGGAACCAGCACCGGTACAGGGCTGTCGGGCGATGCCGCGTTCACGCAAATTACGGGTGACATTAAAAAATACCTTGGCTATGTCGTCGTAGGTATCATAGGACTGATAGGTCTTGTCGCGGTCGTTTTTGCGATTTATGTCGCTTTCCGGCTTGCAAAAGCGGAAGATGAGGGTAAACGTAAAGAGGCAAAAAACCAACTGATTTGGTCTATCATCGGTATCATATCGGCTATTTTGATATTTACGTTGATACAAACTGTGTTCAGTCAATTCTTAAACCCGACAACTCCCAATTCGGTCGGCGATGACACGGTTGGGCAAGCAATTAATACAGTGCTTGCAGCGGTTGCAAATATTGTAGGTATCATCATGAACATGGGAACGATTGCTGGAGCATTGTTTGGAATATATATCGCATTCAGACTTGCTACCGCTCAGGATGAAGGTAAACGCAAGCAGGCAAAGGCGCAGTTAATGTGGACTCTTATTGCTATCATAGCAGTAATTGTTTTGAACTCGTTAATCGGCCAGATTTTGGGTTCACTTTCGACAGCAGTGCAAAGCGGCGTGACTACCTGAACGAACACTCTAAGAATTTGTAAAATCTAAAAACCGCTCAATCCGGGCGGTTTTTTGATAATCGGTTTTACGTCATATTCAGCATGGAATCTTTTACTTACGTAAAAGTTCATATTTTGCTCTTCAAAAACTCATACTAACCTGTGGCGGTTAGACGGTTTTCTTTATTCTTTGCTGTTTTAATTTTGTTTTTAAGCGGTTGTATGTGCCGGGAACCGGCTGAGTTTCCTGCGGGAGATGGTAATAATTCTTCAAAGCCGGCGATTTCCGCCCAGATGAAAGGAGCATGGATAACAACCGTTTGGAATACCGATTATCCGGCAAAACCGACAACCGACAAAGTACAGCTTGAAAAGGAAATTAATAGCATAGTTTCCAAAGCCGCCGAATTAAGTCTTAACGCTTTGTTTTTCCAAGTACGCCCCAGCGCGGATGCTTTGTACAAATCAGAAATCTTCCCGTGGTCAAAGTTTTTAACGGGGAAACAAGGGCTTGCGCCCAACGGCAATTTTGACCCGCTTGCTTATATGATAGAAAAATGCCACGGCGCGAATATCCGACTTCACGCTTGGATAAATCCGTTCAGGATCACCACTTCTAAATCGGATGTCCTGTCAACTATACACCCCGCAAGTCTTTTCCCGGAATTAACAATCAAGGTCGGCGATACACTGTTTTTCAATCCGGGCTTACCTGCCGCAAGAGCCCTTATAATCGATGGTGTCCGTGAAATCGCTCAAAATTACGATGTTGACGGTATTAACTTCGATGACTACTTCTATCCCGAAGCCTTAACAACAGAAGATTTACCGGCTTTTGCTCTATACGGTAACGACTTAAGCATCCAAGACTGGCGCAGGAATAATGTTGACAAGCTGATATACCAAACTCATTTGGCTGTCAAAGAAATAAAACCCGATATTGTTTTCGGAGTAAGCCCAAGCGGAATCTGGGCTAACAAACCCGGCAATCCTTTGGGAAGCGATACATGGGGTTTTGAATCTTATAATGCAATTTACGCAGACAGCCGCGGCTGGGTAAAAAATCAATACGTCGATTACATTGCGCCCCAAATCTATTGGTACATCGGTCAAAAAGGCAGTGACTTCGCAACAGTGCTTGACTGGTGGAATGATGTATGTAAAGACACCGGCGTAACACTCTATGCAGGCTTGGCAGGCTACAAAATAGGAACAGGCGGTCCATGGAACGACATCAGCGAGTTTGAAAACCAACAGTCACTTTCAACCGAAACCGCCGGCGGGTTCATAATTTTCACATTCAACAGTATCGCCGAAATTTGAAAACAGCCAGTGTTGGAAATTCAACATTGGCAAATTAACCTCGGTAGAGCCAACATTGGCAAAAGCGCAGAATTACAACACAACGATTATACTTTTTACCTGTCACACCCCCTGCCAATTTCCCAAATCATCTGCTATACTGTACCAGGGTTTTTAAAAGGACTTAATTCCTAAAGGATTGATTACTTTAGGAACAAACCCTAATTAACGGACGTCAGCTTTATTTTTCTTGAAGTAAACCAGTAGGACATTTATGTCTGCCGGGGTTACTCCGCTTATGCGCCCTGCCTGAGCTATATTAAGGGGTTGGATTTTGTTCAGTTTTATTTGCGATTCTTTCCTTAGTCCCGTAATTTTCGCATAATCAAACGCATGAGGCAATAGGGTGCTTTCACAGCGTTTTACCTCTGCGATTTTTGCCGCCTCCCGCACAAGATATCCGGAATACTTAATTTCGGTAAGCACGGTATCGTTGATATCGCCTTTTAATTCTGTTACTTTGCCTTGCTGAATATCACGCATTAGGGCAGGGGTGAGTCGGGCTCGAACCGTATCTAATGTTTTCACTTTTTTATTGTAAATTCGCCAGCGTTTATCATCTACAAGTCCGATTTCGCGCCCCAAGGGGGTTAACCTTGCATCGGCATTGTCTTGGCGCAAATACAAGCGGTGCTCTGCGCGCGAAGTAAACATCCGGTATGGCTCGTCCGTGCCTACGGTTACAAGGTCGTCGATAAGAACGCCTATGTAACTGTTTGTTCTGGATAAGGCAAACGGAGTGTAATTTGGGGCGGTCACTCGGCGCGCTGCGTTGATTCCGGCGATAAGTCCCTGAGCGGCGGCTTCTTCATAGCCGCTTGTGCCATTAACTTGACCCGCGAAGAACAGCCCCGCGCAATTCTTATATTCAAGCGACGGAAAAAGCTGTAAACTGTTAATACAGTTATACTCAATTGCATATGCGTTGCGCATGATTTCTGCTTTTTCCAGTCCCTCTATGCTGTGTACAAACTTCTCCTGCACATTTGGAGGAAGCGAGGTTGAAACGCCTTGCAGATAGGTTTCATTTGTGGACAAACTTTCGGGTTCAAGAAAAATCTGGTGTCGGCTACGATCCGGAAACCGCACGATTTTGTCTTCTATTGATGGGCAGTACCGCGCTCCGATACCTTTGGGGTCATCTGCACTGCGGTCGCGGTACATTGCACTTTGACCTAGATTATCGCGGATTATTGAATGAGTTGATTCGTTTGTATACGTCAGGTGACACTTTACGACATTTTTAATCGGCTTGACCGTAAGAAAGCTAAAAGTTTGAATTCCGTCGTCGCCTGATTGAGGAGTAGTTTTATTAAAGTCAATTGTGCGCGAATTAACGCGCGGCGGGGTTCCGGTCTTAAAGCGGCGGATTTCAAGTCCAAGCGATATTAGTGACTTTGTAAGGGTGCGATTGTTGCCAAAGCCCGACGGACCGCTGTCAACGGAAAAACCGCCTATCAGAATTTTACTGTTAAGGTAAACTCCGGTTGCCACTATGACACTGCGGCAATTAATTATTTCGCCGGTTGCCAGTTTGACGCCTGTCACTTTTTTCGCAACTTCTGCCGCATTTTCCGCTTCTGCGGTCAGTATTTCGGCTACTTCGGCTTGCAGAATGCGGATGTTTTCGATGTTTTCCAGTGTTTGCTTCATCGTGTTGTGATATTTAAATTTGTCGGCTTGCGCACGCAATGAAAACACCGCAGCACCTTTTCCAACGTTTAGCATACGGATTTGAATAGCGGTTTTATCCGCGACAATACCCATAATCCCGCCAAGCGCATCAATTTCGCAAACCAAATGACCTTTAGCGGTTCCGCCTATGCTTGGATTGCACGCAAGAAAGGCTATGCTGTCCAAATTCATGGTAACAAGCAAAACGCTGCACCCAAGCCGAGCCGCTGCCCAGGCAGCCTCACAGCCGGCATGACCCGCGCCGATGATGATTATGTCATAATTCTCTTCCATTATAAGGGGAGTATAGCATATGAAAAATTATTTTCCAAGACAGAACCGCGCAAATATTTCGTCCAGTACGGCTTCGCTTGCATGTGTGCCCGTTATATTGCCTATATGAGAAACAGCCGTCTGTATATCTGCGGCAATGCAATCAAGCGATGTACCAGTGTCCAGTGCCGCCAAAACAGTATCAAGGGCAGTGGAACTTAGTGAAAGTTCTTTTAAATGCCGGATATTTGTAATTAAAACTTTATTGAAAGGAACCAAAGAAGTAACAACTTTATCATATATCCGCTTTTTGATTTCACCGATATTTTCTCCGGTTTTGGCGCTTACAAAAAGAATATCTTTAAAATTAGATTTTTTTGCATCGTTTCTTACAGACTTTTCATGAACCAAATCGTTTTTGTTATAGACGGTAAGGCAAGGCTTTTCTTTAATTAAATTAAGTAACTCACTGTCCGGTTCAGAAGTCTTATCTGCGGCATCAAAAACCGCCAATACCACATCACAGTTTTGAATGGCTTTTTTTGTGCGGTCAATTCCAAGCGATTCAATTTTATTTTGCTCTTCGCGCAATCCGGCGGTGTCGTGAAAAATAATTTTTAAACCATTGTAATTAATACCCTCTGTAATTGTATCCGTTGTTGTGCCGGGTAAATCGGTAACAATACTGCGGTCGGAATTTATAAGCGCATTAAACAGGCTGCTTTTTCCGACATTCGGCTTGCCAAGCATCGCGACATTTATTCCGTTCGCAACAATACGGCCGGTTTTAGCAGTTTCAATAAGGGACTTTACGGATTCGTTAATCTTTGCAAGCGGTGCGCGGATTGCCGAAACCGTGGCGTGCTCTATGTCATGTTCCGGATAGTCAAGGGTTGCTTCTATTTGTGCGGTTATCTGAATTAAGCTCTGTTCGATTTTATCAAGTTTTGTCCGAAGGTTTCCGGAAAAAGTTTTATTGGCATTGGAAAGTTGCAAGTCACTTTCCGCGTTTATGATATCAATTATTGCTTCCGCCTGGTCAAGCGACAGTTTACCGTTTAAAAAAGCGCGCCGTGAAAATTCTCCGGGCTCGGCGGCGACGGCTCCGTTATGCAGAGTTTCTTCTAAAACCTTTTGCAATAAAAAATAGCCGCCGTGGCATTGAAGTTCTACGACATCCTCGCCTGTGAAACTATTTGGACTTTTGAAATAAATCGCCAGGGCGGTATCCGAAAATTTTTCACCTTTAACTGTAACTACCGTCGCAACACGTGGTTTAAGGGCCACGGGTTTGTGCAATAGCTTTTTTGCAATCGCCAAGGCATCTGTGCCGCTTAGTCTTATGATTCCTACGCCGCTGTTGCCGGGCGGGGTGATAATACTTGCTATTGTGCTTTGCATATATTAAGTATCTCCTCGAAATTATCATCGGCGGCGGCTTTATTCATTATCACTTCACCGCACTTTTCGCATTTATATTGAATGATATATCCTTTCTTTCCGCTGTGCACAATGCTAATTGGTTTTAAAATGCCTTTACAGTTATTAGCGCGGTCGCCGGGGTTGATATCGATATGCAAACCGTACAGGCAGTTATTGCAGTGGTCGCGGCTTGTCACTTGCAGCGCGGGAACTTTCTTTCCGCAAACTGTGCAGACAAATGAAGTATCGTTTTTTGCGAATTTCTTGTTCATGCTTAAACAAAATTTGCATCGGTAAGGGCGCTTACATAGTCAAACAATTTACTGTAGTTTCCGTAAGTGTTGAAAACATAATTGATATAAGTGTTGCTTGACATAGCGGTAGAGCCCAGACAAATATACCAATTTTGCCCCCTGAAACTGTCTTTAGAATCCAAGGAGATATAAATTGTATTAATAACCGAATTATTGTAAGACGCGGAATCGTCCGGGTCGTATTCGACAATAGCGTTGTCGGAAGGTTTAGTAGTTGTTATCACATAAACAGGCATTTGAAAATAAATTCCTATATAGTTACTGCCAAGTCTGCTTTTATTCATAGAGGTTGTATCGTATTTTGTGTTTTCGCTTCCCGAAGCCTGACCTCCGAAAATTTGTGAGAAGCGCGTTGTGCTTCCTGCATTATACAACAAATCAAGTACGTCCTTAACGACAGCGCCTTCATTAGGGCTTGCGGTCGGGTCAATGAAACTGTTTTTGAACAATTTCCGGCTGTTTGATGTCAAGTTTGGGTTTACGACTTCAATTTGTTTAACTTGGGTCAGTGCCGGCATCAGTTTTGTAGAGTACTGAATCGGTGAGGCAATCATAACAACCGACATAACGGAAGCCGAAACAACCACAACAATCGCCATGGCAATCAGCCAAAGTTTAACTTTTGGGCTTGTCAGTTTTTTTAGCAGGTTCTTTATCGTTCTTATCATTTTTCACCTTTTGTTTAGCTGTTGTTTTTGGTTTTGCAGGGCTTGTTTCGGCGGTCTTTGCGGTTTCCGCTTTTGCCTCAGATTTTTCCGCAGCGGTTTGCGACTTTACAAGATTAGCATATGTGTCCAAATTGTCAAGCGTAGGCATAACTTTCGGTCTGTTTCCGGCTTTGGTCAAGTCACGCGCAATTTGTATATTCGCTTCCAACCTTGCCATCTTTTCCGCATCGATAATTTGGGCTTTAAGTAAAGTATTCGCCATGTCAAGGGTCAATTTTACCTCTGACTCCAGTGCTTTCAAGTCGCTTTCCGCTTTGTCTTTCTTTTCCTGTGTCCGCGCGGCGGCATCGCGTTTTTCCATCTCGGCAATTACAGTTTTTTCGTCTTTTCCGTCCATAATCAGGTTAATATCTTCGGCATAGATTGTTTCGCGCTGAAGCAGCACGTTTGCCATCACATTCACCTTGTCAGTGTTCTTTTTCAATATCTCTTTGGTCTGAGCTTCGGCGGATACAAGAATATTTTTTATTTCGCCGTCAATTACCGATTGCAGTGCTTCACTGCGGTGTTTGTCGTTGTACATTCTCATCGCAACTTCTTCGTCTTTACCGTAAAACAGAGGACCCAGTTTGTCCGACATTCCAAATGCGGTAACCATTTTTTCAGCAAGCCCCATAGCCATCTTAAGGTCTTGCGTCGAGCCGGTACAGATGTCTCCGATGAAAAGCTGTTCCGCTACACGCCCGCCCATTAGTTTGGCAAGCTGCGTGCTAAGGAAACCGCGGCTTTTGTGGTGGCTTTCGTCATCTTTTTCGTTGGTTAGCGTATAACCCGCCGCCATGCCACGCGGAATGATAGAAACTTCCTGTACAACTTGGTCTTTTTGCAGGACGCGCGCAACAATCGCATGCCCTGCTTCGTGGAATGCGGTTATTTTTTTGTCCTGCTCGGTAATAATGCGACTGCGTTTTTGCGGTCCAAGAAGCACCTTATTAATGCCTTCGGTTACGTCCGCCATATTGATTTTGGTCTTATTCTTTTTAGCCGCAATAATTGCACTTTCGTTCATAAGATTTTCAATATCCGCACCGGAAAAACCGCTTATAATTTTTGCAATACGTTTCAAATCTACGTCGGCAGCAATCGGTTTGTATTTGCTGTGGACTTCCAATATTTTTTCGCGTCCGCGTACATCGGGGAGTTGTACGATAATTTGACGGTCAAATCTTCCGGGGCGGAGCAAGGCTTGGTCAAGCACATCCGGACGGTTTGTCGCACCCAGCACGATAACACCCTCGGACTTTGTGAACCCGTCCATTTGCACAAGAAGTTGGTTAAGAGTTTGTTCGTTTTCTTCACTGACACCGCTTATTCCTACGCCGCGCATGCGCGCAATCGAGTCGATTTCGTCGATGAAAATAATACAGGGTGCGTTTGCTTTGGCTTGCTCGAACAAATCGCGCATACGGCTTGGACCGACACCCACAAGCATTTCACTGAAATCAGAACCGCTTATCGAAAAGAACGGCACGTGCGCCTCGCCTGCTATGGCTTTGGCAAGCAAAGTCTTTCCGGTTCCGGGAGCACCTATCAACAGAACACCTTTAGGAATCCGCGCCCCAAGGTCAAGGAATTGTTTAGGATTTCGCAGAAACTGGACAATTTCCTGAACTTCTTCTTTTTCTTCCTCGATGCCCGCGACATCATTAAAACGCACCGGTCCGTTAAGCGTTACGGTTGCGCGGTTGCGCCCCATGTTTCCAAGGCCTCCGCGTGAGGAAAAGCTTTTCATAACAAAGTAGGCTACAAGCAGCATTGCCGCAATATAAAGGAACGGCAGAATCTGATTAAGGATGCTTTCAGGAACGCTGTATTGTTTAAATACTATTTGCTGCTCTTGTACCGAGGAATCTGAAAATAAACTGTTGCGGTCGCGGATAATTTGCAAAATATTATAATAGTCTGCTGCGTAAAAGTAATAATCTGCGTTATGCGTGGGGTCAGAAAAGAAGTCCGAAATGCGCTGAGACGTTAAGCTTTGTTTTTTTAGGATATAAAAGTTATTGCCTTGCTCGACAACCGCATAATACTCACCTAAATCAGAACCTTGGTCGTAATTATCGTCGAAACTTACATTATAGCCGATTGAATTTAAGAAGGTTGTTTCACTGATGCGCTCGGGTCCGCCGGCGGATGAAATAGAATTAACAATTAAAACTATTATCAAAACGACAATGATTACGAAAAACCAATTGATTTTCTTTTTGGGTGGTTGATTACTCATAGTTATTATTATATCATAACAGGGATGAATTACAACAACTTATTAAAAACAATCTCGGATAAACTTGGTGTCTTGCCGGAAAAGCCCGGCGTGTACCTGATGAAAGATTCAAGCGGTCACATTATTTATATAGGCAAAGCCAAAGATTTATCCAAACGGGTTTCAAGTTATTTCCGCAAAGGGGCTCATGAAGCCAAGGTGCTTGCTATGGCGGAAAAGGTAGCGGACTTTGACTATTATATCGCCGCCTCGGAAAAAGACGCGCTTGGGCTGGAAGCAAACCTGATAAAAAAGCACAAGCCGCATTACAACATTTTACTTAAAGACAACAAACAGTTTCCGTATATAAAGATTGTTGCAGGCAAATATCCGTATTTGGAGATAACGCGGAAAATCACAAAAGGCGGAAAATACTTCGGTCCGTATTTTAACGGGATAAGGGCAGGAGACTTCCTGCGTACGATAACCGACATCTTTCCGGTGCGAAGCTGTACCACAATGGCGAAAGAGCCCTGCCTTAATTATCAAATCGGTTCGTGTCCGGCTCCTTGTGCGGGTAAGATATCCGTATCGGATTATGCTAAAGTAATAGAAGACATTAAAAAGTTCCTGCGCGGAGAAAGCGACTTGGGGGCACGGGAAGTTTTGACGAACAAGATGCAAAATGCAAGCGACCTTCAGCAGTATGAACTTGCAATACGTTACCGCGACGGACTTCGTTTCTTAGATAAACTAAAAGAGCGCACAATAACCCAAGTAGGCAGGGATGTTAACTGTGATGTATTCGGATACGCTGGGATAGCGGAGATTTTTGCGGTAAGCGTGATTACAGTGCGGTCGGGCAAACTTATCGGAATACAAAACTTTGTAAATGAAAACAAAGGAATTCAAACCAGCGATGAAATGCTTTCCGATTTCATAGCGCAATATTATCTGGAAAATCCGCCGCCGCAGGAAATTGTCTTTGACCCTCAAAAAGGATATAAAAAGAAACTCTACGAAATGGCTTGCGAAAACGCGAAAGAATATATCGAAACCAGTATCGAGGAAATAAAATTCAAGAACCAGTTCACAATCGGAGCGTGCGAGGAACTTGCGCACAGCCTTGGACTTGTCGGAACTCTCAAAAAAATAGAGTGTTATGACATATCCAACCTGTTCGGCGAAGAAACCGTTGCAAGTATGGTTGTATTCATAGACGGCAGGGCAGAACGCAAACTGTACCGCAGGTTTAAAATAAAATCGCATACCGGCATAGACGATTATAAAAGCATAGCCGAAGTCTTGAAAAGAAGGCTGGCACGCCTTGGCGACAGCGATGCCAGTTTCGGCACAAGACCCGACCTTATAATAATAGACGGCGGCAAGGGACAGCTATCCAGCGCTTTGGAAGTAATCAAAGATATCCCTGCAATAAGCATCGCAAAGCAAAACGAAGAAATTTTTACTCCCAATAGCCCCAATCCAATCGTCCTTCCAAAACGCAGCTATGCCCTGCGGCTTGTACAGCGTATCCGTGACGAGGCTCACCGTTTCGCAATCACGTATCACCGGAAATTGCGCGCAGGCGCAAAACAAAATTCCTCTTTACAAACCGGCTTAAAAAAGACATAATTATGATTATGAAAACGCAGACAACGAAAAAAATTTGTATGCTTGCAAGCGGCGGCGACGCTCAAGGCATGAACGCATGTATGGAGTCCATATTTAATTATGCCGCAAGCCTCGGGTGGGAAGTTTGGGTTTCCCCATACGGTTACGACGGTCTTGTAAGAGATGAAGTAATGCTTGCTACTCGTGAAAGATGCACGAACATATCGCACCTTGCCGGCTGTGTGTATAAATGCAGCAGAAGTCCGGAATTCAAAACCGACGATGGCAAAAAGAAAGCGGCGGAAACTTGCCGACGACACGCTTTTGATGCGGTTATCGCTATAGGCGGAAACGGAACTTTGGCGGGGTTGGAAAACTTTACCAAAGCGACCGGCATCAACGTAATAGGAATCCCTGCGACCGTGGATAACGATTGTTACTATACGAATAATGCGCTTGGATTTTCCTCCGCAGTCGAAGCGGTAGTGCGCTACATTGACCAAATCAAACCTACAATGCAGACCAACGAGCGGAACTTTCTTTTGGAAGTCATGGGCAAAGGCTCCAGCGAAATTGCAATCAGTGCCGGAATCGCAGGCTTTGCGAATTTAGTTGACCGCAGCGAAAGCCGTTTCACGGTCGGGCAAATCGCGGAAATATTCAATACCCAAAGGCAAAAAGGCAATAAAAGCTGCATGGCGCTTCTTGAAGAGCACCGCTCGGATACAAGCAGCCTGCTTGATAACATCAAAGCAGCCACTGAAGGTGAAGTAAGGTTTGAACGTGCTTATTACTACCAGCGCGGAGCCGCTCCGTCCGCACGCGACAGATTCTTGGGCGCTCATTACGGGGTTATGGCGGTGGATTTAGTGCGCGACGGAAAGTTCGGCGTTGCCGTAGGAATGCTTAACGATTACCTGATAACAGTTAAACTGGAAGAAGCAAACAAGGCAAAGCCCAAGTTTAACTCGGTAAATTATAACCTGCTTAATAAAATTTCCAACTGGTAAAGCAGTTTAGTACTAAACTGCTTAAAATAAAATATCAGAGCCGCCTCGCCCTTGATTAAGTTTGTGCCCAATGAATCTTTCGATTTCTTCTTTTTTGTTTCGGTCAGCAGCTCTCTGTAACAGGGTAGGCTGTCTCTTTATAAGTTTATTTCCGGTAAACTCCCATTTTTGAACCCGTGCGACTTCATCATATCCGTCCCTAAACCAACGGTCGTAAGTGATATGCGGCGTACAGTCCGCGGAAACAATTCCTTGTTTCCATTCCGGAAAGCGGCTTCCGATTTTGGCTATATTAAAACAACCAATAAAAAAATCAGGCAAATCAGATGGTGCTTCATCTTCTATCGGTTTCGATAACATATTGTTTGCTTTATTTAAATGGTTAGTGCAAAAGTCAAGGAAATCCGCATTTTCCTTTACCGGTTTTCGTAATCCATACTCTTCACGCCAATACCAAGGATCGTCTTTTGACTGTAAGGTATCCTTTGCATTCATTAACCAATATGCGTATATATATGCATGCAAATCTTCCCTTGAAAGATAAAGCCTATCTTTTTTGTCATTACCCTGATTTTGCCATTTTTTTATAAATTCGTCCTGACCTTTCATTCTGTATAATCGGGCAAATTCCCGAAAGTCCGCTTCAAGTGACAAGAAGCATTTACCGTGCCTTCCCTGACTGAATCCTCCGCCGCGCTCGGCAGGAAATTTTATTCCGTGGCGTTCGAACGGCTTGATAAATTCATATTTTCTTTCATTATCCATTTTTTCCCTCCATTTTAATTTCTTGTGCAAACAAAAAAAATCTGCGCACAGTTCTTGAATGTGGGTTACTATGCAGCAGATTTTAATTAATACAAAAACCTACACACAGTAACCCATGTACATAGTCATAACGCAATTGAATACTTTTACTGAATAATTCACTTTCTGCACTATACACGACAATGGGATACAAGTCAAGTATTTCCTTGGCTTAGCTTGTTGTGCGCTGCTGTGCTTGCTTGTTAAATATGAATTTGTTCATTGACTTACCAGGGCTAACCATGCTTAAGTATAGTATAATTATAAAGCAATAAATGCTTGAATATCAGCTAAAAGGATTTGAAAAATATGCATATATTAGAATCGGTTTTGGTACTTGGAAGCGGAATAGGCGTATTTTTGGTCGGTATGCTGTATTTCAGCGAAACGCTTACCCGAAGTGCTTCCGGACCTATGAAACTGCTTTTCAAGCGTGTTACCAATAACCGCGCCGCCAGCTTCGGAATGGGCTTTGGCGTAACCGCGGTGACACAATCGGTAACGGTTACAACCGTCATGGTGGTGGGGCTTGTGAACGCAGGCTTGCTTACACTTCTTCAAGCAACCGCAGTTATATTCGGCGCAAACGTAGGCTCGGCTGTTACCAGCGTTATAATGTCCCTGTCGTCCTTTAATATCAAATATTTCTTTATGGCTATAGCGTTTTTAGGAGCTTTTACAAAATTGCTTACCAAAAACGAAAGAGCAGTTCTTATTGCAGATTTGCTGATAGGTTTCGGTGTGCTTTTTGTGGGACTTTATATAATGAGCAACTCTTTGGCATCAAACCCCACAATAAGTGATGCTTTCGGCAAAGTTTTTGCTTCGGTAAACTTCCCCCTGCTGCTTATACTGTTGGGAATTTTGTTTACATTTATTACACAATCCTCAACCGCAGTCACCGCAATAATAATAACTTTAACCGCAAACGGAGAATTAACTTTCGGCATAAGTATGTACCTGCTTATTGGGGCAAGCACCGGCTCCACATTGACCGCAGTGCTGGCAGCAATAACCGCCAATACCAATGCAAAGCGTGCCTCGATGATACATCTTTTGTTCAATTTATTCGGTGCAGTAATGTTTACGGCAATCCTCTGGCCTCTGCAAGGCATATTCATTCCGTTTTACACAGGAATTATAACAGATAATGTATGGCAGATCTCAATTTTCGACATCATATTTAATATTACTACCGCCTTGGTTTTGATTTGGTTTATTAAACCTCTTAACAACTTAACGATTAAAATGATTAAGGAAGTTTCGCATGACGAAGATATCTTGCGCCCGACTTTTATAAGCAGCGAACTTTTGGAAAACCATTCCGAAGCGCTTAAAGCCACAATAAAAGAAATAAAGGACATGGCAACCTATGCCCGCGACAGCCTTAAAATTTCATTCTGTGACCTTGTTGACAGAGTTGCGGCCGACAAAGTAAAGATTTTCAAAGATAACGAAAGGATAAACTTTCTGCATCAAGCCATAACTCAATACCTTATCCAAATTTCGAATCTTGAAAAAGTTGACAGCAAAACGAAGAAACTAATCGGCGAATATTATCACTTCACCAATGATGTCAAGCGCATAGCGGGACATTCGATATACATGATTAACAATGTATTCAAAATGAAAGAGCAGGGTCTGCGATTTTCAGAAGAGATAAAAACAGAACTTGTAACTACATTCGAGGAATTAAACTCTTTATATAACCTATTTTTGGAAACATTTGAAGAAAAAGATACAACTATACTTAACGTTGTAGCAACCCGCGGCACCGAGTTAAAAAACTTTTGCGACAGTTTTTCGGATTCATATCTCAACCGCCTTACGCTTAAGCATTTCAGCGTGGTCCTTGGTGACTTCTACTACGCGACCATGATTTCCTTCCGCAGTATTTCAAGTTATATCTCACGCATGGCAACAAGTATGGCTTCGAATTTATAGTTCCAGACTCCTTATAAGTTGTGTTTGTTTTGTAATCTTGCCGTCAAAAACCTTTACCCTCATTAACAGTGGACAACAGGTATTCAATTATGATATCGTTTGATATGGAAAAACTTTTTGTCAACAGCCGAGCGTCAATTTGTATAAATAATAATATTTATATCGACCCATACCGATTCCGAAACGCACCGCACAATGCAAAGGCGGTATTCATTACACATCCGCACCGTGACCACTTAAGCATAAAAGACATTAAAAAAGTCTCAAACGAAGAAACTCAATTTTATGCACCGCAGGATTGCTTTAAAATTTTAAGACGACACGGTTTTCAGAATCTTAATGAAAAGCTGCCTGACTATGCGGTTTCTTTTCCGTCTTATTGTAAACCGTTCCACCGACGCAGTAAAAACTGGGTAGGTTATATATTAACAATAGACGATACACGTTATGCAACCTGCGGTGATACGGATTCTACGCCGGAACTCGCTGCAATAAAATGCGATGTTCTTTTTGTTCCTATCGGCGGCATAGTCACAATGAATGCACGCCAAGCGGCACAGTGCGCTAATATAATAAAACCAAAAATTGTTATACCCATACATTACCGCCGAAAAAGTTGCAAACGGATTTTTTTAAAATACCTTGATAAAAACATCAAGTACGAGTTTTTTCTATAAAATCATGGTCGTCCAAACACAACTGTATTCGAACATTTTGCCAAACGAAATTATGTTGCGGTCATAAAAAGATTAGACGAAAAGGAATAATATTTCAAGTCTTTTCGCAATAGGTTCTGCATTTACTTGCCATGCATTGCCGCGGCTTTGGCATCTGCGGCAGCATCAACAAGCTTTTTAAATTGGGCAAATGTCAGCAGGCCAGTTTGATGAAATTGGTTCATGAGAGTTACTAGCTTATAGTCATTAGTAAGAGCCATGCCAACACCATCTGCTGCGCGCCAACCCAAATTGCGCGCGGCAATTACGGTTTTTACTTTCTTGTCTGTTTCGATATCAACGAAACTATTATCCTTCGCCCCGTGTTCTTCTAAAAACGAAATAGTGGTTGGGTCGTTTACGCCGTCCATTCCTGAACAGTTTGCAAAAACTATGTCGTCTCTTTTACTTGTTAAGCGAAAGTCTGTAAGCTTTTGAAAATATTTGGCAGGGACTCCACGCCCGACCAACCTATTGGTAAGTTCCGTCTTTGGCAGTAAATCAACAAGGTGCAATGATTTTGGACTTTCTTCCAGAGCAATTTTTTCGGCAATTGCGCCGCCAGAACCGCCAGCACCGAGAAGAACAACTTGTTTGCCTTTGAATCCTGTAAGAGTCTTTTTGCACCAATCAACAAAAGCAGTACCGTTTAAGTTCATCAATGTAGGTTTACCGTCAATTTTGAGAATTACGTCCGCAATATACGGAGAGTTTTGGTCAGCAAATTGTTCCATCCTCGAATTGCCTTTGTGGGGTTTGGTATGATTGATTGCAATTATCTGACTGCTTGTTGCCATGAGTCTGTAGACATCTTCGATGGTTTCAAGGTCGCCGCCTTTAATATTCATGGGCAGATAGGCAAGCCCATCGCCAATCTGATTCATGTACCTTCGTGTCATAGAATTATCCCAACGATGCTCGGGATAGTCAGCAAAAAACAAACAAAGTTTTTTGTCCTTGTTTTCTTTTGCATAATAAGATACATGGCTTGCGTTGTGGCAGACTGGAACTTTGTTCATTTTATACTTAATAACACAAATTCACCAAAAAGTCAAGTTTTTGTTTTATTGCGTAAGGACTTTTTAACAGTACCACGCAAGAAAGAATGTTGGAACTTGAAAGCCAAAAAGCCGACTTGCAAAATTTGATTGACGAAGAAAAACTAAACGCACCTATTCCGCTTGTCTATGAGGAGGTTGTCTTTTGGTTTTCGCAGTTTCAAAACGCCGATACCGATGACGAGAAATTCCGCGAAAGGTTGATAAACACCTTTGTAAATAAAATCCTTGTTTACAATGATAAACTTGTAATAGTCTATAATGTTAGGGAAAAAGACAATCAAGAATATTGACTGTTAAAGAATTGATTGACGATTTTACCGAATATCAAAATTCGAACCCCGAAAAGTTCGAATGCCTTAAAGATGGTCGGGACGACTGGAGTTGAACCAGCCGTTTCTTGCCCCCCAGACAAGCGCGATACCGCTTCGCTACGTCCCGAAAACATCAAAAGGAACAACGCAATATAGCACATTGGCTCTCCGGAAGTAAAGCCATAAAAAGTGCCGCTAATTGTGGCTCACGCTATTCGCATTTCGCGTTGACTCTCAAGTTTGCGGTTAGCACATTTTTGTTACAAGCTTTTTTATAGCGGTCATGTATGCCGCTTGACGGAGCGGAACATTGTATTCAGTGTGCGTATTCCATATGTTTTCAAAAGCAGAGGTAAGCAGCTTTTCCAGCTTTTTATTCACCTGTTCAACCGTCCACTTTTGATTTTTTAAATTTTGAAGCCACTCGAAATACGAGACAATCACTCCTCCGGCGTTGGCAAGTATATCGGGAACAACTATGACTTTGTTTTGCTCTAAAATTCTATCTGCTTCTGCTGCTGTCGGGCCGTTCGCCCCCTCGACAACAAATCTTGCCCGGATTCTTGCTGCATTATCTTTTGTAATCTGATTTTCAAGCGCCGCCGGAATTAATACATCGCAAACCGTCTCTAAAAGTTCACTGTTTTTGATGCGCAGAACATTTTTTTTCTTGACCAAGTCTGAAATTTGCGCGATATCGCAGATATTTAAGCCGTTTTCACAGTAATATCCGCCTGAAACATCACTTACCGCGATTATTTTCGCGCCGGCTTTTTCAAGAAACTTTGCAGTGTAACTGCCTACATTCCCAAAGCCCTGTACCGCAACCCGCACGCCTTTAAGCTGCCGCCCGTTTTTACCAAGAATTTGCTTTACGATAAATGCTACGCCGCGTCCGGTTGCCTCTGTCCGGCCAAGACTTCCTCCATTAGCAACAGGTTTACCTGTGACGATTGCAAGGCATTTATCATCTTGGCAATCTTTGTTTCCGCTTTGCCGTTTTTCGGCTTTTGAGATTCGTCTTTTTATTCTCCTGTATTCGTCCGCAAACCAATTCATGATTTCGGCATTGGTTCCCACATCGGGTGCGGGAATATCTTTATGTTCGCCTATCACATCCGCTATCGAAGCTGTGAATGCTCTGGTAAGCCTTTCCAGTTCCTGCGCGGACAGTTCGCTTGGATTCACGCAAACACCGCCCTTTGCTCCGCCATAAGGAATCCCCGCAACAGCGCACTTGAAGGTCATCCACGCGGCAAGCGCCCTTACTTCATCCGCATTAACAGCGGGATGATACCGGATTCCGCCTTTATAAGGTCCCAATATACTGCTGTGCTGCATTCTGTAACCTTTAAATATTTTGACGCTTCCGTCATCCATTTTAACCGGAAAGTTCACACTGACTTCGCGCTCGTGGTGCAGGAGCGGCTCGTACCCGCCGGTTGCAAGTCCCAATTTTGTCGCCGCTGTGTTTATCACACTTTTAACATTGTCAAACAAGCCGCCATTCTCTTGTATAGAATTGGAATTAAGCCGTTTTTCTTTGTCCATAAATTCTCCTTGTAAATATAATATAAATATAATATAATACCTTAAAGATTGTGCTAAGGCGCGTTGCCTTAGCAATTAGTTTATATGGTTTATGTAGGAGAATCAATATGCAATCAAAATTTCAACTCCCAAAAGGAGCGGCTTCCGTTATCAATGGCTGCAAAAGTATAACAATTCCGAAAAGCCGTCAAGAATTAATCGACCTGAGCATGGACGGCAAAGACATACGGGAGGTTACATACGACAACGCAACTGTGGAAGCAACTCTTGTGCGTTGTAAAAACGGTATCGCGGTAAATTTCCCGGAAGACTATATGCGCCGCCGCGACCCTGACAGTTTGATAGTAGCGGATATTAATCAAACCGATAAACCGACATTCGAAAAAAAATATGGGAAGTCTTTCGAGCCCCTGCGTCTGGAAACTTTCGAGTGGCTGAAGAAACAAGACCTGATTGTCATGCCGTTCCGCGCCGGGCGCGAAGAATACAGTTATCCGGCTTTACTTATCGCTCCTAAAAATACCGCGTTTTTTGCATTAATCCTTGCCGACTTACAAACATTTGTGGATATTGACACAATTAAAGGCAAGTATACGCCGCAAGCGGTCTTTTATGTTGCGCCGCCCTTTCGCGATACATATTTTAACGGCAAACAAGTTGTTGTGCATAACCGACCCCGAGAAAACAAGCCCAGTCATGTATACGAAATGTTTTCCTATAATCTTTATCCCGGTCCAAGCGCGAAAAAAGGTGTCTACAGTTTTTTACTTGATACCGGTGAAAAGGAAGGCTGGACTACCGCACACGCTTCTGCGGTTAAAATAATAACGCCTTACGAAAATGAAATTGTTATAATGCACGAAGGCGCATCCGGCGGCGGCAAATCCGAAATGACCGAACCGATTCACCAGCAGCTCGACGGCAGAATCCTGGTCGCAAGCAACATAGAAACGGAAAGAGCTTTCACAATAAACCTTAACGAAAAAAGTGAACTTCGCCCTATTTCTGACGATATGGCAGTTGCGTCGACCGCGATACAAAATGAAAGCAAAAAACTTGTGATAACGGACGGCGAAAACGGCTGGTTTGTGCGCGTTGACCACATAAAACAGTACGGAACCGAACCCGCGCTGGAAAAATTAACGGTCGCTCCGCCAGAGCCTCTTATCTTTTTAAATATCCAAGGGCATCCCGATGCAACCGCCTTGATATGGGAACATACTCCCGACAAAAACGGAAAGCCGTGTCCCAACCCGCGAGTAATTCTGCCGCGCAGGATTGTGAAAAATATTATAAGCACTCCTGTGGAAGTGGATGTCCGCAGTTTTGGCGTGCGCACCCCATTTTCGAGTGCTAAAAGCCCTAACTATGGAATAATCGGTATGATGCACGTTCTGCCGCCCGCAATCGCGTGGCTGTGGAGACTGGTTTCACCCCGCGGCGACAAAAACCCGTCTATAATAGCAAACGGGAAGCAAGACACAACATCCGGTCTTACAAGCGAAGGCATAGGATCTTACGAGCCATTTTTAACCGGAAGCAGAATCACACAGGCAAACCTGCTTTTGGAACAAATCCTGACCAATGCCGCAACCCGTTACGTTTTGATTCCAAATCAATATATAGGTGTATATCATGTAGGTTTCATGCCCCAGTGGATTTCGCGTGAATACATTGCGCGCCGCGGAAGCGCAAAGTTCAAGCCCACTCATCTGATTCCCGCCCCCTGTACAATGCTTGGTTTCGAGCTTGAAAATCTGAAAATAGACGGGCAGTTTATTTTACAAAGCTTGCTGCATCCGTATCTCCAGACCGAAGTCGGCACCGAAGGATACGACAAAGGCGCGAAAATGCTTACAGACTTCTTCAAAAACGAACTTAAAAAGTATTTAAAGCCAAGCCTGCACCCAATAGGCAAACAAATAATCGAACTTTGTATGCGGGACGCTCCGCTTGACGACTATTTGAAAATAATTCCAATGCGTTATTAGGGCGTGCCCCTAAAGTTATTCGGGATGACTTGGCAAGCATCTTTTTGGTTAAAATTTGTCATTCTCTCGGCCACATATCTCGGATATGCTCCCTTAAAAATGCCTAAATTTTCCCTTGGGAAATCTGCCCGCAATTCACCCAAATGACTTTAGGGACGTGAAAGGTACTCATGGCACGACACCGGTGCCATGTTCGGACATTCTGGGAGATCGATACTGAATTGTAACCGTATGACCGCTCATTTGGTCAAGATTTCCGCAGAGCAACGCGGTTGCGGCTCTA
>JGI24705J35276_12238770_pt1 | contig 57808 bp, 46 predicted proteins | sample TergutNt197P4_FD_35276 | JGI IMG/M metagenome (IMG submission 35276) | reverse complement strand
ATCAGGCGCTTGTGTGCAACCATAGATAGAGCGGTCGTGGTATTTCATCCAACCGGCAAGGCCATCAAGGCGTTCATCGGCGCGATAGTCAAATACGCCGCGGGCGGTCGGGCCGACATTCAGGAGTAAGTTGCCACCCTTGCTGACTGTTTCGACAAGCATAACCACCAATTGATGTACGCTTTTCCATGTATATTCGTCGCGATAGTATCCCCACGAACCGGAGAATGTCTGGCATGTTTCCCAAGGCACACGCCGACCGTTTATGGTAGGCCATTCATTGGGCATAAACTGTTCGGGTGTAATGAAATCCCATCCCCAGTCGGTATGGTTCATATCCAACCGGTTGTCAACCAAAATCTGGGGTTGTAGCTGACGAATCAATTTCAGCAGTCCTTCTCCATCCCAATCTTCATGCCCCTTGCCGTTCTCACCCGGATAGGAAAAATCCAAAAACAATTCGTCAATCTGTCCGTAATTTGTCAATAGTTCGGTCAACTGGTTTTTCATGTATTGCTGATATTTTTTCATATCACGTTTCTCGTTGGCCGCTTTCTTTTCTTCGGGGTTATCGGGTCCGTTAGGGTGGCGGCTATCGAAGGTAAAATCGGGATGATGCCAGTCGATCAACGAATAATAGAAGCCGATCCTGATACCTTCCGCCCTGAAAGCGTCCACCAAAGGTTTGATCAAATCCTTTTTGTAGGGCGTATTGGTCACCTTGAAATCCGTATATTTTGAGTCCCAAAGGCAGAATCCATCGTGGTGCTTGGTGGTAACCACCATATATTTCATACCGGCAGCTTTGGCTTTCGCAGCCCATTCCTTTGGGTTGTACAGATCGGGATCGAAACGGTCGAAATACACCTGATAATCTTCATCCGATATTCTTTCCCTGTTTTTTACCCATTCATGTCGGGCCGGTACAGCATAAATGCCCCAATGAATAAACATCCCGAAACGGTCGTTCGTCCACCATGCCATTCTTTTTTCCTTTTGTGCGGCAGTTTCTTTTGCCCAAGCCGGCGTTTCCTGCGCTTTCGCAATACAACTTAATACAACGATAAAAAATAAACCAATAAAAAATTTTTTCATAACGAAATACTTTAATTTAACAATAATCACCATCCATCGGAAAGAAATAACAATCTGTATGCTTCATTAAAAACATTGATATGACAACTTAGGCTTTCACATACATTTTTTCATTCAATAGTGCGAATTAATTAACAAAAATACATTTTTTTAACACATACAACACTATTGTTGAAAAATAATTTATCACCAAACCAAAAATATACGTTATCTTTGAAAGAAAAATTTTGTGCTTGTTGTTTTATTATAGTATTCATAATTAAGATTTTATATTCTGATGAAACCTTTTGTTCATTTGCATGTACATACGCAATACTCTCTGTTAGACGGACAAGCGTCAATTGACGCCTTGTTAGATAAAGCCCAAGAGGACGGAATGTGTGCGATGGCTGTTACAGATCATGGAAACATGTTCGGTATTAAAGAGTTCTACAACAAAGTAAAAAAGAAAAACAGCAAATACCTGGGTACAATCACCGATTGCGAACGCGAGCAGAAGTTACTTAACGACAAGGAATACCCCACTAAAGAAGAACTTGAACGGATAAAAAAATTGTCAGAAAAGATTAATGAATACAAGAAAAAAATCTTTAAACCCATCATTGGATGTGAATGTTATTGTGCACGCGTTGGAATTGATAATAAAACAGCCAAAGACGACCTTGGAGGATGGCATCTGATTCTGTTAGCGAAAAGTTTAAAAGGATATAAAAACCTGATAAAGATCGTTTCAATTTCATGGACAGAAGGGTTTTACAGAAATCCACGTATTGACAAAGCCTTGTTGGAAAAGTATCACGAGGACTTGATCGTTTGCTCGGCTTGTCTGGGAGGTGAAATACCGCAACTCATCATGAACGGTTATAAAGATAAGGCGGAAGAATCCATTATATGGTTTAAAAACTTATTTGGTAGCGATTATTACCTTGAACTGCAACGTCATAAAACCAACAGCCCGAATGCGGACAGGACAACGTATCCGAAGCAGGTTGAAGTCAATAAGATATTAATTGAATTAGCGCAAAAACATTCCATCAAACTTATTGCCACAAACGACGTACATTTTGTGAATGAAGACGATGCGGAAGCCCATGACCGATTAATCTGTCTCAGTACAAACAAAGACTATGATGATCCCGCCCGTATGCGTTACTCGCAACAGGAATGGATGAAAACAACTGCCGAGATGAATGCGATTTTTCAGGATATACCCGAAGCACTTACCAACACAGTTGAAATTGCCGATAAAGTAGCATTTTACTCGATTGATTCGGATGTACGTATGCCGTTCTTTCATATTGATCAGTCATTCGGAACAGAGGAAGGCTATAAGAAAATGTATTCTGAGATTGATTTGATAGAAGAATTTGAAGAAAACAATTATATCCGGCTGGGAGGATACGATAAGGTAATCCGCATAAAATTAGAAGCCGACTATCTTACACACCTGACCATGTCACGTGTCCCTGCACGCTACGGAAGTGAGATTGACGAGGTATTGAAAGAGCGTATTGACTTTGAACTTAACACCGTGAAATTGATGGGCTTTCCGGGATATTTCCTGATAGTGCAGGATTTGATAGCAGCCGCTCGTGAAATGGGCGTAGCTGTAGGGCCGGGACGTGGCTCGGCTGCCGGCTCAGTAGTGGCTTACTGTTTGGGTATTACAGATATAGACCCCATCAAATACGATTTGCTGTTCGAGCGTTTTCTGAATCCGGACCGTATTTCACTGCCTGATATTGACATTGATTTTGACGACGACGGAAGAGGCAAGGTATTGAAGTGGATATCTGAGAAATACGGAAAGGAAAAAGTGGCGCATATTATTACGTATGGCACTATGGCAGCCAAAATGGCCATTAAAGATGTGGCACGTGTAGAAAAATTGCCTTTAAGCGAAGCGAATCGTTTGGCGAAATTAGTACCGGATAAAATTCCCGATCAAAAATTGACGCTTAAAAATGCAATTGAGTATGTCCCCGAACTGAAAAAAGCAGCAAATAGCAGCGATCCCAAATTGCGTAACACCCTGAAATATGCACAAAAATTAGAAGGGAATGTACGGATCACAAGTACGCATGCATGTGGAATTATTATCGGACAGCAGGATATTTCGGATATTGTACCTGTCAGCACGTCTGACGACAAAGATTCGGAAGAAAAAGATGCGAAAGTAATCACCACTCAATTCGAAGGATCGGTAATTGAAGAGACCGGATTAATCAAAATGGATCTTTTGGGATTAAGAAACCTTTCGATTATCAAGGAAGCCATTGAAAATATCGAACAAACGACCGGGGTCACAATCAACATCAACCAAATAAATCTTGATGACAAAAAAACATACGAACTGTTTTGTAATGGTAAGACGACCGGGATATTCCAGTTTGAGTCCGTCGGTATGCAAAAGTACCTGAAAGAACTGCAACCTTCAAAATTCGAGGACCTTATTGCTATGAATGCGCTTTACCGGCCGGGACCTATGGATTATATTCCTTCATTTATCGCCCGTAAACACGGAAGAGAAAAAATCATGTATGATATTCCTGTGATGGAACGTTATCTAAAAGATACTTACGGAGTGACGGTTTATCAGGAACAAGTCATGCTTCTTTCGAGATTATTGGCGGATTTCACACGTGGAGAGAGTGATACGCTTCGTAAAGCGATGGGGAAGAAGATGATTGATCAGATGAATAAACTGAAAGAGAAATTCATCAACGGCGGCGAAAGTAACGGGCATCCGAAACAGATTTTAGAAAAAATATGGAAAGACTGGGAAAAATTTGCATCCTATGCATTTAATAAAAGCCATGCGACATGCTATTCGTGGATAGCTTATCAGACAGCATACCTGAAAGCTAACTTTCCTTCGGAATATATGGCAGCGGTATTAAGTCGTAACCGTTCAAATATCAAAGATGTAACGAAAGCAATAGACGAATGCAAGATGACAGATATTCAGGTATTGGGCCCCGATGTAAACGAGTCAGTACTCAAATTCGGCGTCAACAAACAGGGTGATATTCGTTTCGGGTTAGCCGCTATCAAAGGTGTTGGCGAAGGGGCAGCAGAAAGTATCATTACTGAACGAAAACAGAGAGGTCCCTTTAAGGATGTGTACGACTTTATCGAACGGATCAATCTGTTTGCTTGTAATAAAAAAGTCATTGATTCACTTGCATTGGCCGGCGCATTCGATGGTTTTAATGTGCCACGTGAACCTTTTATGATTCCCAATGAAAAAGGAGAAACGTTTTCCGAGATTCTCATTCGCTATGGAAACAAATATCAAAATGATAAAAAAACAGCGCTTAATTCGCTTTTCGGCGATACGGAAATAATCGAAATCACCAAACCTTCGATCCATAAATGCGCCACATGGACAGATTTGGATAGATTGAATAAAGAAAAAGAATTGATTGGCTTTTATTTATCTGCCCATCCGTTAGACGAATACCGTACCATTCTCAACTATGTATGCAATACCGGAATGGCTGAGATTGGCAATAAAGAGGAGCTGAAAGGCAAAGAGTTATTATTAGGCGGTATTGTTACCGGTGCGCGGGAAGGTACCACCAAAAACGGAAAACCCTATATGATTGTCAGTATGGAAGACTTTACCGGAAGTGGCGAAATACCTCTTTTCGGTAATGACTATATTGATTTCAGCAAATACGGTAAACCCGGTATGTATTTATTGATCAAAGCGTCTGTCTTTCCCCGTCAATACAGGGAAACGGAACTTGATTTCAAGATAAAATCCATTCAGCTGATGCAGGATGCGAAAGACAATATCATTGAAAAACTGACGATCTCACTTTCCATACATCATTTAGATGAACAAACTTTCAATGAAATGTCTGTTTTTATTAAAAACAATCCGGGGAAAACGCAGTTGTTTTTCAAAATAATTGACGGCGAACACCAGGTAATGCTCCATCTGTGCTCCAAAAATATTCGAATGGAGGTAACACAAAACTTTATAGATTTCTTAATCGAAAATGAAAATATTGATTTTATAATTAACAAATAATTTATAATTTTGCAGAAAAATTCAAACTTAAAAAACATACAATATGGTAGTAACTGTAACAGAAGAAAATTTCAGTACAATATTAAATGAAGGTACTCCTGTAGTACTTGATTTCTGGGCGGAATGGTGCGGCCCATGTAGAATGGTTGGCCCTATCATCGAAGAATTGGCTGCTGAATATGAAGGACGCGTCATCATCGGGAAAGTAGATGTGGATGAAAATACTGAGACCGCAATCCGATACGGTATCCGTAACATACCCACAATTTTGTACTTCAAAGACGGACAGATTGTTGACAAACAAGTCGGCGCTTTTCCAAAAGCGATGTATATCGAAAAAATCGAACAGCTACTAAATTAGTGGTTAGTGGCAATTTTAATAAGGTTTCTTATTGGAAGCCTTAATATTTTCTATTGATTATTTCCGAGTAAATCAAAGCTTTACGGAAAGAATCAGGCACGTCTAATTCCAGATCATTGACTAATGTAGTTTCTTCTTCTTGTCCAACACATATTTCTGTTTGCTCACCGGTTTCTACTACTGGAAAGGTGAAATGCGCATTAAAAGGTTGATGTTTGTGATGACCGGGAGCCGGAGGCGGTTGTTTCTGCTCCGTTTTCTTTGGGATAGAAGGAGCCGGATATGACGGATCTGATTGCTCCGGCGAAGGCATTTGCGTTTGCATTTGCTTCATTTTTTTTCTTGCCGAACCAACCAGACTACTGATTCCAACCACTACCATTAATATAATGTATATCCAATCTCCGAATTCGTCCATAACTTTTCACTATTTTTGCATCCCAAAAATAGATATTTTTTTTATACGTGATTCAATTCTTGATGAAAGATTTTTGCAAAACAGATTATTCCGAGCGCAAATTACATATCGAAACCTACGGTTGTCAGATGAATGTGGCAGATAGTGAGGTTGTTGCGTCTATAATGCAATTGGCCGGATATACTTTTACAGAAAAAATTGAAGAGGCCGACGCGATTTTTATCAATACTTGTTCGGTGCGTGATAACGCCGAACAACGTGTTTTGAACCGGCTGCAATATCTTCAGTCGTTCCGAAAAAAACGACAAAACCTGATTATTGGCGTACTGGGTTGTATGGCTGAGCGTGTGAAAGACGAATTGATTCGCAAGCATGGGGTGGATTTAGTGGCAGGCCCGGATTCTTATATGGACTTACCGAATCTTGTGGGAACGGTTGAACGTGGCGAAAAAGCAATCAATATTGACCTTTCTATGCAAGAGACATATCGCGATGTGATACCTTTGAAATTGAGTGGAATTTACATTTCCGGTTTTATCTCCATTATGCGGGGATGTAATAATTTTTGCTCCTACTGCATCGTCCCTTACACACGCGGAAGGGAGAGAAGCCGTGATATCCAAAGTATTTTAGACGAGGTACGTGCGATGAAAGAAAAAGGTTTTCGTGAACTGACATTGTTGGGTCAAAATGTCAACTCATACAGTTACGAAGCTGACGGTCGTTTGATTGGATTTCAGCAATTACTGGCGTTGGTGGCCGATGAAGCGCCGGAGATACGTATTCGTTTTACTACCTCCCACCCAAAAGATATGAACGACGAGACCCTTTATGTCATGGCTTCACGGCAAAATATATGCAAACATATTCATTTGCCGGCACAGTCGGGCAGTTCACGTATCTTGGAGATAATGAATCGCAAATACACACGCGAGTGGTATTTAGAACGCATTTCCGCCATTCGCCGGATTATGCCGGATTGTGCTATTTCAACGGATCTGTTTTGCGGATTTCATTCCGAAACAGACGATGATTACGAAGCTACGCTTTCATTGATGCGCGAGGTAGGATTTGATGCGGCGTTCTTATTCAAATATTCGGAACGTCCGGGCACGTATGCCGCCCTACATTTACCTGATGATGTGCCCGAAAATGTGAAAATCCGACGCTTGCAAAGGATGATTGATTTACAAAACCAACTTTCCGAGGAGAGTAACCGTCGCGATATCGGTAAAACGGTAGAAGTCTTAGTGGAGGGTTTTTCCAAACGCTCATGCGAGCGCCTGTCAGGACGTACCGAACAGAATAAGGTAGTGATCTTTGACAAAAAAGACTGTCATATCGGCCAATTTGTCCGCGTAATGATTGAAGACGCGACATCTGCAACGCTTTTGGGGAAAATGGTTAGTGGTTAACGGTTAATGATTGACGGTTAGTAGATTTAAAGATGTAGGACTTCACATCATATCCCCCTTTGGAGGGGGCAGGGGGAGGTTTCAATCACATTTCACCTGTTCCTCCTTTTTTCTTCGCAATTCGAAGTCGCGGCCTAAGTACTTTTCGCGGACAATTTCGTTGGCAGATAGTTCTTCGGCAGTGCCCTGAAACAGTACTTTTCCTTCAAACAACAGATAAGCTCTGTCGGTAATGCTCAGTGTTTCATGGACATTATGGTCGGTAATCAGAATACCGATATCTTTGTCTTTCAATTGTGCCACAATGGTCTGAATGTCTTGCACAGCTATCGGATCTATTCCGGCAAAAGGCTCGTCAAGCATAATAAACTTTGGACTGATGGCTAAACAACGGGCTATCTCCGACCGGCGGCGTTCGCCTCCCGACAAACGGTCGCCCAGATTTTTTCGCACCTTTTGCAGCCCTAATTCGGTTAGCAGGCTTTCCAATTTCTCTTTCTGATAATCCTTTGTCGTATCCGTCATTTCCAATACCGCACGTAGATTATCTTCTACCGTCATCTTGCGAAAAATGGACGCCTCCTGAGCCAGATAACCGATTCCCAGTCTTGCACGACGGTAAACAGGATAGTCGGTAATATCAATGTTATTGATAAAAATTTTCCCTTCATTGGGGGCGATCAACCCGACAGTCATATAAAAAGTGGTTGTCTTACCTGCCCCGTTTGGCCCCAGTAATCCAACAATTTCACCTTGTTTTACTTCAATTGAAACATGGTTTACGACTGTACGTGCTCTGTATTTTTTGACCAGGTCTTTTGTGCGGAGCACCATTTGCTGTTCTTCTGCCATCTTATCGAGATTTACTTCTAAGATAGTGCAAAGAAACAAAAAATCTTTATGTATTTTTGCATTTGAATAAAAAACTTTTTGAGGCTATGGGAATTAACAAAGCTGAATTTGTGATAAGCAATACAGACGTAAGAAAGTGTCCGGAAGGAAATCTGCCGGAGTATGCGTTTATCGGCAGGTCGAATGTAGGGAAATCGTCGCTAATCAACATGTTAACAGACAGGAAAAACCTCGCAAAAACCTCGCAAAAACCAGGTAAAACGCAATTAATCAATCACTTTATTATTAATGATACATGGTATTTGGTAGATCTTCCGGGTTATGGCTATGCACAAAGAGGTAAGGATGGACGCGCCCGGATTCAACATATTATTGAAAGTTATATTCTTGAACGACAAGAATTAACAAACTTGTTTGTGTTGATTGACTGTAGGCACAAACCACAGACGATTGATTTGGAATTTATGGCATGGCTGGGCGAAAATGGCATTCCCTTTTCTATCATCTTTACCAAAACGGACAAAATCAGCAAGGCAAAATTACAGGAAAACATACAGGCTTATTCCACAAAAATGTTAGAAGAATGGGAAGAATTGCCACCCTTACTAACCTCTTCTGCCGAAAAAAGAGAAGGACGCGAAGAGATCATCCGGATGATAGAAGATATTAATATAGAATTCACTGATAGTAAGCACAAAAAATAATAATAAAAGATTTTTTCGTACATTTGTGCCGAATTTGAAGAAACAATCTGTTTTTCAGAAATGAAAGCCGGTGTATAAAAGGGATCAATCTATATGAAAAAGCTAATTAATATATTATTACAGGTAGTTTTACCATTGTATTTACAGGGAAGATTATTCGCTGTATTTGTTGGGGTTTCCGAATATATATTATCTTTCAACAATTTGTCATACTGTCATCGCGACACTATTGAAATGTTTGAATTGCTGAAAGAACATACACCAGCTAATAGAATGAGACTGCTGACCGACAGGAAAATCCCGGTTATGTGGGTAAATTTTGACAGAAACATGATTATTCACCGGCGACAAAGTTGTTAAATACGCATCCATATGAACATAAACAGACATATCTATTTCAATTCGCGCGACACCTTCTTCAGAATTGCATTGTCGCAAATCGTCTGGTTTTCGGCCGACAAAAACTACACCTTGCTGCAATTAACCAACGGGCAAAAACTTATGTTTACATTTTCGCTGTTGAAAATGGAACAGTATCTGGCCGAAACATTGAACGAAGACGCCCGGTTTTTTGCCCGCATCGGGAAATCGTACATTATTAATCTCAACTATATCTTCCAGATAGACACAGTCAAACAGCGATTGCATTTGTTCGATCCGGCTACCCAAAAAAGTTTTACCCTTGAAGTGTCGAAAGAAGCTTTGAGGAATTTACGCAAAATGTTTACTGCAAAATAAATGAACTATATGGTAAGGAACGAAATCTATATAGGGAGGGAAGTAGGAAAAGACGATTATCAGATTGATAAGCAATATACCTCAGTAGGCCGTAAGCATGCTCGTATCGTCCGCAAGCCAGACGGTATCTATATCGAAGACCTTCATTCGGTAAACGGTACTTTCGTGAACGGCAAATCCATCTATTTAAAGAAAATCAGTGCTTCCGATATTATCACGCTGGGCCGAGCCGGTTCTTGTGTATTGAATCTTGAAGATATATTGAAGCGGCTGCCTGTTTCCGACAGAGAGTTACATGACCGGTTTCTGCAACTTAAACAGATATACGACGACTATATATTCGAAAACAACCGTCTGCAAACTAAGGGAACGGAAGTTATGATGACAAAACGATTGTTACCGACCATGCTTTCAGGAACATTTACAGGTATTATTACGCTGCTTTTTGGTTACAATCTATATATGAAACTCCTTATTGCTGTTTTGGGCACTATATTCACGGTTGTTGTCTTTTTTGTTGCCACAAAAATGGTAAGTAAAAGTGCTCAAGCGATGAGGGTGAGATTAAACTGTCTCAGCGAAGATTTTGAATTGAACTATGTCTGTCCGGCTTGCGGGACAAGTTTCAAGGGAAGATCATGGGAATTTTTGAATAAAACCGGCAAATGTCCCGCATGTAAACGTTCATTTCATGCCGATTCATAAATCTCACGGAAAAGGCATACCTGATAATAAATACTTCGCATTTCATCCAAAAAACTGTTTTTTCATGCTGTATTACGAAATTTTGTTTTTTTCTTTGCACAGAAATTAACAACAAAATATTCACATTTTAAAATAAAACAGTATGACAACGAAAAAAGAAACGATCATCGCTGATGATACATGTTTGGACAACAGCAAACAGGAAGAAATTGTAAATAATCCGGTGACTAAGGAAGATCCTACCTTGGCAAAGAGCGGGAAAAGCGAAAATCTCAAAATGCGGGACATAGCAGCAGGAGCGGTAGGCGCTGTAGCAGGCATAGGTGGCATGATGGGGATATCAAGTTTTTCATTTCCGGACGAGCCGGTCGGGAATCCCGACCCGAACCCGAAGCCGATTCCCGAACCTTCCCATTTTGTCGGAGCGGAAGTCCCTGTGTCTCATGACGTAAGCGACGATATGAATTTCAATGAGGCCTTTGCTGCTGCCCGGAAGGAAGTAGGCCCCGGCGGAGTGTTCTCATGGCATGAGGGAGTTTACGGGACTTACTATGCCGATGAATGGCAAGAATTTTCGGACGAGTACCAGCAATCATTTAGCAACTATCCGTATAGCGTCAATGCCGAACAGCAAGCCGGTGATTCATCATCTTTCGGCGATATCATGCCGCCCCTTGTTGATTTGTCGCCCGACGAACAGGATGCAGAGGAGGACCTCTTTGAAGATTTTCCGGTAAATCCGACTGACGTTGACGAAACGGCAGACATCGTGGAAACGCCGGCAAACGAAGGTGACGTCGTAATAATCAGCGCCGAAAATATCGTAATCATCGGACAGGAAGTCACTGTTATTCCCGCTGAGGTAGATGGCCCTGATACGGCGATTGTCGACGCTTTCAGCAATGACAACTATGAAATAACGGTGCTCGACGACAGCTATGAAGCTACAGCGCTCGACGACAACGGCAATCCCGAACCCGATTTTGCAAACGATTTCGACAACGACGATTTCAACACTGACGGCATAGACGATGCTTTCGAAGATGCAACACCTTTCGATCTCAATGATGCAAATCCCGCAACCTTGCTTGCAAAAGACATTTCGGCCGATTTCAACAATCAGGCGGATATCAACAATTTTGTCTAATACGGAAAAAGTATTGCAATGGAAATAATCTGTCCGAAATGCAGCATCCGGCTAAAATTGAAAATCAACCCTGATGTCCCAAAAGCGGTAGTCGCCTGTCCGAAGTGCAAATATAAAGGATACCTGACAGACTTTCAGGAAAGCATATCTACCGAAGGCCCCATAGTTCTTCCAGCAGACAAACTTTACAAACCGGGCAAATTGATTATGATCGAAAGCGATGCACGATGGTTACAGCCAGACAAAACTGTCGCACTGAAACGTGGCGTCAATACGCTCGGACGTATGTCGCCCAATTCTACAAGCAACACGCAGTTGTCAACAGACGACACATATATGAGCCGGAATCACGCAGTAATAGACGTTGTTATAAAAGCGAATGGCATTTTTGAACATATTTTATCGGATCAGGGAAGCAGCAACGGTACGTTCCATAATGGTGACTGCCTTGAAAAAGACGACAGAATCAAACTCGCCCCCGGCGATACCATTCGCCTGGGGCATACTGTTTTTAAATTGATAAAAGAATAAATCGGTTTATGATACAAACAGGGATATCATTTGCCCTGAACGAGCAGGGCAGACGCAGCAATAACGAAGACAGTATATACCCATCGCAAAGTGAAGCCGGCGCAATAAACCGCTTCTTTATTGTATGCGACGGAATGGGTGGACACGAAAACGGCGAAGTGGCAAGTAATAGCGTCTGTGAAAGTCTGGCTGCATTTCTTACAGACGTTCGCCCCTCCGAGTTCAACGAAGCCGTATTCAACCGCGCCCTGAATTTTGCCTTTGACGAATTGGATCAAAAAGACGAATGTCTCAATCCGGCGCAAAAAATGGGAACGACGCTTGCCTTTCTGTATCTTACCGACTGTAAGGCTTTTATGGCGCATATTGGCGACAGTCGTATCTATCTCTTTCGGAAAAACGGACAAGGCACGGTGGAGGTCATTTATAAATCGTCCGACCATTCATTGGTCAATGAGTTGTTGAAAGCCGAAATAATCACCGAAGAAGAAGCAGCCTTCCACCCGAAAAGAAACGTGATCACCCGCTATATGTCGCCGCACATGGAACGGCGCAGCAAAGCTGACATCATCATCAGACAGGATGTGCAGGCAGGCGACCGTTTTCTCCTTTGCTCCGACGGCATCACAGAATGCCTGACCGACGCACAACTTTGCGCCATCATGGTCGAAAACGACAATGAAGCAATCATCAACACCATTCGCACTACCTGCAAAGAACGTAGCCGCGATAACTTTTCGGCATGGCTTGTACCTGTCACTGATGATGCCAGGGATTAACAATCTGTAAATAAAAGTTCAACAATGAGAATTACAAAACATATTATCTTTCTGATCATTGGAATAGTCGGATTCGCCTGGATTACTCCGTATGTAATTGCCCAACAACAACAAACTGTTGCACCCCCGTCATCCATCGAACAACGCATAAAACGTGATCTGGCCGGACGTACTATTTTAGATCCGACCCGAAAATTGTACAGAGAGAAAATTGATATTAAGACAGCCAACAACGTTATCAATGTCGAAATAACCGCGAATGAAAGACGAAACGCAGAAATTGTGTACCGAACCCGTTTAAAATTAAGCGACAATATCAATACATATATAGCGATGGCCGATATCACGTATCAGTGGGACGGAAAAGCATGGACTATTCAATATATTCGTAGTCGCAGTCTGGATATTGTATCCACCGGGAAATTCAAAAACTGTATTCTTGTAAAACCGGAACGGTGGCTTTTATCCGACCACCTGTATTTTTACAATAACTGTGATGTGACGCTTCTTGTAGAAGGCAGAATATTCACTTGGAATTCGAACGGCATGAAAAAAGAATGGCGGGATTTTGCGATTCCCGTCCCGGCAAACGGAAAAGCCGATTTTCATTACGAAACCGACGTAGAGTACCAAATCGAAAGAGTGGAAAGACCTTGAACAGCAAGTAAACGATAGATTAACATGTATCTCACAAAAGGACATACGTTGCAAAACGGTAAATACCGTATCGAAAAAAAAATCGGTCAGGGAGGGTTTGGCATCACCTATCTTGCGTTTATGCGTATGACAGTGCAGGGTGAGATAGGCGCCATGGATACGGAAATACCGGTGGTAGTAAAAGAATTTTTCTGGAACGACTATTGTTCGCGCGAAGCAGGGGCAAGTATAGTAAGCATCGGTTCTGTTACCGGGAATGAAATGTTTGCCCGATTTAAGGAGAAATTGAAAAAAGAGGCGAAAATACTTTCGCGGCTTACCCATCCCAATATTGTACGCGTGTTGTATGTCTTCGAAGAAAACAATACAGCCTACATGGTCATGCAGTTGATAGAGGGCGAATCGCTCAAGGATAAAATCGCACGGCTGGGCAGGATTGACGAAACCACCGTATTGAAATATACGCGGCAACTCTGTGCGGCGCTGACCGAAGTACATGCTAAAGCAATCCTGCATCTCGATATTAAGCCCAGTAATGTGATTATAGATAATAACGACAATGCACTGTTGCTCGATTTCGGTATCAGCAAACAATACGACAACGACAAGCACGAAACCAGTACTACACCGGTAGGCATCAGCAAAGGATATGCGCCCATTGAACAGTATTCGGGCATCGAAAAGTTTAACCCTCCGACAGACGTATATGCTTTAGGCGCAACGCTTTATACCATGCTTACCGGACTTATACCGCTTGAAGCGCCGGCCAGGGGTCAATTCGATTTAGCGCCGGTTACCGGATTTAACCCGGACGTCAGTAAACAAACAGATGAAGCAATATCCAAAGCCATGAACGAAAAATCGCGCGACCGATTTCAAACCATTCAGGAATTTTGGCAAGCGCTGCATAAAGAAGATAAAATCAGCAGTGAAACAAAGGACATTCTATCCGGCAACGTTAGTAATGAGGCTGGCCCTGACCCTTCTAATCCGGATAATACAACCTTCGAATCGCAAGACAATCCGCCCCCCCCAACTAACGACGGCAAACCACCTCGCCCTCTGGACAACGATCCTCCCTCTCCTGTTCCATGGAACAAAGTTTTTCCCGCCATCGCCGTTGTCCTGATATTGGCATTACTTGCTTTCTTTTACTATAATTCTCAGAAAAGTCCGCCCACCGCGACTGTCATACCCGAAACACCGGCGGATTCAATAGATATTGTACAAATAACTGACTCGACAGAAAACGTCACTTTTGTGCCGCAAACATCCCCCGTTCGTGCTATCTCTACCCTGACAAGAACAGAAACAATTAATAACCGGAAGACAGAAGTAACAAATGCAAATGATAGTAGCAGAAATGAAACAGAGCGCAGAGAAATAGAAGAAGCAGACTTCATAGAACAGATGAGACTTGCCGAAGAACAAAGACAACGCGAACAAGAAATAATTAATAAAGTTGCCGCCAGTTTTGGTTTAGATAATACGGATGACGGAAGTCAGGGAAACGGAATAGCCGGTTCTGGAAACGAAAGAAGCCCTTTTGACAACTCGAATACAGGAGTAAATACAGACGTCAACGGAATTAGCGGTACATTTAATATATTTGGTCGAATCATTCGAGGAAGTCTTCCTCGTCCCAATTATACAACTCAGGATGAAGGAACGATTGTGGTCAATATTACAGTTGCTCCAAGAGGAAATGTGATCCTGGCCGAAATTGGTCGTGGAACCAATATTGATAATATGGCTATGAGGGCAAGCGTATTAGATGCCGCCAGAAGGACTAAATTTAATAGCATACAGAGTGATAACAATCAAACTGGAACGATCACATATCGCTTTACGCTAAAGTAGTAAAAAAGATAGACTTTTCCACAAAAACAGCTTCATTTGTCGTGATAATGCAAACAAAACATGGCTTATTTTTAGTGAAAGCGACATTACACGGTATATTATATTCGTTGGTAAGAAGCAATGGTAATGGATAATATTTTGATTACGCGTAGCGGTATTCCAGAACAATATGAAGTTTGAAATCAAAAAAAATGTAATTTTGCAGAAAAAAATACATTTTTTCACAAAATGACCCAACAGGAATTTCAAAAACGATATACATATATTGCAGAAAATGACCGGTTAGGCGGAGGCGGGTTTGGCGAAGTATTCAAGGCCTACGATACGGTGCGCGACAGATGGGTAGCGCTGAAGGTGTCGAAGGTAAAGCCCGAACTGGAAAACGTCCGCCTGCGAAAAGAAGTGGAGATGGTTAACCGGTTGCCCGAACACCCGAACATTGCTTTTTATGAAGTATGTTATACCTTCCGCGAAATGTCGGGCGAATATGATTTCGGTATCCTTCAATACTATGAAGAAGGAAACCTCGGCCAACTGTTGCTAAACAACACTTTGACATTCGTACAAAAGCAATCAATTTTGACTCAGGTATTGGAAGGGATTGACTTCCTGCACCAAAATGGCGTTGTCCATCGTGACCTGAAACCTCAAAATATCCTGATCGCACGACGCGGGAATGAGTTTATCCCCAAAATCACCGACTTTGGGATAAGCAAAAAGTTAGATGCCGGTATAAATTCGGTATTCAGCAATTCGATTACAGGCGCAGGCACATTGGCGTATGCCTCGCCCGAACAGCTACGCCAGCATGAAATAAGCAAAAACACCGACTTGTGGAGTTTTGGCGTAATTGCATTTCAAACGTTTACAGGGCAGCTTCCCTTTACTACAGGCCCACATGCCAACACAAGCGAAGAAGGACGTACAGAACTGTTCCGGCAAATCAAAAGCGGCCGCCTGCCCTCCGAAATCACGAAAATAACGGAGCCATGGCAAACGCTTATCCGCCGCTGCCTGATTCCCGATGCAGCAGTACGCATAAAAAACATGCAGGAAGTAAAAGACATTTTAACTGGCAACGATAGTGGCAAGGCTCACCCTCACCTTCCGCAACCGGATAAAACAACGCTCGAAACGAAACACAAAACATCACCGCCACTCAACAATCCCGAAACGACAAACATCGCTCCCAAACCACCGTCGCCTACTCTATGGAATAAAATCGTACCCGCCTCCATCGTCCTGATATTGGCATTGCTTGCATTCTTTTACTATAATTATGGGAAAAACCCTTCCGGAAAAGTCATTTCTGAGGTATAAACAGATACAACAACCCATGTACAAACAAGCGACCGGACAAATATTTCCGGCTTAGTAAATCAGCCAGCGCAAGTTTCGATTCCCGCTTCGCAACCACATCCGGCAGAACCTGAGATGGTATTTGTGCAGGGTGGTACTTTTACCATGGGCTGCACATCAGAGCGGGGAAATGATTGTAATAGTGATAATGAACCTGTCCATCAGGTAACGCTCAGCAGTTACAGTATTGGCAAGTATCCGGTAACGCAAAAGCAGTGGCAGGCGATTATGGGAAGTAACCGAAGCCATTTTAAGGGCGACAATCTTCCTGTTGAGAATGTAAGCTACTATGACGTACAGGATTTATTACAAAGTTAAACGCCGCCACCGACAAACAATACCGCCTGCCGACCGAAGCAGAATGGGAGTATGCTTCTCGCGGCGGTGGTCAAAGTTGTGGATACAAATATAGCGGCAGCAATAATTTGGATGAGGTGGCATGGTATTCAGATAACAGCGGAAGCACCACTCATCCTGTCGGCACAAAAAGAGCCAACGAACTGGGTATCTACGATATGAGCGGCAATGTATGGGAATGGTGCAACGACTGGTATGACAACTATTCGTCTGTAGCGCAACTCAATCCGAAAGGCCCCTCATCGGGTATGAGCCGCGCGAATCGCGGCGGTTGCTGGAGCAACCGTGCGAGCGCCTGTACTGTCTCCGTTCGCAATTGCTACGGCCGTGGCAGCCGCTACGACTTTTTGGGCTTCCGGGTTGCTCTGTCCCTTTAGTTTATAACTCAGCTATTCCATCTATGTTATAAGCGAGAAAAGAGAAATGTAAATTTTGCAAAAGGCGAAGCGAGGGACGAGCGAAGCAAAAGGCTAAATTTGAAGACCGCCTAAAGGCGGTCGGATTTTTTTTTTGAATACGGGGTATGTGCATCGTGGTAATGTATAATGATTTGATTACGGGCGGTGGCTTCATTGAGCAGGCGGACTTTTTCGTGATAGGATGTGAGCGGTTGTATATCGTAGGCTGAAATCCACAGTGGCGAGATATGTACGGCAGTCGGGATTACATCACCGGCAAACACATACGTATCTGTGTCCGTTTGTATATATGGCACAATCTGACCGGCGGTATGTCCTTCAAAGATACGGAGTTGAATATCTTCACACAATTCTGTATCCGAATCAATCAGTTGCAGGTTGTCTGCTTTTTCGATAGCCTCCATATTATCAGGAAAAAAAGAATCGGCTTCCAAAGGGTTGGGGTGTGACGCACTTTCCCATTGTGAACGGCTCACCCAGCAGGTGGCTTGCGGGAATGCAGGCACGATATGGTTGTTTCTTATGCAGGTGGTACCGCCGCAATGATCGAAATGCAGGTGTGTCAAAACGATGTCAGTTACCTGTTCTGGATTGATGCCCCGATCGTTGAGCGCTTCACTGATATTGACCAAATCATAAAAACCATACGTGGTGGATTTCAGTTTCTTCAATTGTTTATCGCCGACGCCGGTGTCAATCAGCACAATGCGGCCACAGCCGGTAATAACCAACCCGATACGCATAGCCAGCACGCAACGTTTTTGTGCGTCGCACGGGTAACGCCTGCGCCATGCAGCCAGGGGAATCACACCAAACATAGCGCCCCCGTCCGCATAAAAATAGCCTGTATTAATTAGTTCTACTGTTGCCATCTTCTTTTTTGTACCTCCCCCTGCCCCCTCCAAAGGGGGATAAGAAAGTGTAAACTTTATACCTCCTATTCTCCTCCAAAGGGGGATAAAAATCGTAAATCTACTTATAAGCACGCAAAAGTACGCAATAAAATACAATTTTCACTTTTCAACTTTCAATTATCAATTAATATCGTATTTTTGTGCCATGATTCCTGCGCAGCAAAAAATGAAAGAAAATATTGTTGAATACCTGCTATTTATGTGGCAGGTTGAAGACCTTATCCGTGCCAATCGTTTCGATCTTGAAAAAATCCGACAAACAATAGTCAATCAATATAACGAGCCGGAAGAAGTTAAGAAGCAAATCCTGCAATGGTACAGCGATTTAGTTGATATGATGCATAGCGAAGGTGTGACGGATAGTGGACATATCCAACTAAACAAAAACATAATCATCGCACTCACTGATTTGCATTTGCGTCTTTTAAGAGACCCTGAAGAAACGGTCTATATTACACAATACTATAAAACGCTTCCATTTATCGTACAGTTACGGACAAAGTCGGGAGGGATTGAAACGACCGAGCTTGAAACTTGCTTTACAGCCATTTACGGCTATTTGCTGCTCCGCCTGCAGAAAAAGGAGATTTTGCCCGAAACGCTCGAAGCGGTCAAACAAATCAATACATTGTTGTATTGCTTAGCCGATAAATACAGAAAAGACCATGAATAAAAACATATTAGTAACCGGCGCCAACGGTCAGCTGGGGAGTTCGCTCCAAAAAATAAAGTCAAGATATGGTGAATCCGTGTTTTATTTTACGGATATTGACACATTGGATATTTGCAAAAAACAGCAGCTTGCCGATTTTGTTTATTCAAACGACATTAGCTTTATACTAAACTGTGCCGCCTATACGGCTGTTGATAAAGCGGAAGACGACCGTGAACGCTGTATGCGTATCAATCGCGATGCAGTCCAAATAATTGGCGAAGTTGCCGCGTCGAATGACATCAAAGTAATACATATTTCGACCGATTATGTTTTTGACGGAACCGCCACCCGCCCATATTGCGAGGAAGATCAAACCAACCCGCAATCATTCTACGGACAAAGTAAATTGGAAGGCGAAATTGCTTTGCAGAAAGTTTTTCCGGATGCTGTGATAATCCGCACATCATGGTTGTACTCCGAATATGGATCAAATTTTGTAAAAACAATGCTACGGCTGGGCAAGGAGCAGAAAGAGATACGGGTGGTATGCGACCAGACCGGCTCGCCTACTTATGCGGAGGATTTGGCCGTGGCGATGATGGCGATGGTGGGACATAAGCCGTTTATCCCTCCGGGCATTTATCATTATACAAACGATGGCGTATGCAGTTGGTATGATTTCACTGTGAAAATTATGGAATTGGCCGGACTTAATTGCCGGGTGCATCCGATTCAGACCCGGGAATATCCCACCCGTGCAATCCGTCCGGCATACAGTGTGCTGGATAAAGAAAAAATAAAATTACTTTGCAACCTTTCTATCCCCCCATGGAAAGAAAGTCTTGAGAAATGTCTTTTGCTTTTACCTGTACTATCTATATAACAGGACGCCATGTAGATATTGAGGATAAATAAAATTTGTTAGCATATTTTGTTTATCGTACAATTTGCATTATTTTTGTAGCTTAAACATCTAAAAATAAAGAAAAATGAAGAAGTTTGCGTTATTATTGAGTTTGTTGGCACTGACATTTGTATCGTGCGAAGGGCCGGTGGGACCTCCGGGGCCTCCGGGTGAGCCGGGAGATGGTATAATTTGGAAGATATTGAATTATACAGTCTATGACAGAGACTGGAAGTTATATGGAAGAGCGGGTGATTTAGGGTCATATTACTGGTTTGAATTTCAGGAATCGGAATTGACTCGTTTTGCTTGCGAAAAAGGAAATGTCTTCGGATACAGATGGTTGGATAATGACACACAGACTCCGCTCGGACAGGTTGTTGTCGTAGGTGAAAGTGATAACCACGGCAATGAATTTCTTTTTACCGAAGTCTATTCATTCAGTTTTCGTCCCGGTTATATTACGTTTTATGTAGATTACAGTGACTTTGAGACAAGTGTACGTCCGGGTACTTGTGATTTCAGGATTGTGTTGAATTATTAAATCGGGGAAGCAGGGGAAATGGGAAAATTTGAATTAATAATTAGCAAGGGGATTAATCCCCTTGTCAGATTGATCTTTGATTTTTGGAACTGATGCAATTTGAAATGGTAGCCAAGACATTGTATGGTCTGGAAGATGTTTTGGCAGAGGAATTGACGGCCTTACAAGCTGAAGATGTGCAAATCGGACACCGGATGGTTTCGTTCAAAGGCGACAAAGCGATGTTATACAAGGCCAATATACATTGCCGTACGGCGCTTCGTATCTTAAAACCGCTCCTTCATTTCAGAGCCGATGATGCCGATACCGTTTATGCGGAAGTGAAAAAAGTCGCATGGGATCAGTATTTCACCCCTGCTCATACGTTTGTGGTTGATGCAGTGATTAATTCCGAATCATTCAATCACTCCAAATTTGTGGCATACCGGACGAAAGACGCGATTGTTGACTATTTCAACGAAAAATATGACAAACGACCTTCTGTACGTCTTAACAATCCGGATTTATATATTCATATTCATATTTCTCATCGTGACTGTACGGTATCGTTAGACAGCTCAGGCGAAAGTCTTCATAAACGGGGATACCGGATTGAACAAGGAGAGGCGCCTCTGAATGAAGTACTGGCTGCCGGAATGATCCTTAAGACCGGATGGCGGGGAGAATCGAACTTTGTAGATCCGATGTGTGGTTCGGGTACTTTGCTAATCGAAGCGGCAATGATCGCTTTAAACATACCTCCGGGACTGTATCGAAAGGAATACGCCTTTGAACGCTGGCCTGATTTTGATAAGGCTTTGTTTGAAGAGATTTGTCAGGATGAATCGGGTGAGCGCGAATTTGCATTTAAGTGCTTTGGGTCGGATATTTCGCCAAAAGCTATCGGTATGGCTCAAAAAAATATCAAAAATGCCGGTCTGTCCCGTTATGTTGAACTCAAAACAATCCCTTTCCAACAATATGCCAAAGTGCCGGCTTTGGGTATAATGGTAACGAATCCACCGTATGGCGAACGTATTTCAACGAATGATATTATGAATTTATATGCAATGATCGGAGAGCGTTTGAAGCATGTTTTTACGGGATACAGGGCATGGATACTCAGTTATAAAGACGAATGTTTCGAAAAAATCGCCTTACGCCCAAGCCACAAGATCAAATTGATGAATGGCTCGTTAGCCTGTGAATTCCGCTGTTATGAATTGTTCAAGGGGAAAAACAAGGATTATAAAACTGCGTTGAACGATAAGAAGCGCACCGGTTACCTCCGAAAAGAACCACGAAAAACGTTCAACGATGGGACGAGGTTTACCAACCCAACTACTCGTGTGAGACCTGATAAAGACACACGCAAACCATTTAACGCCGGAACGGAGTCTGCCCGCCCACCTTCGCGTGTGAGACCCGATAAAGAAACACGTAAACCATTTAACGCCGGAACGGAGTCTGCCCGCCCAACTTCGCGTGTGCACCCCGATAAAGAAAAAAAGTCGCGAAAGGGGTTTGAAAATTTTCAAAAGTCAAAATCTTTTAACACTAAGGACACAAAGACTTTTCACAAAGGACACAAAAACATGAGTTCTCATTCGTAATTCGTAATTTTTAATTCGTAATTAAATAAAGATGAATATCTTACTATTAGGTTCCGGTGGGCGCGAACATGCGCTGGCCTGGAAAATAGCTCAAAGCCCAAAAATCAACCAATTATATATCGCTCCGGGAAATGCAGGAACGGCCGATTTGGGGATCAATGTGCCTGTCGGCGTCAATGATTTACAGGGCATCAAAGATTTTGTATTATATAGTCAGATAAATATGGTTGTGGTTGGGCCGGAAGAGCCGTTAGTAAATGGGATTTACGATTTCTTTCAACAAGATTCGCTGTTGGCCGCCATTCCGGTAATCGGCCCCAGCCGGGCAGGCGCCCAATTGGAAGGAAGCAAGGATTTTGCCAAAGCCTTTATGAAACGTCACAATATACCGACTGCTAAGTATTTAAGTATCACAGCCGCAAACTTACAGAAAGGGTATGATTTTCTTACTTCGTTGCCCGCGCCATACGTGTTGAAGGCTGACGGGCTTGCTGCCGGCAAAGGTGTATTAATCATTTCTGACCTTGAAGAAGCGAAAGCGAAATTACAGGCGATGTTACAGGGATTGTTCGGCGATGCCGGTAAAACGGTCGTAATTGAAGAATTTCTATCCGGAATAGAGTGTTCAGTTTTTGTTATGACCGATGGAATCAGTTATAAAGTGCTACCTGTTGCCAAAGATTACAAGCGCATCGGTGAGGGAGACACAGGATTAAATACCGGTGGAATGGGAGCTATATCGCCCGTTTCATTTGCCGATGAGACGTTTATGAGAAAGGTGGAAGAACGTATTATTCATCCTACCATTGACGGATTATTATCGGAACATATTATATATAAGGGGTTTATATTTATAGGATTGATCAATGTCGGCGGCGAACCGAAAGTCATTGAATACAATTGCCGGATGGGGGATCCGGAAACCGAAGTTGTGATGCTTAGGATCCAAAGCGATTTTGTTGATTTATTAGAAGGTGTGGCGCAAGGAACTTTGTCCTCAAAAACATTGCAGGAAGATTCGCGATGCGCCGCGACTGTGATGCTTGTGAGCGGAGGTTATCCCGAAACATATCAGAAGGGGAAAGTCATTTCGAATGTCACAGACAGAGAAGATACGATTGTCTTTCATGCAGGCACTTCGGAAAAAGACGGGCAAACAGTTACATCGGGAGGCCGTGTGCTGGCAGTCAGCGCTTACGGAACAACCAAAGAAGAGGCATTACGTAAAGCATATTCCGTCGCCGATACCATTCAATTTGAAAAAAAGTATTTCAGGCGTGATATAGGGTTTGACCTTGAATAATGAGCCTCCCCTAACCCCTCCGATAGAGGGGAAAGTTCCCCCTTTGGGGGAGTTGGAGGGGGCTTTTTTCATCATTGAGAGATGCAGACAGGAATGGGAATACATAAACAGAAAAAGAAGTGGAATATTTCAACGTCACCAAATTTGATATTCACGCTTTTGATTTGTGCTGCTTGCTGGTATAGCGGCTATGAATATTTGCTTGGCTTCCCTGTCAGAATTGATAGCGGCACGTCTCTTTTATGGAACGAAGTTTGCAGTTTTTTTACTAAAAGAAATTACACCTACCTCACAGGTTTTGCGCTTTTATTATTGGCCGCAGCACTGTTTCAACGGTTTAATTTTCGTTTTGTGATTGTAAAGGGAAAGACGGTTCTCCCTTTTCTGCTCTTCCTTTTACTGAACAGTGTCAATCCGGATTTTTTCCCGGTTCAGCCTGTTTCCATCGCAATTATTCTAATTCTCTTCGCCTTATTTGAGTTGTTCGGTTCATATCAAAACCAAACAGCGGTTGGCAAGAGTTTTAATATGATGTTTTTTCTGTGTGCTGGTAGTTTGATTTGGCCTTATATACTGTGGTTTATTCCTGTTTTTTGGATTGGGATGTATCAATTCAGGATGCTGGATATTCGTACATTTTCAGCTTCCTTCCTCGGTATTTTTACATTTTTTCTGTTTTTAGCGGGATGGAGCATCTGGGTGCACAATGTGACCGTTTTTACCAATATAGCAGACTGTTTATCGGATTTTCGTATGGTTTTTGCCAACGTATCATTGTTTACTGAATGGCTTAAGCCGTTTTGTTTTTTCTTTTTTATTATTGTTTTGTTGTTTCATATTTCGTCGCAGGAAACGGAGAAGTCTATTCGAACACGTCATTTTCTTTCATTTCTGTTTATATTCAGTTTTTACGCATTTTTTCTTTCTTTATTTTACGCAAATACTTTTGTTGACTTTGAATGTACCTTCTACCTGTCGGCTTCGCTGTTAGCGTCTTATTCTTTTTCCGGAAAAGAAGGCATCTTCTCATTCATCCTTTATTTTCTTATTATCACTGCATTAATTCTTTTTTTCTTTATGCGTCTATGGAATTTTTTATAGAATATGGTTACATAGGCGTTTTTATCGCTTCATTTTTAGCGGCTACGGTTCTGCCGTTCAGCTCGGAAGTGGTGCTGGCCGGCGTATTACTAACGAGCGCTGCTTACTGGCCTTGTATGATTGCAGCGACATTGGGCAATTTCTTAGGTGGCATGACGTGCTACTGGTTGGGGATGATCGGCAAAATCGAATGGATCAAAAAATACCTGCGGATGAATACCGACAAATTGTATAAAATGCAGGATAAACTCAAGGATAAAGGGGCTTGGATCGGTTTTTTTGCTTTTCTACCAGGTATAGGCGATTTTATCGTCGTCGCATTGGGTTTTCTCAGGGCGAATATCTGGGTTACAGCCATTTCGATGCTGCTGGGGAAAGCCATTCGATATTGGATATGGATTGAGTTTGTGTTCAAGGTAAAAGGTGCTCTTTAGGGGAGGAAGAGAAATTGAAAACCATTTGCCATTAGAACATTCCCCTCTATTGGAGGGGTTAGGGGAGGCTCTTAAATTGATATCCTTCCGCTAACAGCCATTCGATGGATTTCGGCAATGCTTCTTCTATGCGGCCTTTTGCTTTTAGGGAGTCGTGGAATACGATGATTGAGCCGTTGCGGGTATATTTTTTAATGACGTTAAAAACGCCTTGTGATGTCATGTGTGGGCTGTAATCTCTTGTTACCACATCCCACATCACGATCCGGTATTGTTTTTTCAAAAAACACATTTGTGGCAACCGCATGTGCCCATGCGGGGGTCGAAACAGATCACTCTCAATCCATCCGGCTGCCTTAGCTACATTTTTCAGGTAAATCTTCGACCTGGAACAGACTCCTTGAATATGATTAAATGTATGATTTCCGACGCGGTGGCCTCGTTCTAATGCCATACGGTAAAGCTCAGGATATTTCTGCACATTATCCCCGACAAAGAAAAAGGTGGCTTTGATTTGATAGGTATCTAATATATCCAATACCCATGGCGTCATTTCCGGTATCGGCCCGTCATCGAAGGTGAGGTAAACGTTTTTTTCCTGCGCCGGAATACGCCATACTGTTCCAGGGAAAAATACCCTGTAAATCCATGGAGGTTGCTCGATAAACATGCTTTTTTAGTTTTCAGCCCCCTCCAACTCCCCCAAAAGGGGAAGAAAAACCCCTCCCTTGCAGGGGTTAAGGGGAGGCCCCAATTCATTATTGATTTGCCGGTTGTCGTGTAAACATCATCCTGTAATTATTGTATTCATCGCGGAAAGATTTTCCAAAGTCGGGATTATTTTGAAGTCCTAAAGCGATGATATGTTGCATTAAATACAGATTAAGAGACAATTCTTCCCTAACCGACACTTGTAAATCCGGTCTGAGATTACTCATCCAACGGATACTTTGCATAAAGAAATTGGCCATTCCATTCAATATTTGTTCGCCTTTTTCGATTTCTCCTGCCATGATATATGCCTGTGCCAAAATGTAGGCGCTGCGATCTAAAGGAATATTTTCCATTGGCAGTACCTGCATGGCTCTATCTAAGACGGCGACTGCCTTTTCGGTTTGTTCTTCGTCAAGTAATGCCAAAGCAAGCTCGCCGAATATAGCACCCCGGTAACTTTTCAACATATTCATCACCGTTTCATCTAAATATACGCCCGGTTTATCTACGCCTCCCCATCTGAACTTATGCATCACATTATCATACATTTTTTCTGTATCAATCGGACGGATATCTTCGTTTTCGTCTCCTTTTGCTATAATGGGGGTAATCCTATAGGCTAATCCTGTTCGTTGGAGATATTTGTCGAGTCTGGCAAACTGATTGGGATCAACCGTAACCGCAAAATACAAGGGTCGTTTCCAGTTATTGGTATATAGCATATCCAAGATGGTGATAGATTCTTTGGTTAAAGAACTTTTACCGGCCAAATCAATAACCATTTCATGCAATAAACGGGATGTATCCGTTAAACTGATTGCATTATTCCTCATTACAGAGGCTGAATCAACCTTATAGATCAACTTTTCCGATGGAATAAAATCCAAATCCTGCACATTTAAGCCAGGAATGCGTTTATATCTCGGGTCATCGCTTCGAATCATTTCCAATGCAAGCCCCAAATCTACCTGCGGAACGCGGTTGAAGATATACACCACATCACGTTTACCTTGTATATATTGCGCTTTTGTCCATGTGATAGGAAGCGGATCAGAATTATAAGCTTGCCGTTTCATCTGGTCGGTATACCAGTCTGTCTGCAAATAGCTGGTGTTACAGACACGAACATCGGTACGGATACCTTCTACCTCTTGTGCATACCATAAAGGGAATGTGTCATTGTCTCCGTTTGTAAATATAACTGCATTTTCGTCACACGACTCCAAATAGTTCGCACCAAAATCACGGGCGACCGTACGTCCAGAGCGATCATGATCATCCCATGTTTGCGAAACCATTTGCAACGGCACAAGCAAACACCCTAAAGAGGCAATGCTTGTTGCAATTGTTTCAGGGACTTTAGCGTATTTCTTAAGCCATTGCGCCAAAATCGCCACCCCCATGCCAATCCAAATACAGTATGCATAAAATGAACCGGCATAGGCATAATCCCTTTCACGCGGTTGATAAGGCTCTTGGTTCAGATAGAGCACAATAGCGATCCCGGTCATAAAGAAAAGGAAAAAGGTGATCCAGAAGCCTTGCAGTCCTTTCTTCCCGTTGTATAACTGATATAAAATGCCCAGAAGACCCAGCATCAGAGGTAACATGTAGAATTTATTATGTCCTTTGTTGTGTTCGATGTCGAAGGGCATATTGTCCTGCTGTCCCAACCAGATGGCATCAATAAATTTAATTCCCGTAATGGCATTGCCTTTCAGGATATCGCCATGCCCTTGTATATCATTCTGGCGGCCTGAAAAATTCCACAAGAAATAACGCCAATACATCCAATTCAACTGATACGAGAAGAAGAAACGAATATTTTCGGCAAAGGTGGGCTTTACTACGCTCACTATCTCTCCTGCACGATTATACCTGACTGTTTCGCCTTTTACATTACCCCACACCTTGTAGGCTTCGATTCGATTGGGATCCCTACTATGCATCCGTGGAAACAGCATCAGCGTTTCATCCACGTAATCCACTTTCATATTATAACCGGATATAAAATAATGATCTTTATCATTGGAGGTTTCCTTAAGTACGCGTTTCCAAATCGGACTTCCTTGTGTCAGTGAAGTCTTATATCCTCTATCGTCCTGTACATATTTCGGTTCCGACACATAAGTCTGTCCGTAGATCAGCGGCACAGCGCCGTATTGTTCCCGAGCCAGATAAGTACGAAGCGTAAAAATATCGCTGGGTGCATTTTGATTCATGGGCGGATCGGCTGTTGCCCTAATCAGGATCAGTGCGTAGGTTGAATAACCGATTACTATGACCATCAACGACACAAGTGTCGTATTCAGCATGCGGACATTGATTTTTTGAACGATAGAATTGACAAAAAACATACAAATGACCAGTGCGGCAATCAAGAAGCCGCCTAATACATATCCGTCGCCAATAAATGGAATCCCTATCAATACGATTGAAAGGATAAAGGCAATTTTCATGCGTACTTCATTTACTTTGGCGCGCATAGTTTCCCAAATAGCCCAACCTAACACGCCGGCAATTATAATTACATATACAAATACCCCTGTATTGTATGGCATACCTAAAACATTGACACACAAAAGTTCGAACAATCCGCAGACCTCTACAAGCCCTTGCACTACCCCGTACATCATCGCCCCGACAATCACAAACGAAACTATGATAGCAATAATCGTTCCTTTTACTGACGGGTTGGAGGATTTCTTGTAATAGTAAACCAAAACGATTGCCGGAATACAAAGCAGGTTCAACAAGTGTACACCAATACTCAGTCCCATGAAATAGGCAATCAACACAATCCAACGGTCGGCATGCGGCTTGTCAGCCACCTCTTCCCATTTCAAAATCATCCAAAAAACGATTGCCGTAAACAAAGAAGAAAAGGCATATACTTCGCCTTCGACAGCACTAAACCAAAACGTATCACTGAACGTATAAGCCAATGCACCTACAGCGCCACAACCCATAATTAAAATCATCTGGGCAAGGCTCATTTCTTTCTTGTTGTCCTTTACAATGATATGGCGGGCAAGATGCGTAATCGTCCAAAACAGGAATAATATTGTTAATGCGCTGAATATAGCTGACATACTGTTCACCATGATCGGAACCAAAGTTTTGTCAGATACCATTTGGGTTAATATATTCATGGTCAGCATAAAAAATGGTGCTCCAGGTGGATGCCCCACTTGCAACTTGTAGGCGGTGGTTATAAACTCGCCGCAATCCCAAAAACTAGCCGAATACTCAATCGTTGAGAGATAGGTAAACGCGGCAATCCCAAATGTCAGCCACCCTATGACGTTGTTGATTAATTTATATTGTTTCATAATGGAGAAAGTTATGTCATTTTCCGATGCAAAAGTACTTAAATAATTGAATCCTGAATTTAATTCAGAAGAAAATCGAAAATGAATAATTGAGAAGACTCATTCAATAATTCCGATAGGGTACTTTTTAATTCATCTTGATATTGCGTATCACATTTGTCATCAGTGAAAATATAAGTATTTTCTATATTAAACGAGTCTTACATTATTATATTGTAAATACGTTTCGTTATTCAATCACTTTTTTAACTACCGGATTACAAATCTGGCAGGACGAAAATTTATTTTTCATTTTTCAATAATTTTTGTACCTTTGTACGGATTTTTTAACTCTTTTCGTATGAAAATAATAATTATATTTATGGCTTTGACAGGAACTATAATGTGTTGCACCGGCAAGCAGGATACAAAAGCAGGCTTTAATTATTCGGTTGATCGTTTTGCCGATATCGAAGTTTTACGCTATCAGGTTCCCGGATTCGAATTACTATCTTTACCACAGAAACAACTTTTATACCATCTCTCGGAAGCGGCTTTGATGGGACGCGATATTTTGTTTGATCAGAATAACCGCTACAACCTTGCAATACGCCGATCGTTGGAAGCAATTTACCAAAATTATAACGGTAACAAGGAAGATGCTGATTATAAAGCGCTTGAAATTTACCTTAAGCGGGTCTGGTTTGCGAACGGGATTCATCATCATTATGCGGAAGACAAATTTATTCCCGATTTTACATCTGCCTTTTTCGAGCAATGTATCCGTCGTCTCAATCCGGCATTGCTTCCCTTACGTGAGGGACAAACGGTTGATCTTTGGCTTCAGGAAATACTGCCGGTTCTTTTCCAACCTGAAATTATGAGTAAACGGACTGTACAAAGTGGGGATCAGGATTTAATCGCCGTTTCTGCCAATAATTACTACGGTGATGGAATAACCATGAAAGAGGTCGAGGCTTTTTATGCCACTCAAAGCGATCCCGATGATACTCAACCGGTTTCTTGCGGTTTGAACAGCAGGCTTGTAAAGAAAGACGGCCGGTTGGTTGAAAAAGTATGGAAAGCAGGTGGATTATATACCGAGGCCATCGAAAAAATTATAGAAGAGTTGCAAAAAGCCGTATATTTTGCGGAGAATAACGCCCAAAAAGCCGTAATAGAAAAATTGATCGCATTCTATCAAACAGGCGATTTGAAAACATTCGACGCTTATGCTATCCTTTGGCTTCAGGATACAGAGTCGGAAGTGGATTTTGTGAACGGTTTTACGGAAACGTATGGAGACCCTTTGGGAATAAAGGCAAGTTGGGAATCAACTGTTAATTTCATCAATAAAGAAGCGACAAAGCGAACAAAGATAATCAGCGATAATGCCCAATGGTTTGAAGATCATTCGCCTACTGACAGCCGGTTTAAGAAGCAGGAAGTAGTGGGCGTCAGCGCCAAAGTAATTACCGTTGCCATGTTGGGCGGTGATTGTTATCCGGCTACACCCATTGGTATTAACCTGCCCAATGCAGACTGGATACGTAAAGAATACGGTTCCAAATCCGTAACCATCGAAAATATTACAGAGGCCTACGATAAAGCATCGCAAGGAAACGGTTTCAGAGAAGAATTTATGTGGAGTGACACGGAACGTGAGCGAATGTCCCGATATGGCTTTATCACTGATAATCTACATACCGATTTGCACGAATGTCTGGGGCATGGGTCGGGTCGGTTGCTGAAAGGTGTGAGTCCCGATGCGCTCAAAGCATACGGATCGTCATTAGAAGAAGCCCGTGCCGACTTGTTTGCATTATATTATTTAGCCGACGCCAAACTGATTGAATTGGGACTATTGCCCGATATTGAAGCTTATAAGTCTGAATATTATGCTTATATGATGAATGGACTGATGACTCAGTTGGTTCGTATTGAGGCAGGTAAAGACGTCGAACAGGCGCATATGCGCAACAGACAGATGATTGCAGGTTGGGTATATGAAAAAGGAAAAGCTGACAATGTGACGGAATTGAAGCAACAGGATGGAAAAACTTACGTAGTCGTGAACGATTACGAAAAAATGCGTCACCTGTTTGGATTGCTGTTGGCAGAAGTGCAAAGAATCAAAAGCGAAGGTGATTTTGAAGCCGGCAGACAGCTTATTGAGACTTATGGTGTGAAAGTAAACCGTGAAATACATGAAGAAGTACTGTTGCGTTACGCACGACTGAATCTTGCCCCTTATAAAGGATTTGTGAATCCGGTGATGAAAGAAGTCAAAAACAGTGCAGGGGAAGTGATAGACATTATCTTGGATTATTCGGAAGGCTACGTGGAACAAATGTTACGGTATGGAAAAGATTATTCTTTCCTGCCGACGTACAATTAAATTTAAAGATTTAATCACTTAAGAATTTAAATTAATGAGTGGACACTTGTATGATTCAAAAAAGATACGGGATATCTTTGCCCAATACCTGACGGAAAAATCGCTTCGTAAGTCAGCAGTACGCGATATGGTGATCGAACAGATTTGTCAGATCAAGGGACATTTCGAGGTAGAGATGTTACTGCAACGATTGGACGAACATCATTTCCGTGTCAGTCGGGCTTCTATTTATAATATCATTGAATTATTGATGGATGCTAACCTTGTTGTACGCCATCAGTTTTCGTCAAAGTCAGTTCAGTATGAATTGAAATCTGTGGCTGTCACCCATCATCATGCAGTCTGTACACGTTGTAATGCTGTCAGAGAATACAAAAACGACAGAATTTCGAAAGAGATAACCAATCACAAGATCATTAAATTTACACGCGAATATCACTCATTATATATATATGGCATTTGTTCAAAATGTAAATTCCGATTGAATCTGCTTAAAAAGGAAAAAAATAAATAATTATCCCATCGGGGACATAATAATTGATTGAAGATGAATGTAGATGTTTTATTAGGATTACAATGGGGCGACGAGGGCAAAGGTAAAATCGTCGATGTATTAACCCCCGGTTATGATGTAATTGCACGTTTTCAAGGAGGTCCTAACGCCGGACATACATTAAATTTTGACGGAAAAAAATACATCCTCCGTTCAATTCCCTCCGGTATCTTTCAGGGAGAAAAAATAAATATTATCGGGAATGGCGTAGTATTAGATCCTTTGCTATTTATGGAAGAAACAAAAGAACTGCTGAAAAACGGACATGATATTCGCAAACGGCTGTTTATTTCGAAAAAAGCGCATCTGATTTTGCCAACACACCGGATATTGGACATGGCCAATGAAGACTCCAAAGGGAGCGGTAAACTTGGAACGACAGGAAAAGGCATAGGTCCGGTCTATACAGACAAAGTGGGCCGAAACGGAGTGCGCGTTGGAGATTTATTTCATGATTTTGACAAAAAATATGCAGCCACCAAAAATCGCCATGAAACCCTCTTGCAGGCGCTGAACTTCTCGTATGATATTGCTGAACTCGAAGCCCGCTGGTTTGAATCGCTCGAATACCTAAAAACGTTTCAGTTGGTTGACAGTGAGCATTATATAAACAAACTCATGAATGAGGGGAAATCCGTATTAGCTGAAGGAGCGCAGGGCACTATGCTTGATATTGATTTTGGTTCTTATCCGTTTGTGACATCATCCAATACGATATGTTCCGGCTGCTGTACAGGGTTGGGAGTTTCCCCTCGCCGGATCGGCGAAGTTTACGGCATTATCAAAGCCTATTGTACCCGTGTGGGTAGCGGCCCCTTCCCTACGGAATTGTTGGATCAAACGGGCGACACAATATGCGAACGAGGCAATGAATTCGGCTCAGTAACGGGACGCCGACGCCGTTGCGGTTGGATTGATTTAGTGGCGCTCAGGTATTCCATTATGCTCAATGGCGTGACTAAATTGATTATGATGAAAAGCGATGTGCTGGATACATTCGAAACGATAAAAGCTTGTATTGCTTACCGAATTAATGGTAAAGAGACCATGGATTTTCCTTTTGATATAGCCGAACCGCCTGTTGAACCTGTTTGGGAAGAATTACCCGGATGGCAAACCGATATGACAAAAATGCGAAGCTTAAAAGAATTTCCGAAAGAATTTTATGACTATATTTCATTTTTGGAAGAAGAATTAGCCGTACCCATTTATATGGTTTCGGTTGGGCCGGATAGGCAACAAACGATAAAAATTAAAGATTAGTAGAGACGAAAAATTTTCACCCCAACAAGATTGCATATAAAAATAATAATTTTCAGTTTAAAAAATATTATGACAACAATGAATTTATATTGGATAATTTTTATCGGAGTCGCTTTATTAAGCTGGCTTGTTTCAGCTTCATTGAAATCCAAATTTCAAAAATATTCGAAAATACCATTGTACGGCGGAATGACAGGAAGAGAAGTAGCCGAAAAGATGCTTCGTGAAAACGGTATTTATGATGTAAAAGTCACCTCAGTGGCCGGCCATCTGACCGATCACTATAATCCGACTGCCAAAACGGTCAATCTGAGCGAATCGGTGTACATGACTAATAGCATTGCTGCGGCCGCCGTTGCCGCCCACGAATGCGGACATGCTGTACAACATTCGCACGCGTATGCGCCATTACAACTACGCTCCATGTTGGTACCGGTCGTTAGCTTTTCGTCCAATATTGTACAGTGGATATTACTTGGCGGAATGTTAATGTTAAGGTCATTTCCGCAACTGTTATTTATAGGCATTATTCTGTTTGCCTGTACGACCCTGTTCAGTTTTATCACTCTCCCGGTGGAAATCAATGCAAGCCGACGTGCTTTGGGTTGGCTCAGAAGCACAGGAATTACCACCCATCAAACACAGGCTTTTGCAGAAGATGCGTTACGCTCGGCAGCCTATACATACGTGGTGGCAGCACTGGGATCGCTGGCGACATTGCTATATTATATCATGATTTTTACAGGCGGAAGACGTAGTTAAATAATTACGCAATAATAATTAATAATTCATAACGCATAACGCCTATGAAACCTTCCATCCCGCAGGGGACGCGTGATTTTTCGCCGGATAAAATGGTGAAACGCAATTACATTTTTCAAACCATCCGAGACGTATTTCATCTGTTCGGATTTCAACAAATCGAAACCCCGGCTATAGAAAATCTTTCTACGTTAATGGGGAAGTACGGCGAAGAAGGAGATAAATTGCTTTTTAAAATTCTTAATTCGGGCGATTGTTTTTCGAGAATCCCTGATGAAGAATACGAAGCGAAAAATCAGGCACAACTGGCTGCCCGAATTTGTGAAAAAGGGCTTCGATACGATCTGACAGTTCCTTTTGCACGTTTTGTAGTACAATATTTTAACGAGATATCGTTTCCATTTAAACGATATCAGATTCAACCTGTCTGGCGCGCCGATAGACCACAGAAAGGACGTTACCGTGAGTTTTACCAGTGTGATGCAGATATTGTAGGTTCTGATTCATTACTAAACGAAATCGAAATGATCCAAATCATAGACGAGGTGTTTCGACAATTCGGCATTCGCGTTTGTATCAATCTGAATAACAGGAAAATACTTTCCGGCATTTCAGAAATTATTGGTGAGGCTGATAAAATCGTTGAAATAACGATTGCAATTGATAAATTGGATAAAATAGGCCTGGATAAAGTCAATGAAGAGCTTCGCAGCAAAGGACTGACTGAAAAAGCTATTACAAACCTGCAACCGATCATCACGCTGAAAGGGACGAATCATGAAAAAATTGCCATCCTCCGGGACTTGTTTCAACAAACAAAGACAGGAAGAATTGGTGTGGATGAAGTCAGCTTTATACTCGACCGGATGGCAGATTTACCTCTGACATCTTCAGTGGAATTGGATTTAACGCTGGCACGAGGGTTAAGTTATTATACAGGCGCTATTTTCGAAGTAAAGGCGCTTGACGTTGAGATAGGCAGTATCGTCGGAGGCGGACGTTACGACAATCTGACGAGTGTATTCGGCATGGATGGATTGTCGGGTGTAGGCATTTCGTTTGGCGCCGACCGTATCTTTGACGTGCTGAATCAACTCGATTTATTTCCGGCAAATACACAGCAGACCACTAAATTAATGTTTGTCAATTTCGGCGAAAAGGAAGCCCAATATCTTCTTCCGTTTGTCCACAGGCTAAGGAAAGAAGGAATTTGTGTGGAAATCTATCCGGATGCCGTCAGGATAAAAAAGCAAATGAGCTATGCCGATGCGAAAAAGATTCCCTTTGTCGCTTTGGTGGGAGACAATGAAATCGCCGAAAATATTGTCCAATTGAAAGATATGAACACCGGCGCACAACGGACAATGACATGGGAAGAACTGATTAAAGCCCCCCTTAACTCCCCCTAAAGGAGGGAACTATTCCCCTCCTTTAGGGGGAGTTAAGGGGGGCTGTCAATATGACAGTCATAGCGTCAGCCCCCGTCTATTTATTAAGAAAAAATGACAGCAATATCTGATGAATTCTTTTTGGCATGAAATTCGCTATATTGATGGATGTTTATCGCAAAGAAGCAATATTTAAAACTTCATAAACAATAATATTATTCATTTTAATTTGGTAAAAATATGAACATTAAGCCATTAGCAGACAGAGTGCTGGTTAAGCCGGCAACTGCGGAAGAGAAAACAGTAGGGGGAATTATTATTCCCGATTCAGCCAAAGAAAAACCTTTAAAAGGTGAAGTAGTGGCTGCAGGCAACGGTACAAAAGAAGAGGAAATGGTCGTAAAAGCCGGTGATGCGGTTCTTTACGGTAAGTATGCCGGAACGGAGATCGAATGGGACGGCGAATCCTATCTGATTATGCGTCAATCTGATATTTTAGCAATTATCTAACAGATTTCAACAATTCAATTTTAAAAATAACAACTATGGCAAAAGAAATTTATTTCAATATCGAAGCCCGCAATATGTTAAAAACCGGCGTGGACAAATTGGCTGACGCTGTGAAGGTAACTTTAGGCCCTAAAGGTCGTAATGTAATTTTAGAGAAAAAATTCGGTGCTCCTCAAATCACCAAAGACGGTGTTACGGTCGCAAAAGAAATCGAATTGGCTTGTCCGTACGAAAACATGGGTGCTCAATTGGTAAAAGAAGTCGCTTCGAAAACCAATGACCATGCAGGCGACGGTACCACTACCGCCACTATTTTAGCTCAATCAATCATTGGTGTAGGATTGAAAAATGTAACCGCCGGCGCTAACCCGATGGATCTGAAACGTGGTATTGACAAAGCCGTTACCGCAGTGGTTGACAGTATCGCATCACAGGCTGAAGCAATTGGCAATGACCTCGAAAAAATTGAGAACGTAGCTAAGATATCATCTAATGGCGATGAAAGCATTGGTAAATTGATAGCCGAAGCAATGCAAAAGGTAAAGACCGAAGGGGTGATAACCGTAGAAGAAGCCAAAGGAACTGAAACTACCGTTGATGTAGTCGAAGGAATGCAATTCGATCGTGGATATATCTCTGCTTATTTTGTGACCGACGCCGAAAAGATGGAATGTCAGTTTGAAAATCCGCAGGTATTGATTTACGAAAAGAAAATATCCGTGTTGAAAGAATTACTTCCGATTCTCGAAAAATCAGTACAGACAGGCCGTCCGCTATTGATTATCGCCGAAGATATGGATAGCGAAGCATTGGCTACGCTGGTAGTAAACCGGCTACGAGCAGGTTTGAAAATCTGTGCCGTAAAAGCGCCAGGCTTTGGCGACCGTCGTAAGGCAATGTTGGAAGATATTGCCATTCTGACAGGCGGGACAGTGATTACCGACGAAAAAGGCATGAAATTAGAAGATACAACCCTTGACATGCTGGGCTCAGCCGAAAAGATTACAGTCAATAAAGACAATACCACCATTGTAAATGGCGGCGGTGAAAAAGAACAGATACAGGCACGTATCGGTCAGATTAAGTCGCAAATTGAAACGACTACTTCTGATTATGATAAAGAAAAATTGCAGGAACGCTTAGCCAAGTTGGCCGGCGGTGTGGCTGTTCTTTATGTGGGAGCTCCTTCAGAAGTGGAAATGAAAGAAAAGAAAGACCGTGTAAACGATGCACTGAATGCCACACGCGCTGCAATCGAAGAAGGAACGGTACCAGGTGGTGGGGTAGCTTATGTACGCGCTATCGAATTATTAGATGTTTTGACAGGTGCGAACGAAGACGAAACCACCGGTATTGAAATTGTAAAACGTGCTATTGAAGAGCCGCTTCGTCAAATTGTAAACAATGCAGGCAAAGAAGGCGCCGTCGTAGTACAGAAAGTAAAAGAAGGCAAGGGTGATTTTGGTTATAATGCCCAAACTGATGTGTACGAAAACTTATGCGAATCAGGCGTCATTGACCCTGCAAAGGTTGCACGCGTAGCACTCGAAAATGCTGCTTCTATTGCCGGCATGTTCCTGACCACTGAATGTGTGGTTGCCGAAAAGAAAGAAGACACCCCAGCTCCTCCGATGAATCCCGGAATGGGCGGCGGAATGGGCGGAATGATGTAATCATTCTCAATCCTTCCAAATAAAAAACGGACTGTCTCTTTTTAGAAAGTCCGTTTTTTTGTGATTTTCAATTTGATTTTGTACTTTTGCCTTTTGAAAGAAGATGGGTAGTAAAAAAATACACAAGAAAATCAAGGAGAAACCGGTACTAATACATTTAGTATCGGCCATTATGGCGTTTTTTGTTATCATCTTTTTGGTGTTTCAGGGATTGAATGTATATACACTTCATAATAAAGCAATTATCATTCCAGATGTAAAAGGTTTACCTATCGCTGACGCCGCCGCTTTTCTTGAAAATAAGGGATTACGTTATACGGTGATTGATTCCGTATATACAAAAGATGTAAGACCCGGAGCTATAGTTGAAATCATTCCGGCTATTGGATCGAAGGTAAAGAAAGGCCGCATACTTTTTGTTACAATCAATGCACACACAGTCCAAATGGCTGCAATACCGAATATCCAAGACTTTTCTTTACGGCAGGGCGAAGCACAGATACATGCGCAAGGGTTTACATCAGTCGCAATAAAGTATGTATCCGGCCCTTACAGGGATTTGATTATCGGAGTGGAATTGCAAGGCAAAGAATTGAATCCTGGCGAATTAGTCCCACTTTCAGCTGAATTGATTTTAAAAGTAGGCAATGGTGGTCGAGACCCTGAAGAGGAAACAGAAGAAATCATGTCAGATAGTAACGAAACAAGCGAATAATTCGGATGCCGGTTTTAGCATGGAAAAACTGACAACATTAGAAGAAAATTATCTTGAGAGCGAATTACTGGAGCCGGACGAAGATGTATTAGATGAACAACCTCTCTATGAACATTTTCGCTTCGTTGCCGATAGGAATCAATCTCTGATCCGAATTGATAAATTTCTGATTGACAGAATGATGCACGTAAGCCGCAATCGTATTCAGATGGCGGCAGAGGCCAATTGTATCCTTGTCAACGACAAAGCGGTAAAGAGCAATTACCGGATCAAACCGTTCGATGTGGTTTCGATCGTGATGGCACGTCCGCGCATAGAATTTGAAGTACTGCCTGAAAAAATACCTTTGAATATTGTCTATGAAGATGATGATTTACTGGTAGTCAATAAGCCGGCCGGCCTGGTAGTGCACCCCGGACATGGGAATTATACCGGAACATTAGTCAACGGGCTTGCCTGGCACCTGAAAGACAATCCGTTATGCGACCTGACCGACCCAAGAATCGGATTGATCCATCGCATTGATAAAGATACCTCCGGACTGCTGGTCGTTGCAAAAACACCGGAGGCCAAAACGCATCTCGGTTTACAATTTCTTCGTAAAACCACCCATCGGCAATATTTTACCATGGTTTGGGGAGTGGTCAAAAACAATGACGGAACGATTGAAGGAAATATCGGACGCGATCCGCACGACCGTTTGAAAATGACGGTCTTTCCCGATGGCGAACAAGGCAAACATGCCATTACGCGGTTCCATGTGGTAAATCGGTTAGGATATGTGAGCTTGTTGGATTGCCGGTTGGAAACAGGACGAACACATCAGATACGTGCACATGTTAGCTATATCGGACATCCCGTATTTAATGATGCCCGTTATGGCGGAGATCGGATTCTAAAAGGACAAAATTTTTCGAAATACAAGCAATTCGTCCAAAACTGTTTTGATACCTGTCCACGTCAGGCCTTACATGCTAAGACGTTAGGCTTTATACACCCGACAACTGGAAAGGAATTGTTTTTTGATTCCGAAATTCCCGACGATATGCAATCGTTGATTGACAAATGGAATAAATATATAAACAATTGAAAATTATGAATTTCTTTGTGTTCCTTTATGCTATCCTTTGTAAACTTTGTGTGATAGATATTGACAATTGAAAATGAATAAAAAGAACATAGCGATTATAGCCGGAGGATATTCGTCCGAATTTGAAGTATCGTTACGAAGCGCCGAAAACCTGTATGCTTATATAGACAAAGAAAGGTATAATGCGTATATCGTTATTTTGAAAAAAGATACTTGGGAGGTATGCCTCCCCCTTGCCCCCTCCCATAGAGAGGGAATTGGAGAAATCGGGGAAGTCAAAAATTCTCCCTCTTTGGGGGAGTTAGAGGGGGCTTTCATTAACAAAAACAATTTCAGTTTCCGTCAAGGAAATGATATTATCCTGTTCGACTTTGCCTACATAACAATCCATGGAACGCCTGGGGAAGACGGACTGCTGCAAGGCTATTTTGATATGCTCGGTATTCCTTATTCAACTTGCGGTGTGCTGGCAAGCGCACTTACATTCAATAAATATGCCTGCAATCAATTTTTGCAAAGTTATGGTGTTGCTGTTCCGGATTCAATCCTTATCCGGCAAGGCCAACCTGTATATCCCGAACAGATTGCAGAAAAGTTAGACCTTCCCGTTTTTGTGAAACCGAATAAAAGTGGCAGTAGCTTTGGCATTTCGAAAGTACATGTAGTGTCGCAAATGCAGTCAGCCGTTGACAAAGCCTTTCTCGAAGACAGTGAGGCGCTTATCGAACGTTTTATTCCCGGAATCGAACTGACTTGCGGGTGCTATCAATCCAATTTGAACATTACCGCTCTTCCTGTAACCGAAGTAGTTTCCAAAAACGAATTTTTCGATTATGGCGCGAAATACAACGGTGAGGTCGAAGAAATCACTCCGGCACGTATTTCAGCCGAATTAACCAAAAAAATTCAACGTGAAACAGAAAAAATCTACCGCCTCGTCGGAGCCAAAGGAATCATCCGGAATGATTACATTGTCACTCCCGACGGACTCCCTGTTTTACTTGAAGTTAACATAACTCCCGGAATGACGGCTACAAGTTTTATCCCTCAACAGGTACAGGCTGCAGGGCTGAATATGACGGATATGATGACGGAAATTATTGAGATGAATTAAGTGCAAATATTAAAAAAAGTAAAAAAAAGTAACTATTTGCTTTTTCATTTGTAAGTTTGCATTTGTAATTTTACTAAAATATGAAAAAAAACAGTGATTCTTATAATTTCGACGATATCCGTCCGGTTATTGACAGTGAAGTAAGCGACACGATCGAAGAGCTAATCGCTTGCGAAGGACTCGAAGAAGCCTTGCGATATGTCATTCCTGCGCTCGACTGGGAAGCCTTAAAAGCAAAGTTGAGATTGTGCAAAACCAAAGCACAATTCAAGTCGTCCATCAGTTATGATTTAGTTATGACAGTCGTTAAATTAAGCACACACTCATTAACTATTTCAGGAGGCGAACGAATATCGAACCACGCTTGTATGTTTATGTCGAACCACCGCGATATTGTGCTTGATGCCGCTTTCCTGAATGTTTTATTGTATGATATTGGTCACGGAATGACCCAGATAGCCATTGGCGACAACCTGCTGATATATCCATGGATTAAACCAGTATTCCGGCTGAATAACAGTTTTTTTGTAAAGCGTAGCGTCTCTGTACGTCAAAGATTGGAGGAAAGCAAAACTTTGTCAGCTTATATTCATCACACAATAAAGGAAACCCACGAATCAGTCTGGATGGCCCAACGCGAAGGAAGAGCCAAAGATGCCAATGACACTACCCAGACCGGCGTCCTGAAAATGCTTGATATGGCAGGCAAAAACGATACCTTGACCAATATCATGGCTCTGAATATTGTCCCGATAGCCATTACCTACCAATACGACCCATGCGATTATCTTAAAGCACAGGAATTTCAATTGAAACGAGATGATCCCGATTTTGTAAAAAGTAAACGCGACGACCTGCTAAATATGGAAATAGGTATTTTAGAAAACAAAGGTCATGTTCACTTTACGATTGCCAATCCTATTAATCCGACCATAAAAACGCTCCCTCACTATCCGAACAAAAATGAATTGATTGCCGAAATTGCTTCCGTGATAGACCGTGAGATCTATGCAAATTACCGTTTCTTTCCATGTAATTATATTGCTTTTGACCTGTTGAATAACACTAATCTCTTTATCACGAAATATAACGACATTGAAATAAAAGATTTTGAGGATTATCTGCAAAATCAAATAGCTAAAATAAAGATTCCGAATAAAGATGAATCATACCTCCGCTGCAAAATACTTGAAATGTATTCTAATCCCTTGAAAAATCATTTGGAAAATAAGTAGGGGCAAGAAGGCATGACGATCCCCTACATAATAATGAAAACTATGAAAATCATCGCTGTTGGCATGAACTATGCCTCTCACAATAAAGAGATGTTTAATACGTTAGAATTACAGGAGCCTGTCATTTTTATGAAAGCCGATTCGGTACTAAAAGACGGAAAGCCTTTTTTTCTTCCCGACTTCTCGTCGAATATACATTACGAAACGGAAATAGTCGTAAAGATTAGTCGGCTCGGTAAAAACATTGCTGAACAGTTTGCACGCCGTTATTACGATGAAGTGACTGTAGGAATTGACTTTACGGCACGCGATCTGCAAGCACAACTCCGGAGCAAAAAAATGCCTTGGGAATTGTGTAAAGCGTTCGACAACTCGGCAGCCGTCGGTAAATTTCTGCCGCTTACAAGTCTGGGAGATGTCAATCAACTGTCTTTTCATTTGGATATTAACGGACAAACAGTGCAGCAAGGCAACACGCACCAGATGATATTTTCTGTCAATAAAATCATCGCTTTCGTGAGCCGTTTTTTTACATTACGAATGGGGGATTTGATTTATACAGGTACACCCGAAGGTGTCGGGCCTGTGAAAATCGGCGACCACCTTCAAGGATATATTGGAAATAAATTATTGCTTGACTTTTTTGCACGATAACAGTTGAAAATTACGAATTATAAATTACGAATTACGATTTGTTGAGACGTGGCGTGCCGCGTCTCAACGGTAAGAAAAAAATGAGAAAAGTTATTTTTAGCCTGCTGCTTTATTGCGCCACACTATTGTCTGTTTATGCAGACGGGAGTCTGTACGCCCCTCAATCCGCCCTATCGGAAGGGATATGGGTGAAAATAAGCGTAGAAGAAACCGGAATATATAAACTCACATTCGCCGACCTAAAAAAAATGGGCTTTTCCGACCCCGCGAAAGTCTCCGTACACGGCTACGGCGGATGGTTACTCGACGAAAACTTTTCCAAACCCTATACCGACGACATCCCTGCCACCGCCGTATGGCGGGGCAATGATTACCTGCTTTTTTACGCCAAAGGCCCTATCAAATGGCAGTACGACGGATCCCGGTTCGTTCACGAAAACAACCCCTATTCAAACCACGGAACTTATTTTATTACCGATGCAACCCCGGTCAAAGATATGGCTTCGGTTGCTTCCACAAACAATGGCGCTTCGTTGCAAATCAATACGTTCGACGACTATTTCCTCCATGAAAAAGAGTTGGTTTCGGTCAATAATTCCGGCCGTGAACTTTTTGGCGAAAGTTTTGAAAGCAACAACTCCCAATCATTTTCTTTTTTGATACCGGGTATTACCGGCGATGAAGGGCGTGTCAGTTTCCGGTTTATAGCTAAAGCCGTTGGTGCAACTGGCAGGGTAACGCTTGGTATTGACGGAAACGAACTTATCAACGGCTCTATCCGTATAGACAACGATTCCTATACACAGGCTGTTGAATACAGTAATACGGCCGCCTGGACAGGCGCTAAAAATGAAAATACAAGGGTCACAGTCGCTTATAATCCGTCAGGACATAAAAGTTATTTGGATTTTATCCGTCTTCAGGTAAAGCGCGAACTGAAATCATACGCCGAAAACGGGAAACCCTTTACATTTTTCCGTAGCGTTGCTTCCCGGCGAAACGTGTCGCAATTTACGATCAAAGACGCCACCCCCAATATAATGGTGTTTGATGTAACCGATGATTTGAATCCCGGACTGATGGAAACTACATTAAGCAGTTCGGGGGAGCTATCATTTACCATTCCGGCAAGCGAGACAATCAGGGAATTTGTGCTGATTGACCACTCAAAATCGTTTAAGACGCCGGATATCGTCGGCCGGATTCCCAATCAAAACTTGCATGCGTTATCTCAAACCGATATGGTCATTCTGGCGCCGCCTGCTTTTACCGGTGAAGCAAACAGGTTAGCCGCTTACCATCGTGAAAATAACCTTAACCTGGAAACTGTTACTGTCGTTACACCTGAACAGGTATTCAACGAATTTTCGAGCGGCACTCCCGATGCTACCGCAATCCGCCGTTTTATGAAAATGTTTTACGACCGGAGCACTTCCCAAGCCGATGCCCCGAAATTTCTCCTGTTATTTGGAGCAGGCTCGTATGATAACCGCCGACTGACCGATTTATGGAAAAAAATACCGACGGACAATTATATCCTTACGTATCAAAGCCAAAACTCTATTGATGCCGACTCGTATGTGATGGACGATTATTTCGGTTTTCTGGGCGACAACAGTGGTGGTGGCGTCTCAAGCAATTTTTCCGACGATCTGATGCTCGGCATCGGTCGCTTTCCGGTGCAGACCGTCTCACAGGCCAAAGCAGCTGTTGACAAGGTAATTGCCTATATGGATAATCACACAACGGGAATCTGGAAAAACACGCTTTGCTTTTTAGCTGACGATGGCAGTAGTATTGATGATTATTCGCTTAAACACATGTCTCAGGCGAACACGCTGGCAGAGAGTTTGGAACGGAGATATCCAGAGTTTCTGATCAACAAATTATTCTTCGACGCCTATAAAAAATCAACCCTTGGAGGGCGAACAACCTATCCTGATATCGAAGCCGGCCTGCAAAGACAATTGAAAGAAGGAACCATGATATTGAATTATACAGGGCATGGTAACAGAACATCGTTAAGCGACGAACAGGTCATTACCTCTTCCGACATCCGACAAGCAACATATCCATATTTGCCTCTATGGATTACGGCAACTTGTGACTTTACGCCTTTTGATGTGCTCGAAACCTCAGCCGGCGAAGAAGTATTTCTGAACCCACGAAGCGGTGGAATCGCACTTTTTACCACTACAAGGGTCGCATTTACCGACTCGAATTTCGAAATCAACGACTCGCTTCTCGTCAATCTGTTCAAAAGAGAGAACGGACGACGGCTGACACTGGGTGAAGTAATCAGAGCTACCAAACAAAACTACCCATATAAAGACAGAGTCCGCTTTACGCTGATTGGCGACCCGGCGCTTACCTTGTCCTTTCCTGAATTACAAATCCGAATAACCGAAATCAACGGACAGGCATTGTCGGAAAAGGATTTTGATTTCAGGGCATTAGAAAGGATAACCGTTAAAGGCGAGATTACAGGCACCGACGGAACGAAAGCAACCGATTTCAACGGAATGATATTTGCTACCATTACAGACAGTCGCCAAGTGATTACAACTCTTGATAATAACCGTACAGGAAACACGCTTCAATACAATGATTATCCCAATATCCTGTACAAAGGAAATGAAGAAGTCAATCACGGCGATTTTTCGTTTTCGTTCACTGTCCCCAAAGATATTTCCTATTCTGGTCAATCCGGGAAGATGAGCCTCTATGCAGTAGATGAACAGACAAATACAGAAGCGAATGGCGCCTTTTTGCAGTTTCGCGTAGGAGGAACCGACGATAACGCAGAAACAGATGATGACGGGCCAGAAATACGCGCCTTATACCTCAACGACAATACTTTCGTTGACGGAGGCAAAGTCAACGACACGCCTTTCTTTGTAGCCGTTTTATGGGATAAAAGAGGCATCAACATTGCCGGAAGCAGTATCGGGCATGACCTGACCCTTGTGATTGATAATAATCCACTGTCCAGTTACAATCTGAACACCTACTATGAAATTTTACCCGGCACAAACGGCGAAGGAACCGTCCGCTTCTCTATCCCGTCATTGCCTGTGGGGATACATACGGCAGAATTTAAGGTATGGAACGTACTGAATCAGTCCACAACCCAAACTTTCTCTTTTGAGGTGGCTAACGGCTTTAAACCACATATTACCAATCTGATTGCAGCCCCTGTACCGGCACGCGAAACCGTCAATTTCCTGTTATCGCATAACCTGCCCGAAACAAAGATGACTGTCAACATCCGCGTTTACGATATGACCGGCAGGCTTCGCTGGGAATATGAAGCCTCCGGTACGTCCGGCCTCTTCCAATCATTTTCCATCCCGTGGAATTTAACTGACGGTGTCGGCACAAGACTTCTCCCTGGCGTCTATCTCTACCGCGCCGCTATCCGCACCGCCACCTCCACCGAAGTGACCGCCGCCAAGAAACTGATAGTCTTAGGACGATAAAAACTGATAAAATATATGAAATCAAATTATTTTCTTTTGTATTTATCCATATTTTTCTTTTCTTGTACCAATAGTATTCGTATGAAAAATGAAGAAAAAGGAAAATTACAAGCAAACTATCAATTAATTATCAGCAGCGAAAAGAGAATCTTGTTAGATTATGAAACAGCTCCCCAACCCCCTTATATGCAGATGATTCAAGGCAGTGATGGTGAATATATATTGACTTTACTAAATCCCTATATGAATGCAATTTATTTTTATGATTACGAAAAGACGGAATATAAAGGAAAGATAGAATATGCAAAAGAAGGACCGAATGGTATTCAAAGTTTTGCCGGATATTATATTAAAAATATGGATTCAATATATGTGTACAATAGATATATGGCTGAATTAGTTTTGACAGATAGGACGGGGCAAGTCAAACAACGCATTTCTTTACGTGGTAATAGAATAGATGAAGATTGGTCTTTTTATTTTCCGCAATATAATTTTATTACCGCTAATCCATTGATCGAAAAAAAAGAAAGAATAATTTTGACTGGGATGAAGCCAACAACAATTGCAGATTCGTTAATTCATATATTTCAATTTACTGCTTCCGTTAATTATGTGTCCTGCAATGTAGAATTTATGCATAACTATCCTAAGGAACTATACGGCGCCAATGCACATTGGGAAAGTCCTACATTTATGCAACCTTTCAGGGATTTTTTACCAAACGGTGATTTAGTGTATAGTTTTCCAGTGTCACATAATGTATATATCGCATCATACGGTGTAAATAATTACAAAACTGTGTATGCCGGAAGCAATGTGGCAGGAACCATCCGTTCCATTAATGATAATAGAAAAAGGATTCCCGATGAGGTACTTATCAACCATTTTATTCAATATGATTTTTATACAGCTATTTTGCATGATCCTTATCGCCATCTTTATTATCGTTATATGTTAAGGGCTATTCCAAATACCAATACTTACTGGAAGAAAAAACCGTTAATAGTCATTATTATGGACGAACAATTTAATTACCAGGGTGAAACTGTCATAGGAACAGGAGAAGAATGGAATTGGGAGAACTCGTTTGTGACTTCTGAAGGATTAACAATGGAATATATTGACCATGATGCAGATCCTGAAGAACAATATTTGTGCTTGAAAACATTTACAGTTGAAAAGATTAACAAATGAAAATAACGATAAATCTTTTGAATCAAGTATTTATTACTAAGTTCTCTATATCCATGTGTCATTCAGTTGAAAAATGGGGAGATTATGAGCCATTCATACCAAAATCCCTCTAATGAAGCATTTCGTCAATTGGAAGAAACACTTTGATGAGTGATTAACGGTTAATGATAAATAGTCCGTGGATAAGGTCAAGAAATACCTGTATGTTTCGTTCACTTTATTTTTTTGTTTTAGAGGGCAGGGACAACAAATAGAAATAGATAGTGAGTTAATCAAATTAACTCCTTTTATTCAGGCACTTTACAGTTTTTCTAACAATATACCGCAGGAAAAAATATATCTGCATTTTGACAATACAAGCTATTATCAGGGCGATCATATTTGGTTTAAATGTTATATCACTTCCTCACAAAATGAATTAAGATCGTTGAGCAAAACATTATATGTTGAGCTTTTGAACCCCGGTGGGGAGGTGATTGATAAACGGATTCTGAAAATCGAAAACGGGCAGTGTCACGGTGATTTTGCATTGAATCAATTGACATTTTATTCAGGATTTTATGAAGTGCGTGCTTATACCAAATATATGCTGAATTTTGGCGACGACATTGTTTTTTCCAGGTTATTGCCTGTTTTCAATAAGCCCAAAACAGAAGGCAATTTTGAAGAAAAAGAGATGGTAAGCTATGGCAGATGGGGGGCGGAAGGTATAAACGGAGCCTATCCGATGAAAAGAGAAAGACCGGAAAAGGGGAAAGCAGTTAACGTCCGTTTCTTCCCTGAAGGAGGGAATATGATTCAGGGAGTTGCATCGCGGATTGCTTTTGAAGCTACAGACGCAGCAGGCAATCCGATTGACGTTATTGGAGTAGTAATAAATAATGCAAAACAGGAAATTTGTCAATTCACAACGTTTCATGAAGGGAGAGGTGTATTTACTTATACCTCAGACGATAATACAAAGAAAGCCCTTGCCGTGGTTGAATCATCTGGTAAGCAATATCAGTTCGAACTTCCGGCCAGCTTGCCAAAAGGCGTGATGATGGCGACAGATAACCTGACATATCCTGACAGTATCGAAATTACAATACGAAAAAACAACGACACCCCTATTTGTATGTATGGAATAGCTATTTTACAAGGCGGTAAGCTGCAACATTATTGTGCCGTTCCTGTTGAAAGTAACGATATCAGTTTTAAAATAGATAAAACCCAATTGCATCCAGGCGTTTCTCAAATTGTATTGTTCGACGGTACCGGCCAGATTCTTTGCGACCGGTTAGTGTTTATCTACAAATATGATCCACTGAATATACAAATAAAAACAGATAAACCGGTTTACAAACCAAACGAATTGATTAATATGGATATAGCCATATCCGACAGAGAAGCGAATGCGGTACAGACAACTTTTTCCTTATCCGTAAGAGATGGTGAAAATGAGGTCGAAAGCAAACATAACATTTTAACCGACCTTTTATTGATGTCGGAAATCAAAGGTTATGTCCGTAATCCTTCTTTTTATTTCGAAAATAATAATGAGGAAACGAAATATGCGCTTGATTTGCTGTTGATGGTACAAGGCTGGCGGCGTTATTCGTGGAAACAGATAGCAGGAGTTGAGCCTTTTAAATTAAAGTATCTTCCCGAACAGGGAATAGAAACGAATGGAAATGTATTCAGTTATACTTTCCTTCGCAAACTAATACAGAAACCAAATGTTGAATAGCTTATTGCTCCAAAAAAGATTGGAAAATAATGACCTGGAAGCTATTGAAACCTTTACAACCGACGATCAGGGTCATTTCTCTTTTGTATCGGATGTAGAGGGAAGATGGAATATGATGTTATCTGTGAGTGAAAAAGGGAAACCTAAAGATTACAAAATTATCATAGACCGGATATCCAGCCCTGAACCCGGAAGATACCGTTATACAGATTTGCAGGTTAATATAGCCGAAAAGATAGATTCTGATAGAAAAACCAATAATGAAACAGATGACAAAATTGAAGATGATTGGGATTCCTATTCAATCGCCTTGCAGGATTCATTGGCAAAAGTAAATATTGAGGAGAAAATACTTCTTTTGCAGGAAGTGACCATAACAGCTAAAAGAAGAACCAAAGCACAGGAGATTTACCAAAATCGAGCCACATCAGTCGCCTTCTATGATATAACCTCAGAATTTGATGAACTTTACGATAGCGGTCAATTCATTGGTGATAATATACACGAATTGTTAAGAAACATGAATCAAAACTTTTCTACAATAAGAGATAGAACCGGTAGTGAGTGGATGTTGTATAAAAACAAGCTTGTATTGTTTGTTGTTGATTACAAGACCGTTGACTGGTCGTCAGAAATGGATATTTTCAGGTATAAGAATTTTAGACTTCCATCCATTAAATCAATTTATATTAATGAAACAACGTCTGCCCTTTGCAAATATTTTTATCATCCTGATATCGAATGTCATTGGATAGATAATCGGTTTGGCTGTGTTGTGTTTATAGAAACCTATCCGGAAGAAGAGATTCCTGCTGAAGGTGGAAAAGGGGTACGAAAATCATGGTATGAGGGTTATAGCAATGTAAGTGAATTTTACAATCCCGATTATTCGGCTCAACCACCTGTTTCCAACGACTACCGACGCACTTTATACTGGAATCCATCGGTTATGCCTAATGAAAATGGTCACGTAAGCATACAGTTCTTTAACAATAGCAAAAGCAGCAATTTCAATATCAGTGCAGAAACTGTCACATCATCCAGGAAAATCGGTATTTATAAGCGTGAATAATGAAGAATTTGAAGGCAACATTAAGATCAATCATCAAAATAATCGTTCACAGGACAAGATTACGAAATGTAACTTCTCCTGAATTTCATTTACTCAGTCAATTGTTGTGTGATATCCCACATATTCAGATATCCTAAGCGAATGATATTAATGCATTTAGGCCAATTAACCAGATTCAGTTTGTCCGTATATTGATGATAATCGGGATGAAAGCCAGTAAACCAACTAATGAAGGGACGCCCTGCTGTTGAGAATGGTGAAAAATCGGTTCCCTCCGTAAATCCGATAGGTTTAGGCAGTTCTCTAATGGCTAAAGGAAGGTTATATTTTATAATGTTCGCTTTACAAATAACCAACCATTGCGGACAGGTTTCAGTATAAGTAAACTCCACTGAGTTTTTGTTCGTATCCTCAGCGTCATCACGTGCTATCATATCGAAATTCATATTCATAACTATCTGATCTTCATTTGGGAAAGTCTCTACAAAATACGTTGAGCCTAATAAACCTTTCTCTTCGGCAGTCCAGGCAGCAAAGATCATGTTACAAGCAGGTTTTTCGCCCGACGCCATAAAAGCGTGTCCGATTGTCATTGCAGCAACGGTACCTGAAGCGTCGTCGTCGGCGCCGTTCCAGATTTGTGCCCCGTTGGTTCCCAAATGGTCGTAATGGCCACCGACAACAATCGTTTTATTTGTATCTTTTCCTTCAATCATAGCCAATACATTAACTCCCATCACGAGTTCGCTTTTGACGGTAGATACGATTTCGATGCTTTTTCCTTGAAGGTTGGATGATTGCGGTTTCATGGTTTTAGCGGCATTTTTCTCAAATTCTTCAATAGAAGTTGAAGAGCCGAGCAAATCAATGCCCAAACGAGGCGATACGGTAACCATTAGTGGGGCATCGTCCGGAGTAGATAAATAGAGGGATACCCTTCCTTGCGAAAGTGGCGTCAGTCTTTGGTTAGGATAGAAAGTGGCGTTTGTAGCAAGTTGGGTGGAGAACGCAACATTGTCAGGAGCAACCGTGATAATTGCCAATGCGCCTTTTTCAATAAGTGATCTGTTAGCTGCTGCAGCTCTCGGATCAACAGGAAAACCACGTAGCGCTCTACCGGTCGCCTGCGTATTTGGTTTAAATTTCTCATACGCGGCGCTCAAAGGATCGCGATGCCCGGGATAGCCTGACAGTCGTACAACAATTTTCCCTTTCACATCAAGTCCTTTCAATTCGTCGTAACCGTTTGCCTCGTCAATAATGCCGTAACCTATAAAAACGATGGGCGCCAAAATATTTTTCGAAACATTTCCGCCGTTTTGTATCATATAATCTGTGCCTTGAATATAATTTTTTGACAAACGTGTGCCGTTCACATTTGAAATCACACTCAGATTTTGCACTTCACCCGGCGTTGTACGGATCAAAGGTACTCTCTGAAAATAAGAACGCGTACCATTAGGTTGCATATCGCCTGCAGGTGCAAGTCCTGTCATTTGATATATACTTGCAATAAAATCTGCCGCTAAAAATGCGCCTTTAGAAACGGCTTCTCTTCCTTCTGTCCAATCGGAAGCAAGAAAGTTCAATTGCGCTTTAACCAGATCTTCGGTAATACTCTCAAAGCCTTTCGCCTTGGGATCGCTTTGCGACAAAGCTGTAAGTGTTGTCAATACAGCTAAAGCAATAATCATTGTTGTGCAAACCTTTTTCATCTTCATTTTTTTTTTAAATATTATTGTCAATTGTTATTATTTATATCATAGTTTATTAAAAGAATTCATAAATCTGTTTGCTGCCTCTTCAAGTATAGCAATAGTAGCCGTAGCTCCGCAACGTGAAGCGCCGGCAGCCTTTACCTCCAGCAGTTGGTCGAGATTACGTATGCCGCCTGCTGCTTTTACCTTGACCCCTTTACCGACGTTTTCTTTCATCAGGATAATATCAGGAATAGTAGCACCCATATAATTATAATCTCCGTTTGGCTGTTTTACAAATCCATAGCCTGATGACGTTTTTACATAATCTGCATCGGCACGCGAAATGACGTTACAAAGATCTGTTTTCAGGTCGTTGGCAGTAATATAATCGGTTTCAATGATCACTTTCAATATTGCTCCGTTTTCGTGACAAACATCAGCAACAGCTTTCACCTCTTTTTCAATGTAGCCGAGATCGCCTTGCAAGGCTTTTCCTATGTTGATGACCATGTCAATCTCTTCTGCACCGTCCTTACATGCTTCTTTTGCTTCTAATACTTTCACATTTATTGTGCTGTTGCCATGTGGAAAACCAATCACACAACCGGTTTTTACATTCGTTTCTTTCAATAGTTCAACTGCATCTCTTACCATATAAGGTTTTACACATACTGATGCCACATTGTATTTTTTTGCAATTTGACAACCTTCAATTAAGTCATTATCAGTAAAGGTAGGATGCAGGATTGAATGATCAATCATCTTGGCAATGTTTCTTACTTTTTCCATACGATAATAAATATTATGGCGTTCAGGCGCAAAAGTAGTAAAAAAACAGATATTTGCATTACTGGATATTTTTTTCTTATTTTGCTTGCCTATTAAAATTTTTAAAAATGAAAAGAATAATTATTACGACTTTTTATGCCCTCTTTTTTCTTGTGGCTATCGCACAAAAACCCACTTCTCCGATTCTGTGGTACGAACAACCTGCAAGGAATTGGAACGAAGCGCTTCCCGTTGGTAACGGACGCATGGGAGCGATGGTATATGGCACTTTTCCAAACGAAACAATCCAGTTTAACGAAGAAAGTTTATGGGCAGGATGCCAGACCCAATCCGACGCCGACGCTCGTTCGTCTTTGAAGACCATTCAACAATTGCTGCTTGACGGTGAAATCGCTAAAGCCGCCGCTTTAGCGGAAGAGTCATTGACAAGTGATCCGCTCAGAATCAGATCATATCAGCCTGTGGGCGATATCATTATCAACTATGCGGGCACACCTGCCGGAAGACGGGATACATATCCTGACTATCAACGCCGGTTGGACCTCGAAACCGGAATAGCTTCTTCGTTCTTTGTGCTCGATGGAGTCAGGTATATACAGGAAACTTTTGCTTCGGCAGTCAATGATTTCATTGTGGTAAGAATAAAAACCGATCAGCCAGGTAAACTGACTCTTAAGCTGTCACTTACACGAAAACAAGATGCAATCGTCAGTGTAACAGGCAAAAATGAAATCACATTAACAGGACAGATCGTTGATCTGCCAAGAAGCAATTCGTCGCCTGCCGGAATGTATATGAAGTTTGCAGCCTGTGTTTCCGGTTACAACAAAGGCGGAACATTAACCGCTGTAAATAACTCTTTATTTGTTGAAAACGCCGATGAAGCCGTTTTTTACCTTACCGCCGCAACCGATTACAATATGTCAAAATTGAATTTCGACCGAAGTATTGATCCTGTTCAAAAATGTGCAGCGATTCTATCGCGGGTAAAAGATGTCGCTTTTGAAACGGTCAAATCAAATCATATTGCCGATCATGCTGCCATGTTCAACCGTGTTTCATTCAACTTATTTGACGAAACCAACACAAATCTGCCGACCGACAAGTGTTTGGAAGCCCTTAAAAACGGAGCTGAAGATAAAAGCTTTACAACACTCCTGTTTCAGTATGGCCGTTATTTGCTGATGGGTTCATCGCGCCGACCGGGTATTTTACCGGCTAATCTGCAAGGGATATGGAATCAGGAGTTTGATGCGCCATGGAATTCCGACTTTCATACCAATATCAACATTCAGATGAACTACTGGCTTGCCGAAGTTTGCAACCTTTCCGAAACGTTTCTCCCGTTGAACAACCTGATTGATGCACTTCGTGTGCCGGGACGTGTCACAGCCGAAAAGACGTACAATTCGACAGGCTGGACAATGAACCATCTGACCGATGTATTCGGGCGCACGGCTATCACCGATGGAGTAGGTTGGGGTACCTATCCGATGGCGGCTTCATGGTTAGTATTGCATCAATGGGAGCATTACCTGTTTACAAAAGACTTGAATTATCTGCGTGAAGCATGGCCAGTGATGAAAGAGGCGGCTGACTTTGTATTGAATTTTATTGTCAGGGATAAAAACGGCCAATGGGTTACGGCGCCATCCAATTCGCCCGAAAACAGATACCGGCTTCCCAACGGCGAAACCTATATGCTGACGTATGGCGCTACGAAAGATATTCAACTTATCAGACAACTGTTTAATGCCTGTATCAAAACTGTTAATCTGTTGGGTGACGACAAACGATATGCGGCAAGGCTTCAATCGGTTATCAGGGATTTGCCGCCTACCAAGGTAAGCCCTCGTTATGGAATTATTCAGGAATGGATTGAAGATTACGAAGAAGTGGAACCCGGCCACCGGCACATGTCCCAACTCTTTGGTCTGTATCCAGGTTCGGAAATCACACCTGAGTACAAAGAGCTTTTCGAAGCCGCAGCTAAAACCGTAGAGCGCCGACAGGAATATGCCCGGCAGGGACAAGGCAGTTCACCGGGGTGGAGCAAGGCGTGGCTGATTAATTTCTATGCCCGCTTGGGCAATGGCGATGCCGCATGGAAAAAGGCCGTTGAACTGGAACGCGAACGCGTATTACTCAATCTGTTTACCGATCACCCTCCCTTTCAGATAGACGCTAATTTCGGTTTCACAGCCGGTATTGCCGAAATGCTGATTCAAAGCCACCAGGAAAACCAGATAGTACTTCTACCTGCTCTGCCGGCAGCATGGGATAAAGGCGAAATCAAAGGACTGAAAGCACGCGGCAATATCACTGTCGCTATGCAATGGGACAACAACCAATTAACAGCCGCCACACTCCTTGCCGCCAACGATTGCACCATACAGGTAAAATACAATGGCAAAACTCAAAAAATAACGTTGAAATCAGGGAAAGTCTATCAACTAAAAGTATAAACAGATTTTTCTCTTCCAGTGCTTGCTTAAAAGCGTATCAGTAGATGTATATAGAAACCTAATATCCTCGTCCTGCCGGATTGTAAATTCTGCAGGACGAGTGTTTATATTTCTTTTATGTCGGTTGTATCACTTTTTTAATTACCGCCAATAATTTTTATTGAATATTGTTGAGTATTTTTTTCAATTCAATCAATGGTTCTTCATCAATAGACTCTTCCCATCTTGCAGCAATTTTTCCTTGTTTGTCAATCAAAATATAATAAGGTATATATGATACATTGTACATATTGCCAATATGTTCGTAATCAGCAGTAAAGTCTTTTTCATTCGGAATACTTAAAATTTGAGGCCACCGGTCTAATTGATAGGTTTCGATTGCGTTCAACCAATTGGTGCTGTTTGAGTCAGAGGAGACACCGATAAATACAAGTCCCTGTTTACTGTATTGCTCAAATACATTGATCAGTTGAGGGATGTTTGCGATACAGGGGTGACACCAACTTGCCCAAAAATCCAGCAAAACATAATTTTTGTTTTTAAAATCAGACAAACTTATTGTGTTTCCGAAAGCATCCTGTCTTGTGAAATCAGGAGCCGTACATCCGACTAAGGAGTTTTCTTCAAGTTCCTGCCTTCGCTTTTCATATTCTATTTCATATTCGATCTTTTTATGTGCAAGTTGTCCCAACAAGCTGGATTTCGACTGTTCGGGTAAACTTTTATAGATTACTTGAGCGGTATCAGTAGGAAAATACTTTAATATATCGGGAATTATTCGATAAGTTTGATGCTTTGAAGCAAAGTCAAGAAGGATTTCATACATCTTTAAGTTTACAGACATCAATTTTTCTCTATGCAGATCGTATTCTTTATTAAGACTGTCTCTGATAATCGTATTTTCGTAATTTAGAAATATCCTGTTACGCAGATCATCAATATATAATGAAATTTCAAAATTATTTTTTTGATAAGGTTCCAATGCCTTTCTCAATTCACTATTTTCCTTTTCAACTTTTGTTCCTGTCAATACATAGGCAAAAGGATTATCTTTATTGATTCGCAGTTTCATGGCTGTCGGTTCTAAATATAAATCAACCTCTATCACAGCAATATCATGATCCGGCTCCTCATAAACTAAACCGGCAGCAGTCAATTCATCAATATAACCTGTAAATACAAACTTTCCGTTTCTTATTTTCGTTGTATCGGCTATGTTGAGCAATTCACCATTTTTAAGCGAAGAATAATAGAGCATGATCTTCTCATTATCTTTTGCGCCATCTATAAAACCTTCTAAAATAAATGAACCTGGCTGAATATTATTACATGCCAACAAGTGCATTATTGCACAAATAAAAAAAAATAACCTCTTCATGGATTTTAATATTTTCCAATTAATTCAAACTTTCAAATGTTTATACGACTTCATGTCGTGCTTTTTCCTGCAAAAATAAGAAGAAAAACCAAATAGTGCATCAATCTATATAAAACTAATCAATAACACTATCGGTTTTCCGCACGGTGTGCATGAATAATGCAAGTATTGGGGCATAAAAACAATTTCTTACATTCAATTGTTTCAAAAATTAAAAAAAACTACCATCGAAGATCAAGACTTCCATGCATAACTTTGTTTATAATTTCTTAAAAAATTATTTTAATTTTGTAACGATGACAATCGGATTGTCATCAAACTCTATCTGTTCAGCAATTTTCCTTAATTCGGCAGAAGGATTCATAATTCGAGAATAATAATCCATAAACTCTTCGGGTTGAATGGTTGAAATCAATTCGTCGTTCGATGAGATATATGCAGGCCAAATAACCGGGCCGCCATCTATGTCATTTCTAAACCCTAACTTCTTTTTAATCGGTTGATTCATCAGTTTCAATTGCCCTGTTCGTTTATCAAAAATTCCAAAAACCCTATAGTCTGTATTTATTCTTTCATAAGGCGTACCTGGTCTTGTAAGATAATCAAAACGTTCGGGCGCTTGGTTTCCGAAAAAGAACTCAATAAACAAATAATTTGTTGATTCCATAATATTTAATGGCCATATATAGATAAGCTCCTTATTCTGAGACATTTCAAACATCCATTTTGTGTTTGCACGGTATTTTCCAAAATCAAATACATAGGCTTTATCTATTTCCATTTCAGGGCCAACTGTAAAAATCGTATCATTAATTGCTTTGTAAGTGCGTATTTGATCCTTGAAACGATACATCGTTGCTACTTCGTATGACACGGAAAAACCGCCAGTTTCTTTTTTCAGAATCACTTGAGGATATTCCCTGTTTATGGTCAATTGATTATTCTCTTCATGAAGTAATAATGCCCTTGGATAAGAAGAATAACTAAAATTTGCAGCCATTTTAACTATATCTGATAAATAGAACCGGGAAGATAAAAACCAAATAGAACGGAGGTCGTATGTTTCAGGAACATTTTCCGGCTTAATTATATTTAAAAGCCGACCCTCTGAATTATAAATTCTTATCTTTGCAGGAGAATAGGTATGTAAAAAAATCGAATCGTTCCATAAGGATATATTTCTAACAAAAAGATATTCATCCGGCCCTAATCCTTTCTTTCCCAAATAATGTAAAAACCGGCCATTGCTATTAAAAACCATACATGATTGATTCAGGTCTTTTATAATAATTTTATCTCTTTCGTATATGATTTGATTAATAATTCCGTCTATAAGTACATTATCATTGGTTTCCAAAGGAATATAAGTAATCGAAGAGGCAAAGTCGCTAATACTTAAAACTGAATATTTTCCAACCATATCTGCAACCGGAATATTATACGTATCTGCAGAATAATTACCTTTCGTGCAACTTCCAATTAGAATAGAAAGCCAAATAAAGTAAATTGTTTTTTTTAAGTCAAAAATAATCATTGTTTATTTACCCGTAAAAAAATAATGCAGAGGACCCCATTCCTGTTTCCCTATTCCAAGCGATTATGCCTTAAAAACGCATTGTTTCAATGGAAACAAAGATGCCCGACTGTCAAATGAAGTCTAAACTTTTACAGTAAATGGATAATCTCATTTTCCCATTCAGTTAGTCCTCTATATTTTGAGTGTTCTCAGGATAATC